>Ga0182030_10004481_pt1 | contig 29767 bp, 24 predicted proteins | sample 812S3MmetaG_FD_121299 | JGI IMG/M metagenome (GOLD analysis project Ga0182030, IMG submission 121299) | Permafrost microbial communities from Stordalen Mire, Sweden - 812S3M metaG (Illumina Assembly) | ecosystem: Environmental > Terrestrial > Soil > Wetlands > Permafrost | place: Sweden...
GATGAAATCGCTTTGACTTGCGATCGCCGCCTCCAGAACCAGATCGTCGTTGGGATCGGCAGCTATCGGGCGCCAGAGGAAATATTGCTTGTGTAGACGAGATTCCGAGCAGATCGTATCCACAAGGTCATCCATGTACCCCTCTGTAAGCCCAAATTCACGGCATTCGCGCTTGAGGACGTATTCATATTCGAGCGCAAGTGCAACGGTCAGATTCGGCCGCCAGCGTCGGCTCCCGATTTGATCCAACAGGCGAAATGACGCGCCTCGACTCGACCGCAATGCCGCTACAAGGACGTTCGTATCAATCACAATCTGAAACATGGCAACCCGTACCTGGAACTCTAGCGGGCAGCTGTATTCATCGCAACTCGCACTGGAGGAAAGCCCAATTCTGAAGGCCTGTCAAACCTCCAAGCCGAAAACCCAATTTTTCGATACTCTAAATCAAAGGAGTCTCAACCACGGCGGCCAACGTCAAAGTCGACACAAACCTCATCGAGGAAGCCTGTAAGGTCGGCAAACACGCCACCAAGAAGGCGGCTGTTACCGCCGCGCTCCAGGAATACATCCAAGGCCGCAAGCAACTGGCAATCCTCGACCTCTTCTACACCCTGGACTTCGATCCTGCTTACGATTACAGGCTGAACCGCAAGCTGGACAACATCGGTTAGCTCTGGGAGCCGGTCGTCTGTCTTGCCGAGTCCTACGCTGCTTGTATAGGCTGATTGCGAGCGCAAAGCAGATCGATCGTGAACCGGCGCACTCCGCCCTTCCCCCCAGAGGATCAAAGCACTGATGAGCCTTTCCCGACTTGGAAACGTTGCCTTCGTTCTCACCCTGGTCTGCGGCACCACGACCGGTTCGCTCTATGCGCAGAATGTCGATTCCGCCATGCTGCTGCATCCGCCCGCCGATAGCTGGCCTGGCTACCATGGTGACTATTCCGGCCGCCGCCATAGCAAGCTGACCCAGATCACGCCCGCCAACGTGGGCAGCCTGACGCTGGACTGGGCCTTCCAAACCGGTTCGACGGCCACTATCAAGTCCTCGCCGATCCTGGTCGACGGCATTCTTTACTTCACCCTGCCGGACAATGTCTGGGCCATCGATGCCCGTTCCAGCCACCAGCTCTGGCACTACGTCTATCCGCCCAACGAGGGCGACCACATCGGTCAGCGCGGCGTCGCGCTCTACAAGGACTCGGTCTTCTTTACCTCGCCGGATGCGCACCTGATCTCTCTCAATGCCAAGACCGGCAAGGTGCGCTGGATCGTCGAAATCGCCGACGTGAAAAAGGGCTACTGGGCCACCATGGCTCCGCTGATCGTGGGCAATCACGTCATCGTCGGCGTCGGCGGCGATCTCGACAACCTGCCCACCTTCGTGCGCTCCGTCGATCCCGAGGACGGCAAAACGCAGTGGCAGTGGGACGTCACGCCTCCCATGGGTACACCCGGCGGATCGACCGGCGGCACCACCTGGATGGCCGGCACCTACGATCCCGACCTAGACCTGATCTACTGGGGCACCGGCAACCCGACGCCGGTGTTGAACGGAGCCACGCGCCCCGGCGACGACCTCTACACGTGCAGCATCGTGGCGCTCAATCCCAACACCGGCAAGCTGGTATGGGCGTTCCAGCCCTCCCCGCATGACACCCATGACTGGGATGCGGTCGAGACGCCGGTGCTGGTCGACGGGCCGTTCAAAGGCAAGCCGCGCAAGATGCTCATGCAGGCCTCGCGCAACGGCTACTTCTTTGTGCTCGACCGTACCAACGGCAAGAGCCTGCTGACCGTCCCCTTTGGGCCGGTGAACTGGGCATCGCGCATCGACGAGCGCGGCCAGCCCGTCCCCGATCCGAAGAAAGAGCCCAAGCAGGACGGGGTCCTGATCGCTCCCGATGAAGGCGGCCTGACCAACTTCCGCTCGCCCAGCTTCGATCCCAAAACCGGCCTGTTCATCGTCGATGCCCATCCCAGTTGGAGCATCTACTTCGCGAAACCGGCCGATGGCGATTATGGCTGGGCCGGCGCGGATTACGGCGTGTGGGGCAAGGGCGTGATCGAGGCCATCGATTACCAGACAGGCAAGATTCGCTGGAGTCACGAAGTGGGCCCGGGCGGAGCGGGCTCCGGCGTGTTGACTACCGATTCCGGGCTCACCTTCGCCGGCGATGCGCACGGCAATTTTCTGGCTTTGGCGACGGCCGATGGCAAGACGTTGTGGCACGCTGGATCGGGCGCGGGCATCGCCAGCTCGCCCATCACATACGAGCTGGACGGGCAGCAGATTGTGCTCACCAGCGGCGGCGGTGTCCTGTTCGCCTGGAAACTGCCCAGCCAGCCGTAGTCTTGAATCTTCTTACTGTGCAGGATCTTATTTCGTGGGATCAATCAGCTTGATGCCGCTCGCTTCATCGGGCCGCTTGCCCAGGGGCGTAATATTCGCTGTGACGAAGACCTCGACGGTGGGATTTGCATTCAACTCCCAGACGTGGCCGCCCACGGTCGCTCCATCGCGTCGGCCGAGCACGGCATGCATGTGCACCACTGGCTTGCCTTGAAACGTGGCGATGTCGCCGGTCAGGGATAGCACTTCAACCTGCTCGGCAATGCGCGTCGGGCGATACATTTTCTTCGAGATGTCGAGCCACGCGGTGGTGGCCCCGCTGACCGCGCCGATGCCGGTGAAATGCGCATCGCCCACTTTGTATTTCGCGGCAAAGTCGGTCAGGCCGCTGAGCACTTCATCGCCCTTGAGAAAAACCACGACGTAAACTTTCTCCTCCGGCGTGTCCTTTACGATCTTCACCTGCATGTGCGGGGCCAGCCCGGTGGGGATGGGCCGGGAGGGAGAAATCATCGTGCCGGCATCATTGGCCTGGGCAGCGACCGTCAACGAAGCAACCAGCATGCCGAAAGCAATCGACACCATGCGGAACCGGGCGCAATGGGAAATTCGCATTGGTGCGATCATAGCGCAAGGCTGACCGACCAAGAAATGGCGGCGGTTTACAATTGCAGCCACCGACCCATCTTCCATCGAGGGTACTTCATGCGCCGTCTTGTTCCGCTTCTTATCCTGATTGCCGCCAGCTTCGCCGCCAATGCTCTCGCCCAGGGAGCGCCGCCCCAGGCCTCCGCCAACCAGCCTTATTCCATCGAGTACTACTACAAGGTGCAGTGGGGACATCAGCAGGAGTTCCTCGACCTGTTCAAGAAAAATCATCTGCCGTTGCTGCAAAAAATCGTGGCCTCGGGCCGCATGCTGTCCGTCAAGATCGAAGCCCCCGCCTACCACACCACCGAAGATGGCCGCTGGGATTATCGCGTCACCATCCGCTACCCCAACTCGACTGTCGCCACCACGGCCAATCCCGAGGAGGAAGCCCTTATCCAGCAGCTTTGGCCAGATCAGGCGGCTTACAAACGCGAAGAGCAGCGCCGCTTCGAAATCCTCGTCGCGCACTGGGATTTGCCGGTCACCGACATTACGCCGGCAAAATAGCCGGGACCTCCCCGGGCAAATTCGGGGCAGGCCATGGGACCGACATCAGTAGCCGCGCAGATAGCGCATGCGTCTGGCTCGCCGCGTCTCTCGTACCACCAGCCCCACGATCAGGAAGATCACCAGGAACGGACCCCAGAAGACAAATCCTGGCTCAACCACCTGGTTCTTGCCGACGCTAGCCGACGATTCTTCATGCAGGCTGCCGAACATGATCACCGCATCCTGCCCAACGGAGGCATTTTCGGCCAGCCAGGTACTGCCAAAGAAATTGACCAGGTCATGGCGGATGGACGAGCCCTGTTCCAAGCGCACATCGCCGAAGAAATCCACCACGTCGTGCTCCGCCTGCCCGTCAACATGCACGCTGCCAAAGAAGACGACAATGTCGTGGCTGGCGATGCCATGCACATTGACACTGCAAAAAAAGCAGACCGCATCGTGAATGCGCTGGTTGGGCCCGACATCGATGGAATTGCCGAAATGCACAACGTCTTCAGCCGCGCGCGCGGGGGCTGAAAAAAGCCCCACCATCAATGCCAAAACGGCAAAGCCGGTCAGCCAGCCTGGCGCGCGAAAAGTGGGAAGCTTGAGTGTGGACACGGAACCCTCCGTAGAGCTGTACGTTGACCTGTTGCGTTCTGTTCCATCCCATCGCGTTGGATCGGACTGCGTAGAACTTAGCAGAAAGTGCGGACGCTGGGAGCCCGCCACCGTTTTAGAGTTTCCCAATCACCGATTTCTCTTTTCCGGTCATGGACTTGCAATCGGCCATGGGTGTCTCGCAACAGTGGTGCATCTTGTGAACCTTGGTGCGGGTTGACGAGAGCCGGAATACTCGCTGAACGGGGATTCGAAGGCAGGGAGTCGTTTCAAGAGATATCTTCGCCTCGGACGAAGGGAGGTCTTACATGCACGTACACAGCGCCCTTGCCATCGCAACCAGCGACCGGCTGGCCCAAAGCGCCCAGGTCCAAGCAAAGAACGCAGCCGACGCCAGCCGTCGCGTACAGGATCTCTACGCTGCGGCTTCGCGGCTGAAGGCGGACTCGGCGGAGCTTGAAGAGCAAAACAGCTCGGATGCAGAGGCTTCCGCCGTTGCTTTGAGCTGGGGTTCGAAAACCGCTCGCTCTGTCTTCAGCACAACTCGCCAGACCTATGTCCCTGACACTACCACCCCAAGTAAGGAAGCAGGCAGCGCAGCCAGCCCGGGAATCTCATTCTGGGTTTGAGAAAACTGCTGCATTTAGCTTCGAGACGATTCAGAACTCGAATCGCATCGCCACCTGAATGCGCCGCGGCGGACCGACCGACGTTACCTGGCCGAAATTGGGCGAGGTCTCCACCTGGTCGACTGAAGTGCCGTTCTCGTGATTGAGCAGGTTGAAGGCGCCGGCCGAGAATCCCAGCTTGGGGGACTCCTCCTCTTTACTCGGGGTCAGGTGAAAGTCGTGGCCCCAGCGCACATCGAGGTCGAGGTAGTCGGGCAAATTTTCCGTGTTGCGGGCTACCCCGTCCGGACGCGCATTGAAGAGCTGGTCGCCATACGGGTCGGCGCCGGTCAGCTCCGTCCACGGAGCTCCCGCGTTGGCAAAGATGCCCAACGCCAGGTTGGCGATGCTTTGGCGGTTGAAAACTGCGTACATGCCGAGCCGGTTGCGGCGGTCAATACTGGAGTTACCCCATTCGTTATTGGGATCGTACTGGTTTTGCGGAAACCAGTTGATGCCTTCCTGGTTCGATTCAAAGCGCGACCAGGTGTAGCGGCCAAAACCGGTGAAGTATTTGTTCAACTCGCCGCGGAAGGACACATCGACGCCGTTGCCCCAGAACGTACCTTCTGGCTGCATCTCGCGGATGCGGGCAAAATCCGGATCGGGCCGCTCGGTATAGTCCGATTGCGGGGTGGGCGCGTTGATGTCGACAGATCGGAAGCGGTCGACGCCGCGAATCGAATAAGCGCTTACCGAACCCACCGCGCTCTTGCCGAAGCCGCGCTCGACCGAAAGGCCGTATTGAATCTGATACGGAACCTTGGCGCCGGGCTGCAGACGGGCCAGGGAAGTCGGTTCGGCATCGGGGTCGATGCAGTTGGTAATCGGGACGCAGCCATTTTCGTTCTCAGCCAGCGGATTCAGCGAGACCGTGATAGCGCGGCGCGCTCCGTTCTCATAGCGAGCCAGGTCGACCAGCGGTCCGGAGCCGAAGCGGTCATAGTACAGACCCCCTCCGCCGCGAACCACCATCTTGGAATCCGGATCTAGCACCCAGGCAAAGGAAACGCGCGGCGAAAACGTCAGCCGGTCCTGGGCCAGAAAATTCTGCCAGTCGTAGCGCAGGCCGGGAGTAATCGAAAACCGGTCCGTCACCTTGTACTGATCCTGGGCAAACGCGCCGGCCTCCTGCTGGTGGTAAACGAAGCGCACCTGGCCTGAATTTTGCGAGTAAGCCGATGGCAGCCCCGCCTGGTAGTTCTGAAAGGCCGTCGCCAGCACGGTGACGCCGTCCGCGGCGACGGTAGGCGCAAAGGTATAGCTGCCCAGGTCGTTGGTGTTGTCATCCAGTACGCGCCGGCTCAGATGCGGCACATTGGCGCCGAATTTGAAATTGTGTTTGCCCCAGGTCATGCTGACCGTGTCGTTAAGTCGGAAATTGTATTCGCTGGAGACGGAATCGTTTTGCGCCGACCCGCCCGCGAAATCGCCCTGCACGCTGACGCGAGGCGCCTCAGACGCATTGAGATTTTGATTGCGATTGCGCTCCAGGACCAGCGAAAACTGGTTCAAGAGGATGGGCGAGAGCGTTGAATCGACGTGGAAGATCAGGTCATCTTCGCGATAGTGATTGGCGTAGCCGCCCTGGGCCAGGGTCTGTCCGCCAACGCCCTGGTTCTGCGCGTCCCAGTCTTCGTAGGTGTACTGCACATAGCCCGAGTGTTTGTCGCCAAACTGGTGGGCGGCGCGCGTGCTGAAATCCGTCTCGCGGGTAGGCGCAGGCACGTTGGCCTGAAACAACCCGGTGGGATCGCTCGCGGTGGGCAGGGCGGTGGTGGCGATCACCACGGCGTCCAGATCTTCCTCGGCGCGATTGAAGGAGGCCAGGAAGCTGCTCTTCTTTGCGTGCGGGATGGGGCCCGTGACGTGGCCCTCGTAGATGCGGCGCTGTTCGAATGGCTTGTTGGGCGCGAGAGCGTTTTGCGCGTTCAGCGCCGAGTCGCGAAACATGAAGTTGAACTGGCCGTGGTAGTGGTCGGCGGCCGAGCGCGTGATGATCTCCATCTGTCCGCGGCCGGGCCAGTAATACTGCGCGGAGTAGGGATCCTGGTTGATGCGCACTTCCTGTACGGCGCTGGCCGAAACCGTGGAGTGGTTGGATTCGACGCCATCCACCAGCAGTCCCGAACCGCCCGTGCCGGCCGAGCCGGAGTCGAGAAACGCGCTCATGGCCGTACTGTAATCGTTATCAAAAATGGGTAAAGACTTCAGATCCTCGGAACTCATCACCGAGGTATCCCCGTTGGTCTCCGACGAAGTCAAATCTTCGCTGGTGTCCCCATTCACGTGGATCGTCGTGGCCAGAGCCGAAATGGGCAGCACGATATGCAGCGGGGCGCCGAGCGAGGGCGTTCCCGGTGTGCCCAGCTTGACGATGGTGCGCACCGTGTCGAAGCCGGCTTCTGAAACCACCAGGGTATAGTCACCGATGGCCGGCGCCGTAACGCTGAAATTGCCCTCGCCATCAGAATGAAGAGTTGCCGCAACCGCTCCGTTCTTATCGAGCAGGTCGACCTCGGCGTTGGGAACGATGGCGCCGGTAGGGTCGGCGACGACGCCGCGGACGGTGGCGGCGGGCTTGCTTTCAGGCGCAGCTATCAGCGTGGCCGCAGAAGTGTGAGGATTGAGCCCGCCCGCCGCCAGGGCAGGCAGTGAAAAAGCAAGTACAAGGGCGGACCCCATCACGAAAGCAGAATTCGTCACAAGTGCGGAACCGAGAGCAAAGCGAAGAGAGGCAAAGGAAGCAAAAGAGCGTATCAAGAGCGACTCCTTCTCAAAATCGTACACCCGGGGTAAAGGGATTTACCAGGAGATTTCTGAGTGTTCAACCAATAGACGAAGCGAGTCCCGATTTTGTTCAAATCATAATTTTGTTTGTTTCGCCCGGGATTTCGGCTTGGACCGGCAAGTCCCCCAGGATCATCGTCCAAGCCGAGGCATGATCGGCGACGGCGTCGGGTTTGGCGGCATGCAGCGTCTCGGGAGCCAGGCCAAAGCTGCATCCCAACACCCATGCTCCGGCATTTCGCCCGGTGTGAACATCAACGCCCGAGTCGCCCACCATCAGCGTTTCCTCGGGGGACGCGCCGGCCTCGGCCATCAGCGCCAGCAGCCCTTCCGGGTCCGGCTTCTTGCTGGCGAAGCTGTCGCCGCCCAAAATGCTGAAGAAATAGGGCGCGATCCCCAGGCCTTCGCAGATCGCGCGGGCCGGGCCGACCGGCTTGTTGGTCAACACGGCCATCTGTCGCGGAGTTCCGTCCGGCATGGTTTTCAGGCTTTCCAGCGAATCCAGAACGCCGGGATACAGGTGGGTGTAGTCCAGCTTGTGCGCCCGGTAGTAGGTCAGGAAATAGTCGAACGCTTCCTGGAAGAATCCTTCGTCGGCGGGATCCTGACCTGGAGGCAGCTCTCCTGGAATGGCCAGCGCGCGGCGGATCAGCATGGCCGCGCCATCGCCGATATAGCTGGCGATCACCGCGTCCGGCAGCGGCTTGAGGCCAAAGTTGGTGAGCGTTGCGTTGACGGAGTTGCAAAGGTCCTGGCGCGAGTCGATCAGCGTACCGTCGAGGTCAAAAACGATGAGACGAATGGAGTCCGCAGGCAGCGGGCGAAAGGTGCGCAGCATGCTCTCAGTGTACGGGACAGACAGGCTGCAAAAAACTCCGATTGATACGCTTTGTAACAGGGAACGACTTATCGTGGTGCCGAATAAAGCCAACAGAATGAATGGGTTTTAGCCCTGGCTGGCTCCCAGAGCACCTCAAAAACAGAAGTTGCCCTTTTCCGCAGCCAGTAGAGCCTTTCGCATATGCTCTTTGCCAGACTCGTTAAGAATCCTGCGCCATTTTCCGCAGCCTGTGTTGCCGCTTCTCAAGCACTCCGAGCACCACCAGCTGCCACCAGCAGGCGGCCACAAAGGTGCAGATGGCGTCGCCGGCAAACGTCGCCAGAACATGACCTTCATACGGATTTTGCGCACCCAGGAACCCGCGCAGCAGTGCGAGGCCCGTGGAAACAGCAAGGATCGTTCCCGCCACCGCCCGCTTTCGCGCGGAACTCTCTCTGAGCCAGGGGACTTGCCGGCGTGGAGTTGTGGATTTGTACCAGTGCGCGAACCATACCATCAGGATCAGCAGACCCAGGGTGGTGCTGAAGTGTTGCAGCGCCTTGTAGACGGGAACCGGCCCAATCCCAGGCAGCTGAAGTCTCCGCTGCAAAAACGGCCAGTGCCAGTAAAGCCACATGGTGCGGTGAGTGAAGGAATCCCAAACCAGATGGGTCGCAATTCCCAAAGCCAGCGAGGCAACAATCAGCGCGATCCGCTTTGGCCCCCCGAAATGAAATCTGTCCATGGGCAGCCGACGTTGCAGAGAATCGGGGAGAAGCGAAGCAGCCGGCTCTTTGACCAGGGCATGAAAAATCCAAAGTATCGCCAATCCCAGGGGCAGGCTGAGCAGGAGAGCGCCCTTGGGAGTGTGACCGTAGCCACCGGCTGGCCCCAGCCGCAAAAAGTATTCGCAATCCGGCGCAACCGTCCCTACAATCAGCGCGGAAAGCACCAGGCGCAGGCGGCGAAAGGGAAGCGCCGCGGCAGTGTGAGCAAGGGTAAAGGGCACTCCTCGATTATCCACTCGTCCGCATGAAGTCCCTGAGCCGGGAAATTGGGTAAGATGCTGTGAATCGTCATTTGCGCCGGACCTGCATAGAAGTGGCAATTGGCTGAGGCACTTCTTTTAGTTTTCACGCATGCTGGGTGTAGATGAATCAAGACTCGAGGTTTGACATGCTGAATATTGTGAATGCCCGCCGGAAAAGCTTTCGCCCCACACCATGGATTCTCGCCCTCGCCGCCCTGCTTGCCACCGCTTTTGTCGCTGCTCAGGCGCAGCGGGGAGCGCGACCTGTCGGCGTGACCAGCTTTCACGGCCAATACTGCTCATCGATGGGTCCGCGTGGCTGGGCTGTGACCGCCGAGAACCCGCAGCGGGTAGCGTTTGGCGCCGATTCGATGAGCCCGGATGGCAAGGCCTATGCAGGCTATGCCGTGTTTTCCACCATTGCGGGCACCCCCATGGCAACGCCGGAGGCCGCCGTGGCCATGCACCTCAGCGCCATGGGCGCGCATCCCGCGACGCTGGGACGCCGCATGCAACTGGACCGCAATACGTTCGCCGTTTCCTACCGCAATGATCAGAACGAAGGCATGGCGTTTTACGAGGTATTTCCCTTCCAGGGCGGCGCAATGATCCTGATGCGCCAGGCTGCCACCAGCCCCGGCCAGTGGAGACAGCGCGGGCCGGAAGCAAGCGCGGTAGCTCGTTCCATGCGCTGCAATGTGCCCAGCGTGCCCGCCGCACCTGATCCGCCCAGCCTCAACAAAAAACCGCGCGCCAACAGCGACGGCGAAGGCGACTCGGAATACAACGTCTGGCTGGAAAAGGAGTACTACCACGACCCCGCAACCGGACAGAATTACTGGGTCAGCCCCAGCCAGGACTGGGAGCAGAATGGCCCGCAAGGGCCGGGCTACTACACCCGCAATGGCAACGACGTGACCAAGCTGCAGTCCGGCTACGCCCAGTAGCTGATTGCAAGAGGAACGCGGGAACCTGCAAATCCCGCTGGGTCATTGACCCGTCCAATTGGGACCGATCATTTCGCGCAGGAATTCCGGAGTGGCCCATGGCGCTGCTCCGGAATAGCGCTTGATCCAGGCCGAGCCTTCGCCGATCCGCACCAGTTCTGGCGTGAACTCCGGGGAAAGTGCATTGGCCATCAGCGCATATTTGACGCCCTTGTGCAGACGAAGCGCCTTGTAGCAGCCGCCCGGGACGGCCACGATGGGCCGCTGACCGTGTTCCAGGTCCATCCCCAGCGTTTGCATCTCGACGCGCCCGTCGGGATGAAAAATGTAATAGTCGACCGGGCCGCCTTCAATCAAAATGTGCGTGTCGTCGGACGATAGCCAGTGCAGGTAGTTGATTGGCAGTTGCTCCGTGAGCATGTAGTACACCTGGCTCTGAACCGCCAGCGACTTGCCCTCGTACATCACCTTCTGCGCGGATGTGCCCACCAGGCCAAGGTAACCAGATTCCTTGGGCAGCACCGTTAGCTTCAACTGCGCTATCAATTCGTTGGCCCGCGCCTCAGAACCCACCGCTGGTTTGCCTGACGGTGGGGCGGCCTGCAACGGAAGCAGAGTCGGAATGATAAGAAGAAAAACACTCGCCAGCACTGAAAAGGGAGTCATGCCGCCCAGACTAGCAGGGCTGCATTCAGTCGCAGGTGTCTTGCGAGACAAAAAAAGGGCGAGGCCCGTCCCGTGGAGCCCTTGAGACCTCGCCGAGGAACACCTGTTGTGAGGAACAATGGGTTGTTGAACTTGTCCCGCGAATGGCTTTCTAGTGAACGCGAATATCGCCCGAGCCGGTTTCAACCCGCACCATCGGGCCGCCGCCATGCAGCTTGGCGCTCAGACTGTGATGATCGGAGTGCAGCGTGTCCATCTCGTTGCCTTCAACCTTGATGCTTCCCGATCCAGTTGAGGCTTCGAGAGTCAGTGCGGCATGCTCCGGCCACATCTCGACGCTGCCGGAGCCTGTATTCAATCGCCAACTGGATTTGGGCTGGCCGCCGACCTTGATGTCCCCGGACCCCGTCTCCGCCTTCAGCCCGCCGGAAAGATTCTTCAGCTCGATATTGCCCGACCCGGTATGGGCCCTCACGTCGCCGCTGCCCGATTGCTCCGCGACGATGTCGCCCGAGCCGGTCTCGACCGAGAAACTGTCCTGCAGTCCCTTGGCATGAATATTCCCAGAGCCCGTATTGAGCTTCGAATCCACGCCCACGCCCTCGTCATCCAGGTTGCCGGAGCCGGAAGACGCTTCAAGAATCGTCTTGGCCGGCGCCTTGATCTCGTAGTCGATGGAAATGTTGTGCAGGTTTTCCATGTGACCGCCAATGTGCAGAATGCTGCCCGTCTGCTCGATCGGCGGGTTGTTGGCGATGTCATGAACCCGCTGTTCGCTGCCACCCCAGCTCGACTTCACGCGGCCGAAGATATGCACCTGGTTGTCTGAACCCGGCGTGATGTGAATATTGCCGGAGCCCGTGGAGACGTGCAGGGTCACCGTCCCGCTGACATTCAGCGTTCGTTCAAAGGTAGCTTCCGATGCCAGCGCGGGCACACAACCCAGCGCGAAAACAAGAGCCGATGCGGAGACCCAATGTTTCATGTCGTTCCTCACAGTGGTTTTCTGTTGGTTGGAGAGAAGTCACCTGCGCCCCGTCTCGATTCCGACGCCAGGCAACTCGCTGCTCGTGTTTGCACCTGTGGACTAGCATGCCGAGAACCAAATGGCTGACCGGGAAAATCCTTCCATTTCAGAGAGATTGTGTCTTCCACCCAAAGGTGGTTCGCCTGCACATGTCCGCTTTCGCAAGAGTCTGTCCGTTTTCGAACATCCCCGCTCTCGGCCCGAAAAATCTACTGCAGCACAACCTGGTCGCCTTCTTTCAAGCCGCTCAGGACTTCGGTGACAGACCCATTTGAAATTCCGACCTTGACGGGAACGGCGCGCTTGCCTTCTTTTCCCTTGCTGTCTGGAATCTCGACGGTTGCGTTCTTCTGGCTGTCAAAGATAACCGCATTTTCCGGCACGGTCAGCACACCTTTATGTTCCTCGAGCAGAATTTCCGCATTGGCCGTCATCTGCGCCTTCAACTCGCCGCCGGGATTGTTGATCGATACGCGCACTTCAAAGGTAGTCACGTTGTCTTTCTCTACACCCATAGGCGAAATCTTGGTCACCTTGCCCTGGAAGTAGCGATCGCGAAAGCTCTCCACCTTGATGCGCGCCGGCTGTCCCATGTAAACGTGGGCTATATCGGCTTCATCCACCTTGCCCTTCACATAGACCTCGGTGGTGTCGCCGACCGTCATCACCAGCGTCGCCGTCGAGCCCAGCACCAGGATCGAACTGACCGCATCGCCGATCTCCACGTCGCGCGAAAGTACCACGCCATCCATGGGAGCGGTAATGGTCGTGTAGCTGAGCTGTTCGTCAAGCTGATCGAGCGTGGCCTGACTCTGCGCTACCTGCGCCTTGGCCTGTTTCAGCTTGGCGCCGTCCACGCCCAGTTGTGCATGAGCCGTATCGCGCTTGTTCAACGCAGCCAGGTAGTCGCGGTTGGCGTTGTCGAGAGACTGCTGCGGAACCAACCCCTCTTTCACCATTTCCGTGTTGCGATCCAGAGTGACCTTGTACATCGGCAGGTCAGGAGCGGCGGCGTTGACCTTGTCCTGCTCGATGGCAGCTTCGAAATTAGTGACGTTGGCCTGCGTGGCTGCCAGTTGGGCGCGCTGCGCGGCGACCTGGGCCAGAATCTCCTGCTGATCGAGCTGGGCCAGCGGCTGGCCTTTATGCACGATGTTGTTGATGTCCACATACAGCTTTTCCACGATACCCGAAGCTTTCGATTTCACCTCAACCTGGAGAATAGGCGTGATCTTGCCCGTCGCCACCACCGAGCGCGCGATGTCTCCGCGGCCCACCTTGCCCAGCTTGGCAGGATCGATCTTCGAACCGGAAGCCATACGCGCGACGGCAAACCCGCCGCCGACAAGAACCACCAACGCCACCAGGCCGGTCCATAACCAGAAACGGCCTTTCTTTCGTGCTGCCACTGCTGCCTCCGAATATTGCGCTAAAACACGTCAAGGATGAATGCGGAACAACGCATTGCAAATCGAAACCAATTCCTGAAATCAATTCCCTGGACAGGCATACGTGCTGCCCCGGGCTTTGGTTCCACACGAGAGACTTGAGTTGGTAAAAAGCAGGTAAACTCCTCACCCGAACGAGGGAAACGTCGTCCCGGTAGCCCGTCTGTAAAGTTCGCCGAATGTTAGACTCGGGCGAGTATGCACAGTTTCGCGCTGCTCCAGATTGTCGCGGTGGCACTCCTGATTCTGGCTAACGGTTTCTTTGTGGCCGCGGAGTTCGCCCTGGTCTCCATGCGCGACACCCGCCTGGAACGCATGATCGCCCTGGGCGTCACCGGGGCGACAGCCGTACGCCGGCTGCAGCGCGAATTGGACAGCTTTCTTCCCGCCGTTCAGCTCGGCGTCACGCTGTGCAGCCTGGCTCTGGGCTGGATCGGCGAACCGGTCGCCGCGCAGCTATTTTCCGGCTGGCTCGATGGCCTGCCCCACGCGGCGGTCTTCGCGCATCTCGCCTCGGTGACCCTCGGCTTCTGCCTGATTACCTACCTTCACGTCCTGCTCGGCGAACTGGTTCCCAAATCTCTCGCTCTGCGTCGCGCCGAGTATATGGCCATTGCCGTCGCCGGTCCCATGCTCCTGTTCATGACCCTGACCCGGCCCGCGGTGCGCTTGCTGCAAGGCTCGGCGCGGATTGTCTTGCGACTTTTCCGCGCTCCCATGACTCGCGAAGCCTCCGTGCATTCCCCCGAAGAGCTGAAGCTGATCGCCACCGCTGCCCGCCGCATGGGCGTGCTTCCTCGCTTTCAGGAGCGCCTCATCCATCGCGCCCTCGAACTGGGCGAATTGCCGGTGCGCGAGATCATGACTCCCCGGCAGAAAATCATCTCGCTGCCGGGCAACACGCTGATCGAGGCGGCCAGCGCCAGCGTCATCGACCACCAGCACTCCCGCGTCCCCGTCTACAACGAAACCCGCGGCCCCGAACACATCGTCGGCGTGGTCTACGCCAAAGATCTCGCCCGCCTCATGCACTTCCGACGCACCGCCGGCACTCGCTCCGCCGTAGCTCCCTTTGTCGAACTGCGCGTCAGCCAGGTCATGCGCGACGTCCTCATGGTCCCCGAAACCAAAACTGTCCTCGACCTGATCGGCGAATTCCAGCAGCGCCGCCGCCAGATGGCCATCGTGGTCGATGAATACGGTTCTACCGTCGGCTTGGTCACCGTCGAAGATGCCGTCGAACAACTCACCGGCGAACTCAACGACGAATTCGACGATCCCGCCCGGCCCGTACTTACCACTGCTTCAGGCGCCCTGCTGCTCGAGGGCAGCGTCAACCTCCGCGACCTGGAAACCCAGATGCAATGGCGTCTGCCCCGCGAGGGTGGCGTTGAGACGCTGGCAGGATTCTTGCTCATGCGCCTGGGCCGGATTCCCCGCGGCGGCGAAAGCATCGAATTTGAAGGCCGCCGCATGACCGTCACCGAAATGGATGGCCGCCGTATCAAGCAGATCCGCGTCGAGCCGGTGGAGCCTATGGAGAAGCCTCAAGACGAGGTGATTGCCGGTTGAGATCGATCCTCACCCGCGTCCTGCTCACCATCCCAGTCGTCTGGCTGGTGGTGTCGCTGGTCTTCCTCTTGATTCACCTGGTTCCCGGCGATCCCATCCTGCAGATGCTGGGCGAGGGCGCAACCCCCGCCGACCTGGCAGGCCTGCGCCATCAATACAGCCTCGACCTCCCGTTGCACATCCAGTATCTGCACTACTGGCGCGACGTGCTCCACGGCGACCTGGGCCGCTCGATCCGCCTCAATGACACCGTCACCCATCTCATCGCGACCCGCTATCCCTACACCATTGAACTGACCATTTCCGCGCTTGTTCTGGGCCTGCTGCTTGCTGTACCGGCCGGAGTCATGGCGGCTGTCCGGCGCGGCCGCTGGCAGGATCATTCGCTCGGTCTCGTCAGCCTGTTTGGCCTCTCGGTCCCGGCCTTTGCGCTGGGCCCCGTGCTGATTCTCGTCTTTTCAATTGGACTCGGCTGGCTGCCCGTCTCCGGAGCCGGCACGAATGGCCTCTTCTCCGCCGATGGCTGGAGATATCTGGTCCTGCCTGCCGTGGCCATGGGCGTTTCGCTGGCGGCGATTCTCACTCGCATGGTGCGCACCGCCATGCTTGAAGAGCTGAATCAGGACTACGTCCGCACCGCTCGCGCAAAAGGCCTGTCCGAAACCGCCGTGGTCTATCGCCACGCGCTGCCCAACGCGCTCGTTCCCATCGTCACCGTCGTCGGCCTGCAGTTTGGAGCGTTGCTCGCCGGCGCCATCGTCACTGAAACCATCTTCAGTTGGCCCGGCCTCGGCCGTCTTGTCGTGACCGCCATTTCAGGCCGCGATTACGCATTGGTGCAGGGAAGCCTTCTCGCCATCGGCCTCACCTACGTCCTGGTCAACCTGATCACCGACCTGACGTATCGCTGGGTCAATCCGCGCATGCGGTAACCTGATCCTGCTGCCAACCGGCATGTCTCAACGGCTGCTTTTCGCCAACTCCAGCATGGCCAGCACCAGCAGCAGCACCCGGCGCAGGCCCAGCTCGCGATTCGCCGCCGAGTACCATTCGCCCCGGGTATGGGCCCCGCCGCCTTCGCCGCCCGCGCCCAGCGAAACCGCGGGAATGCCCAGCGAGAGGGGAATGTTGGCGTCGGTCGAGCCGAGGCGCAGGTCGGTGCGCAGATTCAGGTGGCGGTCGACGGCTTTCAAAGCTTCGAGCAGGGACGAATCCCGCGCCAACTCCGCCGCCGGCCGGTCGCCGATTTTCTGAATCTGGAAAGTGACCGCCGTTCTCGTCCGCCCATCCACGCCCCGCGTCTGGTTCACAGGGCCGGCCTGGTTGGTGTTTGCCCGGTCGACCGCGTCTTCGACAGCCCGATGCAGGGCCACCTCCATGCGCACCAGTTCGCGCACATCCGTGGAGCGAAAATCCAACGTGGCCGAGGCGCTTTCCGGGATGGTGTTCACGCTTGTTCCGCCCGCAATCGTTCCCACATTCATCGTGGCGCGCGGAAGGTCCGGAGAAGCCTTCAGCGGCGTTTTCGCCATTTCATGCAAGGCCGAAGCGAGAATGAAAATGGGATTGGGTGTGCCCGCGTCGGTAAAGCTGTGCCCGCCGGGCCCCTTGATCGTCACTTGGAATCGCCGGCTGCCCAGTGCCTGGGTGACGGCTGTTTCGGCTCCCGCGCCGTCCAGCACGATATGCGCCGCAACCCTGCCGGCGTAGGCTGAGTGACCGTAGAGGTGCCGCACCCCGCGCAGGTCGCCTTCGCCCTCTTCGCCCACGTTGCCGACAAAGACAAGTGTCGCGCCCAACGGTGTCTGCGTCTCGGCAAAGCTGCGCACCAGCGAATGCGCGATTCCCAGCATGCCGATTACGCCGGCCGCGTTGTCACAGGCGCCGGGAGCCTCAAGGCGATCGTCCTTGAGCACCGCGTCGAGGGGCGTCGATGCCGGAAAAACCGTATCCAGATGCGCCGACAGCAGCAACACCGGTGAAGATTCTCCGCTCTCTGCTCCAGGAAACTCCGCGTAGACGTTGCCCACCTCGTCTGTCGACACCCGGCTCAAGCCAGCCTGTGTAAACTGCTCCGCCATCCACTTCGAGCGCGCCGCTTCGCCGAAGGGAGGCGCAGGGATGGCCACCAGCTCCACCTGCCAGCGCATCATCTGCTGATTATTCAAGTGCAGCCAGCGAAAGGCCGCATGCAGCGGCCGCAGTTCAGCCAAAGCGGTGACGCGGGAAAACGCCGAGCTGCGCGCAAGAAGGGGCATGGCTATGATCAAGGGTAGCAGCAGTCAGGTTCATCGACTCTTCCCGCCATGGCCGGGTGCATCAACCAGGAAACAGCCGTCGCATCAGAAGCGACCGCAGATCGCGCCGCCCGTCGGCAACGAGGTGAACGACGATCATCTCGAGCCTGATTTCGTAGATCACACGATACGGCTTGAAGAAAGCCTGTCGGCACTCCGCCTGCAATCCGGGCGGGAGCTCCCTGGGACGCGTGCCGCGATGGGGCAATGCCGCGATACTTTGCGCGACTTGCAGCACCTGGTCCAGAACATGCTCAGCTTTTCCATCCGAATGTCTCAATTGACTTCCTCGGGATACTCCACCGAATGCAGGAACAACCCTCGCGCCGGCGCGGTCGGTCCAGCCGCCGAACGCGACCGCGCCTCGAGAATTCCCAACATTGCCCGGGCAGGGAACTGGCCGCGCCCAATCTCCAACATGGTGCCGACGAGGTTGCGCACCATGTGGTGCAGGAAGCCATTGCCGCGCACCCGATAAATCAGCAAATCCTCCCCCGCTTCGGTCCAGTCCGACCAGAAAATCGTCCTCACCGTCGACTTGACGGTCGAACTCGCCGTTGCCAAAGATTCCGCCTCCAAGCCATTCTCCAAGAGGCCGCGCCCTGCTGCGTCCGGGTCGCTGGCCGCCAGGCTGACAAAATCGTGCTCGCCGACAACATCCCGTGCCGCCTGTCTAAGCGCATCCATTTCCAGCTTCCAGGTGCAGGCGTGGACATACGGCGCCTGAAAGGGCGTACACAAGCCGCCACGAAAGATCCGGTACTCATAGGTCTTGGCCATTGCCGAGTGCCTTGCATGAAACGCCTGCGAGGCCTTGCGGCACTCCAGCACACGAATCGACGGCGGCAAGGTGCGATTCAACGCGCGGAGTAGATTTTCCGCGGGAATCGGCGCTTCCAACTCAAAACTCGCCACCTGCCCGAGCGCATGTACCCCGGCATCGGTGCGGCCCGAGCCTTGCGGCAGCGGCGTCTCAGCCCATTTCAGATCCAGTATCCGTCCCAGCGCGCCCTGCAATTCCCCCTGCACCGTTGGCAGCCCAGGCTGCACCTGCCACCCGTTGAACCGTGTGCCGTCATAGCTAAGGGTGAGTTTCCAGTTCTGCATTGCTTTCTGCACTGCTTTCTTTGATAACCGTCCCGTTACTCTTTTGGCACCTGTCGCCAAAGCATAGCCTATCGCGGTCTGCGCCTCGTCGGAAGCCCCGCAACCGGCAATCCGCCCTCGATGGCTGGGATATACTCAGCTTTTCTGCTGCCCAGGGAACCATCGCACGCCCAAGCATTGGCCACCGCTGTGCGTCCAGAAGGAAGGGCATCCGGCAAGCGCGCTTTTGCGGGAACGAAAATCCCCCAAGTGTCGTATCCAGTGGGTAGTAGAAACCGGCAACGTCGACCGAACTTGAAATTTCCTTGTGCTGCGAGGAGTCGATTGCAGCGCCACAGCATCTACATGCTGCCCGGACCAAACGGTCATTCGAAGATCAGTGGAGAAGATTCATGCATTTGTACCGGAATCATGGTTTTGCACGGGAAACTAGCGAAATGAGCAACATAGCGAAGGTTACTCCGTCGGGGAATCGCGGGTATCTGCGCGCGATCGCGGTAGTGATGCTGGGATTGACCACGGCCATGCCGCCCGGCTTCGCCCAGCAGGCAAGTCAGCAGGCTGCTCCCAAGCCGGACGACAAAGTCCTCAGCGATCTCCCTGTCGAGCCAACCCCCGAACCGACCGAGCCTCTGTTTCTTCGTCCGGATGCCCGCAATTTTTCGAAACCCTATGCGCCGTTACTGGGCAATCCCTTCAATGTTTATCGTCCGACCAAGATCGCCAGTGCCAGCTTCGTGAACTCGGTGCGGCTCAATGACCTCGTCAGAAACGGCAAGATCTACCTCAGCCTGTCAGACGCCATCGCCTTGGCTCTTGAAAATAACTACGACATCGCCATTGCCCGTTACGACCTTGACATTGCGGATACCGACATTCTTCGCGCCAAAGCGGGTGGCGCGGGCGGCCTGCTCGGCGCGCCCTCCGCCTTGGTCACCAACACCCTGAGCGGCGGGTCCAGCACCTTGGCCACCGCCGGCGGCCCGGGCGGAACTTCCGTAGGATCTGGCGGCGCCGGCTCCGGCACCAATGGCTTGTCCCTGACCGCCGGCGGCGCGGGTCCCGCTCCAGAACAATTTGATCCTGTTCTCGGTGCAGCCATGCAGTTCGATCATGCCACCTCTCCATCGACCAACTTCTTCACCGGCGGCACGTCGCAGACCAACACATACGATTTCACCTACAACCAGGGTTTCGCTCCCGGAACCTCGCTGCAGGTGAACTTCAACAACTCCTACGCCACCACGACCAACGAGGTCTCCGCTTTCAGCCCGTTGCTGAACGCCAGCTTCAAGGCCACCGTGACGCAGCACCTTGCGCAGGGCGCGGGTATCTGGGTCAATCGCCGCTTTGTTTACCAGGCCCTCAACGACCGCCGCATCACCGACTCGTCCTTCCGCCAGCAGCTTCTCTATACCGTCAACCAAGTCGAGAACATCTACTGGAACCTGGTCGGCGCCTATGAAGATCTGCAAGCCAAAGAGCGGGCACTCGAGCAGACCAAGCAAGTCGCCGCCGACGATCGCAAACAGCTTGAGATCGGCACCATGGCTCCGCTCGACGTGGTCACCGCCGACTCGTCCGTGGCCGCCGACCAGCAGGCGCTCATCAGTTCCCAGAGCAGCCTCAATTATCAGCAGCAGATCATCAAGCAGGCCATCGCGCGTAACCTGAACGATCCGACTCTGGCCAAGGCCGCCGTCATCCCCACTGACCGTGTCAGCCTCGAAGAGCTGCCGGAAGAGAAGCAGTCGACCGACGATCTGGTTCAGGATGCGTTCAAGCATCGGCCTGAGCTGGAGCAGGCGCTGTTGACCCTGAAGAACGACGAAATCACCGTTCGAGGCGCCAAAAATGCTCTGCTTCCTACAGTCGATGTCTTCGGCTATCTTGCCGGTTCAGGCGTAGCGGGTGTTTCCAACCCGAAGTGCCCGGTCGCATTCTGCCCGCCTCCGCTGCCCGCCGCGACCGGCTACGGAACAGCGCTCCAGGATACGTTCAACAACACCTCGCCGGACAAGGGCTTCGGATTCAACATCAGCATCCCCATCCGCAACCGGCTCGCCCAGTCCGTCGAAGCGCGCTCGCAGATGGAATACCGTCAAGCGCAGCTTCGCCTTGAACAGCTCTACACGCAGATTCGGATGCAGATCACCAACGCGCAATTCGCGCTGACCAACGATCGCGCCGCCGTCCTCGCCGCCGAGGCCTCGCAGAGGTTCAACGCGCAAAGCCTCGATGCCGAGCAGAAGAAGCTCCATCTCGGCGCCTCCACGACCGCGCTGGTCCTGGCCCAGTCGCGCAGCCTGGCCAACGCCGAAAACAGCCTGACCTCTGCACGTGCGGCCTATGCGCAGGCTCGCGCCAGCCTCTATCAGTTGCTCGCGACGACCTTGCAGCACTACGGCATCAATTTTGAAGACTCGGCCGCTGGAGTGGTCAAGACATCTCCGCTGATCCCTGGGCTCGAACCGGCCAAACAGGAGAAGGAACCCACTGTCCCCACTCCGCAAGAGCAGCAAAATCAGCAGCAGAACATCAAGCAGCAGGACCAGCAACCGCCCGCGACAGGCACTCCGCAGACAATCCCACCTGCCGCCCCGCCTCAGCAGTAGCAACCCGCCGCAACCAACATCAAGGCCCGAAGCGCAATCCGCACTTCGGGCCTCTTGTTTTTGATTTTGCAGTCCCTAGTCCCTAAGTCCCTGGTCCCTGTCTTCTACCTCTCCGCCACAAAATCCAACAAATCAAAGAATTCAGGAAAGCTGATCGCCGCCGACTCCGACCCGCGAATCAGCGTCTCCCCCTCCGCTCGCAATGCGGCCACGCTGAAGGCCATGGCGATGCGATGATCGCCGCCCGAATCAATCGTGGCTCCGTGCAATCTCTGTCCGCCCGGCACATCCATTCCATCCTCATGCTCGGTCACTTCCGCGCCCATGGCGCGCAGGTTCTTGACCACCAGCGCAATGCGGTCCGACTCCTTCACGCGCAGCTCCTTGGCATCGCGAATGCGAATCCCTCCACGCGTGTAAGGCGCAATCGCCGCCAGCACCGGCAACTCGTCAATCAACTGCGCCGCCAGCGAGCCAGTAATCGAAGTGCTCCCCAGTCCCTCCGCCGGAGCCGTCACCTGCACTGTACCAATCAACTCGGAATGCTTCTCTTCCAGATTGAGTACGCTGATCTGCAAACCCAGCGAAGTCAGCACGTCGAGCAGCGTGGCGCGCGTGGGATTCAACCCCAGCCCATCCAAGAGCAACTGCGACCCCGGAAAAAGTGCGGCGGCACAAAGAAAGAACGCCGCCGAAGAAATATCGCCCGGCACTGCTGCTTCGATGGCGCTCAGCGTCTGCGGCCCGGCGATTGAAACCGTGGTCACCGTGCGCTCGACCGCCGCGCCAAAGGCTCGCAGCGCCAGCTCGCTATGATCGCGCGTGCGCACCGCTTCATGAACAATCGTCGTGCCTTCGGTCTGCAAGCCTGCCAGCAGGACACAGGTTTTCACCTGGGCGCTCGGCACCGGCGTCGTGTAGTCGATTGCCGTGAGCGGGCCGCCATGAATGGTCAGCGGAGCATGCCCGTCAGTCAGCGTCAACCGCGCGCCCATCGCCTCCAGCGGCGTCTGGATCCGCTTCATCGGCCGCCGCGACAAGGATTCATCCCCAATCAACGTGAATTCACCCGCCTGCGGCGCCAGGAGGCCTGAAATCATGCGCATGGTCGAACCGGAATTTCCGCAATCGAGCGGCCCAACGGGCTGATTCACCTTGCCGCCCACACCGGTCACCTCGACGATCCCGTCTTCGCGATGAGCCACGCTCGCCCCCAGCGCACTCATGCAAGCCAGCGTCGAAGCGCAATCCGCGCCGGTTGAAAAATTTGAAAATCGCGAAGTCCCCTGCGCAAACGCCGCCAGCATTCCGTAACGATGGCTGATTGATTTGTCGCCGGGAAGGCGCAGGCTGCCAAAAATGTTTCTGGCCGGTCGAATAAGGCGTTCTTCAATTGCGGTATGCAAGCAAGCTCCGGGTTCTCATTGAATTCTCTCCTTCAGTCTATCGAAGACAGCTCCCGAAGCGAGATACGGCTCTCATCGTGGATCAACCAGTTTATGGTTGTGTTTTGCCTGTCACGCATGCAAAGTATTCAAGAAGAAAGCAGGCCGCCGATCATGGTTCCTCGAAGCCTTCCTCTCATGGCCGCCCTGGCTCTTGCTCTGTCCATGAGCCTCGCCGCCGCTGCGCAAAACTTCCCCATTCAGGAGCACATGCTCAAGAACGGCATGAAGGTCCTGGTCGCTGAAGATCCTTCCATCCCCAACGTTGCCATGTATACCTTCTTCCGCGTCGGCTCGCGCAATGAGCATGAGGGCATCACCGGCATCTCTCACTTCTTCGAACACATGATGTTCAACGGAGCTAAGAAGTACGGCATGGGTGACTTTGACCGCACCATGGAGCGCGGCGGCGGCGAGAACAATGCCTACACTTCGAACGATCTGACCGTTTACCAGGACTGGTTTCCGGCGCCGCTGCTCGAAACCATCTTCGATCTCGAAGCCGATCGTGTCGAGCACCTCGCCTTCGATCCCAAGATCATCGCCTCCGAGCGCGGCGTCGTCTACTCCGAGCGCCGAACCTCGGTCGACAACAATAATTTCGGCATCCTTTACGAACAGATGCAGGCTGCCGCATTCACCGCAGCCCCCTATCACTGGCCGGTGCTGGGCTGGCCGTCAGACATCGAGAGCTGGACCATCGACGATCTCAAAAGCTATTTCTCCATGGGCTATTCGCCGTCCAACGCCACCATGGTCGTCGTCGGCGGAGTCAAGGCCGACGAGGTTTTTCGCCTCGCCGATAAATACATGGCCTCCATTCCCGCGCACGACCCGCCCCCGCCAGTGCGCACCAAGGAACCCGATCAACTCGGCGAACGCCGCATCTACGTCAACAAAATTGCCCAGCTTCCCATCTTCTACGCCGGCTATCACGCAGTCGACGCAAAGTCGCCGGATTACTACGTATTCAGCCTGATCCACAATCTGCTCACCACTGGCCAAAGCTCACGACTCTATGACGCCATCGTCAGTCGCCAGCAGTTGGCCATCTCCGTCAACACCTTTCAAGAACCCACCATCGACCCCAGCCTGTTCATCGTCTTTGCGCAGCCGCGGCAAGGCGTCAAGAACGAAGCCGTCGAAGCCGCCATCGATGCGGAAATCGACAAGCTCACCAAGGACGGCCCTTCCGCCAAGGAACTCGAAAAAGCCAAGAACCAGGCTATCGCCGCCTACTACCGCGAACTGCGCTCCATCAACGGACGCGCCCAGGCCATCGGCCAATACGAAGTTCTCTTTGGCGACTACCATCAACTCGGCAGCGTCGAGCAGCAATACCAGAAAATCACCATCGCTGACGTCCAGCGCGTGCTGAAAAAATACATGGTCCCCACCAATCGCACCGTGGCCATCCTGGTGCCCACCGAACCACCCCCAGCCACGACACCGCCAGCTTCGGGAGAATCCAAATGACAAGACTTTTTCTCTTTTCCCGCTGCCTGCTCGCTGCGTCTCTCACCCTCTCCATCGTCACCCCGGCCAGTCTCATCGCCCAAACGCCCAAGGTCTTCGATGTCTACGAGCTACCGGAAATCAAGACTGTCAAGCTCGACAACGGTCTCACCCTGTTGCTTCTGGAAAAGCATGAGCTGCCTCTGGTCAGCGCGGAACTCGCCCTTCGCTCAGGATCGGTCGCCGATCCCACTGGGAAAGAAGGCCTGGGAACCATCACCGCCGAGCTCCTGCGCAAAGGCACAGCCTCGCGTACCGCCGACCAGTTCTCCGAAGAGAGCGATTTCATTGGGATGAACTACGGCGACCGCATCGCCCTCGATTCGACCAGCGTGGCCATCGACTTCCTCAAGAAGGACACGGACAAGGCCTTTGACCTGCTGCAGGATGTGTCTTGCATCCCGCATTTCCCGAGGACGAAGTCAAGAAACTCGTTGCCCAGCGCCAGGACGAGTTGCGCGGAATCAAAGACAATCCGCAGCAGGTGCTCGGCGCCTACTTTACCAAGACTCTCTTCGGTGAACACCCCTACGGCCGTCCGCCCAACGGGGATGAGGTCAGCGTCGGAAAGATTACCCGCCCCGATGTCGCGGCTCACTACGCCAAAGTATTCACCCCCGGCAACGCCGTCCTCGCCGTCGTAGGAGACTTCGATTCGGCGGACATGGAAGCCCGCGTCAAAAAGCTGTTTGGCGCGTGGAAAGGCGCTGCCCCAACGCCGACGGCAATCCCGGCGATGAAACCCGTGACCGGCAAGCACGTCCTGCTGATCGATAAGCCGGACGCAACCCAGACCTACATCGCCATCGGCAACATCGGTCTGGCTGCTAACTCGCCCGACCGGGCTCCCGCACAGGTCGTCAACACGCTTTTCGGCGGCCGGTTCACGTCCATGTTCAACGAAGAGCTCCGCGTGAAATCCGGCTTGAGCTACGGCGCCAATTCACGCTTCCAATATTTCGAACAGCCGGGGCCCTTCCAGATGAGTACCTTCACCAAGAATGCGACCACCGGCGCGGCTCTCGACAAATCCTTTGAGGTAATTGCGACGCTGCATTCCCACCCCTTCAAAGAGGAGGATCTGACCTCCTCCAAAAACTACCTTCGCGGCACCTTCCCCCCGTCGCTCGAAACCTCGCCGCAACTGGCTCATCAGCTCGTGGTGCTGAATATCCAGGGCCTTTCGCGCAAGGACTTCAACGCCGAGCTCGCCGCCGAACAGACCACCACATTGCAGGAAGCCAATCGCGTCATCGACGCCGACTTTCCCTCCGACAACTACGTCCTGGTCATGATCGGAAAGACGAGCGAAATCGCGCCCCTCGCATCGAAATACGGCGCAGTCACCACCAAAAAAATCAGCGATCCGGGCTACTAAGTCAAGCTACCAAGTCAGGCTATTGAGCCGCTTCCAAAACTAACCTTACCGCACGCGCAGAACCAGGATTGTCTCATCATCGAATCGGTCTTTTGCGCCCTGGAACTTCGCCACATCGGCAAAGATCGCTTCCGCAATCTGCACCGCGGGCACGGTGCGATGCTGACAAAGCGTCGCCGTGAGCCGGTCTGCCCCATACATATCGCCCTGCGCGTTTTCAGCATCGGTAATGCCATCCGAAACAAACACCAGCGCATCGCCCGGCTGCGTCGAAATCGTGAACTCCTCATACTCCGCATTGGGAAACATGCCTAGCGGAAATCCTTCGGCCTTGACGATCGTGATCTCATCCGCACGGCAGAAGACCGGCGGCACCGCGCCCGCGTTGGCAATCTGCAAGGTACGGTTCTCGTCGTTCCAAACCGCGTACAGCATGGTCACATACTGCGAATCGAGCCGCCGCTCCTGCAAGGCATCATTCAGCAATGCAAGCATCTGCGCCGGGGACGGTTTTTGCGCAGCGGCCGAACGCATGATGCCGCTGACCAGCGCCGCAAACAGCGCCGCCGGCGCCGCCTTCCCGCTTACATCGCCCAGGATGATCGCCGTGCGATTGGCATCGTACTCCACAAAGTCATATAGATCGCCGCCAATCGACCGCGCCGGCAAAAACCGCGCCGCCAAATCAGCATTGGTATGCACCGGGAGCGAAGCAGGCAGCAGGCGCAACTGTACCTGTCGCGCCATCGAGAGGTCGCGCTCCAGTTGCTGTTCATGGCGCAGCACCTGCTGATAGAGCCGAGCGTTTTCAATGGAAATCGCTATCTGCGCCGCCAGCGTGGTCAGAGTACGCTCATGCCGTTCGTGGAAATAATTCGGCTTGACGTGCTCCAGGTCCAGCACGCCAATCACCCGGTTCTTGTAAAACAGCGGTACCACCATCTCCGAACGCGTTTCCGCGTTAATCATGAAATAGCGCGGGTCTTTGCTGACGTCGGGAACATTGATCAGCCGCCACTCGGCCACCGCCGCACCCACGAGCCCGGTGTTGATGGGCAACCATCGCCGAGGCGAGCTGGCTTGACCAAATCTCCACGTGTACCGCGACACCAGGCGATCGCCGGTTGAATTGACCAGCATGATGGTAAACATCTGATAGTCGATGAGCCGGCGCAGCAACTGGCCGATGCGTTCAAAAAGCTGGTCGAGATCCAGAATCGACGTCAGCTCGACAGCAATTTCGTTCAGCACGGCCAGCGCCTGTGCCTGCCGCGTGACGCGGGAATAAAGACGCGCATTCTGAATCGCCTGTCCAATCCTCGAAGCCGTCAGGGTCAGCAGGTGCAGATGCTCTGGCCGGAAATAGTCTGCTTCCTCGCTCTCAATATCCAGCACGCCGATCACGCGATTCTTGTTGATAATCGGCACCGCCAGCTCCGAGCGGACGCACTCGTTGGCGGCAATATAGTGTTCCGACTCCGTCACATCGTTCAGCAGCACCGGCTGGCGCGTATGCACCACCTGGCCCACGATGCCATGGCCGATCGGAATGCGCATCCGCTCAATCTCCGGCGTATGCCCGATCTGGAATCGCATGCGCAGCTCTTTCTCACTCTCATCGAGCAGCAGAATGGCAAAGATGCGATAGGGAATGACCCCGCGAATCAGCTCCGATGTACGCCGCAGCAGCGTACGCAAATCGAGCGTGGTGTTGAGCGCCTCGGCAAGTTCCAGCAGGAACTGGTAGTCGTTCGGCTCGATGCGCGCATTGATCGGGTCCAGGTATGTCGCTGATGCCGGCCGGTAGTCGCCTTCGAACTCGGGCTCATGTAGGTTTTTCGGGCGGACCACGACGTCCGGCTGGGAAGCCTGTTCCGGTTGCGACGGAAGTGGGGAATCTTTCGGCACTGGGCTAGATTGTAGCGGAATCGTCCCCTCCAAGAGGACTTGCCTAGAACTAGCAACCGCGAGATATGAACTCTTCTTGAAGTTTGCCGGGGATCGAATGTCAAGATAGTGCATGCTCGTCATTCGCAGCTTTCGAGAAGGGGACGCCGAGGCCATTTGGCTCATGCTGCAACCAGTCCTCCGCTCCGCCGACGTCTACGCACTGCCCGCGCACTGGGACCGCGAGCAGGCGCTCGGCTACTGGCTGGCTCCTGCGCATGAAGTGTTCCTCGCCGATGACGACGGTCGCATCGTCGGCTCCTACTACCTGCGCGCCAACCAGCAAGGCGGCGGCGCACACGTGGCCAATTGCGGCTACTTGACGGCGGTCGCGGAGCGCGGACGCGGCGTGGCCCGCGCCATGTGCGCTCATTCGCTCGATCGAGCCCGGGAACGCGGCTTCCGCGCCATGCTGTTCAACTTTGTCGTCAGCAGCAACGAGCGCGCCGTGCGGCTGTGGGAAAGCTTTGGCTTCGCCATCGTGGGCCGTCTCCCTGACGCCTTCCGCCATCCGCAACTCGGTTACGTAGAAGCGCTGATCATGTTTCGCAAACTCTAAACCGCAGCCGGCGTTGCGCGCTTGTCCCACCACGAAATGGACTTTGAGATGCCGCGCGAGCTTGCTGGATATTGACCCGATTTGTCCCGGTATAGACTTATCCGGATGTTCGGAGATCGATCATGAAGATTTGCTGTGTTCTGGCGTTTGCCGCCATCGCGCTTGCCTTACCCCTTGTTGCCGATTGTCAGAGTCTCGTACCGTCGCAGACAGGCTCCAAGGTTCCTCAGGCCCAGGCGCAGGCCGCCCTGGACTTCCACAACAAGGTTCGCAAAGACGTTGGCTCTCCGCCCTTGCAATGGTCAGCCGACCTCGCCGCCGTCGCCCAGAAATGGGCCGAACACCTGGCCAGCGACAACAACTGCGGACTGTCGCACACGCCCAACGATCCCCACGGCGAAAACCTGTTCGGCGGCAGCGGCGCGCCCTACACCGCCCTCGACGCCTCGCAGGATTGGTACGGCGAAATCAAGCAGTACAAGTACGGCCCCGTCACCTACCAGAACTTCTCAGCCACCGGCCACTACACCCAGATGGTCTGGAACACCACAACGACCGTCGGCATCGGCCAGGCCACCTGCAGCAACGGCGGCACCGTCATCGCCGCAGAATACGACCCGCACGGCAACATCATCGGCCAGAAGCCTTACTGACGACATAGAAAAGCCCGGCAATATGCGATATTGCCGGGCGTCATTGATCTAGGGAACGACTGATTTACTCCGCCCCCAACTCCCGCACAATCGCCACCGAAGCCGAAGCCCCAATCCGCGTCGCCCCCGCCTCCAGCATCGCCCTTGCATCGGCCAGGCTGCGAATCCCGCCGGAAGCTTTCACCCCACACCGCGCCCCGGCTACGCCGCGCAGCAGCGCCACATCCGCCGCCGTCGCGCCGCCTGTCGAAAACCCCGTGCTCGTCTTCAAAAAATCCGTTCCCGCCTGGATGGCAATCTCCGACGCGCGCAGTTTCTCTTCCACCGTCAGCAGGCACGTCTCCAGAATCACCTTGAGCAATGCTCCCTGCTGATGCGCCACCTCGGCCACGCCGCGAATCGTCCGCTCAACGGCATGATGTTCGCCGCTCTTGAGTTGACCGACAGAGATCACCATATCCAGCTCGCGCGCGCCCAGGCGCACCAGTGCCTCAGCTTCCTGGCGCAGCGTCGAGGCCAGCGTCGCGCCCAGGGGAAATCCAATCACCACGCCTACCGGGACGCCCGTCCCCGCCAGCAGCGCGGACGCCCTCGAAACCCACACCGGGTTCACCATGGCGCAAGCAAAACGATACCGAATCGCCTCGTCGCACAGGTTCTCCACCTGCGTCCGGGTCGCTTCCGGCTTCAGCAAAGTATGGTCGATAGCCGCGGCCATGCGACGCCAGTCCGACAAGGTCTCCGCGGCAAAGCCGGCGGCGTCAAAGAAACCATTGTCGAACTCCAGGTCCGCATCGAGGTCATTTTCAAAGGGCCTGTTGGCATTTGGCAGCGCGGCAGATTGCGCGCTGTCCTGTGTGGCGTGGAGGTGCGAAAGTGTCGGCATTCTCCTGGTACTCCTTCGGGACGAGCTTGAGCTCCGGTTGTGCACGGCGCACGCAAAGGGGCCGGAATCGGAGTATACCCCGGTTACGGCACGTCTGGCGGCATGAGGCAGATGTCAGGCAGATTGCGGTAGCGTTCTGCGAAATCCATGCCAAACCCGATCACAAACAGGTTCGGAATGGAAAAGCCCACATAGTCGGCTTCAATCTTTTCGATGCGCCGCGAAGGCTTGTCGAGCAGCGCCGCAATACGCAAAGTTTTGGGGTGATGCTGAAGGAACAC
>Ga0182030_10004482_pt1 | contig 29766 bp, 25 predicted proteins | sample 812S3MmetaG_FD_121299 | JGI IMG/M metagenome (GOLD analysis project Ga0182030, IMG submission 121299) | Permafrost microbial communities from Stordalen Mire, Sweden - 812S3M metaG (Illumina Assembly) | ecosystem: Environmental > Terrestrial > Soil > Wetlands > Permafrost | place: Sweden...
AGCAGTCCTATGGTCGCCATAAAGAGCTAAAAAATTGAAATCGAAAAATTCCATTTGGGTACTTTACTTTCGCACACTCATGCAGTTACAACGAATCACCCGGACTTTTACCGGACAGTACTGCTCTACAATCATGATTTCGAGCCCCCAGCACCCAGAACCCAGTCCCTAGCCCCTGGTACCTCTTTATGATTTCGGTCATCATTCCTACGTACAACGAGGCGGCGGTCATCGAGGAAACTCTTCGGCGTGCGGCGGCGGCTCTGCGGAGCGCGGGCGAGGATTTCGAGCTCGTCGTGGTTGATGACGCGAGCGCGGATGGGACGGCGGAACGGGTGGAATCACTCGCCCGAGAAATCCCCGCGCGCGTGTTGCGGCGCCCGGGGCGGTTGGGACTGGCCACCGCGGTGCTGGACGGATGGGCGACGGCGCACGGGGGTGTCTGGGGGGTGATGGACGCGGATTTACAGCACCCTCCCGAGACGCTTACAGCGCTCGCTACCGCGGTTCGCCAGGGAGCGGACCTGGCGATTGGAAGCCGCTACGTGCCCGGCGGCGGCACCTCCGATTGGACGTGGGTGCGCCGCTTTATTTCCCGCACGGCGACGCACATGGCTGCCACCGTGCTGCCGCTCAGGCTCGCGGCCGTTGGTGACCCCATGTCCGGTATGTTCATGGTTCGAGCTTCTGCCCTGCAAGGCGCTCGACTAAACCCGCTGGGTTACAAGATTCTCTTGGAGGTTATTGCCAAGGCGCATTATAATAATTTTGTAGAAGTGCCCTACATCTTTCAAGAACGTGAACGCGGCGCTTCCAAGCTGGGAATCCGCCAGTACGTGGAATATCTCCTGCACCTGGTGCGGCTGGCGGTGGGGACGGGCCAATTCCTGGGCTGGATTCGCTACGGCCTGATGGCACTTACCGGCGCCTTGATTGACATCGCTCTATTCGCGACGTTGGTTAGGAAAGGCGCCTGGCCACCCGCTGCGGCATTACCGATGGCCATTGAGGCCGCATTGCTGAGCAACTTCATGTGCAGTGAAGCCTTCACTTTTCGGTCACCCCAAGCGCCGCCGTTTCGCCCGGGAGTAGGCAGCAGATTGGCGCGGTATCAATGGATTTGCCTTCCCGGCGCGGTCCTCAATTTCCTGGTCACGCTTTCGTGGCTGGCGCTGGGCGGAAGAATTCTGAGCGCGGCGGCGGCGGGAGTCGCGGCGGGTGGCGCGTGGAATTTGCTGATGAATGTCCCCGCCATCTGGAGAACGTGGCTGAAGCCCCACCCTTCCGGCAGCCGCATCCAAGCGTGGTGAGGAATGCGGGCTAAACCCAATGCTGTTCACTTAAGCTGACCGTTCCCAATTCGACCCCCTCACCCCCACGACCTGCAAAACATGGGGCCCCCTTCGCCTTGCGGTCCCCGCTCTCCCGAAGGGAGAGGGTTTTTTGAGTTTTGATTTTAGCCCTCGCCCCCTGGGGGGAGAGGGGGGACCGCAAGGCGGTGGGTGAGGGGGTCTCTCAGGAACAGCGGGATGCGTAATTTCCTCCGTGAACAGCATTGGGGCTAAACCCTTCCCGCGCAAGCGGAAAGGCTTCTCTCTGTGGTCCCTGTGCGCTCTGCGGTGAGTCTTTTCGTTGCGGCCCGAGAAGGTTTTAGGAATGAGTAGAACGGGACCCTCCATGACGCGGAAAAGTGTGCCGCTCAGCGCCATCAGGCTTTCCATCGTCGTCACGGTGTATTCGGAGACCTTTTCGATCGATGAGACCGTAAAGATCCTGCTGGGCCGCGATCGCGGTTACATCCAGGAAATCCTCCTTTTGCTCTCTCCCCGAGCTTCGGAAGAGACCTTCTCCATTTGCCGGCAATGGGAGGCGCGGGAACCCCACGTGAGGATGGTGGTCCAGAAGAACAACCCCGGCATTGGCTGGGCCTATCGCGAAGGGATGCAAGCGGCGAGGGGAAACTACGTGGCGCTGATGGCAGCCGATTTGGAAACAGAACCTGCCGCCGTGGACCGTATGGTGCAGAAAGTTGTGGATACGGGGTGCGATGAGGTCATCGCCAATCGCTGGATGGCGGGAGGGGGTTTCACCAACTACGACCCTTTGAAACTTGTACTCAACTGGATTTTTCAGAAAACCTTCCGCATGTTGTTCTGGACCCGCATTGGCGACTTTACTTTCGGATTTAAGCTTCTCAGTAAAGAAGTTGCGGCGGCCGTGGAGTGGGAGGGGACGATGCATGAAATCTGCATCGAGACCACCGTTAAGCCTCTCAAGAAAGGCTATCATCTGGAACAGGTCCCCACCGTTTGGGTGGGTAGGAAAGAAGGGCGCAGCGTCAATACGTTTTTCAAAAACTTCCGCTATGTGAAGATGGGGCTCAAGACTTTCCTGTCCGCGTAACGTCAAGCTGCTCGAGCACGGAGGCGGAACTAAATGAAGGTCATTGTCACCACCACGATTAATCCTCCGACCAAGGCGATCAACCTCTTTGATGAGATGAATGATTGGCGCCTCGTTGTCGTCGGCGATAAGAAGACTCCTCCCGACTACCACTTGCACAGGGGGACCTATTTCTCCCCAGAGGACCAAGAGCGCTACGACAAAGAGTTGTCTGATGCCATCGGATGGAATTGCATTCAAAGGCGCAACTTCGGGGCGCTTTGGGCCTACGACATGGGGGCCGACGTGGTGGCCTTAGTCGATGACGACAACATCCCGTACGACGAGTGGGGGCGGGATTTGATGGTCGGCGGCCAGGTGGAGGTTAACTATTATGAAACCGAGCTCCCAGCGTTCGATCCCGTGGGCGCAACGAACATGAGCCGGCTCTGGCATCGTGGTTTTCCCCTGCAACTTGTCCCTCAACGAACTTACCCTCATCCGTCAAAGAAAATAGTCTACGCTCACATTCAAGCTGACTTTTGGAACGGCGACCCGGATGTCGATGCGATTTGTAGAATGGAGCACGCCCCGGAGTGTACCTTTGAACCAAGTTACTTTCCCATGGCGAGCAACAAGATGTCCCCCTTCGACTCTCAGAACACCTTCTTACTTCGGGATGTTCTTAAGGACTACTTTCTCTATCCCCATATTGGCCGCATGGATGATATATGGGCAAGTTACTACGTCCAGGCAAAGGGAATGCGTCCGGTCTATGGTAAACCCTCTGTCTACCAGGAACGGAACGTGCATGATCTGGTTCGAGATATGCGCAATGAGTACATAGGGTATGAGTCGAACTTGAAACTCATTCAGGATCTTTCCGAAGATCCGGAAAGGGTCTACTGGTATCTTCCTCCTGAATCAGCGCGGGCATTTCACTTGTATAGGAGGCACTTTAAGGATGCCTAAGCAGGTGTTGTGCGGACCTGCTTTCCAGGTCCGCGGCTCGTCCTCGATCGGCAAGGAAAAGCCATCCTTTTTAAGCTGCGGGGGGATATCGAATTGAACTTACAACCCTCGCACCACTGGGGAGGGGGAACCGCAAGGCAGTGGATGAGGGGGGCGAAAAAGGAACAATCTGCTTAATTTCTGAAAACTTGCCACCCGCGGTCACCGCGGCGACAGATGGAGGTGCGAAGCGACGAATGAGGCGGTCACCCAGAAACGTGCAAGTCGCATCTTTCAATAATCTGCGCATCGCGCCAGGACATACGGCCCTTCCGGAATGACGGCGACGCGCGCGTTTCTCTCCAGTGTCCCAACGAGTGCGCGAATAGCCTCCTCCGCGCTCGCATAGGCCTTTCCCCAAAGGGCAGCGTGGAATTCACGCGGCAGGCCCGGCACGTAATATAAGACTTCGGCTCGGGTAGTAACGAGGGCGAGCTTTTCGAGTTGCCATTGGTCCACGGTCACCGGCACACCCTCAATTTTCCTCATAAAGACGCGATCGGGCGATCCTTCGGCAAGCATGCGAGCAAATTCCGGCCCGCCCACGCCTTCCTCGCAAGCCGCGAGCAGCAGGATTTTCCCACCGGGTTTAACGATGTGTGCGGCGGCCGTGATGCCCTTCACGGCCTGGTAAAAGGTCAGGTCGAGGGGGTAGCCGGCTGCCGTCGTGATCACCGCGTCGACAGGATGGTCGAGGGTCTCCAGCATGACCCGGGAGACAAACTCCACTCCGTGCCGGTGTGCAGCCACGGGGTCGCCGGCAAAAACCGCGGCGATGGGGCGGCGGGGAGCGCCGCGGCCGAGCGCCACATCCACCAGAAAATCGTGGCGCGCCAAGCGCGCGATTTCCAGGAGTTCCCGGTGCAGCGGGTTGTCTTCAATCGAGCCCTCCACCGCGTGCGGGTCGCGCATGAAGCGCGGACTATGCAGGACCTTGATGGTTTCCTGCGCGGCGAGGCCAGGAGCGACGAGCTTGCGGCCGCCGGAATAGCCCAGCATCAAGTGCGGTTCGATAAATCCCAAAGTGATGTGGAGGTCGGTGGAGACAAAGCGCTCGTCAATATAAACGGGCGTTCCGGCCGCCGTCTTTCCCAGGCTGCGATGCTCGCCAAGTTCACGCGCGTGGTGATTGAGCACGCGATAATGGGCCGCGGTCTCTTCCCCGCAGATTTCGCGAAACTCCGCTTCCGTCGCTGGCCGGTGAAGCCCCGTGGCGATCAGGATGGTGATGCCCTCGCGAGGAATGCCGGCCGCCTCCAATCGGGCGAGCACGGGAGGAAGCACCTCCCGGTTGGGCGCCGGCCGCGTGATGTCGCAAACCGAGATTGCCGCGGAGCGCTTGCCTCGGGCCAGTTCAGCGAGCGGCGGGCAACCGATAGGGGCATCGAGCGCCTGCTCGATGGCATCTGCGGCGTCATCCAGCGGAATGGCCGACCGCGCTTCCAGCACGCGATACTCAAAACCCTCCGGTAATTCGAGGGTCATACCAGCCCGACCAAAAGCAAAGTTTACCTGCATAATGGCATTGTAGCGCGAAGGGGGGCCGGTGTCTCTTACTGTGCATCAGAGTTTCGAAGAATTCGGATGGGTCTTGTCTCTCCGGCGTGAGGATCAACCACGAGTCTCTCCTCCCTATACTTAGGGGTATGCTGCTCGGCCTGCCCCCGGTCAAACGTCCTTACGGGTACGCACCAATACAAGCTTCGTGTATAATCGCCTTTGCCCCGTCGTCACCCAGGGATCTTCGGGTAACACTAAACTTCAATTATGCCGTTGGAGGCCTGAATGCGCGGAAATGCTTTTCTTTTGCCCAGCTTGGTTCTTATGGCTGCCGCTCTGCCCCTGTTTTCCCAGGAGGCGAAGCTCGACGTGCACATGAAGGGAGCCTTCCGCAAACCCGCGCAGGGTGGCTGGACCTTCGTGCACCTGGAGGGGACGCCTTTCGATATGGGATTCCAGCACGGTTACCTGTTGGCCCTGGAGATTGAGGACGCGGAAAAAGTGGTGGTCCTGGAGCAGACCCACGATGGCAAGAAGGACTGGGATTTTTTCCGCAATGCCGCGAAAGACATGATGTGGCCGCACATCGAACCGCAGTATCGCGAGGAACTACAGGGCATTACCGAGGGTTTGAAGGCAAAGGGCGTAAAGCTGGATATTTGGGATGTGGTGGCGCTAAACGCTATGCCGGAATGGGACTACTACGTCAAGGAGTATGACCGGCAGCATCACGGCAAGGTCGTGGCCTCGCTGGGATTGCCCGAACATTGCAGCGCCTTCGTGGCCACGGGTAGTTACACGAAGGATGGCAAAGTCATTGTTGCCCACAACGATTGGGCCACTTACCTGGAGGGCGCGCGTTGGACAATCATTTTTGACATCGTGCCCGCAAACGGCCAGCGCATCTTGATGGACGGCTTTCCCGGCCTCATTCATAGCGCCGACGACTTTGGCGTTAACTCTGCCGGGATCATGATTACCGAGACCACCATTTCGAACTTTTCCGGCTACGATCCCAAGGGTATTCCGGAATTCGTCCGGGCACGCAAGGCGATGCAATACGCCGCCTCCATCGATGATTTCGCGCGCATCATGAAGGCCGGGAACAACGGCGGTTACGCCAACACCTGGCTGGTGGCCGATCGCAAGACCAATGAAATCGCCAGCCTCGAACTGGGACTCAAAAACGTCACGTTGATGCGCAAATCGGACGGCTATTTTGTGGGCTCAAATTTTCCCATAAACCCCAAACTGGTGAAGGAAGAAACCAACTTCAACGTCAAGGATTTGTCGAACAGTTCCAATGCCCGGCACGTCCGGTGGGAACAGTTGATGGCGCAGTACAAGGGGAAAATTGATGTGGAGGCTGCCGAACGTTTCCTGGCGGACCACTTTGATACGTTCGAAAAGAAAGAGGACGCGGACGAGCGCACCCTTTGCGGCCACGTTGATCTCTCCCCCCGCGGCAGCTCGCCGTGGCAGCCGCCCTTCGGGACCGCGGGTGCCGTTCAGAACAAAGTCGCGGACGCGACGATGGCGGAACACATGTCCTTTACTGCGGCAGCGGGGCACGCGTGCGGCCTCAGCTTCAAGGCGGCCGAGTACTTAAGCAAATATCCGCAATTTGGCTGGGAGAACCCCCTTCTACGCGACATGGATGCTTATCCTTGGACCACCTTCTCCATCGCGCCATAGCCTGGCCAAGTTGCCCTGAAGCCTTAGCCCGTGTTTCTCGCCACGCCTGAACGCTCTGATGGAGCTGCCCGAAGGGCGTGGGTTACGGGAATAATCAGCAAGGTCTCGTACCGGCGGGGCGGAAGCCCCGCCCTTCCAAACCGGTGTTGATCAATCCAGGTTAGTGCACAGTTTCAGCGACGTCGGGTGTGCGGTCAGAGACGCGGGCAGGTTGCGCCAGGCGATAGAGGTGGTTCAACGGAATGCGGCCGGGCCCCACGGGGAAGGCTTGGCGGATGGCTTCGAACACATACGCCTTAGCCAGCACAACCGCATCGCGCAACTGGCGTCCCAAGGCGAGGTTGGCGGCCACGGCAGAGGAAAAAGTGCACCCGGTGCCGTGCGTGTTGTCAGGCTTGACGCGGTCGCCGGCGAAAGACTCCATTCTCGACCCATCAAAGAAAACGTCGACGGCCTTGTCAAGGTGCCCGCCGGTCACCACTACAGCGCGTGCACCCAATTCGACCAATTTACGCGCTGCCGCCTTCATGCTTTCGAGATTATCGACGGGCATTTCGGCCAGCGCCGCCGCTTCCTCCAAGTTGGGTGTCAGCACCGCCACCCGGGAGAGCAGTTGCCGCCGGACAAAATCCAAGCCCGTAGCATCCAACAGCTCAAAATTACCGGAGGAGCGCACCACGGGATCGAGGACCGCAGGAAGACTGGGATTCGATTCCAGAATCTCGAGTATGACTTCCCCTGTGGCCTGGTTACAGAGCATTCCGATCTTGAGGGCCTTCACCCGGCCGTCGGCAAGAAGGGACCGGACCGATTCTCTTAGCACTGAAGGTTCGACCGGGTGGACGGATTCTACCCCCTGGCTGTTCTGGACGGTCAATGCGGTGATGGCCGCGACGCCGTAGCAGTTGTGCGCAGCGAAGGTTTTCAGGTCGGCTAAGATTCCGGCGCCGGCCGAAGGATCAAATCCGGCGATACTGAGAAGCACTGGCCATGCCGTGCTGAGGTATTGGTTCATTCCTTCCCTTGCGTTCCCCTAAGTTGGACGAAACTCTTGCCGATTATAGGGACGCTTGGCGCTTTGTCAATAAAGATTTAAACCCTTTTCTTACTTTTTGTGGAGGCCTGTTAAGGCTTGCTTCCTTCCACGTCCATTTCGGTGTCGGATTGGATTTCGAGCCGGGGAAGCTGTTCTGCGGGCGCAACGAACCCTTCCTTGCCTTTCATCAGGGCGCTGAGGGTCTGATGCAAGGTGGAATGATTCTGGAGCACGCGTCCGTCATCCAGAGCAACCAGAATCCGGCCTTGCCCCCTTCCGCTGATCTGCATGTCCAGGTGCATCCCCATGGCTTCCAGTTGCGGGAGTGCTCCCCCTTTGCGCAGGCCTTCCAGGGCGGGAGTGAGCGCATTTTCGAAGTGATAATCCAGGATGGCAGCCTTTACTCCTCGGTATCGCGTCTTGCCGGAATAGTGCAAGATGCTTTTCCCCTGTACCTGGAACGGATAGTCCTTGAGCGGTTGGGCGTCGAGATTTTGCGTCCACTCCTCGCCCACTTTTACGGGGTGGTCCGGATAGAGCGACTGTCCGCCCATTTGTTCCAGGAACAGCCGCAGCATCTGTAAGAGCGGCTCTCGGACCGGAGCATCAATATCCTCGAAAAGTTTGTCGGCGCCCTCGAAATCCACCAGCCGGCCATTATGGTCATAATGGGCGGTCAGCGTCTGGCCCACGATCCGCTGGCTCACTTCCTGTTGAGCCTGGGCTATGGAGTCGCGTACGTTCTCGGGCAGCGATCCCAAGTCGGTCTGAATCTCGAACTTGTCGAATCGGTGCTGGACGTCCGCGGCGCCATCAGGGGCCACCTTCGACACCGTCACGGTACTTTGCTGGTTCAGGCGCAGGTTGGTGGGCATGGGCGGGAAGAAGTTTTTCAAGCCGGGGGGATTGGAATCGATTTTCGAGTTCGTCTGGACCTTCGAGACATAGACCATAGACTCGCCGGGGTGGTATTTGCGGGTTAACAGCACCTTGCCACCCGCCCCCTGCGCCACCGTGATCCCAGCAAATAACAGCAATAGGAGCATCACTCCCCGCGCCGGCCGCGAGGGACCACGCAACATGGGCCATCGCAAGGGGGGTGGCAGGCTGGTGCGCAGCAGGACCGCCCGGACTAAAATATCAGGAAGCAACATGCTCAGCATCCTTTTGATATTTGTCCAGGCACTCACGCGAGCAGAAGTGCAGCGTATCTGCACCACGTGTCAGTTGCTGTGAGAGTTCCGTGGAAACAAACATGCCGCAAACGGGATCGCGAGCCATTTCTCCTCGATGCGGCATAGCGGCCGGGGCCTTTGGCGATCCTGCACCCGAAGTCCGAACATGAATGCGCGATGAACCAAATAGAGACCCCAGACTTCGAGTCATCGCCTTAAGAAAGAGCGCCAGGATGACGAATTCGAGAAAGTCGAGAAGAAAACTTCCCATAAGGGGTCAGACGGCCTTTCACTCCGGGGGGATGCCTGGGACCTAGTGTGGTCCCGCCACGCCGCCGGAGGCGCGAGCGGCATCAATTTGGCCCTTCAAGCCCGCCAAGGCAGGGTGGTTGGGATTCAGCTTGTATAAACGGTCCCATGCTTTTTGCGCTGCGGCGAGATCGTGCGTTCCCTCCAGGTTCACGACGATGGCATTGAGCAGGGTTGGTTCGTGATTGGGGTTGACCTTCAGCGACTTGTCATATTCGCGCAGAGCATCTTGCGGCCGTCCCGTGTAGAAATACGCGGTGCCCAAATCGGTGCAAGCATTGACATTTTTCGGGTCAAGTTCCAGCGCGCGCTGATACCACTCAATGGCTTTGGGGTACTGCTTTTGGTCGTAAAGAAAATTGGCGAGTTTCAAGCGAACGTCAGCGTCTTTGGGGTTCTGCGCCGCCATATCCTCCATCTGCTGAATGACCGCTGCGCTGTCAATGGGAGGATGGCCCTCCGGCAGGCCCTGCTGCGGCGTCGCTCCACCGGCAGGGGCGGTAGTGGCGCCTTCCGGCGGCGGCATTGCGGAAGGCGTAGCGGCCGTTTGTGCCGACTTCTGATGGGCGTTCCAGTTCACCTGGGCATCGGTGATGTACCCCGCCAGAAAACCCACCCCCAGGAAAATCACCGCCGTTATAATCGTTTCCTTTTTCATTGAACCTTCTCAGTTTGGTCAATCGCCAGTCTAATGGACATGCAGGAGACCGTCAAGATCATCGGGTCATCTGGCCATTGTGTCATTGAGTTACTCACTGACTGAGTGATTGGGCGATTGAAAACCGAAGGAATTGCTGTCAATGACCCGATGGCCCGATGGCCTAATCACCCGATCACCGCTTCGGTTTCCACTGCTCAAAAAACGCCTTGATGCTCTCGTAGCTCATGTTGCGGGCGTCGGCGAATTGCCCTTGGTCCATTGTGTACAGAAGGTTCCCGCGCGAGGTCAAAACTGCCAGGGCGGGAATCCCGTGCTTGATGGGCACATGGTACTGCTCGGCCAAATCCAGGTTTTTATCCTCGCGTCCCAGGTCCACTTCGACAATGACAAAGTTCTTTTCGATGATGGAAGCGAGCTCAGGTTTGTGCATCTGCGCATCCAGCGCACGGCAGTCAGGACACCAGTTGGCGCCGAAGATGAGCACTATATTCCTTTTGCTCGCCTCGGCGTCAGCAATCGCCGCGGCAATGTCGTGATGCGCGTCGGCCTTCTCGTCGTAGACGGACGCGGCAGGCGATTTTCCGGCACAGGCGATGACGAACAACAACAGAATGAGAAACCAGTATTTGGGGGGAATCATCAATACTCCCTTCCCTTCCATCATAACGCAGGCACCCCCAAATCCCGAGGAGTTTCCCTTCACTTCCCACCCACGAATGGGCTGTGGTAGCATCATCGTGCATATGGAGTACGCCGGACAAGCCGCCTCCCGATTCGCCTTTGCCGACATCCTTTATGAAAAGAAAGAAGGAATTGCGCGGGTCACACTGAACCGTCCGGAGATTTACAACGCCTACACTTCCGACACGCTGCGTGAGATGACGGAGGCCTTGCGCGATGCCGCGATGGACGATGCGGTGGGAGTGGTTGTGCTCACCGGCGCCGGCGACAAGGCATTTTGCGCGGGAAGCGACGCCAAGGAGTTTTCCAAGGAATTCCTTCGCCGTCCGCGGAATTTCTGGAAATTTCAGGGCTTGCTTGCCGAGGCGCTCGATCTGTTTCGCCATCTTGGCAAGCCCACCATCGCCCGGCTGAACGGCGTGGTGGCGGGCGCAGGGAATGACTGGAACCTGGCGGCGGATTTGGCCATCGCGGCGGACCACGTCCGCTTCATGCAGATGGGCACGCGAGTGGGGTTGGTGGATGCTTGGGGAGCCACCCAGTGGTTGCCACTCGTGGTGGGGGAGCGGCGCGCGCGGGAGATGCTCCTTACCTGTGACGAGGTCACCGCAGACCAGGCGCTGAATTGGGGGCTGGTGAATCAAGTCGTCCCGCTCAAGCAACTCGATCGAGCGGTGAACGTCTTGGCCAGGAAATTGATCCAAAAATTCCCGGAGTGCACACGCTACACGCGCCAGCAATTGGACTTATGGAAGGATTTAGCGTGGACTCTCACCTCCGGCCACGCGCGCGATTGGCTTACCGTGCACGCCACTTCCTGGGAGCCCTACGAGGGCATCCAGGCCTTTATTGAAAAGCGCCCCCCCGACACCAAGAATTTACGGGATTTGGCGGCGACGGGGAAATCCAGCGAGTTCCTTTGGGGCGCCCATACCCGCAAGTGCGAAAACTGTGGGGCCAAAGGCATCCCGGAAAAGTTTGACTATTGCGGGAAATGCGGCGGTAAACTGAAATAGAACAGGGGTTGGGGATTGGGGCTTGTGGACTCGGCCCAAGGTTCCACCCGGGAAGTTCTGCGGGCCGCCTGGGAGTCAGCAGACCGCACACAAATCCCAAACCCCGAAATCCTGACCCCTAATCCCTAACCCCCAATCCCGAATCAGGAGGGCGCCATGGCGGACGAACCGATTGAACAAATCCCCAACGAAGCAGCGGAAGAAGGGGAGAAAGAATTCAAATTCATCCGCTGGGATGCTTCGGGGGGAGTGGCACATCTCACTCTGAATCGGCCCAAGCAAAACGTCATGAACATTGACATGCTCCGGGAAATGACGCGGGCCATTGAGAGCCTCTCTGCCCACGAGGATGTGCGGATGATATTGCTGGATGCTGCGCCGGAGTGCGAGGGCTACTTCTCCATGGGAGTAGGCGCTGAGGGGTACAGCCAGCAGATGGTGTTTCAGATGATGGACGCTTTCCACAGCGTTTTTCGCAGCATGATGGAACTATCCAAGCCCGTGCTCGCCGTCGTGGAAGGTGTGGCCTCTGGCGGCGGAGCGGAGTTGGCGGCGTTCTGCGATTTGGTGATTGCCACCGAGAATGCACAATTTCGCCAGCCCGAAATCAAGCTGGGGGTGTTTCCGCCCATGGGCGCAGTTGTTTACCCGCGCGTTATTGGGCCGCGTCGCGCCATGGAACTACTCCTGACCGGGGATCCCGTCACCGCATTTCAAGCGCAACAAATGGGTTTGGTCAATCGCGTTGTGCCGCGTGAGAAACTGAAGGAAACGGTGGATGCGCTGGTAAAGCGCATTTCCGAACAGAGCGGTCCGGTGCTGACCTTGCTCAAGCGCGTAGTTTTTGAAGGCACGTGGCGGCCCTTTGACGAGGCGTTGAAGCGAGCCCAGAGTATCTACTTGAACCAGTTATTTGACCTTCAGGATTCCCGGGAAGGCCTGCAAGCACTCTTCGAGAAGCGCAAGCCGGTGTGGAAGAATAAGTAAGGCAGTGAACAGTGACGAGTGAAGAGCAAAGGGAAGCAAAAATCTGAAAATCGAAACCGGAAAATCACAACGAATTTCGATTTTCGCTCCCTGCCGGCTCGTCACTCATCACTTGCCACTCGTTACTGTTCTTCAGAGTTCACCCAAAGATTTATCCACGTCGTCCAATGCCGTTTTGGAAAGCTCGCCGGGCAGCGGGTCGGTGGATCTCCGCGCGTAAACGTGATCGCCGTTTTTTGCCGCTTCCACGATCTCCGTGGTGTTCTTATCTCCAGATTGGACGGTGAAGCGGTAAGCCGGTTTGGCCAGGCCAAAATCCGCCAGGTTTTCGCCCTTGGGGAATGAGTCTGCACGCAGGTCGCGCAAGTGGGTCAATAGGGCATCCATCTTATCGGAATTCACCGCCTTGGACTTGGGCGCGGTCTGTTTCCACTGATTGCCCTGCCGCTCGAAGACCCAATGACCCTTGGGTGTGTCAACTTCCAAGCGCTTAACGTCGAACGCCGAAAATGAAAACAAGTCCTTTTCGCGCAAATCCGCCGGGTTCTTTTTGAATTGGGTGACAAAATCGGAGTTCAGGGTGAAGACTGGGTCGAGTGCGGAATTCATGGCGAAATAGTGATCCGAATCCTTATCTTTCTTTCCCACTACGATCGTCTGCGTCCCGTCGCTGCCGGTCAATTGGAGGTGCAGTTCCGGCGAGCCGAATCCATAGTCGCCGTTTTTCTTTTTATCCTCCGCCGCGATCGTCTGCATGGTCAAACCCCGTAATTGGCTAACCAGGCCGTCCACCGTGAAGCGGTCCGCGCGCACGGGGGGTGGAAGCACCAAATCCCAAACGCCCTCGGGATTTTTTTCCAGCGTCCAGCTTGCACCCTTGTATTCAACCCCGATCTTCTGAAGCTGGTCGGCTTCCAGGGTCAGCGCCCGGCGGTCACGCAGGTCGAACAGTTTCTTTTCCAGGGACGATTTTAGATAACTCGCCAGGGTGAATACTTGCGTGTTTCCGCTGGCCTGTGCATACAAACCGCCACTGGTGGGCGTGTCGTCACCCAGCAGCAGAGTGAAGGACGGAGGTTTGGCATCGGTTGTGACTTCCAGCGTGAAGGCGGGGGGATCCAGGCCATAGTCCTTCAAGCTGGTGGGGTGTGGGTCTACAACCTCGTCGGCGGTGGCGGTCGTTAAGCTATTCAGAATCCCGGAGAAGTTGCCTTGGTCCACTTGCAAGGGGTGAGGATCCGTGATGACCCACTTCCCGTTTTCACGCCGGCAGGAGAAGGAGTCGCCATCGCGGGGCTTGAAGGTGATGGACTGGATGTGCTGCGCGTCGACGGGAAAAATTTTTGTCTGATTACTGGTTTCGACGGTGGGTTTCTCGCTGCCCTTGTGCTTGTCGTAATAGGTAATCGCGCCCCAGGTGGCCGCCAGAACCACCAAGGCAATCAGCGTGTGCAAATATTTTCGGCTTTTCATCGGCGCTGCCACCATACCAACACGCCTGCCAGCACGATCAGAATGGGAATTCCGAACACGCCCAGGATGAGAACGCGGCGCATCTGTTCCGCATTCATGTTCAGATGCTGCGATTCCGGTGGCGTCGCCCGGATGGAAATGAGATCTTCATCGGCCGACAGCCAGTTGATCGAGTTCATGATGAAGTCGCGGTTGCTTTGAAAATTTAGGAAGCTGTTCGCCGCGATCAGGGATGTCCCCAAGGCTACGAAGCGGCCTTCCGCCTTCTTCTCCCCGCCTCCCGAGACCGAGCCTGCCACTCCCACGGTGAGAGGACCCTTCAGGTCCTTACCCGCGTGGAACTGGATTTCCTTGATCGTGGGATTCCAGTCCGTGACATCATAACTGTCGGCGGAGGTGTCGCCGAGAGAATCGGCGCTCACGCCGGGTTTGGAGTCCTTACCCACTTCAAACGAGCGCGAAAGAGGGAAAAGCGTGGCGCGGCCGTTGAGAGGTTGAACGATGGGGCTGTTCCCGTACTTAACGATCAGAGGCATGTAGGGTTCGGTGCCGAAAATCTGGGCCACCGGGTTTTCGTCGATCACCAGGTCGTTGCGAGCCGTCACCCCCCAGTCACCCAGCAGTTTGGTCAGATTGGGAAGTTCGACCCCGGCATCCAGCATGATGAGGGCGCGTCCACCGTCCTGGAGGTATTTGTGGATGACGTCAATTTCCGGGGGGAGATAATCATTTTGGGGCCCGGCAATGATCGCCATGGTGCAGTCCTTGGGGATTTCCATCTTTTGCAGGAAGGGAAGCGTCTCCGTCTGATAATTTTCGTTGCTGAGTTGCTTCTTAAAGTGATCGTAACCGTCGCGCTCCGTGCTGTCCAGGTTGCGCTCGCCGTGCGTCTGAATAAAGCACGCCGTCCGCTGGCCTTTCAGAACGCGCACCAGCGCGTTGGTGATGCCTTCTTCGCCGTCCCCCTGGGCTTCCATATGACGATCGCCGGCGGACACCACAACCGTTCCAAAGCTCCGCACGCTGTATTCCTTGGCCAGAGCCGGCTGGCGATTAGGGTCAACGTATTTCACTTTCAGGTGGTTCGAGGCTGAGGCGTACATCCCCAGCACGTCGCGGCGCTCACCGAAGTTGCGCTCCTGGTCAAAGGCGTAAATGGTCACGTCCCGGTTCAGTTCTTTTAGTATTTTGTGCGTCTGCTCCGAGAGGCTGTACTTCTTGGTGGGCGTCATGTCCCATCGCTTGTCGTGGTTATTGACAAACCAGTTCACTAGAACGATGAGGGCAATCACAATCAGGCTGTAGAGAGCGAAATTTGCTCCCGTCAAAACTTGTTGTCCGCTGCGGCCAGCAAGGCGATCTTTCCAGGCCATGGCTACGGCCTCCCTTTCAGGGCTTCCACGGAGCGCGCGGTCAGGAAAATCCCCAGAGTAACGACCGAGAGGTAATACACCACGTCGCTCAATTGGATAACACCCTTCGAGAAATTTTCAAAATGGGTGGTCAGCGCGATGTATGACATCACCTGGCCGACGGTTGTTTGGGAATACGCACTCACCCAGTCCAGAAGGTAAAGGAGTAGGAAAGCGGCCAAGCCCACCGCGCCCGCAATGATCTGGTTCTTGGTGAAGGTGGAAAACCACATCCCCAAAGCCATCAGCGCGCCGCCATAAAGCAGCAGCCCCAGGGCGTTGGCAATCAGCGGTTTGGCATTGGGATTCCCATAAATGAACAGAATCGCGAAATAGAGAAACGTTAATGCTTCCAGGATCACAAACAGAATCATGGAGCCCAGGTACTTCCCCAGGATGATTTGCATGTCCGTGAGAGGGGAGGTCAGCAACAGTTCGATCGTCCCGGAGCGCTTCTCTTCGGCGTAAAGCCGCATGGTGATCATGGGAATCAGGAAGAGCAGCACCACGGTCAGCACCCCGCCCAGAATCGGCCGGATAACGTATTCGTTGAGGCTCAAGGGCGGCGCGCCCATTCCCCCCTGCGCCTCCATGCGCAAGGATTGGAGGGCAAAGAAGGCCGTTGAGCTGTAAAAGACAAAACCGCATATCACGGTGTAAACGGTCATGACCAGGTAGGCGATCGGCGAATGGAAGTAAGCTTGTAATTCCTTCCCTGCCATCGCCATGACATTGCGCATGGTACGTTTCCTTTCATGTTAGGGATTAGGGGTTGGGGATCAGGAGTAAGGGAAAAGCCTGCCTTTAGTTCCCAGCACCTAGCAACCCATCAAAAAATCCCTAGCCCCGAATCCCTAATCCCTGCTCTATCAGTTCGCCGCTTTCTCTGCCTTCACTGCGGCCTCTTCACTAATATCCTGGGTGGTGAGTTTCAGGAAGATTTCTTCCAGGCTCAAACCGCTGGTTTTCAGTTCGTAAAGCTTCCAGCCGGATTCCACTGTGGCGCGCGCCAGCTCCGCGCGAACATCCTTTTCTTTCTCGGAGTGCACTTCCAGGGTCACTCGCTCGCCAACGGACTCGCGGGGCTCCACCCAATTCACGCCGCCGACGCGCTGGAACTTCTCGATGATGGCCGCTGCCGGACCTTCTACGGTAACGAGGACGGTCTCAAACCCTTGCAGGCGCCGCATGAGCTCGTTGGGCGTTCCGACGGCCACAATCTGCCCCTGGTTGATCACCACCACGCGCTGGCAGGTTTTTGAGACTTCCGGCAAGATGTGCGTGCTCAGGATCACCGTGTGCTGGCCCTCCAATCCCTTAATCAACTCGCGGGTCTCGATGATTTGTTTGGGGTCAAGGCCGGCGGTCGGTTCGTCGAGCACCAGTACGTCCGGGTTATGGATCAGCGCCTGTGCCAGGCCCACTCGCTGCCGGTAACCCTTGGAGAGTTTCCCGATCTGGCGATTGCGCACGTTGCCCACCGCGCATTTCTCCACAATCTCATCCAAGCGGGTTTTTATACTGCGACGCGGCACGCCTTTGATCCGCGCCACGAAAGTCAGGTATTCCGCCACGGTCATATCCGGATAAACGGGAGGCGTTTCCGGAAGATAACCGGTGCGCCGTTTCGCCGCCAAGGGCTCCTCCACCACATCGTAGCCCGCCACGCTGACCTTCCCCTCCGTGGGGGGAAAGAATCCCGTGATCACACGCATGGTGGTGGTCTTCCCGGCGCCATTGGGCCCGAGAAAACCCAGCACCTCGCCCTTCTGCACACTGAAGCTCACGCCGGAAACAGCTAATGTGGGTCCGTAACGTTTGCTGAGGTTTTCAACTTCGATCATGCAAAGCCACCCTTCCTGCTTCCGAGGATATGCAACTGCTTCCGATGTCTTCCGCCCATCCTGTCAACTTGGGTCTTACGGAAAACTGAAAAGCCTTGAATGTCCTGGTTTGCGACTGCCAAACTCTACCGAGCATTCCCAAGCACAGCCAATCTATTAAGGATTATCAGAAAAGGCCTAGGGTTGCCAAGTAGTTTGATGAATCCCGTCATTTGATCACCGAAAGCCGGCAATGGATATTCCGCGCCGGGAAAATCCAGGCGAAATGTTTTTCGTAAAAAGCTATGGAAATGCCCGCAATGAATCGCCCCAGATTATCCAATAAGAAATTATGGCCGAAGGTCAAGTGCCGATCGAGAATCCGGAAACCCCCTGCGCCGTAAGTGAAATTCTCAAAACTCTCCTGCACGAAGTAATCGAAACTGTGAAATCCCAGGTGCACGAGGTGGGTGGGATCAGTGTAGGAGTCCATGGAGCTGTAATGCGGCGTCACGACAACAACCTCCGCGCCGGGTTTGGCGACGCGGTGCACCTCCGCCATGGCGAGGAGGACGTCGGGCTGGTGCTCGATGAAATGGGAGAGATAAACCTGGTCGGCACAGGAATCGCGAAGAGGCCAGGGAAAATGTGCCAGCTCACAAAGAATATCGGCATCCGCGCCCGGTTGGCGGTCCAGCCCAATGGCTCCGGCTACCTGTTTCTTCTTTCCGCAGCCAATGTCGAGAACCAGCATCAATCCTCCGCAGTTGGGCGTTCTTACTCCACCACCAGCGCCGCATGGGGCGGCAGCCGGAGCGTCGCGCCATCGGATGCAAGCTTGGCGCCGTCGAGGGCGAAGAGCTGCGTTAATTTGTGTGCCATGCCTGCGAGTCCGGTCAACCGGCAGGCCACGGGCAGTTCCGTGTAGTTCACCACGGCGACGTGCCCACCAAGCGGATAGATGGCCACCCGTGGAGGCGCGTCAAGCGAGGTCACAGTGAAATCCGAAACTTTACGTCGCAACTCTTCCAGTGCATCTCGCAGTTCGGGCGTGAGCTGCTCGACGCGATTTTGCCCGTCCACATGCGTCAAGTGGGGTAATACGTCAGAAAATACCACAAGCTTGCCCCCTCCTACCTCTATCGTTTTCAAGTATTGATTCTTTTCGAGGTCGAGCGGTGCCGGCGTGGGAAGTCGCGGGTCGCCATTGAGCCGATGCGCGAGCGGCTGGCTGATGAAGGCGGTGCCGCCGGCGGCAAGCAGGCGCAGAAGCTTGGGCACAAGCTCCGCATCTCCGAGCGCCTGCGTTGTGAGGATGGCGGCGCGTGCGCCTTCGGGAAAATGCGCCGCCGGGGCCTCGGGAATCCCCAGCATGCCGATCTCATCGAGAATGTAAGCTTCCTCGCCAGGATCACTGGAGTTGGGTTTGTAGGTTGCTATGCCGCCCCAGCCGGAGACTAATGTGGCGAGCTTTTCATACTGGACACGCCGCGCCGCCAAGGCTTCCGCCTGGGCTTGGTACTCCGGCGAGGTCAGCGCGCCGTAATGGAAGAGGAAAATCTCGGGTGCGCCCGCCAGGATTGTGGTCAACGGCTGATCCAGGTAGAGCGTGGGAGTGGTACCGAAAGGATCGAACCAACCACCGCCAGTTTTGGAACCGCCCACGTCGGTGAGCCAGCGGTAAATGAAGTAGCCCTCGTACTGCTCCTTATTCCCCCATTTATCGGAGGCGGGGTCACGGAGTTCCGTGCCCACCCAGATACGGTCGAATATCGCCGCTTCCTGGTCCGGTACATAGCCGCGCTCTTGGAACCGGTCGTACCACTGGGGGAACTTGATGATGACTTTTACGTTGGGATTGGCGGCGCGCGCAGGGCCGATCACCCGTTCGCGGCTGGTCTGCATCATCAACTTTTCGCGGTATTGCTGCCAGCTCAGCGCCCCTTTCGCCGCCGCACATTCCGAGCATTCGCAATCGGTAAAAAAGAAATCGTCAATCATGATTTCGTCAAACAGGGCAGCAGTAAAGCGGAAAATTGACTCCAAACGCTCCTGATTCTGGCGATGGGTGTAGCAGGCGGCAGTTGGCCAGCCGGTCGAGGGCTTGCCAATCCCGGTGGTGGTGACGCAACCGGAAACCGTCAGGCCGGCTTGGCGGAAGAAATCACGGGCGGCCTTCAGAGTGGTTTCCTCGGCTTGGTAGCCGTCGCGAAAAGACTCAATGTAGACCTTGGTGATGCCCATCTTGCGGCAGAAGGATAGTGCTTCCTGGCGGCCCGGTTCGGTTGACAGGTGATCCCGCACATCCTGCGCGGTAAAGAGCGTGGACCACACGACGGCTCCCGCCGGGCGCGCCGGGAGCAGAATCGCGGCCATCAGCGTAACCGTGAACAGCGCAGGCGATAAATGAAGATGAGGCCATTTCTGTCTGCGGGAAAAAATCAAGGCAGGACTCCTTTGGTTGGTTTCCGCGAAGATCGTAACCCATAGTCCGTGCGGAGCACGCAAAACACTTTCGCCTTTTGCCTGCTAAATTTTCTCACCCGCCATCAAATGCTCCACCGTTTCGCGCGCGCGAATCAATTCCGCTTCCGCTCCGTGCACCAGAACTTCGGCGGGTCGCGGCCGCGTGTTGTAATTGGAGGAGAGGACGAATCCGTAAGCACCGGCGGTGAGCACAGCCAGCAGATCGCCGGGCTGGGCGTCGGGCATGTCACGGTCGCGGGCGAAGAAGTCGCCGCTTTCACACAGCGGTCCGACAATGTCAGCCTGCAATCGCTCCGCCACCCCTTCCCGCGCGGGAACGATCTCGTGGTAAGACCCGTAAAGGGTCGGCCGAATCAAATCATTCATGCCCGCGTCCACCACCACGAAATTCTTCCGTTGGTTCCGTTTCACATAGAGCACGCGCGTCATGAGCGCGCCGGCGTTACCTACCACGGTGCGTCCGGGCTCGATCACCAGCCGCAGGGAAGCCTCGCGCAATCGCTTTTCTAATCCCCGCGCCATCCGTTCCACGTCCAAAGGCTTCTCGGCGCCGTAGGAAATTCCGAACCCGCCTCCCAAATCGAGCACCTCCACGGCGATGCCCTCCGCCGCCAGTTGCCGCGCTACAGTCAAAATTTCATCGAGCGCTTTCCAGAAAGGTTCCACTTCCAGAATCTGCGAGCCGATATGACACGCTACGCCCAGCACCTTCAGATGAGGCGAACGCGCTGCTTGACGGTAGAGTTCCGGGGCTTCATCTTTCGGCACGCCAAACTTATGGATCATCTGCCCGGTGGAAATGTACGGATGCGTGTCCGCTTCCACGTCGGGATTCACGCGGATGGAAACGCGTCCAACCTTTTGGAGGGCGCGGGCGCGGGCTTCAATGACGGCGAGTTCGCCCGCCGATTCCACATTGAACATCATGATGCCTGCCGCCAAACCGGCGTCAATCTCATCCTGGGTTTTCCCCACACCGGAAAAGACGATGGTGTCGGGCGCGGCTCCGGCGCGCAACGCCCGCGCCAACTCTCCGCCCGAAACCACGTCAAATCCCGCGCCCGCCTGCCGCAACAAGTTCAGGATGCGAAGGTGGGAATTGGCTTTGACCGAGTAACAAATCATGCCCGGGATCCCCGCGAGAGTCGCGCGCAACCGTTCATAGTTGCGGAGAATCGTGCTTTGGCTGTAAACGTAGAGCGGGGTGCCGAAACGCTCGGCGAGTGACGCCAGGGGCAGATCTTCGCAGAAGAATTCGCCAAGGCGATAGTGAAACGAATCGTGGGTCGATGAGGTCATTTTCTCTCTAGATGTGCCAAGTGTCAGGTGTCAGGCGGGAATTATGAATTCGGAATTATGAATTGCAGCCCGCACCTCGAATTCATAACTCATAATTCATAATTTTGAATTTCCTCCAGCACCTGACACCTGGCGCCTGCCTCTCAGCGCACACTCAATATAACCAGTGTTTGATCGTCGCGCTGAGGGAGCCCGGCTTCGAAATCGCGGAGTTCTGCAAACACCCGGTTAACGATTTCCTGGGGCGGCCTCTGGGCGTTCTGGCGTAGAATGCTTTCCAGGCGCCGGGAGCTGAACTCTTCCTGCCGCGGGTTGTTGGCCTCGGTAATGCCGTCGGAAAAGAATGCCAACAGATCTCCCGTCTCCAGATTCACCGTCACGGGCTGATACTCGGTATGCTCCAGGAGGCCGAGGGGAACCCCCTCGGCGCGAATCGCCCGGCACTGCCCTTTGCGAACGAGAATAGGAAGCGGCATGCCGGCATTCGCCAGGCACAGGCTCTTGATGCGCGGCTCCCAGATGGCGTAGGTCAAGGTAATGAAGTGGCCTTCAATCTTGCGCTCCAGGAACAAGCGGTTCAACTGCTTCATCATGTCCGGTGGCGGCAGTTTCTGCGGAGCGAGACTGCGCAACGTGCCACTGGCCATGGCGCCGTAGAGCGCGGCAGGCGCACCCTTGCCGCTGACGTCGCCCACCACAATCACCTGCCGGTCCCTCCCGTAGGATAAGAATTCGTAGAGGTCGCCTCCCAGTTCGCGGGCGGGCTGAAAGTGTAAAGCGATGTCCAGGCCGGGAATTTTGGGCGCGATCCCCGGCATCAGGTGCATCTGGATTTCCTGTGCGCGGCGCAGGTCACGCTCCAGCCGTGCTTCGCTGCGCGCCACGCGCTCGTATAAGCGCGCGTTCTCAATGGCGATGGCGATTTGGGGCGCGAGGGTGGAAAAGATGCGCACATGCTCTTCGTTGAAATAATTAAGGTGCGGGCTTTCCAAATCGATCACCCCGATTACGCGGTCGCGATAAATCAGCGGGACCGTCATCTCCGAGCGGGTCTCCGGGTTCACGGAGATGTAGCGCGGATCCTTACTGACGTCCGCCACCACCACCGGCTGGCGCCGGGTCGCCGCCGCTCCCACGATGCCCTGGCCAAAATTTACCGTAGACCTTTCGGGCATGCGCTCATCCTGCTTCAAAGAAATGACGGCGTTGAAGGTTTCCGCCTGGTCGTCGGCCAGCAGAATGCCAAAGCGGTGGTAGTCCACCAGCCGTTTGGTGAGCGTCCCGATTTTGCGCAGCAATTCATTCAAGACCAGGACGGAGCTGAGTTCCCGGCTGATTTCGTTCAGCAACTGGAGTGTGCGCGCCTGGCGCAGGGTGCGCCGGTAAAGCCGCGCGTTTTCGATCGCAAAGGCCATGCGGCTGGCCAGAAGCTCCAGCAGGCTGACGTGCGAGTCGTTGAAGAAGTCCGGCTGCGGGGATTCCAGGTCAATCACCCCGATCAAGCGACCCTTGAAAATCAGAGGAACCGCCAGCTCGGAGCGCATCACCGCCAGCGACGGGATGTACGTGGGATCGTCATTAACGTCATTCACCAGAACCGAACGCCGTGTCTGCGCGGCCCGGCCCACTATGCCCTCGCCCACCTTGATGCGCAAGTTTCGGACCATTTCACGGGGATGGCCGAGGCTGAAATGCACGCGCAACTCCTGTGTCTTCTCGTTAAGGAGAAGAATGGCGAACACCTCGTAGTCAATGGCGCGCTTCACGATCTCCGCGATGCGCGCCAGCACCTCATCGAGATCGAGGGTGGAATTGATTCGCTCGCCAACCTCGATCATCAAGGTCAGGAGCTCCGTCAACTCGAGAGGCCGGGATGTTGAGCGACTGATTTCCGCCATGGGTTTGGTGCTGGAAATTCGGCGACGCGATTTCCTACACGATGAGGAGGGGGCAGAGATGAGCGCCCTGCACGGATTTCCCAATCAATGGAGCTTTCGGACGCGCAACGCGGCTCCGCCCGCCGGATCGATCACCATTTGGACAAGCTTGAGTTGCCCTCGGTTTCTTTATTCCTACCTGCTATGCCCCTACCCTATCCCACCCTGGGGGAAGGGCAGCATTCCTATTTTCAGGGTAAGCTCGCTGCAAAACCCCTATTCTAACATATGGATTCCTTGCTACCGCGTTCTATGCCTCAATTGAGTAGTGACGCATCATGAGGTCATCACCTTGAACACACATATTTCCACACATATATTTCCAACCCGCCGGTCGGCGCCGCTTTCGGTATAATGGCGCACGATGCTGATTCTGGCTTTTGACACAACCAGCGAAAAGGGGGGCGTCGGAATCTTCCGAGACGCGGAATGCCTGGCTTCGGTTCTAAACGAAGGGCCGGCGAATCGGTACTCCATTACCCTGTTCGAGATGGTCGAGCAGGTGCTTCGGCAGGCGCGCGTGGAACTCCGCGAGATCGATCTGTACGCCGCGGCCAACGGGCCCGGGTCGTTCACCGGGATTCGAGTTGGCTTGGCTGCGGCGCGCGCGTGGGGGAAGGCTTTCGACCGCCGGGTTCGCGGCGTTTCCGTGCTGGAAGCCATGGTGATCAAGGGCTGCCAGCGCGTAACCCAGGAATCATTGCCCTCTCCAGGGGGAGAGGGTGTACGACGGAGGAGGGAGGGGGCCCCGAGCACCGGGGGTGAGGGGTTCCTTCCATTGCCGGGGTCGCCGGAGCCGGACTGGTATTTCCCTATTCTGGACGCGCGACGGGGAGAATTTTACGTGGGCGGCTTTCGCCGAAAGCCTTCCGAACTGCCGAGCGCCACGCGGCAGGATTATGTGCCAGCGGATGCAGGCTGGGTTCTTAAGCCGGAATTGCTGCGAGGCTTGGTGGAACAGCGGCAGGCCAGTGGCGCGAGCGCCACGTGCCTGGTGCGAGCACATGACCAGACCGCTGCTGACTTGCGCGCAAGCCTGCCCGCTTCGCTGAACTGGCAGCCGGTTGAAGGGGCCTTGTTGGACTCCATCGCTGAAATCGCCCGGAAGGAAGAGCAATTGGGCCTCCCTTGCCCGGAGGCGAAACTGGACGCCTACTATATTCGCCGCCCGGATGCGGAAGTAAATTGGAAGGGCTGAGCTGGGTATTAGGGGCTGGGGGCCAGGGATTGGGGAAAGACGTGACCCACTGTCGTCAGTTGACGGACGAAACTTGTGCGACCGATCCCGAGTTTCGATTCCGACACCCAGCACCCAGAACCTAGCACCCAGCACTCATGTGGGCATGAAGATTCGAGCCTTCGCCGATGATGATCTTGTGGCCGTTTATGCCATCCAGTTGAAGTGTCCCCAAGCGGCGCAGTGGCGCCCAGAGGATTACCGCCATTTGGCTCATGATCCCGGCGGGACCATTGTTGTGGCGGAACATGAAGGTGCGGACCTGTCGGAGGTTGCAGGCTTTGCGGCGTTCCATTGTGTGATGGAGGAAGCAGAACTGCGTAACATCGCCACTGACCCCGCGCATCAACGGAGGGGAGTTGCCCGTGCGCTGCTCGCGGCAGGGATCCGTGCGATGCAAGAATTCGGGGCGCGTAAGCTTTTCTTGGAAGTCCGTGCTTCCAACCAACCGGCACTTGCATTCTACGCATCGATAGGATTCCAATTGCAGTACACGCGTCACGACTACTACCAAGACCCCGTCGATGACGCGCTGGTGATGTCGTTCACCATTGCTCCTTCCTCCGATTCTCCCTCCACCCAAAGGTCCTGAGGGGAGGACTGATGGGACGGCGGCACGCCATGGCGGTCTCACCCGTGATAGGGACGGGTTTCTCCACAGCCTGTTTGAACCCCAAATAAGAGGCGACGCGAATCGCCGTCACATTACGCTTGCCGGGTAGAAGCGGAAGCGCGGGCTTGCGAGGCGAGGGTCTTCCACCTATACTTTCGCCACCATTAAGGTAATTTTTTTGAGGAGGAATTATGGCTCTTCTAACCAGACGGGATGCGGGGAAGTTGCTGTTAGCGGGATGCGCCGGAGCGTGGGTCCCCATCCAGGAACTCATGAGCGTTACGAAAATCGATTCGGTGGTTCGCGGGGTACAGATTGGCGCGCAAGCCTACTCTTTTCGCGACCGTCCGCTCGACGCGTGCATCGCCGCTTTCCGTGAGGTGGGGTTGGGTGAGTGCGAACTTTCGGAAATGCATTTCCAGAAAGCGAACACGCACGGTCCGGACATCAACCAGTGGCGGCTTGATACGCCGCTCAGCTATTTCCAGGAGGTGCGCAAAAAATTCGACGATGCGGGGGTGAGTCTTTCCGCGTATGGGTACAACATTCACCCGGAGTTAACCGATCAAATGATCGAAAGAGGCTTTCAAGCGACACTGGCGATGGGCTTGAATTGCATCACGACGTCCACAAAAGTCAGTATGGTCCCGCGCATTGATCGATATGCGCAAAAATACAAGGTCATGGTGGGTTACCACAACCACGACAATACCTCCGATCCGGATGAGGTTGCAACTGCGGAAAGCTTCGCGCGCGTGTTGAAAGGCGCATCCTCCTACGCCCGGATCAATCTCGACATCGGCCACTTCACCGCTGCGAATCAGGACCCCGTGGCGTTCCTGCGCGAGCACCATGCCAGGATCGTTACACTGCACCTTAAGGACCGCAAGAGGGATCATGGTCCCAACGTTCCCTTCGGTCAGGGTGACACGCCCATCGTAGAAGTCCTGCACATGGTGCGCGATAACCATTGGAAGATTCCTGCTAACATTGAATACGAATACGACAAGTATTTACCAGATCTCGACACCATCGCCGAGGTCAGAAAGTGCTATGCGTATTGCCGGAAGGCGTTGGAGACCTGAGCGTCACTGCCTTAACGCCGCCCTACGAAGGCGCGGAGAGCGCAGGTTACGGGAAATTGGTAACGGTTTGCGGGCTCGGATATTCCCCTTCTCCTGTCACCTCTTTCCTTTCCTGACGCGCGTCGTTCCCCTCGAGGCAAAGAGTATTTTCTCTAACCTCCGCAGCCCGTGGTGGCCGTTTCGCAATGCAAAACTCACCCTTTACATTCTGTGTTCGGCCGTGCTCACAAGGAGATATGCTAAACTAGTTTAGGAATGCGCGAACCTTTTCTGGAAAGAATTGATAAGCGGCCTGTGGTGTGTGATGGGGCCATGGGGACGATGCTGTATTCGAAAGGCATCTCCCTGAACCGCTGCTATGATGAGCTGAATGCGGCGATGCCGCAACTCGTCAAAGAGGTCCACCTGGCGTACGTCAAGGCCGGGGCGGAGGTGATCGAGACAAACACCTTCGGAGCCAACAAATTTCGACTGCAAAAATTCGGCCTGGGCGAAAAGGTGCGCGAATTCAACCTGGCAGGAGCACGCCTGGCGCGGGAAGTCGCCGGCGATGACCTGTATGTGGCGGGCGCGGTGGGTCCGTTGGGGATTCGTTTGGAGCCGCTGGGCCTCACCTCACGGGAGGAGGCGCGAGCCGCATTTCGCGAGCAGATAACAGCTCTGGTGGATGGTGGCGTTGACCTGATTATCGTCGAGACGATGATGGATTTAGATGAGGCGCACCAGGCGTTGCTGGCTGCGAGGGAAGTGGGCCAATTCCCCGTGGTCGTGCAGATGACCGTTCAGGCCGATGGCAGCACGCCGACCGGAACGCTGCCGGAAGACTTTGCGCGGGCGCTCGACGAGTGGGGGGTGGACATGATCGGCGTCAATTGCAGCGTCGGTCCCGCTGCCGTGCAGGAAACGCTGGAGCGGATTACGGCGGTGACGGAGAAGAAGCTTTCCGCGCAGCCCAACGCCGGAATGCCGCACACGGTGGAAGGCCGCAACCTCTATCTCTGCTCGCCCGAATATATGGCGAGCTACGCGCGGCGATTTATTCAAGCAGGCGCGCGCCTGGTGGGGGGCTGCTGCGGCACGACTCCTGAGCACATCAAAGCCATCAAAGCCGCCGTGCGCTCATTGAGCCCACAGCGGGCGCGCGCCTCGGTGGAAGTCATGGCGCGGCCCGGGCACACCATGCCGCCGGTCCCGGTGGCCAGCCGCTCGCGCTTGGCGGGGAAGCTTACCCGGCAGGAGTTTCCCGTCCTGGTGGAAGTGGTCCCCCCCAAGGGATGCGATGCCACCAAGGAAGTGGAGGGAGCGCAATACCTGCTGGAGCGGGGGATTGATGCCGTAAATATTCCCGATGGGTCGGGCGCCACCGCGCGCATGAGCGCTTTGACCCTGGCGGCCCTGCTTCAGCAACGCGCCGGCATCGAGGTATTGCTCCACTACAGCACGCGCGACCGCAACGTGCTGACGATTCAATCCGATCTGCTGGGGGCGCACGCCCTGGGGGTGCGCAATCTGCTGGCGTTGACGCGCGACACTCCTCAATATTCCACCGTTCTTGAAAGCGATGCGTCAGAAGTCGATGCCATCGGGTTGGTGAACCTCTTAAGCAACTTGAACCGAGGCCTGGATGTCGGGGCCAACCCCATGGGCGTGCAAACGGCTTACCTGGTGGGCGCCAGCATTAATCCTTTCGCGCTGAACCTGGAAGAGGAGGTTCGCCGGTTCCAGTTCAAGGTGGAGGCGGGCGCTGATTTCGCGGTGACTCACCCCGTCTTTCAGGTGGAGCAACTGGCGAGATTTCTGGAGCGGGCGCGAAGCTTTGCCCCGCATCTTCCTGTCATCGCCGGAATCTGGCCACTCACCAGTTTCCGCAATGCCGAGTTCATGAATAACGAAGTGCCGGGAATCTCCGTTCCCCCGGCGGTTATGGAGCGCATGCGCACGGCTGATTCCGGCGAGCGGGCACGGCAGGAGGGGCTGAAAATCGCGCAGGAAACGTTGATGGAAATCCGTTCCCTGGTTCAGGGGGTGCAGATTGCTGCGCCCTTCGGCCGTTACGCCCTGGCGGTGGAGGTAGCGCAGGCCCTTGGCGCCAGCGGGACGACCGCCCACCAACCGTGATAGAATTCTAGTGCCGTCCGGATTTCTTGAGACTAATCCGTGTAAGCCCGATGGCAAGCCGATGCCGTGCAGCAAAAAAGCGGAATAGATAATCACAATAAATTGGAACGGCACGAGCATCCGCCCCGATCCTGAAAAGGTTGCGCGGACAAGCTTGGGCAGTCTTGTCCCTGAGCGAAAGCGGCGAAGGAACACGATCCGAATGGATGCGAGAAAGGACACACCCATGTCCCAGTCCGCGAAGAGTGACAGGCCGGAGCCTTTCGAAAAAAACCTGGCGCGCCTCGACGACATTGTGCATGAGCTTGAGGACTCGGACCTTCCGCTGGACAAAGCCTTGGTGCTCTATGAGGAAGGCATGAAGCTTTCCGAGTTCTGCCACCAACAGTTGGAAGACGCTGAGGGACGAGTGGAGATTTTATCCAAAAAGGCCGGAGGTAAAGTGGTGGCCGAGCCTTTCGCCTCCGGTGAGACGGAGGTGGCCGAGCGATAGAGGGAGTCAGGAGCCACAAGTCAGGAGTCAGAATAGGGTCTGATACGGGAAGTAACCCATCTCAGACAATTTCGAAAATCTTCATCCGGTCATCTGTCCTCCGTTTAACGAGGCGGTTTCATTCCGACTCCTGGCTCCTGACTCCTGCTCCTCGATGGCAAATTCCGATGAATGTCTTATCGCCTGAAACAATTCGCCAGCATCTCGAGCAGACGCGCACGTTGGTGGATGCGGAACTCGAGCGCATCCTGCCGCCCGCAGATGAGTATCCACCAAGCATTCACAAGGCGATGCGCTATTCCGTGTTTGCGGGGGGAAAGCGTCTCCGCCCCACTTTGTGTCTGGAGGCGGGGCGCCTGTTCAGCGGTGATGAGAAGATCTTGCTTCGCGTGGGAAGCGCGCTCGAGTTAATCCACACCTACTCGCTGATTCACGACGATTTGCCGGCTCTCGACAACGACGACCTTCGGCGCGGCAAGCCCACTTCTCACGTGGTTTTCGGCGAGGCCGCCGCTATTCTTGCCGGAGATGCTTTGCTAACGCTGGCCTTTGAAGTCATCGCCGGCGCCGTCGATGGGACTGCGGAGCGCACGTTGCGAGTCATTCATGAACTCGCCAATGCCATCGGGACAAGAAGAGGGATGGTGGGGGGGCAGGTGGTTGACTTGGAGACCACGAACAGGACCGGCGACCCCGCGCGACTGGAATATATCCATTCCGCCAAAACCGGAGCTTTTATGCGGGCGGCACTACGTTCGGGCGTGATTTTATCCCCGGCGTGCCAGGACGATGTGGCGCGCGTTACGGCTTACGGAGAAAAGATCGGTTTGGCATTTCAAATTGCAGATGATCTGCTCGATGTGCTGGGGTCGCAGGCCGAAATGGGCAAAACCCTTGGCAAAGATGAGCAACAGCACAAGGCCACTTACCCCGCGCTGCATGGCATCGAGGCTTCCAGGCGAATCGCTTCCCGCTTGGTGGAAGAGGCTTGTGAGGTCCTGGAACCCTACGGCGCGCGCGCCCAGATTCTGCAAGGCATAGCACACTATTTGATTGCGAGGAGTTCGTAATGGAATACCAGTATCTCAATCACATCGAATCCCCGGCCGATTTGAAGAAAGTGCCCCGGGAGGATCTTCCCATCGTCGCCGAGGAGCTGCGTGACTATATGGTCTCCGTGATCGCGAAGATCGGCGGCCACTTGGCCTCCAGCCTGGGCGCGGTAGAGCTAACCCTCGCACTCCATTACCTGTTTGACACGCCGCGCGACAAGATCGTTTGGGACGTGGGCCACCAGGCATACGGCCATAAGATCCTGACCGGCCGGCGCGACCGC
>Ga0182030_10004483_pt1 | contig 29764 bp, 20 predicted proteins | sample 812S3MmetaG_FD_121299 | JGI IMG/M metagenome (GOLD analysis project Ga0182030, IMG submission 121299) | Permafrost microbial communities from Stordalen Mire, Sweden - 812S3M metaG (Illumina Assembly) | ecosystem: Environmental > Terrestrial > Soil > Wetlands > Permafrost | place: Sweden...
GGCCGAGCAATTTGTTGCGGCGCGCCTCGGCGCGGAAATGCAACTCCTCCTCGTGGACGAAACTTTTTTCAAACGATTCCTCGCGTTTGTCGAAGGTGCTCATAGTCCGTCCTCGGTTATTCATGTCTTCGAGCGGCGCGGCTCTTCGCCGGCGGCGCGTCGTCCGAGCGGATATACGTCGATCCGCCGCAAAATCCAATGGCGAAGGTGAATCGCCGCGCTAGAGTCTCGCCGCGCTTTCCAAGGCAAAGCCGGCGTCGCCTTTTGCCGAAAGCCCGCCGAGGCGCGAATCATGACCTGGCCCAAAAGAAAACCTGGCCCAAAAGAAAGGCGATTATGTAGTTGACGAACCACGAAAGCCATGATAGCTTCGGAATCAAGGAGCTAGATCAATGTCCGTTCTCTCGCAGCCCCACTTCCACGACGAAACCCAAGCCTTCGCCCATTTGGAGCGTATCCTGTGGCCGAACGGCCCGGTTTGCCCTCATTGCGGCTCCGCTTCTGGAAAGCATTACGACCTTCGCAAGACGCGCGTCGGTCTCCGCAAATGCTCGGATTGCCGCAAACAATTCACCGTGAAGGTCGGCACGGTTTTCGAATGCGCTCACGTCCCGCTGCATAAGTGCTTGCAAGCCGTTCATCTTCTTTGCTCTTCCAAGAAGGGCATTAGCTCGCACCAACTGCATCGCGTGCTTGAGGTTCAATACAAGACGGCGTGGTTCCTCTCGCATCGCATCCGCGAGGCCATGCGCTCCGGCGATCTCGCTCCCATGGGCGGCCCTGGCTCTATCGTGGAAGTCGACGAAACTTTCATCGGCAAGAAGCCCGGCGCTCCCAAGAAGCGCGGCTATGGCCACAAGAACGCGGTTCTCTCACTTGTCGATCGCCAGAGCGGCGAGGTTCGCTCTTTCCATGTCGATGGCACCAAGGCCAGCGACCTCGTTCCGATCCTCAAGGCCAACATCGCCAAAGAGACGGCGATCATGACTGACGAAGCCGGCCAATATCAGAAGCTCGGCGACGACTTCGCCAGCCACGACAGCGTCAACCACAGCCAAGGCGAATATGTCCGCTACGAAGCCGAGAAAGTCATCCACACGAACACGGCAGAGGGATATTACTCTGTTTTCAAACGCGGAATGACAGGCGTCTACCAGCATTGTTCGGAGAAGCACCTTCACCGCTACGTCGGCGAGTTCGATTTCCGCTATACGAACCGCTCCGCTCGCGGCTGCGAGGATCAAGAGCGCGCCACGCGCGCCTTGAAGGGCATCCAAGGAAAGCGGCTAACCTATCGAGCGAGTTGACGAGGGGACGTATTGACACAAAGTTAAAATCGTGAATTGACAAAAATCGAATCTTGAGTCCTGTGCGAATCGTGCTATCTTGTGGTCGGGCAGACAAGCGCCGGAACAACTCCGAGTTGCCTTAGGGCGGCAGCACCCGTTGCGGTGTGGATCAGGAGCCGGGGGTCTGCCTAATCTATTGAAATAATTTGAAGAACTCATCTTGCTGGCGGTCTAGGCCGCAAGCAGCCCTAGACGGAACGGCGGTTATTCCGCAATTCAAGGAGCGCCCATTTTCCTTTATAAGCCTAGGCTTAAGAATACTAGCATATGAATGTTCGTAGTTACCATAGGTGTTAGGCTCTACCGCAGAGAAGAGCGCGCTTGTCATGCAGTCTGATACCTGAAGACCTGCCCACTTTGAATGGTTTTCAACAGCTATTTGGTAAAAATCTATTATAGGCCATACTATCCTTCTGGCCGGTCGCATTACTTCGTTGCCATTTTTCATAAGATTGAAATATTCGATCATACTTTGATAATTTGTTCCGCCGCGACGTGAGAAAACTATCTTTATAGCGCAAATATCTGGTTGAGATTTTCTAAAGCATACCGATGTAACTCGTTCTAATAGCCACCTAACTAAATAGTTATACAGATATCCTTTTTGCTTAAATATTTTCTCATACTTGCTGCCCGGAATCGTAACTTTGTGAGACATGGCGACGCATGCGCCGACGGGTAGGCGTGATATCTCCTGACAGGCGACGATTTTCTGTTCGTGCTTCAGGTCTCTGAAATGCAAATCGCGTGTTTTCTTGATGGGGAAGCGTGATAGAATCTGGTCTCGCCATTGAGGCAGCTTGAGATCGTTTTCTCGGCTCACGATGGCGGCTCCGAGGACAAGCCAACGGGATTGGCCGCCAACGGGACCGGCGGCTAGCTTGCCAAAGCCTTCGTCTCCGGCTTCGTCGATGTAGACGGTGAAATGTTGCATGGGGGCGCGATCTGCATGAAGACCAAACACGATAAGGCTCAATCTGAAAAATTCATAGAGGCTGCGCGAGCCCTCGGCTGCGACGACGAACCCGCGCATTTCGACGAACTGCTGAAAAAGGTCGCGCGGCATAAGCCGGCTGACGATCCGCCCAAAGTGCCCAAAGTGGGTGAGACGGAAACCCCGAATAGCTTCGGAGACAATCGCACTGACGATTGACATAGGTATCATGTTACCGCATTATCTGTGGTATCATGATACCCAGAAAGGCACACTATGCTCTCGATAGAGATGAGGGTCGAATGTCTAAGGCTTGCCGTTACAAGCCATAAGAAATGCGACCAGAAGGCGGTTACCGAGATTGCGGAAGATTTTGCGAAGTTTCTGCTGGGCGCTGGCCGGGAGCGCGAACAGCCCGGAGACACTCCGCATAAAGATCAAGAATCTGCTTCCTTGATCGTTTCGGATGATCCTCGGCATTATCAACCCTGTCATACAGCTTAAGGGCGATGACTTCTGGGGAGCTTTCACCGAAATAGATGGTAGGGGCATCGGACATTTTACAACCTCTGCGATTCATGAGTCTGGAATGCTACCCGATTCGACGTGGTTCGCAAACTACATAATCGCCAAAAGAAAACCCGGCCCAAAAGAAAACCCGGCCGCGAGGGCCGGGTTTAATGTCATGCCGCGAATGTCGCGATCAATATTTGGCGACGATCGGGGCCGGGGCGAAGGGGTTGAAATGCCAGTTGAGGCCGGCGCGAACCGTGTGGAAGCGGGTCGGCGAGCTGTAGGTGCCGCCGAACGCCGGATTGCCAGTATTGCTCACGCCCGTGACCGACGTATTGCCGAGATCGACATAGAGATATTCGATCTTGACCGACCAGGCCGGGAAGGACAGGGGGCTCCACTCGATGCCGCCGCCGGCGGTCCAGCCGGTCGAAGTGCTGTCGTATTGGCCGGTCCCGACGCTGGACAAGCCGGTAAAGTTTCCATTGAAATTGTCGGCGAAGCCGACGCCGTGGTTGACCCCGCCATAGGCGAAACCGCCGGTGCCGTAGATCAGCAGATTGGGTATGAACGGCGTGACGCCGATGCGGCCGCGCACCGTGCCGAACCAGTCGACGCTCTTGGTCGAGTTGGCGGACTGGATATGCCCGCCAAAGGCGTCTTGCACAGCGCCGGAGGAGGTCACGGTGTCGTGCACGTCGGAGGCCTGGATGTCCGTCTCGATGCCGAACACCAGCCAAGGCGAGAACTGCCAGTTGTAGCCGACCTGGCCGCCGCCCAGCACGCCGTTAAGATTGGACGAACCGCCCAACGCGGAACTGCCCGGGAGAACGTTGCGGACGCCAGTGATATATGCGATCCCGCCCGTCTCCTGGTCGCCATTGCCGAAGCCGTAGCCGATGTTGACGCCGCCGTAGAGGCCGTTCCAGCTGAAGGACGGCGGCGGCGGGATGTAAACCGGAGGGGCCTTGCGCGAGGGGAGATCGGCGGCGAAGGCCGATCCGGCGACGAGCGCCAGCGCGACGCTGGCGACGGCAGTGAACTTGTTCATTTTATTCGCCCCATTAAATTTGCGATTGGCGGATTCGGAAGGCGAAGAGTTTTCGCGCGCCGGAGCCGCTTTAGCAGGCGGCAAGTCGAAGCGACTGCGCCGATGTCCTAAAAATACCCTCCGGCCACAGCGACGGTCAATTCAAACCACGCCATTTACGCCGTTGCGGCTCCGATTGTTGAGAGGCGTGACAAATAGGTCACAGCGGCGCGACTATTGACCTATATCAATTGGTTGAAATTACAGGGACTTCTCACGATTTACTGCGCTCCTTGCGCAATTTGCGCCAATAAGCGAGACGCTTGCCGAGCTCGCGCTCGAAGCCGCGTTCGACCGGCGCATAGAGTTTTCGCCGGCCGAGCGATTCGGGCCAGTAGTCCTGCCCGGAAAAGCCGTCGGGCGAGTCGTGGTCATATTCGTAGCCCGCGCCGTAGCCCTCGCTCTGCATCAGCTTGGTTGGCGCATTGAGAATGATTTTCGGCGGCGCCAGCGAGCCATGCTCCTGCGCCAGCCGCCGCGCCGCTTTATACGCGACATAGGCGGCGTTGGATTTTGGCGCGCTCGCCACGTAGATCACCGCCTGCGCGAGCGCCAGTTCGCCTTCCGGGCTGCCGAGAAAGTCGTAGGCGTCCTTGGCGGCGTTGGCGACGACGAGCGCCTGCGGATCGGCGAGCCCCACGTCCTCGACGGCCATCCGCACGATGCGGCGCGCCAAAAACAGCGGATCTTCGCCGGCGTCCAGCATGCGCGCAAGATAATAAAGGGCGGCGTCGGGGTCGGAGCCGCGCACGCTTTTATGTAGCGCGCTGATGAGGTTGTAGTGACCCTCCTGCGCCTTGTCGTAGATCGGCGCGCGCCGCTGCACGACGTCGACGAGCTTGTGGCGATCGAAGATTTCTTCCTCCGCCGCCGCGCGCCAGATTTCCTCGGCGAGCGTCAAGGCCGCGCGGCCGTCGCCGTCGGCCATGCCGATCAGCGCGAGGCGCGCGTCCGCGTCGAGCGGCAAAGTCTTGCCTTCCACTTCTTCGGCGCGCGCGAGCAGCTTGCCGATGGCCTCTTCGTCCAGGGAGCGAAAAATCATCACCCGCGCCCGGGACAACAGCGCCGCGTTCAATTCGAAGGAAGGATTTTCGGTGGTGGCGCCGATCAGCGTCACCGAGCCGTCTTCGACCACGGGCAGGAAGCTGTCCTGCTGCGCGCGGTTAAAGCGATGGATCTCGTCCACGAACAGCAGCGTGCCCTGGCCCGCGGCGCGGCGCGCCCGCGCGCCCTCGAAGACCTTTTTCAGCTCCGCGACGCCGGTGAAAATCGCCGAAATCTGGACAAAGGCGAATGTCGTCTCTTGCGCCAGGAGGCGGGCCACCGTGGTCTTGCCCGAGCCGGGCGGACCCCAAAAGATCAGCGATCCAATCGCCTTCGCGCGCAGCATTCGGGTCAGCGCGCCGTCCGGCCCAAGCAGATGGTCCTGGCCTGCGACCTCGCAAAGACGCTGCGGGCGCAACTTGTCGGCGAGTGGACGCGGCGCGTCTTTGTCCAGGCCGGCGGCGCGGAACAGGTCGCTCACCCTCGCCCTCGCGAAAGATTCCCCGCGCAAACCCCATGCGCCGCCTGGCGCGGAGCAGCGCGGCGCACAAACCCCTCGCACGTCGACGGGAAAAAAGTTAGGCGGGCGTTTACCATTTGCGCCTTGTTATTAACCAAGAATTAACCTCCCCACAACTATTACGATATTGTGAACGCCGATCCAGAATTTTTCGACCTGAGGGGAATTTCGTCGGCTCAAAAGTGCATTCAGCGTGGGGTTCGGCGCGGCGTCAATGCAAAACCTCCAACACGGATCTACGAACATGCGCACAATCGCATTGGTCACTCAAAAGGGCGGAGCCGGCAAAAGCACCCTCGCAAGCAACATTTCCGTCGCGGCGCGGCTCGCTGGCGAACGGGTATTCGTTATCGATCTCGATCCGCTACAGTCCCTCGTTAATTGGTCGAAGTTGCGCGGCCAGAGCGAGATCGCGGTCGAGCATATTCCGGCGTCCAAGCTCGCGAAGGCGCTTGAAGCGCTGGAGAAGAAGGGCGTCACCCTGGTGGTGATCGACGCGCCGGGCGAGGACAGCGAGAATCTCGCAGCCGCAGTGCGCGCGGCCGATCTGTGCATCATTCCGGCGCGGCCGAATGTCTTCGATCTGTGGGCGAGCGAGGTCACGCGCGTTAAAGTCAAGGAAGCCGGCAAGGAATACACCTTCCTCCTCAATCAGTGTCCGCCGGCCCAACAGAGTCTTCGCGTCGATCAGGGCGCCAAGGCCTTGCAGGCGATGGGCGGGCTGCTCGCTCCGCTGGTTTCCGCGCGCGTCGATTATCAAGAAGCCGCCCGTCTGGGGCTTGGCGTCGGCGAATTGCATCCGAGCGGCGTCGCCGCGCAAGAGATGCGCGAATTGTGGGCGAGCATAAAGCGTCGGCTGAAGAAAGGCGTGGCGACCGCGAAAGCCGAGACGAAACAGGTTGGCAAAGGTGAGGCCAAGGCCGCGATCAAGGCTGCTGAAAGCGCCGAGCCCAAGGTTGTCGCCAAGACGACCGAGCCCAAGGTTGTCGCCAAGACGACCGAGCCCAAGGTTGTCGCCAAGACCACCGAGCCAAAACCCGTGCTCGCTTTGGCGGCCAAGTCACCGGCCAAGTCGCCGGCCAAACCTGCGCGCAAGGCGGCCTAAAATAGGCGGCGGCGGCGAATGGGGCTGGATGGGGTTGAAGCCCTGAGAGCCTCATGGCGCGGCGCCCCGCCGCGATGTTCTAGTTTTCGTCGACCGCCTGGAAGCGCAAGGAGCGACGCAACACCATGATTGGCAGCGGCGTCGCCGGCGTCTTGGCGTCTTCGCCGACGAAGGCGACGCCGCATTCTTCCCCGTTTTGCCACACCTTGCGCACGCGGCGAACCGATCCTTCGCGCAAGATGCGAAGGTCGAACAGGCTTGGAGCGGTCGTCGGCAGACGCAGACGCGCGCCCGAGGCGGAAATGTTGCGGACCACGCAGGCCGTATCGTCGTCGCTCTCGGCGCGGACGATTTCGCCGGCAAAATAGATTCGGCGGCGCGGCGCCGCGCGTTGCTCGCGGACGGTGGACATGCGACGCGCTCCTGACCTTTCTCGGCGACTCGCCACGCATCGAGCGATGCTTGCGTATTTTACGGTAAACAATATCTTAACGGCTTAATCAACGGTTGGAGCGAAACAGGGTTAATTTGGCGGCGGGTTTCGGACGCGGCGATTTTGAAGACTGGGACGAAAGCCGAACTTTGGCGCGTCAATGTTTTCGCGCCAATGTCACGCGGCGCTTCCAAACGCCGGCGCAACCCTCTAAACAACCCTGCATGATCTGGCTCATCTTCGTCTTTCTCGCCGGCGCCGCCGTGCTGGCCGTGCTTGCGCCACTCGCCGCCGGAAGCTCGTCCGTAGCGGACGGCGGCGCCGACAAGGCGTTTTTTGGCGAGCAACTGGCCGAAATCGAGCGCGAACGCGCCGAGGGGCTGCTCGATCCGGCCGACGCCGAGGCCGCGCGGGTGGAGGCCGCTCGCCGGCTGATTCGCGCCAGCGAGACGGGCGGCGCGACGGCCCAGCCCTCCAACCGCAAGACGCGGGTGGTTGTGGCCCTCGCGACGCTGCTGCTCGCGCCGGCGCTCGCGATCACCCTGTACCTTACGGTCGGCGCCGCGGGCCTGCCCGACATGCCGCTCGCCGCGCGACTCGCGGCGAAACCGGCTCATTCCGACCTTTCCGCCGCCGTGGCCCAGATCGAGGCGCATCTCGCCGAGCATCCCGACGACGGCCGCGGCTTCGAAGTCATCGCTCCCTTTTATCTGCGCAGCGGCCGCTTTGAGGACGGTGTTCACGCCTATGGCGAAGCGCTTCGCCTGCTCGGGCCGACCCCGACCCGCTACGCCGCGCTGGGCGAAGCCTATGTGATGGGCGCACAAGGCGCGGTGACGCCGGAGGCCCGCAGCAACTTCGACGCCGCGCTGGCGCTGGATGCGGCGGATCCGATGTCGCGCTATTATCTGGCGCTGGGCGCCGCGCAGGACGGGGATGCGGCCAAGGCGGAGGAGTTGTGGTCCAAACTGCTCGCCGACGCGCCGCCCGACGCTGGCTACCGCAATCTTGTGCGCGAGCATATCGAACGACTGAAAGGCGAGACAAGTCAAGGAACGCAAGCTGGAGAGGCCGGCAAGTCGAGCGGCGAAGGCCCGGCCAGCGAACAGGGCAAGGCCGTCGCCGCCCTGCCCAAGGCCGACCAGCAGGCGTTTATCCGCTCCATGGTGGAGCGCTTGGCCGGCAAGCTCGCGCAAAATGGCGACGACGTCGAGGGCTGGCTCAAATTGCTTCGCGCCTATGGCGTGCTGTCGGAGCCGGAAAAGGCCAAAGCGGCGCTTGGCGAAGCGCGCAAGGCGCTCGCCGGCAAACCCGCCGCCGTCGCGCGCATAAATGCGCTGGCGGACGAACTGAAGATTGAAAGGTAGCGGGAGCATGACGCGCAAGGCGAAGCGGTTGACGCTGATTTTCGGTGCGCTGGCGGCTCTGGGCTTGGCGGCGGGGCTGATCATGTTCGCGTTGCGCGACAATATCGTCTTCTTCTACACGCCGACGCAACTTGCCGAAAAACAGCCGGCGCCCGGAGCGCGTCTGCGTATCGGCGGACTGGTGAAACAGGGCTCGCTGGTCAAGGGCGAGGGCCACGACGTGAGCTTCGTCATCACGGACAATGAGAAGGAACTCGCGGCCACATACAACGGCCTGCTGCCCGATCTCTTCCGCGAAGGCCAGGGCGTCGTCGCCGACGGCGTGCTTGGAAGCGACGGAAAATTCCGCGCCGACAGCGTGCTGGCGAAGCACGACGAGCGCTATATGCCGCGCGATGTCGCGGAGGCGCTGAAGAAACAGGGCGTTTGGCAGGGCGATAAGAAGTAAACAAGATTTTTCGAGCGAATCGACACCCAGGGGAATCGCGCTTGGATTTTTGCCGCGAACGAACGGCTGACAAAAAGCTCGTCAGACGCTGCGGAGGAGCATCATTTGGGCTGAAATTTTCGGCGCGAGCGCGATCAGAGATCGGCCAAGTGCGATTGCCCTGGCTTGCAAGCGATTTGACGTTGCATTCGGCTTTGCAGATCACTATCCTTCGCCCATCGATTTTCGGCCTGACGACTTGGACTTGCTTTGGAAACGAAGCCGCTGACGACCTCTTCCAAACATCGATCGACCCGGCCCCGCGCATGCGGGCCAACCTTATGAAACATGCTTGGAGAGATGATAATGGCTACTGGCGTCGTGAAATGGTTCAATGGACAAAAGGGCTTCGGCTTCATCCAGCCCGATGATGGCGGCGGCGCGGATGTTTTCGTTCATATCAGCGCGGTCGAGCGCGCCGGCTTGCGCGATCTGCGCGAAGGCCAGAAGGTAAGCTACGAGATCACCAAGGACCAGCGCACCGGCAAGGCCTCCGCCGATCAGCTCAAGGAAATCTGAGACGCGCCGATCGCAACTGCTTTCCGTCAATCCATCGACGGACGAAGGGTCGCCGTTCGCGGCGGCCTTTTTCGTGTTTGAACCCAGGCGCCTTCATATGGGCGCCCATGCGCGCGCGATTTTTCGCGGCGGCGGAGCCCGTCGTCGCGCGAAATCGGCTCAGGCGGTCATCCTTCGCTCGCACGAAGTTTTCGGCGTCGGCTCACCGGTGATCGCGGCGACCGCCGCCGCGACCGCCGCGACCGCCCCGCCAGCCGTTCCAGCCATAGGCGCCGCCCCAGCCAAAGCCTCGGCGGAAGGCGTAGCCGCACCAGTACCAGCCGGGGCCGTTCCAGGCGGAGTCGTACCAGCAATAACGCTGGTTGCCGAACAGATAGGGATAGGGCCCGACGGGAACGGGCGCGACCATCGGCGGAGGCGCCGGCGGAGGCGCCGGATAGCCATAACCGTAAGGATCGGCGTATTGCGCCCGCGCGGGCCCGGTCAGGCCGCACAGGGCGGCCAAAAATCCCGAGGCGGCGAAAAGCGAAATTCGATTGTTCGGCATGAGCTGCTTTCTCCTCTCGTTTAGCGCCGCGACCGCTTCGGAAGCGGGGCTCGAAAGATGCGAATCGTGTTTGACGGCTAAAGCCGTTAAGCAAGAAAAGTGGCCGAAAGCAGGCTTCTCGCCCGCTTTGGGTTAGAAGCGGTCGTCGGGGTAATAGTCGCCGTGATCGCGCCGTTGCGAATAGCGGGGTCGAGGCGAAGAGGCTTGCCCGTCGATCCGGCCGCGGTCGGTGACGACGACCCATTTTCGGCCGATTTTCTCGATCGCCAACACCTTGCCCGCGCCCGGCAATCGCTCGCCGGGACTGACTTCGTACAGGCCGCCGGAACCCTGGACCAGGGCGACTCCATTGTCGACCTCCCTCAGGACAAAGTTGCTCAGCGGCGGCTTTAAATCCGCGGGCTTTAAATCTGCGGGCTTGGCGTTCGAGCCGCCGGTCGCGGGAACCGGGGCTTTGGCCTCGGCTTTGGCCGCAGGTTTCGCGTCATTGTTGGCGATCGACGCAACCCGCGACTTGTCGGAAGCGGCCGCCTCGATCCGCTCTATCGACTTTTCGTGCTTTTCGAGCTTGGCCGCGAGTTGCGCCGCATCGGCGTGGTTCGCGTCGACTTTCCTGTCGAGCGAACTAATCCTGGCTTCGAGCGCTTCCGCCTCTTCGGCGCCGCGCCGTCGGTTGACGGTGTCGAGCCTGGCCTGAAGGGCGCGCAGTTCCTCGCGCAAGACACGGATGTCGTTACGTTCCGTCTCGTTGGAGGCGGCGAGCTTTTGCAGGGCCCTCGCCTCTCCTCCTTGAGCCTCGGCAGCCTGGCGCGACTGGATTTGGGTTCCGGCGGCCCAGGCCGCCGAGAGAGTCAAGGCCAATGCGCAAGCCGCGACGCCATAACGGCGCCAGGGCGACGGCTTGGACGGCGGCGCTGGCTGTTCATCCGGTTTTTGTTCCGTCGATTCGCTGCTCGCGGCAGGCGGAATCGGCACGACTATCAGTTCGTTCAACGGCGGATCTCCCGTGCTGATGTCACGCGCGGACAGCGGGCCGGCGCGGCTCAGGCGCCTTAAAGCAAGCGCTAACCATGTTGGCGCCGGCGGGTTAACGCGCGGTTATCCTTAGCGCGACGAAATGGAGCGCCATGCGGGGCCAATAAATACTCGCCAACCCCTTCGAAACGGGATTATGCTGCGCGCGATTTAGCTTAGGCTCCTTTTGGAGACCGCATGAAGCCTTTTCACCTTAGCTTCCGCGCATTGGCGCTGCTCGCCTCGTTCGTCGCGGCAGGCGCGGGCGCTGCGCAGTCCGACCCCGCGCAGAGGGCCAGACCCACCCCAGCGCGGCTTTCGCCGGCCGAACTTCCCGCCGATCGCGACGGCGCAGCGATACTGACGACGCCGGCGCCAGGCCGCTACAGCATTCGCGTCAAAAGCCCGTCGGGCGCGCGCATCGAACTCGTCGACATGATCGAGGGCCCGACCGACTCCTCCGGCGCGCCGGGGCTGCGCGACGGACGCATCGACGCGCTGCTCGACAAGGGCGCGTATAAAATCCGCGTCGCCAACGCCAAAGGCGCGAGCGGCAAGGCGCTGTTATCGGCGGAGCCCTTCGTCGAGGTCGACGGCAAGACCGCGGCTCTGGTGGCCGGACAATCGCAAAGCGGCGAACTCGGCGATTTGCAACAACGGAGCTATACGCTCGATGTCGGGCCGGAGGGTCGCGTCGCCATAGAGAGCGAGGGGCGCTCTCTCGCCGATATGCGGCTTTGGCGCCCTGGCGGCGAACTGGTCGATCTCGCCTTCGAGCGGCGCAATGTCGAACCCAAGCCCGGCCAGTTCATGACGCTGATCCGACTGGAGGGCGCGCTGGCGCCGGGCCATTATCTCGTCACCGCATACGGCGGCGAGCCGCTGGCGTGGGCGAGCGGCGTGGCCGCGCAGCCGTTTTTGCTGCGCTTGGAGAGCTGGACTTCGCTAGACGCGGGACTTTTCGAGGGCGTGATCGGTCCCTTCGGCGCGCTGCGCTTCGCGGCGCCGGCGGGCTATGACGCTTTTCGTCTGGACGCGCCGCAACCCGCGCCCTTGAAACTGGAGGCGCGGCGCGGCGCGGCGGCGAGGATAGGAAGCATCGCCAAGAACAGCCGCGAGCCCTTCGTCACGCTCGATCTCGCCTCCGACGGCAAGGAGCCGGCGAAGCTCGATGTTTCCGGCTACGAGGGCCAGGCCTTCTCGCTGCGCGCGGTGCATCGCGATGCGCATTTCAGCTTCGAAGGTTCGGGGCCGCATCTGGTCGGGCTCGATGTCGCTGGCGAGGGCGGCGACGAGATCGCGGCCACGGCCCTGTTCGCGCGCGTCGAGAAGGACGGCAGGACGCCGGTGCTCGCCTCCGACATGCCGCGCCTCGCCAATGGCCGTCCCTGGCGCGGCAAGTTCAACTTGCGCGGGCGCACGACGCTGCTGTTCGAGGTGGTGGACGCCGGCCCCGTCGCCATCGACGCCAAGGGCGTCAATCTGACAGCCTTGGTCGAGCCGACCCTGGGCGCGCTGGCGCCGCGCGCCGACGGCAAGATTCCAAACCGCTACGATCTCGCGGCGGGCTTTTATACGCTGGTGCTGGACCCGATCGGCGACGCCGCCGGCGTCATCGACGTGACGCTCGGAACCCCCGGCGTCGCGGCCCCGGCGCCGGTCTCGGCTCCGGCGCGCGTCGCGATTTCCTTCGGCGAACAGCGGCTGGAAAAGGAGGGCTCTTACCTGATCATCGCCAATGTCGCGCCAGGATTGCTGATCGGGCCGCGCGTCGTCGCTCTGCCGGCCAATCTTGAAGCGGCGCCGCTGCCGCTGTGGCAGGGCGCCGCCGAGACGATTTCGATTCCGCTGCGCTCGCCCAAGAATGGCAAGATTGTCGCGCATGACGGCAAGGGCGGCGATGTCGCGCTAACGTTTGGACCCGAGACGATCGACAACGCCATGTTGGTCAAAACGGCGAAAATCGCGCCCAGCGGCAGGGCGCGCGCGCTCGGCGTGGCCTTTGTCCCAGACCCCGCCGCGAAGGCTGAGGAGAAAGAGCAAGCAAAAGACGCCGATAAGGAAAAGCAGGAAGACTCCAATTCCGCGCCAAAACCGTCGACGAAGCCGTTGCCGGGCCGCGCGCCGCTGGTCGCGACACAGGGGCGCGCGACTTATTTCGATCTGGCGCGCGACGAGACGCGCGAATTGCGTTTCGACGTGGTGCAGGGCGGCCTTTACCGGGTCGAGACGCTGGGGCGCTTGCAGACGGCGATCAAGCTCGGCGCGGCGGTCTCGACAAACCTCGGCGCCGGCGAGAACAACGGCCCCGGCCACAATGGCCTGGTGACGACCTATTTGCGCGCCGGGGCCTATCGCGCCGCCGTCACCGCCAAGGAGTCGGCGGGTCGCATCGGCTTTGCGGCGACGCCCGCGACGCTGATCGAGACGCCAAAACTCGTCGACGCGGGCAGCGCGCGGGCGACGCTGGCGCCCGGCAAGGGGGCGAGCATCCCGCTGGAAATCACCCAGGACGGCCTCTACACGATCGATCTTCTGGGCGTTGGGCGCCGCTGGCGGGCGCGCCTGGAGGATTCCGACGGCTGGCCGCTCGGCAAGCCGGGCGAAACCCGGCTGTTGACGCGCCAATTCGAAAAAGGCGGCTATCGCCTCGTCGTCTCGCCGGAGGATGTCGAGGCGCGCATGGTCGCGCGGCTGCGGCGCGTGACCCCGGCGCCGGAACTCGCCGGCCACGGTCCGCATCCGCTGCCGTTCGCGGCGCCGCAAAAGCTGCGATGGCGCGAACCGGGCGCGCAAGGCGGCGCGCGCGAGCCCGATGTGTGGCGCTTTTCGCTGCAAGGCGACGCGGATGTCGCGCTGTCGATTTCGGACGGAATGGTCGCGGAGATTTCGCGCGACAAAGCGAGCGTCGGCAAGGCGGCGGCCGGGCGCGAGTTTCAGGGGCGCCTTGGCGCCGGCGACTACCGCGTCGAGGCGCGCGCAATCTCCCGCGACGACCGGCTCGACTATGAAATTTCGCTGAAATCCAGGGAGTTGCAGCCCGGCGCCCCGCGCTTCGTCGATTTGCCGGCGAAGGTCGCCTTCTCGTTGGCGCGGGACGCGGCAGTCGATCTGACGAGTTTTGGCGACAAGGAGACGCTCGGCGCGCTCAAGGACGCGGGCGGCGTGGTCGCGGAGCAACTGACCGGGCGCGCCGACGACTGGAACATTGCGCTGTCGCGCCGTCTGCCCGCGGGCGCCTACACGTTAGAGTTGACCGCGCTCGGCGCCAGTCCGCAAAGCGCCTCCGGTGGCGAGGATGATGCCGGCGCGGATAATCATGCCGCGCGCGATGGCGACAGCGAGACTTCGACCGAACTGCGCTTCAGCCTGCCGGTCGAGACCGACGACGGCGCCCTCAAAGCGGCGGCCTCGAAAACAATGGCCGGCGCCGGCGCGCATGTGTTGGCGTTACCCGTGGCGCAAGCGGGAAGTCTTGCGCTGGTCGAGGCGCGATCCTCGTCCGAAATCGCGCTGTCCATCGAGCGCCGCGAAGCGGACGGCGCCTGGCGCGTCGTTGGATCGCGGCGCGGCCTCGCGCCCTTCGCCGCCTGGCCGGCGCCTGCTTCGGACAAGAGCCTTTGGCGCGCCGTCGTCTGGAGCGTCGGCGGGGCGAACGCGCCGATCACGATCGCCGCCCGCGCGATCGAGCGGCGCGGGCAGGGCGGGGCGGAGATCGCGCTCGATCCCGTCGAGGGGGCGCCGGCGCCGGTCTGCGCCGGGCTCGCCGATCTTCCCGCCGCCTCGGTCGTCGAGATTTCCGCCCCGCCCGCGAGGCTCTTCGCCGGCTCTTCGCCGGGACAGCTGTTGCGGGATGCGCGCGTCGGCGCGTTGGCGCCGCAATCGCGAAATCTGTGGTTCGTCGCCCCCGGCGATTGCAAGACCGGCGTCGCGGTGAAAGGCCTGGAGTGGCGCGGCGAGCAAATCGCGCTCGATCTCGCGGCCGGCGAGCGCGCGGAACTGCCCATGCTCGCGCCGCCCAAGGGCAAGGCGCGGCTGTGGCTGGCGGAATCGACGCAAGGGCGCATCGGCCTTGACGCCGGCGGCGGCATGGCCGTCTCGCGGGATGCGACGCTGGCTCTCGCCGGCGACGCGCCGCCGCGCCTCTGGAACGCCTCGGGCGCGGGACCGCTACGGCTGAGCCTGCGGGCGATCGACGTCGATATGGCGCCGCGGGCGGGAGGCGGCGCGCTGTTTCGCGCGACGATCCCCCCGCTGACGGCGCAACCGCTGACGCTCGCGACGGGCGACGCGCCGCTTGCGCTGGAGCTGCCGGCCGAAGTCGCGGCTTTCGCGGCGCCGGGCGAGGCGCCGGGATTGGCGATTTACGGCGGGGCGTCGCCGCTCGCCGCGACCTATCACGGCGCGGCGCCGAAAAGCGGCGAGTTGTGGCTGGTGAATCTCTCCAACACGCCCGTTCCCGTTTTCGTCGCGCCGGCCCCCGGCAAACGCGAGGCCGCCTCGACGACGCATGCGCTCAAAGGGTTTTTCGGCGCCGCCGGCGAGATTGTCGTTCCCGTCGACGGCGCCAAGGGCGACCGGCTGATCGCGCTTGGCGGCGAGACGCGCTTCGTCTCGCAAAGCGGGTCGGTTTCGAGCGGCGCCAACATCGAGATCGACGGCCCCGGCGTCGCTCTGCTCGATCACCCGCCGGGGCTCGCGGCGCTGTGGCTTGAGCGCGCAGGAAAGGGGCCGTGGCCGGCGATCGCCGCCAAGCCGCTCGGGCCGCCGGGCCATGTGGCGCTGGAGGGCGCCGCGGCGAGTTTCACTTTGCATCGGAACGAGCCCGTGCTGTTGACGGCGCGCGCCGACGCGCCGGCCATTGTCGCCTTCACGCAAAACGGCCAGCGCGACGTGCTGGCCTTTCCGAGCGGCGTCGAATTGCGTCGCCTGATGACCGCCGGGGACGCGACGCTCGATGTTTATTCGCCGCATGACGGGCCGCTGACCGGCGCGCTGGATGTTTTCACCAGTCCGGTGATCGAGGCGCATGAGGGCGTCAACGACGCCGTGACGCTGGCGCCGGGCGCGGCGGAGCTGTTCGCCTTCGAGACCAAGCGCGAGGGCGAGATTGGCCTTGGGCTGCGCGCCGAACCCGACCGCGCGACGATGCGGCTGCTGCGCGCCGACGGCCAGCCGCTCGGCGAGGGCGTCGAACAATCGCTCAAACTCCCGGTCGGCCGCTATCTCGTCGAAGCGCGCATTCCCGTCGACGCGCCGTTGAGCGTCGTCCGGCTCGCCGTGCTCGGCCTATCGCCGCCGCCGGCGAGCCCGCCGGACGAGGTCGTGGCGGAGTTTCTCGATAAGGCCGGGCTCAAGAAAGCAAGATAGTGCGGAACAACAACGCCCGCCTCGAAAGACGGGCTATGCCGCGATAGGGAACGAGACGCTTCGATGAAAAACACATTTCTCGCCTTGCTTGCGCTAGCGTCGCTCGGCCTCCTCGCCCCGGCGCCGCGCGCAGAACCGCAAAGCGCTTCGGTAAATTTCGACCGCGTTCAGCGCGCCGACGGCGCCCGCGTCGTGCCGGAAAAATTCCTGCGCGACTGGGACCCCGTCACCGTCTTCTTCGACTCCGACGCCGGCCCCAAGAATGGCGGTCCCGCCGACGCGCATGAAAAATTCGCCACTCTCTCGCCGGAGCCGGCCGGCGAATGGCGATGGCTCGGGGCCCGCGTTTTGCAATTTCGCCCGGCGGAACCCTGGACGCCGCTGGCGCCGGTCGTGGTGAAATCGGGCGCAAACGAAACGCGGCTGGTCGCGCTGCTGCCGACGCCAAGCTCCACGACGCCCGCCGACGGCGCCGATCCCATTCCCGAACTGACGCAAATCGCGCTGACTTTTCGCTCACCCGTCGAGCCGAAGGCGCTGGCCCGCTTGCTCGCCATCGAGATACGGCCGTCGCCGGGCATTTCGCCACGGGGCGGGCGCGTGCTGTCGTCCGCCGATTTTGACATTCTTCCGCTCGAGCGCGGCAAGCGCGCCGCCGAGCAAAGCTATGTCATAAAATTTCGCGAGGCCATCGCCGACGGCCAACTCGCCGTCATCAGGCTAAAGCTCGCCGACGAGCCGGGTTTCGACGAGGAAACCTTCGAGCTGCGCGTGCGCACGGCGACGCCTTTCGCGGTCATCGACTCGACTTGCGGCCGCGGCTGGAACGACGACAAGATCGACGGCGTGCTGCGCTGCGCGTCGAACGGCGCGGCGGCGCCGGCGCCCGAGAGCGGCGCGGACGAAGGCGGCGACGCGGGCTCGGACTATGCGCCCGCCAACAAGCGGCGCCTGTCGCTGCAATTTTCCGCCGAGCCCGCGCCGCTCGACATCTTACGCGCGCGAGAAGCGCTGCGTCTTACGCCGCCGGTCGACGATCTCAGCGTCGACGTCGACCGCCAGCGCCTAAAAATCACCGGCAAATTTTTGTCGGATCGCGTTTACGAGCTGAACATCGCGCCGGGCGCGCTGCATGACGCGCGCGGGCGGCCCTTGGCCGGCCCTTTTACGCAGCGTTTCGCCTTCACGCGCGACGCGCCCGCCTTGCAATGGGACGCGGGTTTCGGCATCGTCGAACGCCTTGGCCCGCAAGTGCTGCCGCTGCGCGGGCGCGGCGTCGAGCGCGCCGACATCCGCATCCACGCGATCGACGCCCTGTCGCGCGACTTCTGGCCTTTCCCCGATCATGGCGTCGATACGGCCGACGCCGACGCGCCGCCTCTGCCCGGCAACGAGCCCAAGGCCTGGGCCGGCGGCGCCGACATCGAGGCCGACGCGATCAAGGAGCGCATCAAGGCGCTGGGCTCGCCCGCCATATCGAGACTGGCCATGCTGCCGCTGCGGCGCGATGGCGCCGACGCCAGATTTGGGATCGATCTTTCCGAGGATTTCGCCCGCATAAGGGGGCGGGAACAGCCCGGCGCCTATCTCGTCGGGCTGCGCGCGCCGGGCGAGAGCGCCCGCCACTGGCTGCGCGTCGTCGTCACCGATCTGACGCTCAGCGCCATCGAGGAGCCGGGACGCGTGCGTTTCGCCGTCACCTCGCTCGCCACGGCGCGGCCGGTCGACGGGGCGCAACTGCGCGTTGAGGGCGTCAAGGACGATAAATTCGTCACGCTGGCGCAAGGGACGACCGAAGCCTCGGGCTTTTTCACCTGGAGTCTGGCCAAACGCGATAGCCCGTCCAAGGACGGGCGTCCTTCAGGGACGCCCTACGAGGCCGATTTGCGCCGCGTCGTCGTGACCAAGGGGCTCGATACGCTGGTGGTCGATCCCGCCAGCGCGCCGTCGGAATATTCCATGGAAAACTGGTCGAAGCCGGACGACGATTGGCTCGCCTGGACCACCAATCCCGAGCAAGCGCGCGTGGAGGCGGCGCGCACGCTATGCCATCTCTTCACCGAGCGGCCGATCTATCGCCCCGAGGAGCCCGTGCATATCAAGGGCTATGTGCGCGTCTATCGCGGCGGCGTGTTGAGCCTGCCGAAGCTCGGGGGAACGCTGGTCGTCAGCGGGCCGGGCAATCAGGAATGGCGCATTCCGGTCAAGCCCGACGCGAGCGGCGGCTTCTATCACAAATTCGACGCGCAAACGCCGGCGACCGGCGATTATTCGATCAAATACGAACCCGCCGGCGTGAAGCCGAAGGCGAAGGAACCCGAGAAGGCGGCCAACGCGCCCAAGGATGATCAGCAGGGCGACGGCGCCGACGGGGAAGCCGAGGCCACGCCCGCCGCGCCGGAAGACCTCTCCTGCGGCGCCTTCCCGTTCAAAAAGGAGGCCTATCGTCTGCCGACTTTCGAGGTCGTGCTGAACGCGCCGCAAATGGTTCCGCTCGACGGCGAATTCAACGTCGATCTCCTGGCGCGTTATTTCGCCGGCGGGCTCGCGGCGGATCGTCCAGTCAAATGGCGCGCCGCGCAGTTCCCTTACATTTTCACGCCGCCGGGGCGCGAAGGTTTTCTGTTTTCGACCGACGCGCGCTTTTCCGGCGACGCCAAGTTCAAATCGACCGCCGTGTTGGAGCGCGATCAGCGCACCGACGCCGGCGGCGCCGCGCGCATGAGTTTCGACACCACGATCGAGCCGACCGCGCAGCCGCGCCGCTATTCGATCGAAGCCACCGTCACCGGCGACGACGGCATAGAGGTGCGCAACGTGCAGAATGTGATCGCCGTGCCGCCCTTCGTGCTCGGCGTCAAGACGGCGCGCTATGTCGCGCGGCCCGGCGTCATTACGCCCGAACTCATCGCCATCAATGGCAAGGGCGAGGCCGTCGAAGGGCTGGAGATGACGCTGCGCTTCATCAAGCGCAATTGGATTTCGACGCTGCAAGCCTCCGATTTCGCGCAAGGCGCCGCCAAATATGTGACGCAGGTTCAGGACGAAACGCTGCTGGAGCGCAAGGTCGCGAGCGCGAAGGAAGCGCAGGCGATAGAGCTGGAGGCGAAGGACGCCGGCGTCTATGTCGTGCAGCTCGAAGCCTATGACCGCATCGGCCGGCGCCAACAGGTCGGCGTCGACTTTTTCGTCGGCGGCGACACGCCCGTCACCTTCCAGCGCCCGCCCTCTTCCACCGCGACCATCACGCTCGACAAGGAAAAATACGCGCCGGGCGAGACCGCGACGCTGCTGGTTCAATCGCCGTTCCAGAACGCGCGCGCGCTGGTCATCGTCGAACAGCCAAGCGGCGTCTACGACTATCAATTCATCGACATCGCCAATGGCTTTGGCCGCTATGCGCTGACGCTGAAAAAAGAGCAGACGCCCAAGCTCGCCGTGCATTTTCTGATCATGCGCGGACGGCTCAAGGACAGCGCGCCGACCGCCGCGTCCAGCATCGACCAGGGCAAGCCGATCACCATCGCCGCGACGAAATGGATCGAGGTCACGCCGGTCAAGAACATCGTCACCGTGAAACTGGAGGCGCCCGGCAAGGCGCGGCCGGGCCAGGAGGTGGAGGTTTCGCTGCGGCTCGCCGACGACGCCGGCAAGCCGCTCGCTGGCGAGGCGACGTTCTGGATGGTCGATCAGGCCGTGCTGTCGCTGGCCAAGGAACAGCCGCTCGATCCGCTGGCCAATTTCATTCTCGCGCGCGACACCAAAATGGCGGCGCGCGACACCCGCAACATGGCGTTCGGAATCATTCCGCTGGAGGAGGTTCCCGGCGGCGACGGCGCGGCGCTGGAGGAGTGGGGCGCCGAAAACAACATCTCCGTGCGGAAAAATTTCACGCCCGTGCCGATCTATCTGCCGAGCGTGAAAATCGGCGCCGATGGGCTCGCCAAAATCAAGGTGAAACTGCCCGATACGCTGACCGTGTTCAAACTGCGCGCCAAGGCGGTGAGCGGTCCCGACAGATTCGGCTACGCGGGCGGCGAAATGTTGATCCGCCAGGAGCTGGTGGCGCAGCCCGTTTTGCCGCGCTTCGTTCGGCCCGGCGATACGCTCGATCTCGGGCTCGTCGCGCGCGTTGTCGAAGGACCGGGCGGCGCGGGCTCCGCGTCGATCTCAGCGCAAGGGCTCGATTTGCAGGGCGCCGCGACTTTAGGAAGCGGCGCTAAAAACTCCGCGGCGAATCAGAAAATCGAGTGGACGCAAAACAAGCCCGCGCGTCTCGACGTTCGCGCCAGCGTTCCCGAGCAAAAGCTAAGCGCGCAAAGCGTCAAGCTCGGATTCAAAATCGAACGCGACGCCGATCACGCCAGGGACGCGGTCGAAATCGACCTGCCGCTTAAACCCGACCGCGAGCCGGTGCGGCGATACGACGTCGTCGAGATCGCCGCCGGCGAGAGCAAGACGCTGCCGGCCGTCGGCGACGGACTTCGCCCCGAAAGTTTTTCGCGCAAGATCGTGTTGGCCGGCGACCCCGCCGTGGTGAAGCTGGTCGCGGGACTGAACGCTCTGGTCGAATATCCTTACGGCTGCACGGAGCAGCGTCTCTCGCTGGCGCGCTCGGGTCTCGCGCTGAAGGGCTTTTCGCCGATTCTCGCGGCGGCGGGGCTTGAGGGGCGCATCTCCGCCAATGTGAAGACGACCGCGCAGGCGGTCGAACAATCCATCGACGGCGACGGACTCGTCGCCTTCTGGCCGCGCGCGCCCGGCGACGTCTCGCTGACCGCCTGGGCCTACGCCTTTCTCGTGGAGGCAGATAGCGCCGGCGAGACGATCGACAAGACGCTGCTCGACCGCCTCGCCAACGCGCTAAAAAACGCGCTGCGATCGGATTATCCGCGCCTGCTCGCCGGCGACGAATTGCGCGAGCGCGTCGAGGCCCTGAACGCGCTGGCCGAAGGCGGTAAGCTCGACCCCTCCTATGTCGCGGAATTTTCGCGACAGGCGGATTTCCTGCCCAACATCAGCGTCGCGGAAATGACCAGCGCGGCCATGAATGCTGGCGGCGGCGATGCGCGCGTCGTCGCGTCGCTGCTCGACGCGATGTGGGCCAGGGTGAAATTTCTGCAACGGGGCGGCGCGCTGGTCTATGGCGGGCAGGCGGCCGATGGCGGCAGTCCGATCATCCCGCCGTCCGAATCGCGCGCGCTCGCCGAAATGACCCGCGCCGCCTTTTTGGCCGCGCCCGGCGATCCGCGCGCCCCGGCGCTCCGCGAGGCGCTGCTGCGCCTCGGCGAGGGCGACGGCTGGGGCAGCACCGACGCCGACGCCGCGGCGATCCGCGCGCTGGCGGAAGGGTGGCGGCGGCCATCGAACCCGATCGCGCTGACGCTGACGCAAGGAGCCGCCACGCCGCAAGCGCAAACGCTCGACGCCAACACGCCGGCGCTGCGCTACGCCAGCACCGAAAACACGGCGCTGGTCATCGCCAATGACTCCAAGGCGCCGGTCGTCGCGCTGGTGGAGACGAGCTTCGAGCCCTCCGAGCCCGGCGCCAAGGCGCCCGCGCGAAGCGACGGTTTTGCGCTGACGACAACGCTGTGGCGCGTCAATCCCGGCGACGCGCCGGCTTCCCGGCTGGAGCCCTCGGACGGCGGCGTCATCGCGTTGAAACAGGGCGATGTGATCGAGGAGACCGCGGAGCTGGTCAATCCGCAGGATCGCACCCATGTCGCGATCTCCCTCCCGCTGCCGGCGGGGTTCGAGCCGCTGAACCCCAATATCGCCACCGCCCCGCGCGAGGCCCAGCCTTCGGCCGCGCCGACGCGGGCGCCAAGCTGGACTTCGTACGGCGACGACCGGGTGTTCTATGCTTACGACACGCTGCCAAAGGGCAATTATCGCTTCGCCTTCCGCGCCAAGGCGCAGACCGTCGGGGCCTTTACGCAGCCCTCCGGCGTCGTCGAGACGATGTATAAAAAAGGCGTTTCGGGCGCCAGCGCCGGCCAGCGCATCGAGATCGCTAAATGAGACGGCGCCTCGCGCTCGCTTTCGCTCTTTGCGCGGCGATTGGCGGCGTCTGGCTGGTGTGCGAAGCTTTTGCGCGCGCGGAACTGGTTTCGCCAAGAGCGACCGAAATTGTTTACGACCGTAACGGCGTCTTTGTCACGCAGATCTCGCATAACGGCGACGCCGGCTATGGCTATTGGCCGCTGGAAAAACTTCCGCGACGCTTCGTAGAGGCGACGCTCGCCTTGGAGGATCGACGCTTTTACTCGCATTGCGGCGTCGATATTCTGGCCATCGCTCGCGCCGCGTGGAACAACATTGCGCGGCGCGGGCGGCGCGAAGGCGGCTCGACCATCGCCATGCAGGTGGCGCGGATGCAGAACCCTGGCCCGCGCGACTTCGGACGCAAGATCATGGAGGCTTTGACCGCCGTCGCGCTGATCGCTCGCCATGGCCACGAGGCGGTTTTGGCGCAATATCTGAGGCTTGCGCCCTATGGCGGCGGCAGCCACGGCGTCGCCCACGCCGCTCACCTTTATTTCGACAAACCGGTCGACGATCTTTCCTGGGCGCAGACGGCGCTGCTCGCCGCCGTTCCGCAGGCTCCGGGCCGCATGAATCTGGCGCGCAAAAACGCGCATGACCGCGCATCGGCGCGCGCCACGCGTGCGCTGGACGCATTGACGCGCATCGGCGCGCTTGACCCGGCCCAGGCGGCTCTGGCCAAGATACAGCTCGCGGAAATGCAACCGATCGCGCCGCCCCGGCGCCCCGAGACGCTGCATCTGGCGCTGCGATACGAGCGGCTGGCGCGCGAGGGGAGACTCAAAACCGCCTCCCCATACGATCCCCGCATACACGCCACCGTCGATCTCGGCGTCGAGGAGGAGGTCGCGCAATTGGCGCGACGCTATCTCAACGGCTTTCGCGGGGCCGGCGCGCGGCAGGTCGCGGTGATGGTCGCCGAGCGCCGCTCTAACGCTATTCTCGCCGAGGTCGGCTCCGCGCGGTTTGGCGACGCAACCTCAAGCGGCGCCTTCGATTTCACGCGGGTGACGCGCTCGCCGGGGTCGACGCTAAAGCCCTTCGTCTATGCGTTGGCCTTCGAGCGCGGCGCGCTTCAAGCGACCGACATTCTCGCCGATGTTCCCGAGGGCGCCTCTGGGATAAACAACGCCGACGGGGCCTTTCTGGGGCCGATGTCGCCGCGTCAGGCGCTGGCCAATTCGCGCAACGTCCCGGCGGCCAATCTGCTGCGCCGCGTCGGGATCGAGGCGAATTTCCACTTCCTGCACGAACTCGGCCTGCACGATCTGGAGGCGCCGCCAGAGTCTTTCGGCGTCTCGATGGCGATCGGCTCGCTGCCGACAAAGTTAGAGAATCTGCTGCGCGCCTATGCCGCGCTGGCCGACGACGGCGTTCTCGGCGATCTCGTTTATGCGCAAGAGCAGTCCCTTTCCGTCCCGCGCCGGGTGATGTCCATCGACACGGCGCGGCTGATCACCTCTTTCCTCGCCGATCCGCAGGCGCGGCTGCCGACTTTTCCGCGTTACGGGGCGCTCGAATATCCCTTCGCGGTCGCGGTGAAGACCGGCACCAGCCAGGGCTATCGCGACGCCTGGACGCTGGCCTATTCGAAAAAATTCGTCGTCGGCGTCTGGCTCGGGCGCGCCGACGCCGGAACGATGAAGGAATTGGGCGGCGCCGCGTCGAGCGCGCGCCTCGCCCATGCGATTCTGGTGAAGCTGCATGGCGCTAAGCCCGGCGATATCGACGCGGAAAGTTTTCCGCCGCCGCCGGATCGCCGGCCGGTCGATCTATGTCTCGGTCGAGATTCGCGCGAAAACTGTTTTGAGACCATCCGCGAATGGGTGAAGCCGGGGGAAGCCGCTCCCGCCGCCGCGCCCGCGCTGACGGCTTTGCAGTCCGCGCAAGCGGACATCCCGGGCGGGCCGGGCGGGCCGCTCCTCGCCATCGCCGCGCCAGAACACAACGCCCACATCTGGCGCAACCCGGACCAACCGGCCGCGCTGAACCGACTGGCGCTCAAACTCGCGCCCGGCGCGCAAGGCGTTTTGGGCGCGCAAATCGTTTGGTACGTGGACGGCGAGCCTTTTGTCGTCGCGCAGGCCGATCAAACCGTATTCTGGCCGCTAAAGCCCGGCGCGCATAAAATTCAGGCGCGGCTGGCCTTGCGACCAGGAGCCTCGCGCAGCGTGCGCGTGATGGTGGAATAGGCGGATTGGCGTGTTTTCATGTTCCGTGGGAGCATGAGAATATTTTGGTGTTGCAAGTCCAACGCTTTACGCACGACTTTGCAGGTCGGGAGCGGGTTGTGGTTGATCTGGGTTGCCCCTCAACGGTCATTGCAACGCTTCGCCGCTTTTCTTTGCAAGCGCGCTCCGGCTTGTCCTTGCAATGGCTCATAACGCCGCGAGGAAGGCGACAAGAGCTGTCTTCTCGTCGTCGCTGAGACCGAGCGGCTTGATTTTCGGGTCAAGCGCGGGATTCGCGCCGCCGCCGCGATCGTAAAAGTCGACGACCTCTTCGAGACTCTTGAAGCTGCCGTCGTGCATGTAGGGCCAAGTCTCTTTCAAGGCGCGTAGCGTCGGCGTCGTATAGGCCCAGCGATCTTCTGGCTTGCGGGTTATTTCGAAACGTCCGAGATCGCTTTTCATCGTCGTCTCGGACAGCCCGACGTCGGACAGTTTAACATTTTGAAAGACGCCCGGCGCCAATTCGACGCGCGTCGTCGCGGACGTTCGGGTCGCGAAAGCGACGCCCGTGTCGTGCCAGGACTGATCCGTGAACAAAGCGCTGTCGTCGCCGATCGCGTGGCAGGAAACGCAGCCGCCCTTGTGGACGAAAATGTCATAGCCGCGCCACTCGATCGGCGTGAGCGCGCTTTTTTCGCCGCCGAACATCGCTTGGTCGAAGCGGCTGTCGCCCTTGAGCAGCGTCGCCTCAAAGGCGGCGATGGCGCGGCCGAGAGTCGTCATGGAGACGCCTTCGCCGGGGAAGGCGGCGGAAAACGCCGGCCCATAGACAGCGTCGGCGCGCAATCGATCGAGCAGCGGCCCGATCGCCGGATTGCCCATTTCGTCGGGGCTAAGCAATGGCCCCCAGACCTGCGCCGCGAGATCCGTCTCGCGACCATCGTGAAAGAGCAACTTTTTGAACACGACATTGTAAAGGGTCGGCGCATTGCGTCGCAGCGAACGGCCCTCCATGCCGATGGAGAGCGCGCTTTGGTTGGACGTAAAACCCTGCGTCGGAATGTGGCACATGGCGCAGGAGAGCGTGTTGTTGGCCGAGAGACCGCGGTCGAAAAACAGCCGCTCGCCGAGGCGTTGCATCGCGGCCGATCCGGCGATGGCGGGCGGAACCGGCGGCAAGCCGAGCGGCGGCTTCGTCTGGTCCCGCGCCATCGATCCTTGGCAAGCGAGCAAGGCCGCGGCGAGCGCTAAGGCCGTCACTACTCGCGTCGCCTCCGCGCGCATGTCACCGCGCCTCGTTTCGATTGCTCGCCTCGGGATGCGCCATCGCGAGCGTGCGCGCGTCGTTGAGTAGACTGTCCGAGGTGAGAAAGGCGGTCGTATAGATTTCCCTCACCCATCCTTCGGGGTCGATCAGAAACACCTTGAGCATGTGGTTGACCACGCCGGTGCGCTTTCCGCTGGCGTCGGTTTCAACGCCTATGTCCTGACCCATGCTGGCGAGCAGCGGCGCGAGATCGCTTTGAGATCGGCTGGTCAAAAATTCCCAAGGCGGCGACGCATCGGCGCGCTCGGAGTTTTGCAGCAAGCGCATCACCGTCGGCGTGTCGTGCGTCGGGTCCAGGCTGACAAACACAAGTCTCAGCCGCGCGCGCAAAAGCGGATCGTCGGCGGCCTCTCTTCGCAACGCTTCGAACGCCGACCATGCGACGGGACAGCCCGCGGGGTCGACGCAATGGCCATAGAAGAAGGCCAGCGCCGTTACCGCGCCGCGCGTGGCGGCGGAGAGCGCGATGGGCTTGTCGTCCGCGTCCAACAGTCGCGCTTCGGGGACGCGCTGAATACGTTGGAGCGCGTATGTTCCGGGCGCGGGCAAGTTCGAGCCGGTAGCAACCGCTGTTTGCGCGCCCCAAGCCCGCGGCGTCGCGAGCGACAGCGCGATCGCGAAGGCCAGGAAAGGCGCGCGCACGCCCTTCGTTTTCGCGCGTCGCCCGTTCAATTCAACTCGGCCTTTTGCGCGCGCGCGGTGAATTTCATGTGATGCGCGCGTCCAAGCCCTTCCTTGTGGAAGTCGACGACGAAATCCTCCTTCAGCTCCTTGCCGTCCCAGGAGTAACCCTTCAAAAACTGCTCGTTGTCGGCGCCCTTCTTGTCCCAGTTGGCGAGCAGCGAGGAGGTGAAATAGACGCGCTTCCCGTCCCAGCTCTGCGAGACCATATTGACCTGCGCGCCGATCTTCTTCGAATAGACCTGCTTGGGAGCGTCAACATTCGTCAGATCGAACAGCCGCGCGGTTCCATCCATGAAGGTGTCGACCCACAGGGACTTCGCGTCGGAGGAGATCGAGATGTCGACCGGCAGCGGGATCTTCGACGGATCGCCGATATCGGCCACCGCCTTCGCCTGCCACTGATGGTTTTCGTCCTGCTTCACCAGATAGAGCTTCGACGTGAGCGCGCCGGCGGTGATCGCCCAATCGGCGCCGGGCTTCAGAGCCCAGCGGATTTCGAGCGGCGCGCCGGGAACGGAAAACACCTTCTCCGGCTTCATCGCCTTCAGATCCCACAGAACCATGGTGTTGCCGAAGTTCTTCATGGCCACGCCGTCTTGGATGAGTTGGGACAGGTCCATCATGTAGTTTGTCCAGCCGGTGAAGCTCGACGTGAGCATCCGGTTCTCGCCGGGGTTGATGGCGATGTCGTAGCCATAACCATCGCCGCCGTTATCGAGCGGCATTGGCGTCGTCGCGACGAGATCGCCGGCGTTGTTGTAGGTGATGAGGCCCGTCGCGCCGCCATGGTCCTTTTTGTTGGATAGGGCCTGCACGAGCATGCGACCGGGCAAGGCGTAAAATGTGTGCGGCCCGACGAAACCCGTGGCGTTAGCCAAATCGTCGATGGTCTTGACGAGTTTGGGCGTCGACGGATCGGAGCCGACGTCGAAAATAAAGATCTTGCTGTCGTCGAGACGGCCGGCCCAAAGATATTTGCGATCGTCGGTGAAGCCCATGTGATGCGCCTCGCCGCGTCCGCCGACGGAGATCGCGTGGATGACTTTTCCATAGGTTGGAGAGCCCGGAACGACGTCGATCGTCACCAGCTTGTCGGACTCGTCGCCGACGCCTTTTTCGCCGAGCGTCCAGACATGGAGATATTGCTCTTGTCCTTTGATCAGTCCGGTCATGAAGGGCGAGTTGCAGGTCTCGTCGGCGCGCGCCGGCGCCAGGGCGGAACAGGAAAAAACGCCGGCGAGAACGCATAGGCCGAGCGTCGTAAAAGCCTTCGGCGCGCTTTTTTCGGTTACATTTCTCATGTCTCTCTCCCTCTTTTTTCTTCTTTTCGATCAGCCGTTCGCGGGATCGACGATCCCCTTGATCTCTCTAATGCGATTGGCCGGAAAACAGTCTTGCTCCGCTTGCTTTCGGATCAATTTCGCGTCCGAGGCGATGTAAATGCGGCGGACCTCGCCATCGCTGACGAAGCTCTCGATCCCATATAGGTCGCGACCAAGATTTCCGATGACCGCGCGGGAGCGTTGCGAAACCATCCGTTCTCGGCATCCCGATGCGCTGCGCCGGTTCCCGAAGGACCGTTGCGTGATCGCTCCGCTCCATCGACAGAACCACGCCCTGATCCAGCGCTTTTCTCGAAGTTCCCTGACGCCGCGTCCGCTCAGCCCGGCGAACCAGCCCCGCCGCTCGCCGCGCGCGGCTTGTGGTCCAGGATCGCCGCCGCCGGCATGGCCGGTTCGACCGCCGCGATAAAGCCGCCGCCGAGCACGCGCGCCTCGTCGCCGTCGTCGTAGAACACGCAGGCTTGGCCCGGCGACACGCCATATTCGCCGGCGGCGAATATCACCGCCCCTTGGCTCTCGCCGCGGGCGATCAGCCGCGCCGCCACCGGTGGCCGCGTCGAGCGCACGCGGACAAAAATGTCGCGGCCGCTCGCCGGCAATTGCGTGAAGGCGCCGTCGCCGATCCAGTTCACGTCGCGCAGCGCCACGGCGCGGGTCTCCAGCGCCTCGCGCGGGCCGACGATGACTTGCGCCTTGGCGGCGTCGAGGCGCACGACGAACAGCGGCTCGCTGGCGCTGCCCTGAGCCGCGCCCAGCCCGAGGCCGCGTCGCTGACCCACGGTGTAATGAATGACGCCGGCGTGACGCCCGAGCACATGGCCATCGATATGCACGATGTCGCCGGGAACGACGGCGCCCGGCGCCAGGCGCTCGACGACATCGGAGTAATGTCCGGAGGGCACGAAGCAGATGTCCTGGCTGTCGGGCTTGTCGGCGATCTCCAGCCCGTAGCGGCGGGCAAGGTCGCGCACCTCGCTCTTGGCGTAATCGCCGAGCGGAAAGCGCAGCATGCGCAACTGTTCCCGCGTCGTGGCGAATAGAAAATAGCTTTGGTCGCGCGCCGCGTCGCGGGCGCGAAACAGCGCGCGGCCGCCGGCGCCGTCGTCGCGCGACGAGATGTAGTGGCCGGTGGCCAGAATGTCGGCGCCGAGATCGCGGGCGGTGTCGAACAGATCGGCGAATTTGACGAACTGATTGCAGGCGACGCAGGGCACCGGCGTCTCGCCATTGGCGTAGCTTGCAGTGAAACCGTCGATGACTTTTTCGCGAAAACGCGCTTCGTAATCCAGCACGAAGTGCGGAACGCCGAGGCGATCGCAGACCCTACGGGCGTCTTCTATGTCCTGGCCGGCGCAGCAGGCGCCCTTGCGATGGGTCGCCTCGCCATGATCATAGAGCTGTAAGGTGACGCCGACGACATCGTAACCCCGGTCCTTCAACAGCGCCGCGACGACGCTGGAGTCGACGCCGCCCGACATGGCGACCACGACGCGCGTGTCGGCCGGGCGCTTGTCGGCGACCAGGGGCTCGTGGTCGGGAGGGAGGGAGGTCATGTTACGCCAAACCCTTGTTACGCCAAACCCATGTTACGCCAAACCCTTGCCGGGACGCGGGCCGGCCGCGCAACGTCGCTTGCGAGGACCAGTTAAAGCACTATCCCCGCCACGACGCAATTTTTGCGGTGCGGCGAAATCGCGTCCGCGAGCGCAGGCGGCCTTTGCGAGCAGCGATCCAGCCCGGCGGATAAACGCCCGTTGTCGTTGGGCTGTTGTCGTTGGGCTGTCGACAGCTAATTAACTTGTCCGGTTTTGGTAGCACATGAAATGTCCGCTTCTTCTGTTTTTGTTCTCCTGTGGGACTGTGGTCAAGGCGCTTGCCTTGTCCACATTTCCACAGGCC
>Ga0182030_10004486_pt1 | contig 29756 bp, 29 predicted proteins | sample 812S3MmetaG_FD_121299 | JGI IMG/M metagenome (GOLD analysis project Ga0182030, IMG submission 121299) | Permafrost microbial communities from Stordalen Mire, Sweden - 812S3M metaG (Illumina Assembly) | ecosystem: Environmental > Terrestrial > Soil > Wetlands > Permafrost | place: Sweden...
CCAGCGGGAATTCAGGTAGACTGGTTTTTTGGCCCGCCATTTTAGGGCGCGTAGCTCAGTTGGTTAGAGCGCCTGCTTCACACGCAGGAGGTCACAGGTTCGAGTCCTGTCGCGCCCACCATTAAATCAACAAGTTACAGCCCACGCCAGCACAAATTCGCTCGGGTGTGGCTTATGGTGTGGCATCGACCTTCTTCTTTGGCCGCTGCTGCTGCCCTCGTTTCCGTCTTTCCCTAGTGGCAGAGACGAAACCCAGCCCAGTCCCTAATGTCGCGACGGCCGCCTTCTTGGCCTCCATACGGATGTGACTGTAGTGCTCCATCATCTTGCGCGACAGGTGCCCGGCCAGTGCCTGGAGCGTCGCATCGCTCGCTTTTGCTTCGGCAAGCTCCGTGATGGCTTGATGCCGGAGATCGTGAAACCGGAAACCTTTCAACCCGGCGGCCTCCGTTAGCTTTCGCCATGCTGTTCGCCAACTTTTCTGATGCCTCGTGAAATCGAACTTGTTGTGTTCACATGAGGGGAAAACGAAATGGTCGGGCTCTCCGTCACCGAGGAGTTCCGCCCGCTGACGCAGCAGTGATAGCGCTGCCAGTGATTCGTCGTTCAGAGGTATGAGCCGATGTCCTGCCTCGTTCTTGCTGCGATTAATATAAACTACGCATTTCGCGAGGTCGAGATCCCGCCACCGAAGACTGCGAATCTCCACGCTACGGCAGGTCGTATTTACTGCAATCACAGCTGCGCAGTAAGCGGCCACCCATTCATCCCTGCTCGCCGCCGTTTCGAAGAGGCGCAACTTATCTTCAGCAGCAAGCGCCTGGCCCACCACAGATTGGTTTTCTGGCAAATTGTGGACGTCATCGGCGATCAGGCTCCAACGTTTGGCGCGCTTCAACATCCCGCGGAGGACATTGACCTCCATGTTGATGGTCCGTCCTGCCCTCCCTTTTGAGAGACGATGGCGCTGGTAGTCTCTGATCTCCTTCGCGCCGATCCGCCTCAGCGACTTGCATTTCAGGAATTCCAAAAGGGGCTTGGAGCGTTCCCGATCGATTTGACTCGTTCGCTCAGCGACGCGTCCTAGTCGTTCCTGGATGTACTCCTCGACCGCCTTGGAGAAATCGAGATCCGCGAAGCTGCCTTTGCTGGCAGTGCCGGGCTGCTTCCCGGAGACAACACGGGCCTCGAACTCCTTGTGCAGATGGAGTGCATCCTGCCACTTTCTTGTTCCCAAGGATGCCCGATGCCGAACCTTGTCGATCGTTACATCGGCGAAGTACACGCCGCTTTTCGGGTGCTTGTAGATTGCCATTCAGTGAACCTCCATTTTCGCCCAGAGTCGACCGGAAACCAACCAGCGAGAATCACCATCGTGTCCTCTTCTGAGCTGCCACCGGCTCCATACACGCCCCACAAATCTTCGCTCGCGGCGTCGTCAGTGGCTTCCCACAACGCCGGCATGGCGGGCCGAACATTTTGACCTGATGGTGGTAGAGCGCCATCGGGTTGGTTTCGTGGAATCCGGTGATGTGCTCGTATTCGCGGAGAGCAGGTCCCCATTCGCGTTGGAACGGATCAGCGCTCTCACCGGTGTTGACCAGCCCGAACACCCGATCCACTTCGTCCGGCTCAAGCATCGGGATTTCCATCTTGCACCTCCAGCACCACAGCACCTTCATGGCTCAACCCCGCACGGAAACACCTCGCCCGCGCTCAAGCGAAGCGGTTGACGCCGGCACCGGCACCGGGGCGTTCGCCTTGGGACCCTCAGCGAAAGCGCGAGTTCAGTTGGGCTTCTCGGGCTTGTCATCAACCTCCGAATCTGTGGTTTCCCGGCCCAGTTCCATGAGGTGTCGATACAATGCCTCTCCGTCTTCGAGTGCTCGGAGTCGGGCGGAGTCCACTAATCCAACTTCCAAGTCGTCTCTGGCAATTTCAGACTCCATTGCAGTCATTGCCTCACGCGCAATATGTAGGATGATCTGGGTATCGAACCCGCATTTATGGGCCATGAACCGCGGATCATGCCGAACGTCTTCAGCTGGTCGATCCCGCCATGCTTCACTCAGTTCCGGCTGATCCTTCGCGAGCACTTCGGAAACGTACGTCGAGAACACCTCGGGCCTCAGCAGCTCAAACCGGGCCAGCCTGGGATCAGTTTGTTCGCGGAGCGGCCCGTAGCGGAACTCCATTGGCAAGATCAATCCCCGGCAGTGAAAGTACCGGAGTGCCTCCCAAGGCCGCTGAACCTGACGCCAATCCGGGATTAGGTACCCCGGCTCCCCAATGTAGGACGCACGTCCACCCACGAGACGTTCGCGGAGGTTACCGCAAAGCAAGCCAACGGGCTCCCCATCTTCGTCTTCCGTCTGGATCGGCCGCGTGAACGGGTCACGTCGCTCTTTCGTAGTCCTGTCGTTGGAGTATGATTCCCGTTCCAGGTCCTCCAGACAATCGGATCGGTCGGCCAGCACCCTGGCACTCAGGACGATCCAATCGTGAATCGTCCGGAAGGCCACAAACCGCGGATCGAGTTCGATAACCGAAATCGGTAGCTGCGGCCAGGCCGTGTTCCAGGCAGCCTGGTCGCTATCGGCCGCGTTCAGGGCAACCCGCGATGCGAACTCCGCGAACTTCGAAGTCGTGCAGTACTCGGCAACATTCCCGGCATCGAGCACTTCGGGATAACCGCTCGCCTTGATGCCCTCCAGTTCGAACAGCCAAAGCGAGTCGTACCAATTGATGGTTAGCCAGTCGGGAGCGAGCAGGGCGGCGCGCTGCTCGATGCAATCGGCCTCCAGGTAGCGCTGCGACAGAATTCTCAAATTGAGAACGTAGTCGTCCAACCATGCCATTAACGATTCTCGACTGGTCACACCATCCTCCTTCGCAAGCGATCTGTTCCCTCCATCCGGGCGCGAACCTTGGCCGGACAGGGCTGCGACTCCACCCGCCCAACGCCCTGCCCGCGCTCAAGGGAAGGCCTTCCTTGCGTCGCCGGCTCTGGGTCGGGGCGGTTGGCCCACCGAGCCAAGGGCCGACTCTGCCAGGCCTCCGTCGAGCCTTCTTCCGACGCCTCTCCTGTCAATCAGATTCTGCAAGTGCCTGCTCCAGCTTCGTGCAGAAGGCCCGTTGATGCTCCGCCGCTACTTGTAGAACGAGGTGCAACGCCAGCCGATACACCTCCACGGTTGCTGGAAGCGGGTACACCTGACCCACGACCTCCAGGCGCTTCACGACTTTGATAAGCTCAATGCCCATCTCTGGACCGATGATCGGAACGTGATGGGAGGCAAGGAAGTCCCCCGCGCCTGTCTCGTCAACGTCATTCACCAAGCCAGGTATTGACAGGGTGGGGCTCAGGCCTTCGTGACCAATCCCGCGGTTGGCTGCCGAGATCAAATCCGCGAACTTGGCGGCATTGAGCTCTCCTAGCAGGACCTCGATGCGGGCAACAGCCTCGCCGTCCACCATAATGGCCTGCTCGTCTGCCGTGTATTTCATCGCAAGTGTCCTTTCCTCCGTCCGTTTCACGTGTCAGTACGGGTCCGCCAAGGGCCCTCTCTTATCCCACTCCGCTGATGTGTGTCACGCATCCCCCGCCTGCATCAGTAAGTTGTCGAAATCCTGACTCATCGCCCGGAATACCTGCCGGATCTTCTCGCGGACCGAAGCAGTGAATGCCGTCTCCTTCGAGCCGGGAACCAATCGTTGGCTGTCTAGTTGCTCTGCCACGTCGATGTTCCAAGGGAATGATGTCTTCCATCCCGGACAGGCGTTGATGCCTTCTCGCGGAGTAAAGGCTCCAAGCATCGCGGTTCTCTGGGTCTCTTCGACAATGCCTGCCTTGACCAGAGTGCTCCACCATTGTCCGGCCTTGGATTCCCTCGACATATTCCCGCAAATACAATCGGGGTTTTCTCGCCAGAAATCAAAATACTGACGAAAATCGGCTACGATTTTTGCCTCGAACTTCGGGGTTGCCCCTCTAACTCTGAAGACCAGATGCGGAGCGATGTCCCATTTCTGATCAGGCAGCGCCAGGAAGGTGTCCGGGTTCAAGCCTGGGTCCCGATAGAACTCTCGCGCTTGTCCGGTCATCAGTGCCGGAAACATCCGGAGACGAACCTGCTCAACTGGCAGAATGCGGGTGTCCTCCCCAGGATCGGGTCCGAGATAAATCTTGGTCACAGGCCCAGTCCCGATCGAAATGTAGTAGTCCCTGATCCCCTCGCGCTCGACGCGGTCGGGGGCGATGAGTTTCAGAATGGCTCCACACCGCTCGCGGAGCGGCCCGACGGCCCGAACACACGATCGTATACTCGAATACGGGAATAGGTCTGGGAAGATTGCTTGAACGAGTTCCTGAAAATCCCGGAGGGCTAGACGTTCCGATCTCTGGAGCGCATCCGAGTCGGCGAGCCTCATCCATCGCTCCAGAATATCGGACCACAGCACGTTGACAGCGAACGGATCGATAATAAACTGCCCATCCGCTGGCACGTTCGGGCACATCTCGTGTTCCAACAGACTCGATATGGCCTTCAGTTGGCCTTCGTCCTCCCGAGGTTTGTTCTCAATGATGATGACCGCCTCATCGCCGTAGTACACAACCCCGTCGTACCTCCGGCCGTTTTCCGTTGGGTGTACGCACAGCTCAGTCCCCCAGGGCTCCCGGGTCAACACCACGGAAAGGAGTCGTCCGCCCTCACGCCGAACGTGGCACTCCTGGGTGGCAAACTCAACCGGGTTGCCGAGGAGCTCGGAAGGCGAGATTCTTGACGCACTACGCTCACCCTGCCGCTCGCGGATCAGGTCCAAAAATGTCATGTGCGCGACTGGAGATAGCCGCAACTGCGTCAAAAACGCTCTGGAGAGCTGGTCCTCCTCAGGGTCTTCTCCCCCTTCGTACCTGGAGAACAAATTGATTGGGTCCATGGAGGCCTCGGCAGTCAGGATTGAAATAGTCGAAGTTGGACTATTCCAACACTGACTATAGCCTAAGGCTTCGTGAAGCTGAAGGGCCTGCATGGAGAAATCGCTACATTCTGAGGGGTATGCCCTCTTCCTGCGACAATTCCGTGCTGCCCGGAAAAGCGCAGGCGTAACCCAAATCGAACTGGCGAAAAGGCTCGACGAGACGCAATCATTCGTAAGCAAATGCGAGCGTGGAGAGCGGCGGATTGACGTGGTCGAACTCCGGGAATTCTGCCGGGCCCTGGGCATTCCCTTCAGCGAGTTCACCCGGCGGCTCGACGCCAGCATGGCGCGAAAACGGTCCGCGCCGGTCAATCGAAGGGCCTGAGGCGTGCACTCCAAGCTCACCCTAAGCCTTGGCACAGCGAGCGAAAGGCCCACTTTATCCACCCTCCGCCGGCGTCGTTGTCGCACCTCCACCGCCTGATTCCAGTGCCAAGTCCGCCAACGTAGTCGCCGCTGCAATCCTCTCCACGTTGACAGTTGCGCTGTTGCCTGTCTCGTTGGACCAGTAGACATTGATCCTGGAGGCGACCTGCTTGAAGACCGACCGAAGATCCTCCAACCCACCGATGGCCTCCCGCAAACAATCCTGGCAGAGGCAGCCATCCCGGAATTCGTGCGGCTGGTCGGAAGCGTACTCCTCGTCTTCGTTCAGCGCCGCCACCACTGCCCGCTCGTAGTCACGCCGAACCCAGTTGTCCCAGGCTTCGTCTTCTGCCTCCCGCTCAACATCAGATAGGACCTCCTCGCAGATCACCGGGTAGTTGCTCAGAGCCGTGAAAACCGCGACCATCCGTGACGTAATGCAGTCGAGCCGGATCACCACGCCGTAGGTATCGAAGTCGCCGTGGATTTCGTGCACGCCAGGCAGGTCACCGAATTCCTCCAGGAAGACCTTGTGGTTGGCAACCTCGACCGAACCGCCAGAATAATCGGAGCCGCCCATGTAGTTCGGTTCGAAGTAGTCGGTGAGGCCTGGGGTCTCCGTGTCTCTGATCGGACAGAGATCACCGCTGGAGATCGATGCGTTGTCGAACGGGTCCGGCGGTGTGTAATCCCAGATGCCGTTGCCCTGATAACGGGACCCTCGCCAGCGGCAGACCTCGCCGCTCACCTGGTTAAGCCGATCCAGGATGGCGGCGAGGCGATTCTCGGGATTTGGCATCGGCTTGGCCTTGGTCCCGCACCAGCATTGGAGCGTCCAGGTATCGTGGGGTCCGACCTCGTAGCCGCAATGAACGCAAAATATCGACTTGAGTTCTGGCATAGATTGCACTGGCGACCGCCCTAGTGCCGGCCGAACTGCCGGGCTACACTCCAACGACCGGATTGGCACGTACAATCGCAGTCCGATTCATCCAGATCCACTTCGCTCACGTTGCCGGCTGGGTCGCGAACGGTGAAGCAAGGCATCGTCGAAAGACGGCGGAATGCATCTGCCGTCTTCGCAGCTTCTCGTGGGGAATCGGCCTCGATATCAATCTCCCAAACAACCCGATAGGTCATACCGTGCCGCTGCTCCTCTCCGCAACGATCCGACCGACACTCGCCCTGGAGACGCCGAGCCGCTGGCTGATGTCCCACTGGCTCAAACCCTGCCCGTGAAGTTCCAGGACCTTGGCGCGATCAACTACGATCTTGGGCCTGCCGACAGCCTTGCCCTGCGCCCGCGCCCGGTCCAGACCCGCCTTGACACGTTCCGACAGGCGAACCCGCTCCTGCTTGGCGATGGTGGCCAGGATCGAAAGCACCGCGTCGCGGAACGGACCGATGCTGCGGAGATACTCTTCCTTAAGTGACCACCAGTCGATCCCGTTCCCGGTGAGCCGCTGAAGATGCTGGAGGGTCTCCAGGACGCCCTCCCTGGTGAAACGGTCCAGCGACCAGAACAGAACGAGGTCGAACTTCCGTTCGGCGGCATCGCGGAATAGCCGCTGGAACTCGGGACGGTTGGCGTTCTTGCCGGTGGCGTGATCGACGTATTCGTCGGCGAGGGTCCAGCCTTCGGAGGACTTGTTGACGACGAACTGGCGAAGTTCCCGAAGCTGATTCTCGGTGTCCTGGCCCTTGTCGGTAGTGGAAACACGAGCGTAAATCGCAATTCGGAGCATTGAGTCTGCTACCCCTTAACGTTATCGCTCGGAATGATCGGCGATTACCACAGCAACCACGCTGATTGTCTTATCCCGGAGTCACGTGTCAGCCGATATCTGCCGAAACTGAACTGCCACAAAGAGGGCTGCCGTACGATTCGCAACAAAACGCACACAACTCCGCCGACGAAGAGACGAAGAGGTATAATGAACCTGTTCATTAGGCTACGGATGCCCTACCTCTTAGAGAACACGCAACTTCGCACTGTGCGCTGGCTGGTACGGCTAGCGGAAAACGATGCTCTACGTCGAGCACGTCTGATCATTCTTGAACACATACTCCCAACGACGGTAGAGTATATCTCCCACCTGAAGAGCGTAGATGTCGACATTTTCGCCCTATTGGCAAAACCCTATTCGATTGATGACGCTGCCGCCAAGTTGTTGGAGTCAAGCGGCACGAAACCAATCCTTATCACTTATGATCAGCTAGAAACCTCGACCTTCTTGGATGACCTTCTCAACGAAGCTATTCATGCGTCAAAGAACGATACCAGGCCGATCCTGATTCTTGACGTAGGCGGCTATTTTGCAGAGCCACTAAAGCGATTATCTCCGGAAGCACCACAGTACATCTCTGGTATCGTCGAGGATACGACGTTCGGCCACAACCGCTACTTAAAGGCAGTTGGCGACATTCCAATTCCGGTGTTCTCGGTGGCCAAGAGTGCCCTAAAGGAGATTGAGGCACGGTTTGTCGGCAGAGACGCGGTCGCTGCTGCCGAGTCTGTGCTCAGGGGTCTTGGAGTTTCGATCGCTGGGCGCAATGCTCTCGTAATCGGGTACGGCATGATAGGTTCTAATGTAGCCCGAGCGCTTCGAAACCAGGACGTGATCGTCCAGGTTTATGACAAAGAGGATTTCAAGAACCTAAGCGCATTCATTGATGGATTCCATATCAATGCGAAGCGCAAGCTCCTCGAGCACGCTGATATAATATTTGCGGCTACAGCAGACCGGGCTTTGGTGTTCCGTGAAATAGAAGAGTGCAAGGACAATGTGATCCTGGCCAGCGTGGGTTCCAAGAACACGGAGTTCGACATGCATAAGCTTGAGGAGCAGGCCCTCAGCCGCACTCCGATCGGTCGTCACGTTGCAAAGTATTGCCTGGCAAATGGCCACACCGTAATGGTCATAAAAGAAGGAACGGCTGTTAATTTCTTATTGCCCAGCCTACCCGTCGAAATTTTGGATTTAGTCTTTTCGGAGATCCTGGTTTGTATGACGACACTTCTCACGAGACCCGCCGACTATCCGGCTGGCCAGAAGGTCTATGAAGTGGGCTCTGCGGATCTCAGCGATATTTCTAAGAAGTGGTTGCGGTTCGTCAATAACTGACTAGCGGAGGACGGTATGCCAGCGAATATCGAAGTGAAAGTACGACTCCATCGACCCGAAGAGATGGCTGCACGCGTGCGGGAGGTTGCTGGAGAACCAGCCCGGGTCTTCTCCCAAGAGGATGTGTTCTTTCAGGTTCCACGGGGCCGTCTCAAGATGCGTTTGGAATCGGACAGCCAGGCAGAGTTCATCTATTACCAGCGAGCAGATAAGCCAGGGCCTCGCTTTTCGAGCTATTTTAGATACCGCCCGTCGAATGCGGTCGAAGTTGAGGCTGAACTATCCTGCTTGTTTGGGAAGAAAGGTATCGTCAAGAAGACACGAAAACTGTTTTGGCTAGAAGGCGCCAGGATTCACCTGGACGAAGTGCAAGGACTTGGACAGTTTCTTGAAGTAGAGGTGCCCATAAGCAGACCTTCTGAGATTCATCACGCGAGCGCTCTTGCTTACAGGATAATCTCCAGCTTGAGAATCGAGAGGTCAGATTTTGAATCCAGGGCTTACGAGGAACTACTGGCATCCTAATTCTTGTAACACTTTTGCTCTCTCGAATGGCTCGGAGATCAGACGTGCTGAGCGGTTGAGTGCGGCTCGGTCTTCATGTGCGGGGTTACAGGAATTCGTCAGCCGAGTTTGCGCTCGAAACCGTCAGGTTTGGAGCCAGGTGCCTCGGTGTCGTTCACGTCCGCGAATTGAGCCCCCGTTCAATCATGCGTGATGAAGGGTTTAGAGCCACTGAGAACTGGTCCTGTACGCCACGTGTTGCAGTTCATGGCCGGCGCAGCCACAGAAGGACGACATCTTCCGTGGTCGGCGAGACGGCACGGTCGGGATGGGTTCCATCTCGAAGGCCGGTGAGGCTCGGAAGAAAATCGCCTTGTGGGGCTCCCGGATTGGGACCGGCACACCGGCAATCCGTCGCTGGGTGGCGTGTTCCCCGGGTACGATCCGAAATTCCTAGGCCTGGTGTAACGCCGCAGTTCGCTATAATTCTGTGTGTACGTGCCGATGTGGCGAAATTGACAGACGCGCTGGATTTAGGTTCCAGTCCTAGAAATAGGGTGTGGGTTCAAGTCCCTCCATCCGTACCAATGACTTACGGGGAATTTCAGGAAACGGCAAATGGTCATCGGTGGACTTTGGCGATGGCAGTGTTCAGTAGCGGTCGGATGCGGGTGGAGTCGAGCACTTGACGGTCTGGTGTTGAACCAACCTTCCGATGCTACGGCTCCGATCACGACAGCGAATCCGTTGCCAGCAGACACAGGAAGCTCACAGCGCCCTTCCGTTGCGCCCGGTGAACCCACGGCATCCCCGGCGACGGAGGCGGCTTTAGCGCCTCAATTTCGCTTGCCGGATTCAATGCTGTCACCTGCCGAACCCGCTTTGCGGCCCACTTCTCACCCGGCGCCACCAACTGAAATGGACCGTCGTTGTCCGAAATCTACTTCCGATCACGACTGGCGAACCAGCCCGCCAAACGAGCGCCACATAAACCGACCCACAGAATCGTGCAGGGAGGTGATCTTTCAGGAAATCAACTCTCAAAGGGAGGATCTCGCCTGGCTCGCACGGCGAAAAGGGACATGTCGGCAGGACCCGATTGTTGACGTTTACGACTCTCGTTACGCTGAGAGCCTCCGAGAACTGTTTCGTAAGCTTGCTGATCATTACTCGGGCGGGGAAAGTTCAGAGCCTGGCCTGCTGGTTGAGGCGGTGGTGGAGCTGCTCAACCATGTCCGCAATAACCTATTCCACGGCGTCAAGGACCCGGACGATGTCGACGACCGAGATCTCCTCGGACGGCTGAACCCCATCCTGTGCGCAGTCCTGAGGGGATCAGGATGCTGACATGGAGGCCTTGAGAAACGCGGGGACGTACCATTTTTGACAGGGGGAGCCGTACAAGCGCGGACGCTACATCCCCGGTGTAGCCGAAATTCAATAGCTGGGAGTTATTTGATTGACGCTTGTCGGGAGCGGCAGTCGGGTCTGCGAAAATGCCCTTTACCCTTGCTGTCACTCATTCCTGAACAACACCGCAAAGATCCCTCCAGCCCGACCATCCCAATGAAACCAGTCAGCGCGGATCGCTGCCGTGGTGCCGATGTCAACAGGCCCCCCATGGGCTGGGACATTCCTACGGGTGCGCACCTCCTCCAAAGCCTTCAGAAGAGCCGGGAGGTCGAGACCTTTGAGCCCGAAGAACTCACAGATCGCGGGATGCGTATGTCGGAGAACCCACACCATTTCACCAAGTGCGTAGTTGTCGGCCTTCATGTCAAGGGTCCACACGGGTCGTCGATCGGCGTCCGTCGACTCTGGCGGGAGCTTCCTTATGCCTTTGAACTTCAAGAATGCAAACAGTTCACGGAGCACGGATTGCCGCATTTGGATCTCGAAGGCCGTAGCAATGGCGTGGACGATCATTCCGGGAGCAGCAAAACCCTGAGTCCGGTAGATCTGCTCCGCAGCCAACAATTGGCTCCGCACTTCAGGTTTGAGCCGCGAGTATACGCCGGCGAGTTCTTCTGACAGTACCGCTTCACAGGTGTACACGTCGCTGCTGGTCAGACGCTCCACAACGCGCTGGACTTGGGCGATCAGGGCATCTTGCCGTTCCTGAGACTCGCTGTGCGCGCTCATGATCGTGCGGAGCATCTCTTCGCTGCGGTTCGGCCGTTCCCGAGCGGCCGGAACTGCTCCTGGTTCATCTGGTCCGGCTTCGACCGCCTCCACCTGCGCGATGGCTGCCACGTGAGCCAGGTACAAGATTCCCAATGGGTTGAGATCCTTCGGTGGCTCCCCAAGGACTTCCTCCCACTCTTCGATGTCGCTAGTTACGTCCGTTTGCACAAAGCCGGGAACCGAATCAAGGTCTCCATCCGTGGGTACCCAAAGGACGCCTTCATCCTCGCTTGGCCAGGAGCGGACCAGCAATAGATTACGCGCCAGCAAGCCCGAGATGAAGAGTTGCTGGTCGATAGCACGTACAGGGTCGCACTGATGGAGCTGATTGAAACTGACCGCTTGGGAGCGCGCGGCGGCGTGGCCAGTTCGGCAAGCTGCTTCTGACTGGTAAAGGGCTGGGCCCCGGCACCCACGGCTGCTTCGGCGTGGTCCGGCGTCGGGAACGCGGTGATGTTGTTGTCGTTGTCGATAGTGAACGTTTTCATGTAAGTGGCTCTCTTTCTCACGGTTAACCGTGACGCTCACATTCATGGCTCTGTTCGCGGCGACAAGCAAGTCAATTCAGCGTCGGAAATTGGGGCGATGGGAAAGCGATGGTGTTCAGGACAAGGTTGGCCGGGCAGAGAAATACTGAGAGGAATCGGCTGTCAACCAACAGGTTCTGAGTTCGAAACCTGTTTGCCGAGCCAGATTCTTTTTATTACGAGATCCTCCGCGCTTCCGGTTGAGCGGTCAGACTTCGCGGCCTGTATCCGTAATCGTGTTTCAGGTTCGGCAGATGTTGGGGGCCGGGCGGCCGGCCCCTACGGGTTGCCGAGTTTGGCCAACCGGGCTTCAAGATCGGCTACGAAGCCTTGGATCTCCTGGGCCGACGCCGGCGGGTTGTTGCCGATCCGCGGATTCTCCCGGCTGACCTGGGCTTGGGCCTTCAGGGCTTCCAACGCCCGCTTCACCCGCTCGACGAGACCGGGCACTTTATGGCCCGCGGCGAGCACCTTGTAGCCGAAGTACGCTTCGGCGTGAAGCTTCCAGACTATGGCGGTGCGTTCCAACAAGGCGAGCCGCCAGTATAGGTCGTTGTACTGCTCCGGCTTCAGTTGCGGCTTGGCGTTCTGGAGGTGTTGGAGCGATCGTTGGGCCAGCGCGATGGCCGCGTCTTTTTCGGCCAGAATCGCTTCCAGCAGCTCCGGATCGGGGTTGATCAGGCGCTCTTCGAGGTCCTTGTATTTCGGCTCGCCGGGATACCACTTGGCCATGGTTCGTATGCGCAGGTGCTCGTCGGCGTAACTGAAGCGGGGAAGCGCGGAATGGTTCGTGATCCAGAACTGCAACGCGAAGAAGGACTGGTTCACGACGTCGAAGGTGGGCTTCAGAGCTTTCTCGACTTCGAGCGCGGCGCCCGCGCCGTACCGCTTCTCGGTCCACTCTTTCCAGATGTCCGCCGCCGTGACTTTAGGGTCCGCCGTGAACCGCATCATGGCGTAGATGTTAATTTCGTTGGGGGTGTGAAGGGCGTCGTATCCGCCATGGTCCACCCGGATGTTATAGCCGGCCACCCCGGGTTTGGAAAGGTCGTAGCGCCAGCGGCGCTCGACGTACTCGGGCTGGGTATAGGGGATTCGGTTCTCGCCCGTGAATTCCGAGGAGCCGTCGAACTCGATGATCTGCTTGCGCCCGGGGAAAGCGCCGATCAAGAAATCGTTGGGGTAAAACGGGTCCCAGTCGTGCGGCTCGCACTTGGTCTGGACCATCACGTGAGGGCCGGCCTTGGCGTAGCCTTCTTTAAACCAGACCATTTCCTCGGGTTCGTACACAAAAGAGCGCACGATGAAGTCCTTGTTGTAGCGCACCGCCGCGGCGTCGATGGTGGTCATCACTCGGGCGAACCGGTCGGGCATCGACAGCGACGATTGCACCTTCGTGGTGTCGAAGACCCGGTAGGGCGTTTCGTCGAAGGTAAGCATCAAGCCGTCGAATTCCGTGTACTTGGCGAATAGCTCGTCGTACCGGCTCGCCAGCCATTCCCAGAACCCGGGCCGGTCCAGTTGCACCACGCCGTTGGCCATGAACCGTTCCGGCACGCCTTCGAACTCGCGCACCCAGATCCAGACCTTCAACTTTTCCGCGTGCGCCGCTTGGGCCAATTGGGTCAGTTTCTGGCCGCGGTCGCTGCCGTCGAACAACTGCGAGGCATAGCCGATCATGTCGTGCGAGAAGACGACGGTGTTCACGTCGTAATTCCGGGCCAGCTTCAAAGAATCCAGGACATATGGCATGTCCAGCTTGTGAAACTGCCACGCGCGCAAGGCCACGAGCGGCTCGGCGCCAAGGGAAGAGGCCGCCAGCAGGGCGGTGATCGCGACTGTTTTCAAGGTTCTCATGGTAGTGTCAGTTCCGATCGACGTCCATCAAGCGCCTGGTATCGTCCAGAAGGCGCGCGTCCTCCGCCAAGGCGCGGCTCCGGTTGGCCATGCGCCAGCGCATCTCGAGCACGAAGCGGTCGATGTTATACCGGTGGCCCGTCTGGCGGTTCCGGCCGTAGGTTACGCCCGGCGCCTGGTCCAGGGCTTCCAGTTTGGCCAGGGCATCGCGGACCACCTTCTCGCTCTCCGCGTTGGGACTCTTCATCCACATGCGCATGGCCACGAAGGCCCGCGTCCACTCCTTCTGAACCTGCGCGGCATCCAGAAGGTAGCGGAAGCCTTCCTGGTAAGGCGCCACCTGTTCCGGCGTCATGGAGCGCGCGGCGTTCTGGATATCCGCCATGCCGGCGCGAACCTGCTCGATGACCTGGTCTTTCTCCGCCACGAGCCGGTCGAAAAGCGCCTGATCGGGAGTATACAAGCCCTCCTCCAGTTTCTGATCGGCGGGGTCATGGCTCCACTTGTAGCGGGAACGCAGCAGAATGTGGCCGAAGTAGTAAGGATAGTCTCCCCACTCGGCGCCCAGAGACTTGGTGAGCCAGAACCCTAGGAACCAGCGGCCGTGGAACTGGATGAACTCGGTGCGTTTCATGGCGGAGACGATGTAGGGCGCCGCCTCGGCGGGGTAAAGCCGCTTCCTGGCCCAATCCTGCAATACCTGATCGACGCTGAGATTCGGGTCCTTCATGAAGCGCGAGTAAGCGTAGAGGTTGATCTCATGGGTGTCCTCGAAGGGGTGTTCCCACATCACCTGGGCGCGGCCCACCGCGCCGGCAAGTCCGGTGTCGCGGGCCCGCTCGAGATCGCGCTTGATGTAATCCGCCTGGCAGTAGAGGCCTTGCTGGTTCCAGGCCTTTTCGATCCCCAGGTCCATCTCCATGATCTGGACTTTTTTCCCGACCTTGCCGTGGAGCGGATCGAAGGGATACCAGGGGTCGAAATCGTGGACCACGTCCTTACTCATGATGATGATGTCATCCGGCAGCTTGGTGATGGCCTGCGCGAAATAATCCATTTCCTTCGGCTCGTAAAAGAAATTGCGGAGGATCAGCTTCTTGTTGTGCTTCTTGACGACGTCGTAGATGAGCTTGGAAATTACGACGATGCGCTCGGGCACCGTCAGCTTCGACTGGACTTCGGCGTTGCGGAAGAGCTTGTTGTCGCTCTCGTGCAGGGTCAGGACCAGGCCGGCGGCGGTGGGACACTTGGCAAGCAGGCGTTCATAGCGATCGCGCAGGTAGTCCATCAGCGCGGGGTCGTCCATGTTGACCCGGCGGCCTAGCCGGAAGGAGGCGGACGAACCCTCGCCCGTTACCGACTTCGCGATCTGCTCATCCGCGGCGCCTCTCGGACCCACCTTGAACCGGTCCGGAATGTCGTCGAACTCGTGCAGCCACAGGTACCACGGAATTTGCTCCTTGTCGGCCAGGGCGCCGAGCGCCAGCACGTCCCGCTGCCGCTCGGGTGAGTTCAGAAACGGGTCGACGTGATCGAAGAGCGCGTGGGAAAAGATGAAGAAGTTCACTCCGTATTCCGGGGCCTTTCCGATGGCCTCGCTCACCTTGGCAACGTCGCGGGAGTGAAACTGCCAGCCATTCATGGTGAAGGGAGCCGCGCTGACAAGACCGCTCGTCAGCAAAAGGAATAGTGGTGTCGATACTCTCATAATTCTCCTTGGCCGGGGCACCGCTGAGGTGCCCCACTCCGATTCCCCAATCTCACCACAACAGCCGCAGCGCGAACTGAATTTCGCGGGTGTTGTTGGCCTGGCTGGTAATCGTGCCGAATGTGCTGGAAGTCGGCGAAAGATTCGGCGCGCTGAATTGCGGGTGATTCAGGGCATTGAAAAACTCCGCCCGCAATTGCAGCCGCAGCCGCTCGTGAAGCGTGAAGTTCTTGAGCATCGACGCGTCCACGTTGTCCGTTCCGTCAGCCCGCAGATTGCCGAACGTGGCGGGGAAGGTCCGGATATTGTCTGTCAGTTGGTCGGCCGACTTAGTGTCAAAAACAGCGGTGTTGAACGTATGGTAAATATTCGTTGGATTCACGTCCACCGGGCCGCCCAGGTAGATGACGTTGCCCCAGGAAAGGACCGCTCCGGATTGCTTCGTAAAGGTCGCGTTGACCACCCATCCGCCGATGATCTGGTCCACGACCCGCGGCGCGCTGGACGCGAACGGCTTCCCCTTGCCGACCGGCAACTCGTAACTGGCCACCACCGAGCCCCGCAGCGGGCGGTCGATGCTATCGAGGGATTTCTCGGGACTCGGATCGAACGAATTCAGGAGCGTCGTCTGATCGATCAACTTGGAATACGCGAAATTGGCCTGCACCGTCAGACCCTTTGAATAGCGTTTCTCCAGGCGCAGGTTCAAGCTTTGGTAGTAGGAACTGCCATCGTTTACCGCCTGATTGGTCACACCCGTAAACTGCGGGTACCGCATGAGCAATTGGCTCAGCGCGACCGTGGAGGCGGTTCCCAGGTTGACCCCCGGAATCAGGTTGTAGAAAGGATTGGCCACGCTGCCGCCCAGCAGGCTGACGGTCGCGTTTTGTGCCGCGTCGCGGTAAGGCTCCGTGCTCAGGTACTGCGGCGGGATGTAGTCGAGCGAGCGGTTCACTTGCAAGTGGACGTCATGGTTGCCGATGTAGCCCACCTGCACCAGCAGGTTCTTGATCACTTCCTTCTGAATGTCGAAATCCCAGCGGATGGAGTACGGTTCCAGCTCGTGCGGATTGTAGAAAGAGACGCTCTGCCCAAGGTAAGTTGCCATGCCCGCGGCCGCTCCGACCGGGTACTGAACGCCGGACGGAAACGGATTACTCAGAGTGGTGGCGGGCGTCAGATAGCCGTTATTGGTGGGATTGAAAGGCGTGGTGTAGTTGAAGCCTGTCAAGTTGTTGCCCGTGTCGCCCAGCGGGGCATACATCAGCCCAACGCCGCCGCGTACCACCATGGATCGGTGCATCACGGGAGGTGTCCATGCGACGCCGAAACGCGGGGCGAAATGATGGTTCGAGGTTTGATACAACTCGCGGTTTCCGGGACCGGCGAAAAGCAGGCCTCCATTCACCTGAAACTGGCCCACGGGGAGCTGCGCGATGGGATGCTGTGCGTACGCCGCCATCGCCGCCGCCGCGATGGGGCTCGCCGCGTTGCTGAACCCGTTCACCGTCCGGTTATAAACGTCGGTGGTGGGAGTCTCCTTTTCCCAGCGCAGCCCCAGGTTCAGCGTCAGGCTCGAAGACACATGGAAGTTATCCTGCGCAAACAGCGCGTAGTATCCCGCGCGCAAAGTGCTGGGCGAGTTCACGTCAATGCCGCCCGAGGTCGGAAGCCCGAGCAGGAACGAGGCTCCCTCCTGGCCGATGGGCGCTCCGCTGGAGGTGGCCAGCGGACCGCGCGTCCAGTTGGTGCTGAACGTATAGTCGCCGCTGGGGTAGCCGGGGCTGAGGGCCGTGAGGCGCGTTTGGCGCAGGTCGCCGCCGAAGCTGAGCGTGTGCCGGCCGGAAACCTTGGTGAGCGACGAAAAGAACTGGTAGACGTCCCAGTCCGACGGGCCCTGCCCCGACACGCCCAGCCCGCTGTAAAGGCTATTTGTGGTATAAGCACCGATGTTGACTTGCGGAAGCACGGCTTGCACCGCTTCAGTTTTCAATGCCTGCGGGAAACCGAGGGTGGTGACGTCGAATCCCAAGCTGTAGTTAGCGGTGATCTGGTCGTATTGCGTCCAGTTCAGGCGGGTGTTCAGCACGGTAGTGGGACTGATGCTATAAACATCGTCCACGGTGGCGCCAAAGTTAATGCGGAAGCTGCCGCCCTGCGAGTACCACTGGGTCAGCGGGCCGCCCAGAGCGCTTTCGCCGGAACCGTCACGGGTGTTGTGCCGGCCCATAAAGTAGATCTTGTGCCTGTCGCTCAAATTCAGATCGAGACGGCTGAGAACGTTATTAAAGAAATTGGCCTCCCCGTTGGCGGGGGCGAAGTAGTTGTTTTCGCCGTTCGCCGTTCCGGCGGTGTTCGGCAGCGGATACAATTGCTTGATGTAAGCCATGGCGACGGGATTCAACCTGCTCGTAGGGATGACGTTGTTCGGGAACGGCGTCCGCGCCACGGTCGAGCCGGAGACCACGCCGGTAGCGGGGTCGTAGATGGTGTAATTCGACCCCAGTGGAAGTAGCGCCGAGAAGTCGCCGTTGCGCTCCGGTGCCGTGAAGACGGTAGAATAAACCGGTTCGTCGACTCGATCCTTCACGCCTTCATAGGCAAAGAGGATGAACGCCTTGTTGCGCCCGTTGAATATCTTGGGGAAGATCAGCGGGCCGCTGAACATCCCGCCCCATTGGTTGAAGTAGGAAGGTTGCTGCCCCACTCCCTGGAGATTGTTGAAAAAGTTAACGGCCGTCAGCGTTGAGATGCGGTTGTACTCGTAGAGGCTGCCATGAAAGATATTGGTACCACTCTTCAGTACCACATTGACTGTGCCGCCGCTGGCGTGGCCGTCGGCGGCGTCAATGGGCAGGGTCTGCACCTGAACCTCCTCGACCGTGTCGAGCGGCGGATTGTAGGCGAGGCTCGAGCCCGATTGGTTGTTAGGGACCCCATTGAGTTCCAGTTCGTTGGCCCCACTCGGCGCGCCGCCGATCGAAATGCCTGCCGGAGTGGAGTTGTCGAACGGGCGGTCCAATTGTGTGTTCTGCGGGGCAGCCACGCCGTACGCCGTCCAGGCCAGCGCCATGGGAACCCGGCCGTTGAGCATCAGGTTATCTACTTCGCGGGTGTTGACGATCTGGTCGACGTTGGCGTCGCTGGCTTCGACCAGCGGCGCCTCGCCGGTGACCGTCACCGCCTCGGTGGTGTTACCCAGTTCGAGCTGCACATTGATTGCGATTGTCCGCCCCGCGGTTACCTCAATGCCGGGAGCGAGATATTGGTGGAAGCCGGCCTTCTCCACCGTCAGCCGGTAGACCCCGGGAGGTAGAAACGGAACTGTATAGAGACCCGCCGCATTCGATACCGTCGTGAAGCGGCTTTGAGTGGCGGCCTCGTCAACGTGAATTTGGGCTTGGGGTACGACTGCTCCTTGGGAATCGGTCACCGTGCCGGTGATGGTTCCGCGGAATTCCTGCGACCAGGCGGGCGCCATTGCCAGACAGAGAATGCCCGCGCTAACGAGAAAGGTTGTTTTCATCATCTTTTTCACTCCATGAAGGGATTGGGCGTCAGCCGCCCGCGAACGTCTTTGACAAATGAACGAATCGATTCGGGTTTTCCGACAACAATGTCCTCTCCAAACTCCCGTTCCTGAATGTCCGCCCAGCGGTCGAGGGCATCCAAGCTGCGCATCACGCGCGCCCGCATCACCGGGTCGGGATGTTCGAAGAACGCCTTGTAGCCGAAGAAAGCCTCATTGAAGTAGCGCCAGCGCGCCGCCAGTCGATTGACATCCCCGCCGCGATACCGATCTACCAGCAACTCGTCGGCGTACCACACCATGTGGTGAGAGAACTCGATGTGCGTGATGCCATAGCGCGGAGCCAAGTCGATCATGCGCTCCAGGTAGGGAAGGTTATAATCGTGTATCTGCCACGCGCGGATGGGAAGTCCCCGCTGGGGACCCCACGGGGCTCCTGCGCGGAAACAGGCCCGGTAAATAGTACCGCGGCGAGCAGGCACGACAAAACCGCCGCTCCCCGCTCAAGGCGGCTTTTCGTCACGTCAGAGGGCAGACGCTGCATCTCGAGACTCCTTCCAGGGTCTGAATAACCTACATTCTGGATCTTGCTTGGTCTTGCCCCTAGCCCGACAGGTTCTATTGTCTCAGATTTTCCGGCGCCGCATCCACAGAAAAACTGCGGGCGGCAAGTGACATCTTTGCCCCGTCTCCGGTACCACCGGCTGCACCGGACGCCGATTGAACGCCCGGCACTAGGAATGTCAGATCGGCGAGGTCGCGCCCATTGAGAGGCAGATCCACCACTCTCCGGCTGTCCACCGTGCCTTGTAGGGTCGCACCGCTGACGTCTACCGCCAGAGCAGTTCCCTGGACGCTCACGGTTGTGCTGACCCCGCCGAGCGCTAGCGACAGGTCTGCACGACGGTTGTCGTTCACCTGCAGGATGATGCCGGTCTGCTCCACCTTGCTGAAGCCTTCATTCTGAATATCGACGTGGTATTCGCCCACGAGAATGGCGGCAAACTGCCATTCACCGTCTTGATTGGACTGGGCGAGGCGCACAATTCCGGTGTCAACTTGGGTGAGAGTCACTGTAGCGGCGGCGACCAGCGCCCCCTGCGGATCTGTAACGCGACCGTACAGACTGGCCGTGTTTCGTTGTTGGCTCCAGACCACGCCACACAGCGCAAGGGCCAGGGAAATGCTGACAATATACCGTGTTATGCCTTTCAACATGGGGCTCCTTTTTCCTTCCATAACTCTGCTCCGGCCCGCAGTGGGTTTAAAAACGCGAGAAAAATTATCTTCTTAGCTTGAGCAAATTATGTGAACAATACTGTGGGGATTGCAATAGGGCCGGAATTGGTTCCTTTCAATTTGAAAAAATGACGTGGGCCGGTTGTTGCCGGTTTTCCAGGTCTTAATTGCAGGCTGCAAGGAACAGCGAGCGCCGTCTTGAATTCCCCGGCGTTACGTCGTTTAATGGTCTGGTATCAACTATGCATTCTAATCTGGAAAGCCACTCCAATGTTTGACGTCACACAGAAACTCGCGATGGATGGCGGAGAGCCCGCCGTCAAAACTCCGATCCCGCCCCGTAAGCGGCATGGTGAATCTGAGAAGCGGCATATCAATGAGGTGATTGATTCTGACGTTCTCTTCTTCTACCTTGGCACAAAGGTAAGAGAATTGGAGCGCCGCTTCGCCGCTCTGTACGGGAAGAAGCATTGCATTGCTTGTTCCAGCGGTACTGCGGCGGTGCACATTGCCGTTGGATCGCTGGAACTACCGCCCGGCACCGAAATCATTACTACGCCCATTACCGACATGGGCTCGCTTAGCGGGCCTTTGTATCAGGGCCTGATACCGGTGTTTGCGGACGTGGAGCCGGATACGTTAAATGTGGATCCGGCGTCGGTCCGCGCAGCGATAACTTCCCGAACGGGAGCTATCCTTGTCGTGCATCACGCCGGTCTTGCCGCGAATCTTGACGCCTTGCTCGATATCGGGACCGCGCATGGAATTCCGGTGATTGAGGATTGCGCGCAAGCGTACGGGTGTAAATGGAATGGCGAACTAGTCGGCCACCGCGGGGTGATCAGTACATTCTCGCTGAACCACTTCAAGCACATTTCAGCCGGTTCCGGAGGGATGGTCCTCACGGATGACGACCACCTGCGATATATGGCATCATTATTCCTGGACAAGTGCTACCAGCGTGAGGAAGGAATCCGGAACCCATTCTTTCTTGCGCCGAATTACCAAATGACGGAAATGCAGGGCGCGGTGGCTCTGGCGCAACTCGATCGCCTCGAGGAGTTCCTGGCAGCCAGGAGCCGACTGGGCGAGCGCCTGTCAACACATTTGCGCGGTATGGAAGGGATTTCGCTGCAGCGCATTCCACCCAGATCCGTGCATTCTTTTTTCCTCTCTCTTTTGGAGATCGACCCGGAGACCTTCGGTTGCTCGAGCGCAAAATTCGCCGAGGCGCTGGGACGGGAAGGTGTGAACGCGAAGGCAAATCTGATCACCGGCGGACGCCCAGTCTACCTCTATGATATTCTTCAGAAGCAATCCGCTTTCCCGGGTTCTCATTATCCCTTCCAGTCACGCGATACCGGAACGGATCGAACTTATCCACCTGGTTTGTGTCCTGTGGCCGAAGGTGCATTTTCGCGTTGGATCGTAGTGGAGTTGCTGGAAAATTACACCGAACAGAATGTCGATGAGATCGCGCACGCCGTGGGGAAAGTAGGCCATCATTTCAGGCAGAAGGTCAGCGCCACCGCCCATTCGGAGACACGTGGGTCCGCAAGAAGCTGACGGTCGGGCTCCCGGTTCCTCGGGACGCAACCCTTCCCATCGCCGAACGCGAGTGCGTTGGAGCGTCGGCGGACTTCTGTTTGCCTCTACGGTGATCAATTACATCGATCGCCAGACGCTGAGTGCTTTGTCGCCGATCCTCACAGTTCAGTTTCACTGGAGCAACTCGGATTTTGCGTCACTGCTGATCGCATTCCGTGTTGCCTATACGATCATGCAAGGGCTAGGTGGCCGCTTGTTGGACCTGGTGGGCTCGCGCCTCGGCTTCGCTCTGGTTATTTCGTTTTACTCGCTGGTTGCGGCGGCGACATCCTTCGCGCAAGGCCTAGGAAGTTTCCGTATCTTCCGTTTTTTGCTCGGCCTCGGCGAAGGACCTAACATGCCAGGTGCCGCGAAGACCGTAGCGGAGTGGTTTCCGAATAAGGAACGTGCCCTTGCCGTTGCCCTATTCGACAGCGGAAGCTCGATTGGCGGGGCCATCGCACCGTTTCTTGTTCTCTACGCCTACAAGTCCTTCGGAACCTGGCGGCCTGTTTTCCTGGTGACCGGCACTTTGGGCTTCATCTGGCTGTTCGCCTGGCTTCGCTTTTACCGCTCGCCCGACCGGCATCCTTCGGTGTCCGCGGCGGAACTCGAGTATATAAAGGAGGGCCGGCCGGCGGCAACCGAAGCCGGCCCGGCCGTTCGATGGCGCGATCTGATCCGCTATCGCCAGGCTTGGGGGATCATCCTCGGGCGGTTTCTGCTAGACCCGTTCTGGTATTTCATCTCCGAGTGGTTCGCGCTGTATCTGACAAGTAGAGGCTTCTCACTCGAAAAAAGCGTCCTTGGTTTCTGGATGCCTTTCCTGGGCGCGGATCTCGGAAACTTCGTTGGAGGCGGGATTTCTAGCTACTGGATATCGCGTGGGTGGCCCGTGGGGAAGGCTCGTCGCACTGTGCTGCTGATATTCGGACCCAGCATGATCTTGCTGCTATTTGCGCTGAAGACCACCAGCTATTTTGCAGCGCTCGGGCTGTTTGCCTATTGCGCTTTTGCCTATGCAGCCTGCTCCACCATGTTTACCGTGCTGCCAACCGACGTTTTCCATGCTCGTGCCGTGGGTACCGTCAGCGGAATGGCGGGCACAGGTGCGGGGATCGGCACCATGCTCTCCACTTACCTGATTGGACGCGTGACAGACGCCACCTCGTTTGCACCGGTAATCGCAGCGGCGGCTATTATTCCGTGTGTCGCAACCGCGATCTTTGTGACCATGGTGCGCGCCTCAAAGCAAGACGATCCACGTGGTTTGCTTCAGAGGTTCTGAGAGCTCATGAGATGACGGGCAATTCAGGTCTCTAGTGCCATTATGGATATGCCCTGCTCAGGGGTGAAAAAGTACTTGATATTTCTCCTTGCCGCACGGCTGGCAAAACAGCGCGTGCTGGTCATGCCCGCGGAGGTGATACAGCCTCCACGACACGTGACGGGGGGAAAACCGTACATGAGGAGTCTCTGTGTATACCTATGATCGCAAGTTGCTGTTTAGCGTACCCGAGCTGAAGACGCGGGGTTGGACCAGCTCTGGAATCAGCAAATTCTCGCCCGAGCCCGACGACATGCGCCCGAACCCGCGTTTCAGTTCAGCGGGTGGACCGATGAAGTTCTATCTCATTTCGCGCGTTGAGGCACTCGAACGCACGCCAGAGTTTCAAAAATGGCTGTCTAAGTCGAATCAACGAAAAACAGCGGCACTGCGGACCGTCGAAACGAAGGAACAGAAGCTCCTTGACTACGTCGACGAAATCGAGATCGAAGTGCCCAGCCTCACGCCGGAGGAATTGATCAACCGTGCCGTCGCACATTATAACGAACACTGGGCTGGCACAGGCAAGTTCGCGCATGTGTTAGATTCGCCGGAGTTTCTGGTGCGAATTCAGGTGAATTACCTGCGTCATGAGTTGACACGAACGGCATCCCGACGAAACAGCGGGCAAAAACCAGAGCATACGAGACCAGCATAGCTCTCCTCTCTGAGATCTATTTTGCGGATTGCGATTATGCCGGTAGTTTGGCCCACGTTGCCCCGGTAGAGGAAGCTGGTGCCGTAGGTCGGGTCGTGCATCAAGGTCGCCTGCGTCGCCTGCGGAGGGGGGTAATCGTAGCTATTCGTCACCACTGTAATGGCGCTTCCGGCCGCCGGCGTTACGGTCGCCGACGTCAGCCGGTTGTAAATATTCCGCGACGTGTAGTTGCTACCGGTCAGGTAGTAGTTGTTGTATGTGCGCGCGGGCGTACTCAGGTTGCCATAATCGTAGACTTGCGACCACGTGAGGTTGCCGTACGTGTCCAGCATTTGCACTGTCTTGGTGTCGGCCTCGGAGCTGGTGTTGGGGTTTAGCTTGGTGACCACCGCTCGCATTCTTTGAAACTGTGCGAACAAACTGTGCAGCAAGCAGCTCCTGGCACTTACGGGGATGTGGGGCGCAACGTGCTTGTCGGGCCCGGCTATGCGAACACAGACGTTTCCGCTTCACGTAGCTTCCTATTGCCTTTGCTGGGCGAGGCCGGCCGTGTGATGGTTCGTGCCGATGGGTTCAACGTATTCAACCGGGTGAACCTGGCGAACCCCGGTAACCAGATTGGTTCGGCGGACTTCGGAGAAATTACCAGCGTGGCGGGGCCGCCGCGGATTCTTCAGTTCTCCCTCAAGGTCATCTTCTGACATGGAGCGACCCTGTCAAGGCGGCTGAGGTTTGGCGGTGTTCAGTCTAAAATGAGGCCGGCTTTTCTCCGCAAGGAGGGAAGCCGGCCTCCTCCTCTTTGTGTGTTGCCCTGGCAGAGCGTAATGTTCCCGCCGGGGCCGCCCTCGGACAATCGAGTTGGCCGGAACGGCGCAGAGCAGGCAAGGGCATGCCCGTGTTTGGCGCGCGGGCCGAGGTCTTACCATGTCTCACAACGCCTCGTTTGACTTGGGATTAGCGGCTCGCCGCGGCTCGATCAGTCTGCATCCTTTCCAGTTGGAACGCCTTGTGCTCTACGTGCTTTCAGCACTACTCTCCCGCTGGCGTGCATCGACGACATCCAGCGCAGCCAGCAGTGCACAGCCAACCGGGGCTATATCTTTTCGAAAAGTCGCAACACGGATCTCGAGCCCGCGCGAAATCGTCTCGAAACATTGCGCCCGTACAGTTCGCGTCACCGCTTCCAGCAACTCCACCCGTGCGACATTCGCGAACTTGCCGGCGAGCACCGCCAGCGACGGATTCAGCAGTTGCGCTGCGTTCGCGATCCCAACGGCCAATGCTTCACACGTTTCAAGCAGCGCCGTTCTGGCGAGTTCGTCACCCTGGCGCGCCGCCGAGACGATGGCTTCCACCGTCAACCCGGCGGCGCTGGCCGCCTTTGACCGCAACGAGGATTTGGCGCCGGAATCGAGGCCCTTTCCCACCCGGGCAATCGTCGCTCGTATCGACGCATACGCTTCCACGCATCCTTTTTTGCCGCACTCACACAGTGGACCGTTGCGATCAATGACGATATGGCCCAACTCCCCGGCGGCTGAAGTCGCGCCTTGCAGCATCCGGCCGTCGACAAAAATCCCTGCACCGATGCCAGTGCCAATCTGCACGTAGATGGCGGAACGATGGCGCCGGTTCTCGGGCACCAGCAAGTGCAGCGCCAACGCGACCGCCCGGGTCCGGTCATCCAGGGTGACTTCCATCCGGAATGTCTCGCGGAGTGCATCCAGCAACTGAACCCCCTGCCAGTGCGGTATCCGCTCCCAGTCCAGGCAGATGCCGTTCTGAACATCCAGTGATCCTGCGTGACCAACCCCGAGCCTGGCGATTTGTGAGAAATCCAGGCCGGCATCGCCGAGAGCGATGTCAAAAGCCTTCCGGCAATCTTTCAAGGTATTGCCGACGCTGTTATGGGGGTTGGCGGGAACCGCGCCGCGTCCAAGCAGCGCACTCGACACGTCGGTGATCACGGCCGTAATCCGGTCGCGGTCCAGTTCCAGTCCAGCCACATACCCCAGACGCGGGTTGACGAGTAGAAGCCCCGGCCGCCGTCCTCGACAAGGAAGCGTAGCGCCGGTTTCGACTACCAAATGCTTTGACAGCAGTACGCTAACAGAGCGCGAAATAGTGGCGGCGCTCACGTTGAAGACCCGAGCCAAATCCGCGCGAACCACTTCGTGATGATAGAAGATCTCCCAAAACAGCGATTTGTCTAGACTTCTCATCAGATCGGTTGCTGGGACTGCTTAGGACGCATTTACACAAAGAACCAGCGAGGAGCCAAGGAGAGTATATCAGCTAGCGCCGCTCGTCGAATCGGCACCTTGACACGGTGTCGCGGCAATGTGAGAAGTTCCTAATTGGGCAAAGTAGAAAGTTCCTCTTGACAGCCGCGAGGCTGGAGGGATGGAACGAATCGCGATGAGCCAGGAGGAACGAGATTGGTTGGAGTGGTTGAAGAGAGCGCAGGATGGGGTGATTGCGCAACGGCAGGCGGCCGAGAAGATGGGCGTCAGCGACCGCTGGGTGCGAAAGTTGCTGGTGCGTATGAAGGTCGAGGGCGACGGTGTTGTGGTGCACGGTCTGCGGGGCCGGGCGTCGAACCGGCGGATCGGCGAGAAAACCCAGGCGGAGGCGGTGGGGTTTCTGAGGCAGCCGGAGTGGCACGACTTCGGGCCGACGTTTGCGAGCCAGCAGTTGGCCAAGCGGCACAGCATCGAGGTCAGCAAGGAGACGGTCCGCTGCTGGATGGTGGAGGCGGGGCTGTGGAAGAGCCAGCCACGGAAGCTGAGCGAGGTGCACCATTGGCGGCCCCGACGAAGCGGTTACGGGGAGTTGGTGCAATGGGACACGTCGACCCACGACTGGCTGGAGGGCAGAGGGGATGGCGTGCGCTACCTGGTGCGGCTGATCGACGATGCCACCAGCCGGAGTTGGGGACGCTTCGTGCAGCGCGATGGGACGCGCGAAAACATGGCGGTGCTTTGGGAGTATCTGGAGCAAAACGGGCGGATGGTGGATGTGTACACCGACCGACACGCTATGTTCATGGTGACGCCGCGGGCGGGAGAAAGCGCGCAGCAAAGGAGGGAGGCCGATCGGCTGACGCAGATCGGGCGAGCCCTACGAGAGTTGGGAATCGGTTGGATCGCGGCTTACTCGCCGCAAGCCAAGGGCCGCGTGGAGCGGAGCTTCGCCACCGATCAGGACCGCTTGGTGAAGGAACTCCGACTGGCCCAGGTGAAGACGCTGCAAGCGGCCAACGAGTTTCTGGAAAAGCAGTACTGGCCGGAGTGGAACCAACGATTCGCACGGCCGTTGCAGGGTGTGACCGACTTGCACCGGGCACTCACGCCGCAGTTGGATCTGGCGTCAGCGCTGAGCCATGTGGAACATCGCGTGATCGTCAACGACCACACCTTTCCATTCGTCGGGCGCCGCTACCGGATCGCGCGCCAGGACGTGAAGGCGGGGATGCGAGGGAAAAGTCTCCGCATCGAACTGGGGCTCAATGGCGAACTCAGAGCTCGCTACGAAGGTCAGTACGTGACAGTAAGCGAGTGCGGCGCCAAGGAACCAGCGGCGCCCAAACCGCCACGCCAGCCGGCTCGCAAAGATCACAATCGCGGCGGCAAGAGCCGCTGGATGGAGGGATTCTTCGAACGTCCTGGGTCGGAGTTATGGCAGGCCGTTCGAGCGGCCGACAGCAGAACCTAAGCTTCGCAGCCGCCCTTACGGGCTTTGATGAAAGGCAGCCAGCGACCATGAAGGTTGCGACAGTCAATCAGGAAAGCCGGGCAAAAGCGGCCCGGCGTCTTCGCGTTTTCAAGATGCAAAGCCTCCGCTCGGGAGTCTCACCAAAAGCAATTGGTTTTTTCTTCTTCCTTGAAATGCAAAGCCTCAGCTTCGGATCGGAGGCCTCCTCCATGGCGAAAGGCATCCTGTACAGGAAAGCCCTCCGCACGGATCTAACCGTTAAAGGAGGGCTTGTGCCGATTGCTTTTGGAGCCGACTCCGTCGCTTTCGGCTTTGCATCTCCGCCGAGGGCGCGACCCCTCAGCGGACGCGGCCAGATTACCACGCCCTCGCCGAGGGCTCGATCAAAACCGGAACTTTCTACTTTGCTGGAAAGCGGAACTTTCTAATTTGCCTTGACACGGCACCTGGACACGGCACCTGGACGCCGGATCGCCGCAGGCGAGGCAGCCGCCAGGGCATCCGAGGAGATTCGTAAGGCCGGTTTGGCGCTAAATGTTGAGCGGCGGGCGCGGGGACGGGCTCGTAGGGGGCGAAGAAGAAAACTCTACGCGCAAGCCGCAAAAGACGCGGCGTGGAGAGGCCGGAGTGTAGCCGCTGCCGGTTTAGCTGGGAGCCCGAATCGGCCGCCGCAGTGTTGCGGCTGCCAGCACCGAGGCGTACCCCCGGCGGTGGGTCAGGTGAGACGCTCGATGGGTACGAGCTTACCGGACCTGCAGGAGTCGTACACACCTTGCACGATAGCTAACGCGTCGAAGCCTTCTTCGCCGGAAACCAGCGGCTTCTTCCCCTGGCGAATCGCGTTCGCAAAATCGCGGAACTGCAGTTCAAAGGATTCGAGCGAAATCGCTAACGGGTCAGACGCTCCGGATTGCACATCGTTCTGAAGATTCGGGCGCTCGCCGTCATCGTCCCGTACGTCCCACCTGCTCAGGCGATCTCCCACGATGAGAGCCGTTCCTCTTGTGCCGTGAATCTCAATTCGCTCAGAATACCCGGGCCACACGGCAGTGGAAGCCTGGATGACGCCCGTCGCCCCGGATGCATACCGCAGAACCGCCGAAACCACGTCCTCCGACTCTATAACGTGGGCCGCCGCGATCTGCCACTGCCCGAAGACGGACTGCACGGGCCCCGCAAACCATTGCAGAAGATCGACCTGATGAATTGCTTGATTTATGAGTACGCCACCGCCCTCGGTTTTCCAGCTTCCTTTTTCCGGCCTGCCGTAATATTCCTGCGATCGGAACCACTTCACGTAGCAATCGCACTGAAGAATGCGCCCCAACCGGTTTTGCCGAATCGCCTCACTCACAAAGACGCTCGATGCATCGAAACGGTGCTGGCTCACTACACCCAAAACAATTCCGCCATCATGAGCTGCCCCGATCATCCTGCGCGCCACATCGAGATTCGTGGCGATTGGCTTCTCCACCAGAACGTGCTTACCGGCCCGGCAGCTCAGCAGCAGCGGTTCCAATCGAAGCTCCGGAAAAGTGCAGATATCGACGTAATCAATGCGCCGATCGCCGCACACTTGCTCGTACGAGGGAAAGAACTCGGCGCCATATTGCTTGGCGAATTGGCGGCCTCGTTCCTGGTTTCGGTTCGAGCAAACCACGATTTCAAAACCGAGATTTTGGTACGCTTGAGCATGTTTATGCGCCACAGCGGCCGTTCCGATCAATCCGACTTTCAATTCCTTCTCCTTCGCTCCGACGAAACATTAAGACGACAACATACTAATTAGAATCCTTTCCCGGATTTGAATCAATCCGTTGCACTAGCCTTCCTTGCAAATTGAAAGCAACGATCAACGGTGGACACACAAAGTGGGATCTTGACTCGCTTTTGACCCTGTGCTTTCAATTTGGTTGCGGCATCCCATGGTTGGGTTCTGTCTGTCGGCGACGGACGACTACCGATAATGATGCTATAAAAGCGCTGCAGCGCGGTTTTGCGTAGACTGCAAGCAAAACCCCCAGCTATAGTGCCCACTGGAAAGGAGCCTGCAGCTATATGGAACAGTTTATCGGATGCGACGCACACAAGGAGTTTTCGTCGTTTGTCGCTGTGAATGAGAAAGGGAATGCCGGCGAAGGCCCTGAGAGTGGCGCATGATCGGCAGATGTATCGTGAGTTTCTGGCACGACTCCCACCACACTCAGTGATCGCGGTGGAAGGGCGCCCCTTTCGATCCTTGTAAATGTGCGGCTAGCCAGTCTTCCATTGTCTGCAGGTATCGCGGATCAAGCGACCCGGTCGGATGGCTGGCGACGCGGAGTGGAGGTCTATAGTGGTCCCAGGATTTCAGACCAGGCAATAAGCTAAGATTTCGACGGAGTCGTTGACAAGGAGAGGTCGATGACGACGACGAGAAAACAGCACAGTCCGCAGTTCAAAGCACGG
>Ga0182030_10004487_pt1 | contig 29752 bp, 25 predicted proteins | sample 812S3MmetaG_FD_121299 | JGI IMG/M metagenome (GOLD analysis project Ga0182030, IMG submission 121299) | Permafrost microbial communities from Stordalen Mire, Sweden - 812S3M metaG (Illumina Assembly) | ecosystem: Environmental > Terrestrial > Soil > Wetlands > Permafrost | place: Sweden...
CCTGCCAGGGCTTTGCCCGTTATGGCGTGGTACCGGGGGCTCACGCCCCCGGCTAATTTCGGGCAGTCCCTCCGGGACTCATGTCTTCGGAGTATGAAAGTCATTTCTGATACACAACACTAGGGTTGTGTGCCTGAAATGCGCGGATAATTTCTGCAGCCCCTGCCGGGGCTTTGCCGCGAAAAAACCGTTAACCGGGGGCTCACGCCCCCGGCTAATTTCGGGCAGTCCCTCCGGGACTCAGGAAAGGCGCGGCTCGAAGAGTGCCATTGATTTTTTAAGGTATTTCAGGGATACAACACTAGAGAATCAGTTCCGGTAAAGCTGCGCCAGCAGCAGGCCTCGACCCTTGCTTATTTCGATACCTTCGCCGTCTTCGCCGCCGTTTCCTTCGGCCTCGTCTTCTTCGTCTTCCTGATGAAACGCTCCGTCGCCGAAAAAGGCGCCCACGTCGCGGCGGAATAGATCGCCACCCGGTTGTTTTCAGTTATTTTCCCGCGACCATGACTTCACTCTACGATGCCGCCATCATCGGCGGCGGCCCGGCGGGCAGCACAGCCGCCACCTTCCTCGCGCTCAAGGGCCACAAAGTCATCGTGCTCGAAAAGGAAAAATTTCCGCGCTTCCACATCGGCGAATCGCTGCTGCCCTATAGCATGGGGGCGTTCGAGCGGCTGGGGGTGCGCGAAAAGCTGGACGCGAGATTTTTCCCGAAATACGGCGCGGAGATCTGCACCTCTTGCGGCAAGGGCGCCGCCAAGTTCAACTTCAAGGATGCCTACCGGGCCGTCCATGAGCGCGCTTATCAGGTGACACGGTCCGAGTTTGACAAGGTGCTCCTCGACCACTCCGCGCAAAGCGGCGCGGAAGTCAGGGAGGAAACCACCGTCGAGAACCTGGAATTCGCCGGCGACCATGCCGGCATCACGATCAGCCACGCCGGGGAGACGAGCAGCATTGCCGCGCGTTACGTCATCGATTGCAGCGGGCGCAACACCGTCATCGGAAAGTTCTTCAACCTCAAGAAACCGTACGCCAACCTGAAGAAATTCTCGGTGTTCGCCCATTACGAAAACGTGGCGCGCGACGAGGGGCATGAAGGCACCTACAGCCGCCTCGTGCGCGGGAGTGACCGCTGGTTCTGGATGATCCCGCTGAGCGAGACGAAGATGAGCATCGGCGTGGTCATGGACATCGCCGATTTCAAGGCCCTCAAGCAAGGGCCGGAGGATGCGCTGGACGCCATGTTGCGCGAGCAGCCGGAAATCTGGAGCCGCATTGCGCATTCCACCCGCGTATCGCCTGTCCGGTCCGAAGGCGATTACTCCTATCGCAACAGAAGGCTGACGGGCGATCGCTGGATGCTCGCCGGAGACGCCGCCGGGTTCATCGATCCGATTTTCAGCACCGGGGTGTTTGTCGCCATCGAATCGGCCGAACAAGCCGCAAACGCAGTGCATGCCGTGCTGGAGAATGCGCGATGCCGCGCCGGCGTCTTCAAGAAATACGAACGGGAAATGAATCGCGTGATGGATTTGTACCTGCGCTTCGTCAGCAAGTGGTACAAGCCGCGGTTCATCGAGGTCATTACCAACCCCGTGAATAAGTTCCAGCTTGCTCCGGTCATCAACTCGATGCTGGCGGGAAATATCAAGAGCAGCTTCACCTTGTGGTCACGCATGGAGGCGTTTTACCTCGTGACTTTTCTCCAGCGCTACATCCCGCTGTGCCCGCGGTTGCCGTTGGGTCCGCAGCATAGCGACGCGGTCGCCCGCCGGTAACAAGAGCGCCCCCGGCCCATCGCCGCGCGTTACAAGTTACAACGGCAATGTCTCGGGCAAAGCGCCGGGCATCCGCTGTTTCCCACCCAGCAAAGCGAGCACGGGCGCCGTCATGACCGTGGTCGCCAGAGCCATGATCACAAGCATCGCGAAAATGCGCTGCGAGAGGATGCCCAGGTCATACCCGATATTGAGCGCGATCAACTCCATGAGCCCCCGCGTGTTCATCAGCGCGCCGAGCTGCAGCGCATCCCGCCACGGCATGCCGGTCAGCCGCGCGGCGATGGCGGTGCCGCCCAGCTTGCCGGTTGTGGCGACCGCGATGATGCCCAGGCAAATCAGCCACCCCTGAACGTCATTGAGCAGGCCGACCTGGGTGCGCAATCCGGTGTACGCAAAGAACAGCGGCAGCAGGAGGACAGAGCTGAAATTCTCCACCCGCACGGCCAATTTGTGCCGGAAATCGCCGGTGTCCGGCATGATGACCCCCGCCAGAAACGCGCCAAAAATCGCATGGATGCCGATCAGCTCCGTGCTCAGGGCGCAGCCAAGCACCACGCCGATGACCGCGGCCAGCATCCCCTTGCCTGGATCGGGACGCTCCAGCGCCTGCGGTCCCAGCCAGCGCGGCAGATTTGGTTTGATCACGAAAAGCATGAACCCGATGAGGCAGGCCGCCAGGCCGAGATTGCAGGCCGCCGCCCCCACGCTCGCCGCCCGCACAATGGCCACGACAAAGGCGAGCACGCACCACGCCGTCACGTCATCCACCGCCGCGCAGGCCGTCGCCGTGCTGCCGAGCACTGTCTTGAAGATGCCTCGATCCTGCAGGATGCGCACCAGCACCGGAAAGGCCGTGATGCTGATGGAAATGCCCATGAACAGCGCGAAGGCCGTGAAAGAGGCCCCCGGCTGCGCGAGATGGCTGTAGAGAAACAACGCCAGCACCACGCCCAGAAAATAGGGAATAATGATGCTCGCGTGGCTCACCACGATGGCCGTGTGCGCCTTCTGCCGCAAATGGGCGACATCAAACTCCATGCCGGCGGCAAACATGAACAGGCATACCCCGATCTGGCTAAAGAGCTTTAACGCTCCCATGGATGCCGTCGGAAAAACAAACTGGAACGCCCCGGGCGCCACCAGGCCGAAAAGCGACGGGCCGAGCAGGATGCCCGCCACCATCTCCCCCACTACTGCCGGTTGTCCGCAACGGGTAAACAACCAGCCGGCGGCCTGAGACCCCGCGATTATGACCAGAAGCTGCAAAAAGAGCCGGCTCAGCGGATCATTGCCACCCTCCAGCAGACCGGCCTGAACCGAAGCCAGCAGCGAAATGCCGCGTGGCGTTTCGACCCCATGGGCCGTGGCTCCGGCGGGAGAGGCGCCAATGGGCGGCGGCAATTGGCTTCCCACATGCAGAATGCCCAGGATGCCAAGACCGACCATGCTGATGATGAGCACATACACCGCTGCGGCGCGTTTCATTCCATCCATAAACAATTCGAACCCAGTCCTGGCCGAAAACGCAAGCCGATACACGCGGGAAGGAACCCCGGAAGTAAGACCGATGGTTTTCAGCGCTCAAAACAGGCCTTTTCGGCCCGTTTAAGCCCCGGAATTGGCTCAAAGGCGAAGACTTGTGACTTTTCGATAAAAATATGAGATAATTCTTGTATCCGGTGCTGATTTTATTATATCGTTTCAGGACATAGACGGGCAGGACCTTCGCCGCAATGCTTCAGAAAAGCGCGAGTCCTCCCGAAAATTTCCATGAGCGGTATTCCAACCACCAAATTCTCGCCTCGTAAGATCCGTCTAAAGCGCACCGCCAGACGCGTCCTCTGGACCCGCCCCACGATGTACTTCCCGTTCGGCATCCTGAGAGGGCGCGGGAATGTCTTCAGGAAAAACGTCGAGCTTTTCATGGCGGGTTACCCAAGGTGCGGAAACACCTTCACCCGGGTGGCATTTCTCTCCGCCAACCCCGGCGTGCCGATCCTCACCCACCAGTGCGTGCCCAGCTTCGTCCTCAACCTGGCCCATGCCGGCATCCCCGGCCTCATGTTGATCCGCAACCCGCTCGACTCGGCGGTCTCCTGGGCCATCCATCAAAACCTCTCCGTGCAGGAGCCGGGTGTTTGCAAGCGATTCAGCTCCGCCGCATGGTATCCCCACCAGGACCTGAGCCTGGAGGAAGCCGTGGCATATTGGAATGACTACCACGAGGCGCTCCTGCCCGTGCGCTCGAATCTCTTCATCGCCCGGTTTGAAGAGGTCACCAAGGATTTCGGCGCCGTCATGAAGGCTTTTAACAAGCGGTGGGATACCGATTACGTCCCCTTCGAGCACACCATCGAGAACGCCGCCCGCTGCTTTCAGGTCACTGAAAACGAGCATACGTTGCCCGATGGCAAGGTCCTGGAAATGCAGGTCTGCCGGCCCTCCAAGAAGCGGAATATCGTCAAGGAAACCTGTCTCGATCAATTGAATCAATCCGACTTCCTGCGGGAGGAGCTGGCGCGGGCGCAGGAGCTTTACGACGCGTTCGTAAACGATCGGCCCGCGGCTCAACAGCCGTTAGTGACCCGGATGACCCCAGCGGCCTTCCAGCCGAGGGTCCTCCCGGCCGAGTCCGCCGTGGCCTAACCCTCCCGCCGGCTGAACCCTCCCGCCGGCTGACTGGCTGACTGGCGGATCGCGCCTCCCCGTTGGAAACCGAATGGCCTTCCCATTCGTTCCATGGTTCCATAATGCTCATGGCATCCATCTCCATGCGCACCTTCCTGATACCCGCCCTGCTCGCCTCCTTCCTCCTCGCCGGCTGCGCCTCTCACCCGCGCGACTTCATCTCGAACGGCGCCACCACCAATCTGCCTCCTACTGATCCGGCGCACATCCAGATATTCGATTCCGTCCCGCGCGGCATGGTCATCGGCACCGTCCTTGTGGACCGGTCCAAGGCGAAGAATACCGCGGAGATCATCGGGCAGGCGCGAATAAAAGCCGCGTCCGTCGGCGGCGATTGGATCGTCTGGGAGGACTCACTGGGGACTTCGCCCTCTGCCAGCGCCACGCCGGCCGGCCCCACCGTCCCGGCGCCGAACGGCGGCGACCTGGCCCACAGCGCCGCCCTCCCCGAACCGCTTCCGGAAGAAACGCTGGAAAAATCGCCCCAGGCCCGTTTCACTGTCGGGATCTTCCTCCCCGAGGGCCACTCCCAATAGCCCTCATCCTTCATCCTTCAGCCTTCAGCCTTTAGCCTTTCCTTAATACCCCAGGTTCGGCGCGAGCCACTTCTCGATATACTCGACCGTCTCCCCCTTGCGCGCCGCATAATCCGCCACCTGGTCGCGATTGATCTTCCCAACGCCAAAATACTTCGCGTCCGGATGCGAAAAATAGAGCCCGCTCACCGCCGCTCCCGGGTGCATCGCAAACGACTCCGTCAGCCTCACCCCTGCGCGCGCTTCCGCTTCCAGAAGCGCGAATAGCGTCCCCTTCTCCGTGTGATCCGGGCAGGCTGGATAGCCCGCCGCCGGACGAATCCCCCGGTACTTCTCCTGGATCAGCTCTTCCCGGGTCAACCCCTCCCCCGCCCCGTATCCCCACGCAATCCGCGCCTGCTCGTGGAGATACTCCGCGAAGGCCTCCGCCAGCCGGTCCGCGAGCGCCTTGGCCATAATGGCCGAGTAATCGTCCAGCTCCTTCTCGTACTGCCGCGCCAGCTCGTCCCCGCCGTGGATTCCCACCGCAAACCCGCCCAGGTAATCCGGCCCCTCCGACGCCACGTAATCCGACAGAGCGTGGTTATACTGCCCCGGCGGCTTTTGCATCTGCTGCCGCAGGAAATGGAACCTCGCCAGCTCCGCTCCGGCATCGGTAAACACCCGCACGTCATCCCCCACCGCATTCGCCGGCCAGAATGCGTACACCCCGCGCGCCTGGAACAGATCCTCCTTCACAATCCGGTCCAGCAGAACCCGGGCATCATCATAAAGCTCCCGCGCCTGCTTCCCATGCAGCGGATCGTCAAATATACCCGGGTACCGTCCTCGCAATTCCCAGGTGTGAAAAAACGGAGACCAATCGATGTACTCCACCAGCGTCCCCAGCCGCGCTTCGACGTTGCGCACCCCCGTAAATTCCGGCTTCGGCGGCGCGTACCCGGCCCACTCGATGGGCGTCCGATTTGCCCGGGCCTGCGAGATCGGCGCCAACTTGTTGTCCTTTGTCTTCGCCGCATGCTCCTGCCGCAGCCGCTCATAATCCGCCGCCGTCTTCTCCTCAAACCCAGCCCGCAACTCATCGCTCAGCAGCGCGCTCACCACCCCCACCGCCCGCGAGGCATCCAGCACGTGCACCACCGGCTTGCGGTAATGCTGCGCGATCTTCACCGCCGTATGCGCCCGGCTGGTCGTAGCCCCGCCGATCAGCAGCGGCACTTGAAACCCGAGCCGCTCCATCTCCCGCGCCACATGCACCATCTCATCGAGCGACGGCGTAATGAGCCCGCTCAGCCCGATCACATCCGCCCCCCGCTCCCGCGCCGTCTCCAAAATCTTCTCCGCCGAAACCATCACCCCCAGGTCGATGACTTCGTAATTATTACACTGGAGCACCACCCCCACGATGTTCTTCCCGATGTCATGCACATCCCCCTTCACCGTCGCCATGACAATGCGCCCCTGCGCCTTCGAGAGGGCCGTCTTCTGCGCCTCCATGAATGGCATCAGATAAGCCACCGCCTTCTTCATCACCCGCGCGCTCTTCACCACCTGCGGCAGGAACATCTTTCCCGCCCCGAAGAGGTCCCCCACCACGCTCATCCCGCTCATCAGCGGCCCTTCGATCACGTCCAGCGGCCTCGGCAGCTTCTGCCGCGCCTCCTCCGTATCCGCGTCGATGTAATCGACGATTCCCTTCACCAGCGCATGCGAGAGCCGCTCCTCCACCGGCGCGCTCCGCCATTCCTCGTCTTTCACCACCGCCTTCCCCTGCGCTTTCACCGTCTCCGCAAATTCCACCAGCCGCTCCGTCGCGTCCGGCCGACGGTTCAGCAGCACATCCTCCACCAGCTCCAGCAGGTCCTTGGGAATCTCCTCATAAACCGCGAGCTGCCCCGCATTCACGATTCCCATATCCAGCCCCGCCCGGATCGCGTGGTACAGGAACGCCGAGTGCATCGCCTCCCGCACCGTATTGTTCCCCCGGAATGAAAACGAAATATTCGACACCCCTCCGCTCACCCGCGCATGCGGCAGGTTCTCCTTGATCCACCGGGTCGCATTGATGAAATCGACCGCGTAATTGTTGTGCTCCTCCAGTCCCGTGGCCACCGTCAGGATGTTCGGGTCGAAAACGATATCTTCCGGCGCAAATCCCGCCTGCTCCGTCAGGATGCGATACGCCCGCGCGCAAATCTCCGTGCGCCGCTCAAAATTGTCCGCCTGCCCGCGCTCATCAAACGCCATCACGATCGCCGCCGCCCCATACCGCCGCACCAGCCGCGCCTGCCGCAGGAACTCCTCCTCCCCCGCCTTCAGGCTGATGGAGTTGACCATGCTCTTCCCCTGCACACATCGCAGCCCCGCCTCGATCACGCTCCACTTCGAGCTATCGATCATTAGCGGAATCCGCGAAATATCCGGCTCACTCGCGATCAAATTCAAAAACCGGGTCATCGCCGCCTCCGAATCGATCATCCCCTCATCCATATTCACATCCAGGATATTCGCCCCCCCCTCCACCTGGTGCCGCGCCACCGCCAGCGCCCCCTCAAAATCCCCGGCAAGGATCAGCTTCGAGAACTTCGGCGACCCCGTAATATTCGTCCGCTCCCCGATCATCACAAACCCCGTGTCCCCTCCGATCCGCAGTGGTTCCAGCCCGCTCAAACAAAGCTCCCGTCTTCCCTCCTCTCCTTCGCTGACTTTGCGTCCTTCTGTAAAAATCCCCTCCCGCGGCGCGCAATCCCTCACCGCCTCCGTAATCGCCTTGATATGCGCCGGCGTAGTCCCGCAGCACCCTCCCACGATATTCAGCCACCCCTGCTCCGCCCAATCCCTGATCTGCGGCGCAAGCGACTCCGGCGTCTCGGGAAACCCCGTCGCCGATAGCGGATCGGGCAGCCCCGCATTCGGATAAGCGCTCACAAACACCGGCGCCACCCGGCTTATCTCCTCGATGTACGGCCGCATCTCCCGCGGCCCCAGCGCGCAATTGAGCCCCACGCTCAGCAGCGGGGCGTGCGAAACCGACGTCCAGAACGCTTCGACCGTCTGCCCCGTCAGCGTCCGCCCGCTCAAATCCGTGATCGTCCCCGACACCAGCACCGGCACCTGGATGCCCCGCGCGTCAAAAACCTCCATGATCGCAAACAGCGCCGCCTTTGCATTGAGCGTATCAAAAATCGTCTCCACCAGCAGCACATCCACCCCCCCGTCCAGCAACGCCTCGATCTGCTCCCGGTAAGCCTCCGTCACCTGCGCAAACGTCACCTCCCGCTTTGCCGGATCATTCACATCCCGCGAGATCGACAGCGTCTTGCTCATCGGCCCCACCGCCCCCGCCACGAACGCCTGCCTCCCGCACTTCTCCACCGCCCGCCGCGCGCAGCCCGCCGCCGCGAGATTCAGGTCCCGCACCACCGCCTCCAGCCCATAATCCGCCTGCGAGATCGTCTGCGCATTGAACGTATTCGTCTCAATGATATCCGCCCCCGCCGCCAGGTATTTGGCATGGATCTCCTCGATCACCTCCGGCTTCGAAATGCTTAGCAGATCATTATTCCCCTTCAAATCGCTGGGATGCCCCGCAAACCGCGTCCCCCGGTAATCCGCCTCCGAAAGCCTGTATTGCTGCACCATCGTCCCCATAGCCCCGTCAAGAATGACGATGCGTTCCCGAAGCAAAGCATGGAGAGGATGAGTAACCGGAGTAACAGACGTCATGGAATCCCCAGAATAAAGGCTGCCCGCACCCCAATCAACGACAAATTATCATATCATGATTTGAAGATGCGTTCCATTCTCTCGTTTCCGCGCCCTGCGCACATTCACAGCAATCCGCCAAAGGCGGCAAATATCCTCATTCCGCAATCCGAAATCCGCATTCTCTTCCGGTTGCTTCCTCTGCGTCCTTCTGTTCAATCTCTACCCCCATGCCTTCGCTCAAAATCCAGGAGCTCCCCGATGAAGATCGCCCTCGGGAAAAACTCGTGAAACAGGGCGCCTCCGCCCTTAGCGAAAGCGAGCTCATCGCCATCCTCCTGCGCACCGGCACCGTCGGCGCCAACGCCATCGACGTCGCTCGCGAACTCCTCATCCGCTACCAGTCCCTCACCGCCCTCTCCCGCTGCGATGCCCGCCAGCTCTCCCACGTCAAAGGCATCGGCCTCGCCAAGGCCCTCCAGCTTGCCGCCGCGTTCGAGCTCGGCAAACGTCTCGCCCAGGAATCCCCGTCTCGCGGCAAGCTCGACACCCCCGAACTCATCTACGATCTCCTCGGCCCCGAGATGCGCATGCTCTCGAAGGAATCCCTGCGCGCCATCCTCCTCGACACCCGTCTCCGCCTCCTGCGCGTCGAGGAGATTGCCCTCGGCACCATCTCCGAGTGCATGGCCCATCCGCGCGAAGTCTTCCGCCCCGCCCTTGTCCACTCCGCCTACGCCGTCATCCTCGCCCACAACCATCCTTCCGGCGACCCCTCCCCCAGCGCCTCCGACATCCAGATGAGCCGCCGCATGTCCGAAGCCGCCAAAGTCCTCCAGATCCGCCTTCTCGACCACGTTATCATCGGGGCCCCCGCCGAAGGCCGCCCCCCGTACTACTCCTTCAAAGAAGCCGGCGTCTTATAGAGCCGCCTGCAATTCCGCATTCCGCAATCCGCAATAGTCCCCAATGCCCATCCACCCCACCGCCCTCGTCCACCCCTCAGCCGTCATCGCCCCCGACGCCGACATCGGTCCCTACGTCTGCATCGAGGGCCCGGCGGAAATCGCCTCCGGCTGCGTCCTCCTCTCCCACGCCATCCTCACCGGCCGCGTCCTCATCGGCGCCGATACCCGCATCGGCTACGGCGCCGTCATCGGCGCCCCCGCCCAGCATCTCTCCTTTTCCCCCGATCACCCCGGCCAGGTCATCATCGGCCACTCGAACACCATCCGGGAGCTCTGCACCATCCACCGCTCCACCGTCGAGGGCGGCGCCACCCGCGTTGGCGATCACAATTACCTCATGGCCGGCGCCCACCTCGGCCACGATGTCCAGCTCGGCGACCACGTTACCATTGCCAATAACGCCCTCCTCGGCGGCCACGTCCAGATCGCCGACCGCGTCTTCATCGGCGGCAGCAGCATCTTCCACCAGCACATCCGCGTAGGGCGCCTCGCCATCACGCAGGGAGGCAGCGGCTTCAGCAAAGACATCCCCCCCTTCACCATCGCCGCCCGCATCAACACGGTCGCCGGCCTCAACTCCATCGGCCTTCGCCGGGCTGGCCTTTCGAGCACCCAGCGCCTGGAAATCAAGAACGCCTTCAAGCTCCTCTACAAGAGCGGCCTCAATACCGCCCAGGCCCTCCTCGCCGCCCAGGACCTCGACTGGGGCCCCGACGCCCGCGAGTTCTTCGACTTTGTCCAAGCCGCAAAAAAGCGCGGCATCTGCGATCTCCTCGAGACCTTCCGTGCCAGCCCCCCCGAGCCGGAAGAGGGTTAAAACACCGGGTTCCAAACCCGGAAAACGCAGCGACTGGCCCTCCGCATTCTGCGATCTGAGAGTAGCCCGCAAAGGAAAGCCGCACGCCCAGCGTGTCAAATCCTTCGAATTTTTCCCGTTTTCCCCGTTGCCAACCCCCCTCCCAGGCGGATAACTACACCGGCGCCTCTCACCCCCCCTCAGTTCATGAAGCACGCCCAGCTTACCCTATCCCTCGCACTCTGCCTCACCCTCCTCTTCCTTGCCGGATGCGCCACTCCGAGGGGCAACGGTCAGGCCGGCCGTGTCGCCGGTCTTTCAAAGATCGTCCGCACCACTGCCTACACCTCTGCAGAGCCCGGCGGCCATCACGATGCCTGCGGCGGCATCCTCAGCACCGGCGCCATCCATAGCGCCGCCGCCGATTGGTCCCGTTATCCCGTCGGCACCCGTTTTCGCATTGTCGAGACCGGCGAGGTCTGCGAAATCGACGACTACGGCTCCGCCCTCATTGGCACCAACACCATCGACCTCTACAAAGACAATCGCCGCCAAATGCGCACCTGGGGCGTCCGGATGGTGCACATCGACATCCTCCTCTGGGGCTCCCCGCGCCGGAGCCTGGAGATCCTCACCCCTCGCGCCCGCAACTCCCAGGTCCGCCCCATGATCGCCGCCCTCCGTCACCAGACCCAGGGCCCCCCCTCCACATTCCACCGCATCTCATCCTAATTTCATGAAACTACTCGTCACCGGCGGAGCCGGATACATCGGAAGCATCTGCGTCGAGCAACTCCTCGACCAGGGCCACAACGTCACCATCTTTGACAACCTCACCGAAGGCCATCGCCGCGCCATCGATCCCCGCGCCCCCCTCATCGAGGGCGACCTCCAGAACCGCGACTCCATCTTCGCCGCGATCGACCGCATCCGTCCCGAGGCCGTCATGCACTTCGCCGCCAACGCCCTCGTCGGCGAGTCCATGGAGAACCCCTCCAAATACTTCCGCAACAACGTCGGCGGCGGACTCAACCTCCTCGACGCCATGATCCATAACGGTGTGAAGCGCTTCGTCTTCTCCTCCACCTGCGCCACCTTCGGCCCCCCCGACCGCATCCCCCTCGACGAAACCCTCCCCCAGCGCCCCATCAACCCCTACGGCGAGTCCAAGCTCCTCTTCGAGAAAATCCTCCGCTGGTACGACGAAATCCACGGCCTCAAATTCGTCGCCCTCCGCTACTTCAACGCCGCCGGCGCCACCGCCCGCTACGGCGAAGACCACCGTTGCGAGACCCATCTCATCCCGAACATCGTCAAAGTCGCCCTCGGCCAGAAACCCCACGTCGAAATCTACGGCACCGACTACGAGACCCCGGACGGCACCTGCATTCGCGACTATATCCACATCCTCGATCTCGCCCAGGCCCACATCCTCGCCCTCGGCGTCTCCTCCAGCGCCTACTACAACCTCGGCACCGGCGGCGGCACCAGCGTCCGCGAAGTCATCGCCGCCTGCGAAAAGGTCACCGGCCGCCCCATCCCCGTCGTCGAGAAACCCCGCCGTCCCGGCGACCCTCCCCGCCTCATCGCCGGCTCCGATAAAATCAAGCGCGAGCTGGGCTGGTCCCCCAAATTCGAGTCCATCGAAAAAATCGTCGAAAGCGCCTGGGCCTGGCACCTCAAGCACCCCAAGGGGTACGAGGACTAGCGCCCCTCCTGCAGACTCGACGGCGGCTCCTCCATCGGAGCGTGAAATTCCAGGTAAACGATATTCTCCTGCGCCGTCGTGCGAGCCATTTTATCGCCAATCGCTTTGCCATCGAGCCATTGCTCCAGGGCGCGCAGGTCCTTGCCTTATGTCGCGATGCGGCAACGCAGCCGTTATCCGAATGCTTGAAATCGGTGAATACCGCCGCGGGCCACCACCGCGTGGCCGAATTTCTCCAGGGCCAGCCCTGGCCCCATTACGAACCGCACCCCCGCCAGGCTGGCCTTCTCGTCCGCATTGAAGCCGACGGGAAACGCACGACCGGGCGATTCGTCAATCGCCGATTCGAGCTGGTCAAGGCGAAGCCCGAACGGCGATGAGCCTGCCGCTCGACCGTCGCCCGGTCATCGTGGCAGTTGCGGGATCGAACGGTGCAGGCAAAACCACTTTCTACCACGCCCATCTCCAACGCGCCGGGTTGCGGTTCATCAACGCTGACGTATTGGCGCGGGAATTGAACCTCGATGCCTACGAGGGCGCTCGCATTGCCGATGCGCTCCGGCGGCAACTGGTGGAACTGCGCGCCATTTTCGCCTTTGAAACCGTTTTCTCCGATCCCGTCGGCGACAAGTTGGCTTTCCTCAAAGAAGCGGCGGCAAGCGGCTACACTGTCGTTCTCTGCTTCATTGGAATTTCCGGACCGGAAGTCTCCGAACAACGCGTCGCGATGCACGTGTCTCAAGGCGGACACGATGTGCCGGGCGAAAAGATGGCCGCTCAATTTCCACGCACACTGGCGAATCTCAAGACCGCCATCCGTGACCTTCCCCATGTCTGGATTTTTGATAATGACGACCTGCGAACCCCGTTCCGCCATGTGGCGGTGTTCGAAAATGGCCGACAGGTAGCGCTCAATGACCCGGCACCTGCATGGCTCACCCCGCTGTTAGCCTAGGAGCCCGGTAAACTGAATCTCCCCCTATGCCGCCAACGGCGCCGGCCCCAGGCTCTCCAGCAGCTCCCGCACCTTTAAAAAATCGAACGGCTTCGCCAGGAACGCCGAGGCCCCCGCCGTCGCCACAAATGGGTGATCCCCCGAAAGCGACCCCGAGCAAAGCACCAGCTTGATATCCGGGTTCCGGCTGTGGAGCGCGTGGGAAATCGTGATGCCGTTGAACCGCGGCATGAGCACATCCATCAGGACCACATCCGGGTGGAAGCGGTCATATGCCGGCAACACGTCCAGCCCGCCGGTCGTGACGGTGCATACCTCGTGACCTGCATTGCTTAGATACCGGGACAGAACCGCGGCCAGTTCGCGTTCGTCGTCTGCCAGGAGGATTCGCATGGGGGTAGAAGACTTGTTTTGAGGGGAGGATTAACGGCGGGTATTCGTGACCTGGACACACGCCACAGCCTCCAGCAGGTCATCCAGATGGAACGGCTTGGCCAGCATCGTGCCTTTCACCTTCTGGATAAAGTCGTTCACCTTGGGATTGTGCCCGTGGCCGGTGATGAAAATGAAGCGCCGGCACAGCTCCGGCCGCATCCGCTCGACAGCCGTGTAGAACATATCGCCTGGCAGCTTGGGCATCATCATGTCGCAAATGACGATGTCGAAATTATCCTTCAGCACGGCGCGGACCCCTTCGGCCCCGTTGCTAACCGACACGACCTCATAGAAATTCGACTCCAGGAATTCCTTGATCACGTCCTTCAAAGTCTCGTCGTCCTCCAGGACCAGGACACGTTTGTTTTGGTTCATCGGTTCGATGTCCTTGTAATATTGATGCGGTGGGGCGAATTCAGGCATTGCTTTTAGGGAGGTAGGCTCGCGGTGACAGTGCTCTCACCCTTGAGTAAGCACTCCTCGTGCCATAGGCCGCAAACCGTTGCCCCTTCCACACCCCTTCTTTGCACCGCAAACCTGCGAAAGGTTCCCGGTCCCTCCGCGCCTCCTTCCGCCTCCTCATTCCGCATTCTGAAATCCGAAATCCGCATTTTTCCCCTCCCCCACCCCGTCCACAACCGGCGTCTGCGGCCACGATCCAATATCATGATTTGTCTCCAGCACCACCTTCACCCCATCCGCGCGGTGAACCAGCAGGTGCCGGCTATCCACGGTAATCTCGTGTCCATCCTTTGCTGTCTGGCATAGCCGCCCCGCCCAGTATCCGTGCTCCCGCATCGCCTTCACGAACTCATCCCGGGGAGTCCGCGTCCCCAGCACGTCGTGGATATTTTTCCCAATGACCTCGCCCCGCAGCCAGCCGTAGAGATCCTCCGCCCCGCTGTTCCAGTAGATGATGCCACCTTCCTCATTGCGCACGATGATCGCGTCATGCGACAGCTCCAGCAACTCCGCCTGCTGGCGCAATTGCTCGTTCAGCCGATGCTCGTCCGTCACATCCATGCACACCCCCGTGCATTGCCACTTCCCCGGCTCGATGCGCACGATCGCAACCTCCTCGCGAATCCAAATCGTCTCGCCGAATTTATCCAGACACCGGAACTGCTGTGAATAGGAGGCGCTGCCGTTGATGAATGCCTTCGACGCCGTATCGCTCATGGGGGCGATATCCTCCGGATGCCGGCTCGCAAGCCACGCCTGGCCGTAAGTGACGCCGGCAGGAATATGAAGCGGCTGGAAATGCTGCGCCGCCACCTCGTCCTGCACCGTCAGATGCCACTTGAACTTTGACACCCCGGCCTCGAATTCCTCCCACCCCTCCTGCCCCTCCACCATCGCCCGCCACAGGATGCAGCGGGCATGCGTGACCACGTTGCGAATGTCTTCCTCAGCCCGTTTCTGGCTCGAGATATCCTGGAAGTAGGCAAACCGATAGAGCGGCAGCCCCTGCGGGTCCCGCACCAGGGTTACATTCGTGAGGCAGGCGAACTGGGTCTTGTCCTTGCGCATGTGCACCGATTCGTACATTAGATGGTCCCGTGCATTGATAATGTCCACCACCTGCGGCAGCTTCGCCGCGGACTCCGGCGCAAACGTCTCCGCGACCGGCATGCCGATCATCTCATCAGACTCGTAGCCGTGCATCCGGGCGAATGCGGGATTGGCAAGCTGCACGAGGCCCCGTACGGAATCGATGATGGCCACTCCCCACGCCGACCCCGTGAAGATCGTCTCATAAAGGCTCAGCGCGCTATTCGCCTGGCTCAGGTCCGACGTTCTCTCCCGCACCCGCTGCTCAAGCGTATCCTTCATCTTGCGCAGACCGGCCTCCGCCGCCAGCCGCTGCTCGACCTCAGCCTCGAGCGCTTCCTTTTGCCGCCGCTGCACCCGTCCCGCCTCCAGCAGCCGGAGCACCGCCGGCGCCAGCGGCGGCAGGCAAATGGCGGTCGTCACCGAAGCAATCGCCGTGACCACCTTCAGAAACGCGGCAAACCAGTAATCCGCATGCCAGACATTCCATGCCTCCACAAAATGCGTCGCCCCACACGCAACGATGAACCCCCCGAACGCGATCACCATCCAGTGAAACGGCAGGTTCCTCCGCGCCTTGGCCACCAGGTAACAGAGCGTGCCCGAGATGGAAACATACGCCAGCCCGATGAGCACGTCGGATAGGACATGCGTCCAAAGCAGACCCGGGTCCCACAGGTAACAATGCCCGTGCGGCATGAACGGCTCCGCCGGACGCATCGCAAACCAAAAAGCTCCTCCGACGGCCACGGCTATGGCCGTGATAAGGAGGGACTTCCGCGAGTTCGGCATTGCGGCAACGATGGATATTAGGCCCAAAGGGACATGCGGGCAAGGGCGTGCAACATTGATGACCTCTCTCCGAACAACTGTCTTCGGAAGGCAGCGCCTCTTTGGATGGGTTCAGGACCCCTCAATGCCCGCCAGCCGCCTTGCGCAATCGATCTCCGATCGCCGCCCCGAGCCCACCCCCGGGCGGCGGCTCCGCCACAATCACATCCAGTCCCAGCCCATCCAGCCGCCGCCATTCCCTTCCGCCTTCTCGGGGCTCGCCCGCCCACCAGCCCCCGTTAATCCCTTCCGCCTCCTCGGCGGGAAAGGCGGAAGTGGAAAATCTGAATGGGAATATCCCTTTAATTTGCGCACGTGCGCGATATTTCTCACGAAAGGTGCGCTGGAAAATAGGTCCCGAAGAGGCTCGGAATCAGGGACATTTTGTCTTAAATCTTTGCCTGACCCCCAGTTTCTTGGCGTATACTCCTTATCTCCTGAAATCGGATTATGTCTTCACAAAGGTTTTCCATTTCGGGTGAAGGCAATATTGCGTATTATCGGTAAAAAGCATGTAGGGGCAAGTATCCGCCTCGACCACCAGACATGTGGCAAATGAAGCGATAAAGCCGATGCATTTTGTACGACAAATACCTGGATCGGGTAACACTCGTGAGAAGTCAGAACTTTTTACAGCAGCCAGTTTCGAAATCTCTCTTGGCATGATTTTTCCTTTCGTGTCCGAGTTATGGTTTAACAAAGTCTTTCCAGGTGGGGTGCCTGCAAAGGTAGCCATTTCCGTAGCTCATTGCGTGTGGACAGGTAAATGGAGCATCGACGTGACAGGTAGCAAACGACTTGATTTCACCGATGGGTTTTGTGCGGCAGATGTTGGGATCAGGTAGTACCCGTAAGAAGCCAGACCCAGCCTGACTACTCCCCGCCTCTAAAATCTCGTGTTCCATAATTTCTTCCTGCTGTACACTTCGCCGCCCTCACGAACTCATGGGGGCACCTCATCCCTTGCCCTCATGAACTCGTTCCCTTGCGCTTAGACCAGAACCATTGCCTTTCCAATCTTGCGTGGGCTGAAGCTTGCACAGAGTATTGAAGCTGTGTCTATCGGGGGTGAGGTATGCTCACGCATAAGAGAACGACCGAGGCGTTAAAGTTGTCCACCTCACAGCAAGAAAGCGTCACCCGCCCCGTACCACCAAAGCAGGCACCGGCAACTCTATACGCAGCGCAGAGGCATTCCCAGTTGCATTCACAACCGACCCCTCGAAGCCACGATGGTTTTGCTTTTACCGTGCTACTTCAGAAAGAATGTTTTCGCAGAATATGGCCTCATTTTAAAAACCGCCGCTTTATCCCAAACTCTGGCCAGTGCCAACCACAGTGTTCGCACCTCCATGGATGAATCAGTTTGCCAAGACAAATCGCCACCCAGCACACCCCCCATAGACCAACAGTGATAATCGTCAGAACTAGGTGCAGGATGTGGTTGATTTCCATTTTGATGAACACCTGCTCGTGTCTGCACTTGTTGCAGTAAGCCCTGATTCTATTCTTTTTCCTCTTCCGGTGTGTCTGGAGCATTTGATTACTCCTCGCAAAGACAAATGTTACGATTGGGTAACAATTCTGAGACAATATGATTTCGATCAGGTGACACTATTCGGCCCTGAAAACTCCCATTTCCATCTTCCATATATTTTACCTTCCACGTCCTGATTCTGCATAAAATCGAGGAGCAGGCAATCCATGTTTCTTGCTTTTTAATTCGCAAAAAACACACAAGCGATGTGGCGCATTAGCGAGGCAAAGGTAAATGGAGGAAAAAACAAACCTGGTTTCGCCGCTCCACATTAAACTCGATTGCAATTAGGAATCCACGCCCTGCCCGAAACGAGGAGCAACACTTGAAAAGAGCCTGCAAGTTGTGGATTGTCATCTATGACAAGGCATCATTACACTATTTTGTTCAAAAGCGGAAAATCCTCACTGTGGAATTAATCGATGAAACGCTCCACAATGACTTTGTAGCCTCCTGCAAAATAAGCATGGAGATTAAGACCTATTCCACTAGCTCCGGGAAAATAGCTATTAATTTTGAAACTGTGGCAGCAGTGCAGGTTCAACACTGAGCAACTTCCATCCGACAGGTGAATCTTTACAGTTAAAAAGAAAGACCTGCTGAACACGCCGGGTCCTTCTCTTTCTCAACCCCTGCGGCGATCAGTCCTACACGCTGTCTTCTCTTGATCCACGAGGATGTTTCCTCTCCATGACGGCGCATGTGCAGCATCAACAATAGCCGATGGTCTCTTGCTAGGAAATTGCTTTTGCGCGCGCCGCACCGTGGACGGTCGGAATGCGGATCGGCGTCGGGGAGTGAGGGGGGTCTGTCTTTAAGTCACACTGCCAACGAAACGACAGTCACCATTTATTGCGTTACCGAGTGCAGGAAGCGTGGATTGTTTTTACTGATTTCAGTCGGATATTAATTCAGAGGAGGCGAGGTTATATGTCAACATTAACAGATTCAACAGAATGGGAAAACACTGGTGCATGTAGTGCTGCGGTGCTGGAATTGCCCGATCCCGCCATTTGTAGGACGAGACCAATCGCAGGCATGGGTGCATGTGGAGAATGTCTAGTCGAACGCCCGTTCAACTGCCACCATATGATAGACTACGGCGACCGGCATCTTTGCTACCACCCGGATTGGAACAAGTTTATTCGACCATGATGAAAGGAGATAAGAATATGAAAGACTCTCTAGACGAAAAGTATGAAACACCGCTAACTCCTGAATTGTTTGCAGAGAAATTCAATTATTCCCCTGCATTTGTTCGCCTTGCTATAGAGTGCGGGCTGGATTCTCCCGGAGGCAAAATTACAGCCGTGGCTTTTTGTAATTGGTTTGTGAAACATTACAACAATTTCAGAAAAATGGCGGGACTCGCACTTTTAAAGCTTCCCACCGAAACGATGACAGCCGAAGAGCGTGAGTATACAACAGTGGGTAATATTTTGAAAACACATGCGGACTATTTTGCCTCTCGCAGTTCCTCGTTGGGATTTAAAAAGGCGTGGAGAGATTTAAGCAATGAATATTCTACTTGTGCGAAGAAGTATAAAAATTTGCAGGGTCAAAGGTAAACCAGGAAGGGAAAATAGGGGTCAGGCAAAGATTCATGACAGAATGGCCCATGCCTTTAGCGGCTTCGGCAGGTTTTTATCGATTTGGGGCTTTCGCCGGATTTGCTGGCTGACATTGGCTGCGCTGCGCATGGCAAGGTGCTCGGCGAGCCAGCCCATGCTCACTGTGGTCCGATGCCGGATTACCCGGGCAATCGCCACTTTCCTTGCATCGCTGCCCTTTAGACTCGCGAGATACTGGGGCTCGATTCGGGCGAGTTTGATGCCTTCCTTGAGCAGCCGCAGGGCTTCCTGCTCTCCATGCGCGCGGCTTTCGGGACTCCCGCGGTAACTCGGGTGGCGGGCCTTTTTGAGTACGACGTGGCCTATTTCAAGCATTCGCTCGGCAAACGCCTGGGTTCCCCAATACCATCCGCGCCGCAATTGGCTGCATCGACCGTCGGCATCCGGCGGCGGCTCTGGGACGCCGCAGTTCTCCGAGGTTTCGGACCGTGCCCGGCGGTCAAGCCGCTCGACCCAGCGACGGCGTCCCTGGGCGGTATCCGGGCAGCCAAAGGCGCGCAGGGCATCGGCGGCCGCCAGCCAACGGGGGCGCCGGCGGGGCGGCAGGGCGCAGCCGCCAGCAACGCTGCTCCACGGGTAATCGAGCACGCTGGCTGAGGACCGGGGCTTTACCAGTCCGGCTCGTACCGGGTTGAGATGGATGTAATCGAGCAGTGTTTCGTAGTAGAAGCCTTCGCCCTCTACGAGCACGGCCTTGTAACGGTCGCCGAAGAGCCGTCCCCAGAGGCGGTGGCGGATGTTGAAACGGCGGGTATAGGTGTTTTGCAGCCACTTCATCCCGGCCACCAGATTGGGCTCCGGGGTCTGGATGAGCAAGTGGTAATGGTTGCTCATGAGTACCCATGCGTGGACGCGCCAGCCGGTCATTTCGCAGCCTTGGGCGAGGGTCTTTAAAAAGAATCGCCTGTCGTCGTCGTCGCGGTAGATGAGTTCGCGGCGGTTTCCACGCGCCATCACGTGATAAAGCGCGCCTGGATGCTCGATTCGGATGCTCCGTGCCATTGCCAATCGCTATTCGGCTTTTCGACGTCTGTCAAGAATCATTGCCTGACCCCTATTTTTCTATTTTTCCCCCAATTTGGCTTCAAGTTCATGGTGAGAAGGGTGGTTTCCTACGATCTTCTTCAACCTCCACTGGTTGGCAAATGCTTTTTTCCGCTCCCTCCCCATCAACACCAGCCCCGCACCACCAAAGCTCCACCAGCGGCTTTATAGGAGCTTGTAGAGGCATTCCCTTAGCACAATCCACAACACCATCGAAGGCATAAGGTTTATGCCAACAGGTCTATGTTCCTGTCAGACTCACAGTACCACTGCCATTGGGGCCGAGGAAGAAACCATTACCCATGATTTGATCCTGAAATAGGACACCACCGAAATCGGTTAACTTGGCTTTTCCTCCAGGAACTGCCGGAGAATACTTGAAATATCCTTTGAAAATTCCGGTTGAGGGAGTGATTGTAACCTTCAAGCTGTCTTGAGGATTGGTTATGATCAGCTTATTCGCATCGGAAAGCTGTGCCGTTCCTGACAGAATGAAGCCACTCGTATCGCTCAGTTCCACTGTGCCACTGGCGGTGCCACCTTCAACAGGAAAGCCGGGGAGAACACTTTTGCCTCTGCCAGGTGGCATGTAGAGCGACCCTTTGACATTCAGAGTGGTATCAATGGTTGCCGGGTACTTTGTTGTTGTCCTTTGTTCTGGTTTTATCCATTCGAGTGTTCCATTGAGATCGCTCGTGCCGGTCTCGATCACAAATTTTAGGGTTCCAGACAACAGTCCTTTTTGCCCTCTCGTCGTGACCGACGGATACCTCAAAGGTTTATTTATTGAAAACTGGGTTACTGCCGTGCTGGTCACTAAAACTCCGGAAGTGCTGAAGCTTTCTCCGTCGGCTAGTTTGCCAGCGATGGCTACGCCGCCGTGCTTACCAACCGTCAAGGTTGCATAGCCGGTGCCTTGTGGAACTGCATCGCTCGTATCGGTCGCGCTGAGTAAAATCGTATATTTGCCAGGCTTGGGCTCGGGGAGGACGGCGAGGCAGTTTGCACCAAAGATGCCAGTTAGCCCGGTAACAAGGTTTGCGTTGATCGGTGCTCCACTGGTGGCGTCGTATTCGCCGATTATGGCGGGGAAGCTGATTGTGCTGTTGGGGGGACCGCACGCCACATAGAGATTGTTGCCCACGATCGCGAGGCTGACCGGGAAGTTTAGGCCGGTGATAAAGTTCGCGTTGATCACCGCTCCGGTCGTGGCGTTATATCTGCCTACCGAGCCGGGAAGGGAGTTTGTCAGAAAGAGGTTGTTACCGGAGACCGCGAGCCCCATGAAGGCGCCATTCGCATTTGTATCCCCCCCAACCCCGGTGATGAAGTTTGCCTTGATCACTGCTCCGGTGGTGGCGTTGTATTTACTCACAATATAAGTACCCACGAATTGATTGATCGGAGAAACGATAAAGTGTGCCACGAAGAGGTCGTTGCCAGAGATCGCAATGCCCATCACAAAGTTCTCTTCACCGGCGAACCCACCGGTGAGGCTGACGAGGGTGGAGTTTATAGGCGCGCCGGTGACGGCACTCCATACTCCCACGCCACCTGGACCGAGGCCACGATTATTGCTCGTCGCCACGTAGACGCGCCCGTTGCCTAAAATCACAAGCCCTCCTCCCGACTCCCGGTTCACTGACCCTGGTGTGATAAAGCTGGCGTTAATTGTTGTCCCGTCCGTCTGGTATTCGCCTATCGAATATCCGGCCGTGAACGGAAAGAGGATGTTGCCGGTGGGGCTGTTGTAGATCGCAATGTCGCCGCTTCCCCCGGCGATCAGGCTGACGTTGATCGGCGCTCCGCTGATGGCGTCGTATTCGCTCACCCCACTGCCCTGGCAGACAAATAGCTGCGCGTTGGCACTGTAGGGCAGGCTCAAAAGAGCGACGGTAATAACCAGAAATGAGAAAAGGCCGAAAGGGCGGATGGACGTTGTTGGCTTCATGATTTTTGGTGTTTCCAGAGGGGAATGGTTGAGTCGATCAGACAATCCAGCTTCCGCATGGAAACCCGGAAACCCTCCCTGAGCGGTGCGGCGCACTTCGTGGCTCCAATTGGCACTGGAAATCGCGTAAAGCGGTGCCCCAAAGAAGGTCCAGCCTCAGCCTGCCTGCTAGGAAATTGCTTTTGCGCGCGCCGCACCGTGGACGGCCGGAATGCGGATCGGCGTCGGGGAGTGAGGGGGTCTGGGGGGAGCGAGGGGTGCAGGAAGGATGAAATTTGGAGGAAGAAGGATGAATACGGCTGCCCGTGCAGCGCCAAAGGGAGGATTTTCGAGGCTGAATTTTTATCGAGGAGCGATTCATGGGATCGATCGTTGTTTTTGAACATGATCATCGGCTCCGCATTGCCAAGCATTTTTTCGGCAGCGGGTCTTGATGGGTGCTGATCCGTGGGCTCAGTCCAGAACGAGAATGCAACCGTCTTCGCGGGGAGCTTCGCCCGGGGCTACGCCCGCCCAAGAGGGGTGGAGGCGGAGTTCGAGGCGCTGGTCGAACAAGTCGAAGTCCTGTGCCGCATCATCGTCTGGAATCCATTCGCGGATGGCCTGCCAGGGCGGTTCGATGGGCTCGAACGTCTCGATTTCGAAGGGCGGATCGGACGGCGGGGGGATGTCGATAGCGGATTCCCAGAGGCCGTGGAGGCGCAGGAAGAATTCGATTTCGCCGGGACGAATGAAGGTGTCCACGACTTTCATCGCGGCCTTGCAGCAGGGGCATTGGAGCGGGTCGGCACCCCACACGTGGAGGATGAGGTCGCGCCAGAGGGGGCGCATGGCGCGGGCTGTGGCCTTGGGTGGGGGCGGGACGAGGGGAGCTTTGGGTGCGGGCGGGGGTTCGCCCCATAAGCGCTAACTTATTGCAGGACAGCCCGAGAATGAAAACGACCGGCTCTGAAAGAGCCGGTTGTCTTCGGCCGCTCCTTCGGAGCCGGGCTGTGGCGTAATCCGAGGCGGCGATCCATTCGCCGGTCTGCCGGGTGCGGCGCTGGTGGCAGGCAGGGCAGAAGTGGCGGGACTTGCAGGTGAAGGCGAGGAGTTATGATTATCTGGGAACGCTGGGCCGCGACGCGGTGATGCATGTGCAGAGTCAATATTCCTGGTATTTTACGCTGTTTGGTTATCGGCTCGCGCCGGTGTAAGAGATCGAGGAAATCAGCGGTTCCCTGGATTCTTCGGAACGCACCCCTCTCCGGATGGGTTCTTTTCTCACCGCCCGCCAGCCGCCTTGCGCAATCGATCCCCGATCGCCGCCCCAAGCCCACCCCCCGGCGGCGGCTCCGCCACGATCACATCCAGCCCCAGCCCATCCAGCCGCCGCATCGCCGCAAAAAGTCGCGCCGCCGCCTCACGCGAATCGCCGCGTGGCGTCAGCACCTCCATCGCCGCGAATTGCGCCGGCCGTTCGGCCCGGCTCCACGCCAGAAGCCCGGCCCTCCCCTCTCCCTGCCAACTATCGCTCTCCCCTATCCTGGAAAGCAGCCGCAGCGACGTCCCAGGCGCGTAATGGCTCTGCATCTGCCCCGGTCCCTCGATTCCTGAACCGGCTCGCGGGAAAACCACCTCCCCGTACGCGCCCAATTCCTCTGCCGTCACCGGCCCGGCACGCAGAATCTCCAGTGCTCCCTCTCTCACGGCGACCACCGTCGATTCGACCCCCACCGCGCAAGGCCCGCCGTCCAGGATCAGCGGGATCCTCCCATTGAGTTCCTCAAAAACATGCTCCGCCGCCGTCGGCGAGATGCGCCCGAACCGGTTGGCGCTCGGCGCCGCCACCGGTTGCCCGAACCGCCCAAGCACCGCCCGGAACAGCGGATGCGCGCTGATCCGCACCGCCACCGTCGCCAGCCCCGAGGTCACAATATCCGGCACCACCGCCCGGCGAGGCAGCACCAGCGTCAGCGGCCCCGGCCAAAAAGCCTCGATGAGCCTCCTGACGAGCACATCATCCGCGGCAAGCGTCAGCCGCCCGAGCCAATCCAGGGACGGAAGATGCACGATGAGCGGATCAAAAAAAGGCCGTTCCTTTGCCTCGAATATCCGCGCCGCCGCCTCCGCATTGAGCGCATGGCCGGCCAGCCCATACACCGTCTCCGTCGGCAGGGCCACCACCTGCCCGGCTGCGAGGAGGGCTGCCGCCTGCTCGATCCCGGCGGCGCCGTCAAGAAGCTGCGTGTTCACCGGCGCCGGTCATTCGTCTTCCAGCCGGACATTGAGCACTTCGCTGGTTTGTTTCTCGCGAAAAGCCTGGAGCCGCCCGTGAAGCGCCGGGTCGTGGATGGCCAGGATGGCCGCCGCCAGCAACGCCGCGTTCTTTGCTCCGGCCGCGCCGATAGCCAGCGTACCCACCGGCACTCCCGCCGGCATCTGCACGATGGAAAGCAGCGAATCCAGCCCGCTCAGCTTGCTCAACATTGGCACCCCCAGCACCGGCAGCAGCGTCTGGGCCGCGATGACTCCGGCCAGATGCGCCGCCCCGCCCGCCCCCGCGATGATGACCTTGATGCCCCGCCCCTCCGCCTCGCGGGCGAATTCAGTCGAAAGGTCCGGCGTGCGATGCGCGGAGATCACCCGCGACTCATGCGGGATTCCCAGGTCACCGAGCATCCGCGCGGCTTCCCGCATGATGTCCCAATCGGACTTGCTTCCCATGATTACCGAGACGAGGGGAGAATTGGTGGCCATTGCTTTGATGGCCGGATATTCCAACCCCGGGCCGAGCCCTGTAAAGTCCGAATAGACGATATGCTCCGGATTTTGCTCCCGCCGACCGGTAAAAAAGGGGCAGCACGCGCCAATTTCCAATCAATCTGCCATCCAACGCTTGACCCGAGGGACCGACATCACGTAGAACGCAGTTGCGGACGCCCCCCGCCGCTGAAACCAACCCAAGGAGGTGATGATTAAATGCCGAGAGGCACCGTAAAATGGTTCAGCGAAAAAAAAGGCTGGGGGTTCATCGTGGACCCCGATGTCCATAGCGATATATTCGTACACTATTCACAGATTCAGGGAGATGGCTTCCGCACCCTTGCAGAGGGTGATGAGGTCGACTACGAACTGTTCAGTGACAACAAAGGGGCGAAAGCCCGCAACGTCGTACGCGTACAAAAAAGCGTGGCTGCCTGAGCAAAACGGCCTGGTTCCGATACCGCCGATAAATTTCCCGTCCGGGGGTCGCGCCGCTTGAACGCCCCCGCGCAGGAGAATGTCGTCCTCGTCGGCTTCATGGGGAGCGGCAAGTCGTCCGTCGGACGGCTCGTCGCCCGCACCCATCAGGGTCATTTTGTCGATACGGACCGCCTGGTGGTCGATCGCGAAGGGCGCGAGATCAGCGACATCTTCGCCGCGCACGGCGAGCCCTTCTTCCGCGAGCAAGAGAGCGCCGCCCTCCGCTCCCTCCTGGGCCTCACCGGCCTCACCCGCCTGGTGGTGGCCACCGGCGGCGGCATCGTGACCGTCCCCGCCAATGTCCCCCTTCTCAAGCAACTCGGCCTCGTCGTCTGGCTCACCGCCTCCGAGCAGGTCATCTGGGACCGCGTCTCACGCAACCAAAAGCGCCCCCTCCTCCACACGTACAACCCCCGGGAAACCGTCCACTCCCTTCTCGAAATACGGAATCCGCTCTACGAAGCCGTCGCCGACCTGAAAGTGGACACCACCGATCTGACCCACGCCGAAGTAGCAGCGATCATTTGCGCCCGCCTCCGCAACGCGGAAGGGTAATGCCTAACGAGGCTGTGGGGGCAACCCGACCCTTGCATCCATCCGCCATCCGCGTTCCGCAATCCGATGACCGACCTCAAGACTCAACTGGTCTCCCGCGCCCTCGCGCTCGGTTTCGACCTCTGCCGCGTGGCACCGTGCGTCTCCCCGCCCCACGCCGCCGCATTCGCCGGCTGGCTCGACCAGGGCAACGCCGGAGAGATGGCCTGGCTCGACCGCAACAAACACCGCCGCATGGACCCCCAGCAAGTCCTCCCCGGCGCCCGCTCCGTAATCGTCCTCGCCCTCAATTACTGGCAGGGCCCCCCCGAAAATCCGCTATCCCCCCGCTTCGCCCGCTACGCCTGGGGCGATGATTACCATGACCTCATCGCCAACCGCCTCCGCGACCTCGACACCTGGCTCGCCTCCCAAGGCGGCCACCAAAAGCCCTACGTCGATACCGGCCCCGTCCTGGAGCGCGACTTCGCCGCCCTGGCCGGCGCCGGGTGGCACGGCAAGAGCACCATGCTCATCTCCCGGTCTCTCGGCACATGGTTCTTCCTCGCGGAGATCCTCACCACCCTCGATCTCCCTCCCGACGAGCCTGCGCAGGACCATTGCGGCACTTGCACCCGCTGCATCACCGCCTGTCCCACCGGCGCCATCGACGCCCCTTACCATCTCGATGCCCGCCGTTGCATCTCCTACCTCACCATCGAGCTTAAAGGTTCCATCCCCCCCGATTTGCGCCCCCTCATCGGCGACCGCATTTACGGCTGCGACGACTGCCTCACCGCCTGCCCCTGGAACCGCTTTGCCCACGCCTCCCGCGAAACCGCCTTCCACGCCCGCGAGGCGACCCGCCTCCCCCTCCCCTCCCTCCTCGCCGTCACCGATCAAGACTTCCGCACCCTTTTCCGCCACTCCCCCGTCTCCCGCCTCAAGCGCCGCGGCCTCCTGAGAAACGTCTGCGTAGCCCTCGGCAACACCGGCACCCCCGCCGACCTCCCCGCCCTCGATCGCGCCTCACAGGACCCCGAACCCCTCATCCGCGAGCACGCCGCATGGGCCATCGCCCAAATCACCAACCGCCAAAATCCAGCGCCCTAGCCATTTCATCCTTCATACTTCAACCTTCATCCTTCATCCTCCCACCATGCTCTTCGGTCAAAAAGTCCATCCCCTCTCCTTCGAATACGCCACCCGTTCCGTCGTCAAGGCCGACGCCGTGGAAATCTCGGCAGACTCCTTCAAGGCTCGCATCCGCTGCGACGCCATCACCGATTTCTGCACCCGCCTTACCGTCGAGAACCTCAACGTCAAAGACCCGCGCAATTACTCCGACGGCATCCTCGATCAATACCGCCAGGGCAGTCCCGTTGCCGCCGTGCGCGGCAAGCGCGTCCACTTCGCCGCCCCCTCCGCCACCATCGATGTCGGCCCCAGCAGCCTCGCCATCACCCTTCCCCAAGGCCTCACCATCGAGACTACCGCCGACGGCTTCGGCTTCAACGGCCTCAAGACCATCTTCAATTTCGACGTCCCCAACGCCACCGGCTTCCACGGTTTTGGCGAGCGCACCAAACGCTTCAACAAGAGCGGCGACAGCATGGAGTTCCACACCGTGGACGTCATGGGCATCTGGCCCCACACCTATTGGCGCGACGATTTGGACCCCACCTACGTCTCCATCCCCCTCGCCATCCTCCGCATCGGCAACCAATGCTGCGGCCTCTACTTCGATAGCCCCGAGCGCCTCGTCATGGATTGCGGCCAGATGCGCCCCGGCCATTTCATCGTCCAGTCCATGGACGGCCACAATCACCTCTACCTCATCAACGGCCCCACCCTCCGCGACGTCGTGCGCAACTTCGCCACCCTCACCGGCCGTGCGGAGCTGCCCCCCGCCTGGGCCATCGGCTACCATCAATGCCGCTGGGGCTACGAGACTGCCGAGCAATTTGAGGCCCTCGCCGCCGACTTCGCCCGCCACGACCTCCCCTTGAGCTGCCTTTGGTATGACATCGATTACATGGACGAGTACCGCGTCTTCACCTGGGACAAGAAGGACATCCCTCGTCCGCGCAAGCTCAACGACTCGCTCAAGCGCCAGGGCATCAAGACCGTCACCATCATCGATCCCGGCGTAAAGCTCGACCCCGGTTACTCTGTTTACGATAGCGGCAAAGCCGCCGGCATCTTCTGCAAGACCGCCAGCGGCCGTGACTACGTCGGCCAGGTCTGGCCCGGCGACACTGTCTTCCCCGACTTCACCCAGGAGGCCGCCCAGGAGTGGTGGGCCGGCCACGTTGCCCATTTCCTCGCCGAAGCCTCCGTCGACGGCGCATGGCTCGACATGAACGATCCCTCCACCGGCTGGTGCGACGCCGACGACATGCTCTTTGACGGCGGCGCCATCCCCCACTCCCGCTACCACAACCAGTTCGGCCACTTCATGGCAAAGGCCACATGGCTCGCGTTCGAGAAGCTCGACCCCCAGCGCCGCCCCTTCCTCCTCACCCGCAGCGGCTTTACCGGCACCCAGCGTTACAGCGCCATCTGGACCGGGGATAACGACAGCAACTGGAGCCATCTCCGCATGTCCATCCCCTGCACCATCAATCTCGGCCTCTCCGGCGTCGCCTTCAACGGCCCCGATGTCGGCGGCTTCGCCGGCAACACCACCCCGGAGCTCCTCGTCCGCTGGTACCAGGCCGGCTTCCTCTTCCCCTTCTTCCGCAACCATGCCGTCTTTAACTCAAAGACCCAGGAGCCCTGGCAATTCGGCCCCGGCGTCACCGACCGCGTCCGCGATGTCCTCCACACCCGCTACCGCCTCCTCCCTTACCTCTACCAATGCTTCTTCCATAACCACCTCACCGGCGACCCCATCCTAAGACCCCTCCTCTACGAGTTCGATGAGCGCGAGCTCGAGAACCTCGACGACCAATACATGGTCGGCGCTTCCATCATGGCCGCCCCCATCGTCCAAAGCGACGCCCAGGGCGACTTCATCGTCGCCGGCGGCGTCCGCCGCCAGCTCCGCCACGTCACCTTCCCCGCCGGCTGGTGGTACGACCTCACCATGGGCCAGTGGATCGAGGGCGGCCGCACCATCCGCTACGCCGCCAGCATGGACGAAGTCCCCCTCTTCGTCCGCGAAGGCGCCATCATCCCCTGGCACAACGGCGCCCTCGAAAACGGCGACACCCCCCTCGACGACTTCGAGCTTCACGTCTTCCTGCGCACCCCCTCCTCCCAGGCCGCCGCCATCCTCTACCTCGACGACCAAAAAACCCGCAAATACCTGACCGGCGACTACAACACCGCCGCCGTGACCATCTCCGTCACCAACACCGAAGCCACCCTCGAAGTCACCGAAACCGGCCCGCGCAAACCCTCAAAGCTCGACCGCGTAGTCTTCTACGGCGCCCCCTTCCTAAAAACCGTCGCATCCCCCCGTTCCAAACCCCGCAAACTAAAGGCCGCCCATCGCCGCTGGGTCAGCAAGAACCTCCCGGTAACTTACCCCGCCTAGAATTCTCCTACCTCGATTGGTCGCTCCGTCTCGATGCCGCGCAGACGCGCCGCCCAGGCATCGAGGCTGGCCTGCCGTTGTTCATCGGAAAGGTGAACTGGCGCATAGACGATGTTTGGCGCAAGGACCTCCCAGCCGGTAAAGCGCAGGATCCCACGCTGGATCGGGCGCAGAATCGCCTGGATGTCCCCGTTCCATCCGCCCTTTAGATAGAGCCTGTCCGAGGGGAGATGAACAAGGCTGGATGAGGGTTTGAGGGCAAAAAAGCACGGGCATGGACAGCGAAAAACGCTGCCATGCCCGAAATCGGCTGGTTATAATTTTGTCGCCAA
>Ga0182030_10004488_pt1 | contig 29749 bp, 30 predicted proteins | sample 812S3MmetaG_FD_121299 | JGI IMG/M metagenome (GOLD analysis project Ga0182030, IMG submission 121299) | Permafrost microbial communities from Stordalen Mire, Sweden - 812S3M metaG (Illumina Assembly) | ecosystem: Environmental > Terrestrial > Soil > Wetlands > Permafrost | place: Sweden...
CATCCGCGCCTTCGCCGACCAGCGCCATCGGCACGTCCTGCGCCGCGCGGCGCGCGAGCAGCGCCGTCGGCAGCCACGCCGGATCGGCGAGCGGTTCGCCGACGGTTTTGATTAATGTTGACAAGGCTTCCGGCAAATCATTGGGCCGCACCCAGACCGTGACCGGCTCCAGCTTGAGCGAAGTGGCGACGGATTCGGCGAAGTTGCCTTCGTCAAACGATTCCTCCTCGAAACGCAACGTGTAAGCCCGCAGCCGCCGGCCGGGATGCAGCGAGCGCATGACCGCCGAGACCAGCGACGAATCCACGCCGCCGCTCAAAAACACCGCGAAGTCCACATCCACATCGGACTGCCGCCGGACACTTTCGCGGAAAATTTTATCAAATTCATCGAGCGAAGATTTTTGCTTTGGCGTCTCGACATTTTTCCAGCGCCAGTAGGTCGAGTGCCGGACGCCGCGCGCGTCAATCTGGACGATGCCGCCGGGCGGAACTTTTTGAATGCCCGTGAATGGCGAGGAGGGCGAGGCAAACAATCCAAACTGGAGGTAGCGCTGCAAGGCGGTTTTGTCGAAATTCACCGGCAGCTTGCCTTCGGAAACGATGCTGGCAATTTCCGTCGCGAAAATGACGTTGTTCGTCGTTTGCGTGTAGAACAGCGGCCGCTCCCCGGCCCGGTCGCGTATCAAAGTCAACCGCCGTTCGCGCGGATCCCAAATGCCGATGGCGAACGCGCCCACGAGTTTCTCCGCGAACGCCGCGCCGAGTTCCAGATACATTCCCGGAATCACCGCAACGTCAGTGGCCTGTTTCACCGGCCGACCGCGTTCGGCCAGCCATTTCCGCAGTTCCTTGTGATTGTCAATTTCCCCGTTGCAGACCGCGACCACGCCGCTCGCCGCGTCAATCATCGGCTGCCGGCCGTCGTCGCCGCCGCGGATCGCGAGCCGCGTCGCGCCCAGCACGGCGGATTCGGAGGCGTTGAGGCCGACGTCATCGGGGCCGCGATGTGACAACGCCTGCAACATCGCGTTGACGCGCAGCCGGACGGATTCCGGCTGGCGTTCGCCCGCGATGTTCACGATGCCGCAAATTCCACACATGCAAAAATCAAGGTGCCGGCAACAGGACGCCGACGTATTGCGGCGTCAGTTGCTGGAGGTTAGTTTTCTGAATCCCCGCGACCGCTTCCAGTTGAAACCTCTGGTTTGAATGAGCCAAAAGATAAACTGGATGTTTCCGCCCGGCCAGCCAATGATCGAATTCCGCCACCGGCACCAGATTCGTCGGCCAGCTCGGATCGTTCTTCAACCGGAACAAAATATAATTGCTGGAACTGGTGATTTCACTGCCGTCCTGGGTCAGCAGCGTGGCCGTGCGGTTGAGATAAAATGGCAGGCCGTTGGGAAAGCACTGCAAAAAAGCCAGCTCGGTTTCGGGCGGCAGCGGCGGCATTTGCTGCGACAACTGGCGGGCCGACTTGAGATTGAAAACTACCTGGATCGCGCCAAGGTTCAGCGTGAACAGCAGCACTGGAAAAACGGCGAAGAGGACAAAACAAAGCCCGGCATCGCGACGGAAGCGCACAAGCAATCCCAGCACTCCGACCACGGACAACAAAATGATCGGCGTGAGAAAATGCCGGCCCAATTCTCCGGCGTCATCCACCGAAAGCCCCAGCGGCTTGGCGAGTGAATTCATGCGCGGCGAAAGATAAACCGCCGCAGCGGCGACCACGAAACACAAGACCGCCAACGTGATCGCCGCGCGATATACGATCCGCGCGACTTTGCCGTCGGGCCTGGCCATGGCCTGCTGAAAAAATCGCGCAACCAAAATACCGCAGGCCACCGTCACGGTTAGAATGTAGCCCGGCAGTTTCGATTTCGAGAGCGAGAAGAAAATCACGACAACAATTGCCCAGACGAGGCAGAGCCGGTCGGCGGACGTCATGGATTTTTTATTTTTCCACGCCGCCACGCCGGCTTCGGGTAGAATAAAACTCCATGGCAGAAACAGTCCGGCGACAATCAGCGCGTAAAAATAAACCGGCTGCGAACGGTGAAAGGTCGTGGTTGTGAACCGGTGGAACGATTCCTCGATCAGTCCGTAATAGGGAAAATCGGGATGTTGCAGCGAAAGCCCGATGAACCACGGCAGCGTCACACCGAAGAACGCCAGCAGGTTTAACGGCGCGAAAAACCGTTTCCACACGCCGCGCCGGCCCTCCACGCGATGGAACACAAACAGCACCAGTCCGGGAATCAGAAAACCCACCGGCCCTTTTACCAATGTCGCGAAACCCGCCGCCAGCGCGCCGAGCAGATACCAGTTGCGCCGGGATTTTCCCTCGCACTCTTCGGCGAGATACCCGGCGAAGATTGCGACCACGACAAAAAACGCCAGCGCGATGTCGAAAATCACCGTCCGCGAAAGCACCACATACAGCGGCATCGTCGCGATGATGATGACCGCCATGACCGCGCAGCACCTGCCATAAACGCGGCGGCAAAATCCATACGCCAACGCCAGCGTCGCCAGTCCAAAAATTGCCGAAGGCAGGCGCGCCGCCGTCTCGTTGTTGCCAAACGCCGCCAGCGAAAGCGCGACGGCCTTGAAATAAAAAGCCGGCTTGTCCAGGTAGGCGATGCCGTCGTAGCTGGGCGAAAGCCACGCGCCCGACTCCTTCATTTCGCGGGCAACCTCGGCATTCCGGCCCTCGTCCGGCTGCAACAGCGGGAGTTTTCCGAGCTGAAAAAAAAGCGCAAACCAGACAACGGCCAGAGCCAGTAAAACCCATGCAGCTTCTGATTGCGGAACCAAGGATGAGCGACGCGATTCGATGCGATATTTTGCCATTGTCATTTTGCAAGGCAAGCCCATCTGCGGTTTTCAGCAAACAATTTCCACGGCGCGATTCGACAAAACGGCATTGCCTGATAAAATCCTGATACAGGCAAAATGGAAAATTCGCCGGCCAATTCAACCGTCACCGAACTGCGCGTCACCGGCATGACGTGCAACAACTGCGCCCGCAAGGTTACCGACGCGGCGCAGCAGATTCCCGGCGTCCACAGCGTTTCCGTCAGCGTCGCGACGGAGCACGCCAGCGTCCGGTGGAATTCCACCGGGGCAAAAAATGTTTCCGCCGTTCTCGCCGCGATTTCACGGGCCGGATTCGACGCCAGGGAAATGTCCGCCGCCAGCGCCACCAGCCCGGCGAAGCGAAGCCAATGGCAATGGACCTTGATCGCCGGCCTCACCGTGACCGCCGCGCTGATGATCGGCGAATGGATTTTCCATTTGATGATGACCGGCTGGTTCCGCTGGCTTTCGTTTTTTCTGGCGGCCGGCGTGCAGATTTTCTGCGGCGCACAATTTTATCGCGGCGCGTGGCGGCAGCTCAAAGTCGGCGCTTCCAACATGGACACACTCGTTGCGCTCGGCTCGACGACGGCGTTCGGCTACAGCACCTGGGCCTTGTTCAGCGGCGCAGGCGGACATGTTTATTTCATGGAAGCCGCCGCCATCATCTCGCTCATCAGTTTCGGCCACTGGCTCGAAGCGCGTGTCAGTGACAAGGCCAGCGGCGCGTTGAAATCCTTGTTAAACCTCGCACCGCAAACAGCGCAGCAAATTCAAGACGCCGCTTCAGCTCAGCCAAAAAGTTTTGATCTCCGCAGCTTCAGGCCTGTTGCGGCAACTCAAACTACAGAAGTCGAAGTTCCCATCTCCGAATTGAAAATCGGCGACCGCATCGCATTGCGCCCCGGCGACCGCGTGCCGGTGGACGGCATCGTCGTCGAAGGCGAATCCGCCGTGGACGAATCCATGCTCACCGGCGAATCCTTTCCTGCCGACAAAAAATCCGGCAGCGAACTTTTCGCCGGCACGGTGAATCTGAACGGTCGTCTCGTCATGCGCGTCGCCGCCACCGGCGAGGCGACCGCGCTCGCGCACATCATCGCCGCCGTGCAACGCGCGCAGACCAGCCGCGCGGACATCCAGCGCCTCGGCGACCGCATCAGCAACGTCTTCGTGCCGGTCATCGTCGCCATCGCGCTCGCCGCCGGGATTTTTTGGGCGATTCATTCCGGCGCGGAAAAAGCCTTTGTCGTCGCGGCGGGGATTTTGATTGTCGCGTGTCCGTGCGCGATGGGCCTGGCCACGCCCGCCGCCATCATGGCCAGCGCCAACACCGCCGCGCGCCGGGGAATCTTGATTCGAGATGGAATTGCGCTGGAGAAGGCGGGGAAAATCACGGCGGTGATTTTTGACAAAACCGGCACGCTGACCGTCGGCAAGCCGGAGCTGGCGGGTTCGTGGTCGAGTAGCAGCCGACGTGAGGAGGCTCCAACTTCTGCCGGTTTGAACAAAAACAAATTAGAGACTCCTCACGTCGTCTCCTACGAAGAAGGAAAAATCGCCGCCGCCCTTGCGCGCAATTCCGCACATCCCATAAGTCAGGCCATCGCCAAGATTTCGGCGGAGAAGATTGAACTTTCAGATTGGAAAGAAGTGCGCGGCGCAGGCGTGGAAGGCAAACTCTCAACCAGCAACTCTCAACCAGCAACTTTCCGCCTCGGTTCGCTACGCTGGCTCAAGGAATCCGGCGTGGATATGGCAGCAGGTGAAAAATTTATCGCCGAATGGTCGGGGCAAGGCGCGACGATTGTCGGGCTGGCGTCGGACAAAATGTTGCTCGGACTGTTCGCCGTGCGCGACGCGGTGAAGGCGAATGCGAAAGAGGTTGTCGAACAACTCCAACAGCAGGGACTGAAAATTTATCTGCTTACCGGCGACAATTCGCTGACGGCGGCCAGCATCGCCAAGCAGGTCGGCATCATGGCGGAAAATGTGTTTGCGGAAGTGCGGCCGGAACAGAAGGCGGAGTTCGTGAAAAAACTTCAAGCGCGTGGCTGCGACGCCCCGTCGCAGGCTGTCGCCGCGACGCCCTCGTCGCGTGGCGAGCGCGTGGCGTTTGTGGGCGACGGCATCAACGACGCGCCGGCGCTCACGCAGGCCGACCTCGGCATCGCCGTGAGCCGCGCGAGCGACGTGGCGCGCGAGGCGGCGGACATCATCCTGCTGAAATCGGAAATCGAGGCCGTGCCGGAGGCGCTCGGCCTGGCGCGGGCGACGTTGCGGACCATCAAGCAGAATCTGTTCTGGGCGTTTTTTTACAACGCGCTCGGCGTGCCGCTGGCGGCGTGCGGCATTATCAGCCCGATTTTCTGCGCGGCGGCGATGGGCGTGTCCGACTTGATTGTGATCGGCAACGCGCTGCGGCTGCTGCGTTGGCGGAAGTAAATTTGCCACGCTCGACAAAACTTTTCCGCCGCGCCATTCTGCTGCGATGGCATTTGAATCGGAACCGCCGCTCGACGCGCTCTGGAAGGAATACGCCCGGGCGTTTCAGGATTGGGACGACCTCACGCTCGCGCGCTGGCTGGCGCAGACGCTCGGCCAGCTCGAAGGCCGCGCGTGGCGGCTCTCGCATCCGCTCGTCGGCGCCTACCGGCTGGGCGCGCAGCTCGCGCACGAACGGCAGATCTGGTTCAAGCGGCTGGCCACGCCGCCGGCGGCCTACGCGGAATCGCCGTGCTGCCGCGCGCCGTTCCTGCCGCTGCTTACCCGCGACGTGCGCGAGTCGGGCCTGATCTGCCAGCATTGCAGCGAAACACTCGTGCCGTTCGAGGAAGTCTCCGCCGAGGTCCGCGCCGAGATCGAGGCGTGGGCGCAACAATACGAACCTGTCCACGCCGTAGCGCATTGGGACGACCGCCAGCGGCGCGGTGCGGGAAATTATGACGCGGCCTACGAGAACGCAGCGGAGCAGGCGGAGCAATTGCTCGCGCGCGCGGGCCGCGACCTTGCGCCGAAGCTGCTGCAAATTTATCCGACCATCGTTTGGGAGGATCAGGACGAATGCCTGGAAGTCCGGCCGGAGGATGTGCCGGTGTGATTTATGATTTTGGATTTACGATTGATGATTTGTTTCGCAATTTCACGCTGGCTCGTAAATCGTATCTCGCAAATCGTAAATGATTAAGTTTGTTTTCAAATGGCTGTTGCGGCTGTTCATTCTGGCGGTCGTGCTGGTCGTCGTTTTTTTCCTGTCGCTGGATTCGATCCTGCGCGTGGTCATGGAAAACCGCATCCGCGCGCAGACCGGCATGGACGCGGAGATCGGAAAATTCACGCTCGGCCTCGTCGAGCCGACCGTGACAATCAAGGATTTCAAGCTGTTCAATCCGCCGAGCTTTGGCGGCACGCCGTTCCTCGACATCCCGGAAATCCATGTTGAATACGATCGCGCCGCACTCGCCAGGCATGAAATCCACGTCACGCTGCTGCGTCTCAATCTCGGCGAGCTGGACATCGTGAAAAACGAGGCCGGCCAGACGAACCTTTTTTCCATCGCCGCGCTGCCGGCGGTCAAAAAACCCGGCGGCGGCGGCGGAAAAACTTTTGCCAAGGAAACGGGCTTTGAATTCACCGGCATTGACGTGCTGAATGTTTCCGTCGGCACGGCAAAATTCATTGACCTGAAAGATTCAAAGAACAACCGCGAGCAGAAAATCGGCATCGAAAACTGCGTGATGAAAAATGTGAAGACGCCGACCGATCTCGCCGGTCTGGCCGCGCTCGTCGCCTTGCGCGGCGGTGGTTTTTTCGGTTCTTTGGTCGATTCAAAAAGTTCAGGTTTGGACTTTTTGAAACTGCCAGGACAATAAACCGCCCGCCACTTTCGCCTTTGTTGCGCGCGGAATCTTTTCTAACCTCGGCGCGTGCATCGTGACATCCTCAAATCCGTTTCGCGCCTCGTCGTGAAGCTTGGCACCGGCGTCCTCACCGACAGCCGGAAGCTGATTGATCCGGCGCAGTTGGAGCAGCTCGTCGCGCAGATTGCCACGTTGAAAAAATCCGGCAAGGAAGTCGTGCTGGTTACCAGCGGCGCGGTCGGCGCGGGCATGGGCGCGCTCGGCTACGCGGCGCGGCCCACCGATCTGGCGGAAAAACAGGCCTGCGCCGCCGTCGGCCAGTCGCGGCTCATGGCGGCTTACGACAAGCTTTTCTCCGCGCACGGCCTTGTGGTCGCGCAGGTGTTGCTCACGCACGAAGATTTGGAACATCACGAGCGCCATCTCAACGCGCGCAACACGCTCGTCACGCTGCTCGACCGCGGCGTCGTGCCCATCATCAACGAAAACGACGCCGTGTCGTTCACTGAAATCAAGTTCGGCGACAATGACAAACTGTCCGCGCTCGTCGCGTCGCTCTTGCCGGCGGATTTGCTGGTGATTTTGACCACGGTGGACGGCGTCATCGAAAATTTTGGGCAGGCCAATTCCCAAACGATCTCCGTCATCGAGCAGATTGACGCGGCCATTGAGGACATGGCGGGCGGCACGACCAGCGAAACTGCTGTCGGCGGCATGGCATCGAAAGTGCAGGCGGCGAAAATCGTCGTGCGCTCCGGCATTCCGCTCGTCATCGCGTCGGGCAAAAAGAATAACGTGCTGGCGAAAGTTTTGGGTGGTGAAGACGAGGGCACGTTGTTCGTCGCGCAACCGAACAAATTGCAGGGCCGCAAGCGCTGGATCGCTTTTTGCCATCATCCGAAAGGGACGCTGTTCGTGGACGACGGCGCGAAACTGGCCTTGTGCGAAAAAGGCAAAAGTCTGCTGCCGCCCGGCGTCGCACGCTGCGAAGGGGAATTCGCGGCGGGCGATGTCGTCCGTATTTGCGATCTGGACGGTTTGGAATTCGCGCGCGGCATTGCGAAATTCAGCGCCGGAGAAATCTGCGCCAAAAAACTCGCGCGGGTGGAACTGGTGCACCGCGACGACTTGGTGATTTTGTGAACCGATTTTTAACGCAAAGACGCCAAGGTGCGGAGGCGCAAAGGTGAAACAACATTTGCTTTGCGTCTTCGTTTCTTTGCGCCTTTGCATTTAATTCCATGAAAAAAAATCCCGCGATCAACGATCTGCTCAAAGTCATGGCGAAGCTGCGTTCGCCGAAAGGCTGCCCGTGGGACCGCGAGCAGGACCACATGACGCTGCGCCGCCATGCCATTGAGGAGGTTTATGAGTTGATTGACGCCATTGAAGCGGGCGATGACCACGAAATGGCCGAAGAGTTGGGCGATTTGCTGTTGCAGGTGGTTTTCCACTGCCAGCTCGCGCGCGAACGCGGATCGTTTGATTTTGAGAAAGTCTGCCGCGTGCTCGTGGACAAGCTCATCCGCCGTCATCCGCACGTTTTCGGCACCACGAAGGTTAAAAACGTGGATGAGGTTTGGGCGAACTGGGAAAAAATCAAGAAGGCGGAAAAGCTCGGCACGCATCTGGAGCGCAAATCGGCGTTCGACGGCATTCCGAAACATCTGCCCGCGTTGCTTCGCGCCGAGAAGCTTTTGAAGAAGGCGCACAAAGCGAAACTTGTCGTGGATGGCAAGAAATCAGTTTGCAAAGTTTCCAAGACGACGCTGGCGAAAGAACTTTTTGCACTGGCGCGGTTCGCCCAAGCGCGCGGTTGGTGCGCGGAGGAATTGCTCACCAGTGAAATCAAAAAACAAGAACGCCAGTTGCGCCGCCGGGAACAAGCCAGTTCGCCGAAAATCAGGCATTGACAGTTTCCGGAAATCTGGTTTAATTCCCGACCCTTTGCGGGAAAATAATTTTATGTATGCTGTTTTAGAAACGGGTAGCAAACAATATCGCGTCGCGGCGGGCGACACGCTCGAAATCGAACGTCTCGAAACCGAGGCGGGCAAGCCGGTCACCTTTGACCGCGTGCTGCTCGTCAACAACGACGGCAAGCTCGCCGTGGGCACGCCCACCGTCAGCGGCGCCACCGTCGAGGCCGACGTGGTCGCGCACAAACGCGGCGAACACAAGCTCACTTTCAAGATGAAACGCCGCAAGGGTTATCACAAAACCATCGGGCACCGTCAGGAACTGACGGTCATCAAAATCAAAGAGATCAAAGGTTAATTTTTCAGGCTTATGGCACATAAAAAAGGTCAAGGTAGTGTTCGCAACGGTCGCGACAGCGTCAGCAAGCGGCTGGGCGTAAAAGAATTTGGCGGCACGGTCGTCACGGCGGGCAGCATCATCGTCCGCCAGCGCGGCAGCAAATTTCTCGCGGGCAAAAACGTCGGCACCGGCCGCGACTGGACGCTGTTCGCGCTCACCGACGGCAAGGTGAAGTTCGACAAGAACAGCCGCCGCGTGAACGTGGTGGCGGAAGCCGCCGCCGCGAAAAACTAATTTTCGCCAACCGATTTCAAGGCGGGGCTTCGGCCTCGCCTTTTTTTGTTGGCGCGACTGATCATGTTCATTGACGAAATAAAAATCTCCGCGCAGGCGGGACACGGCGGCAAAGGCTGTGTCGCGTTCCATCGCGAGGCTTACATCACCAAGGGCGGTCCGAGCGGCGGCAACGGCGGGCGCGGCGGCAGCGTCATCCTGCAGGCCGACCACGACCTGAACAATCTCATCGCGCAGTATTACGTCCCGCGCCTCATCGCACCACCCGGCGAAGGCGGCATGGGCAAGGGCATGGACGGCCACGCGGGCAAGGATCTCATCATCAAAGTCCCCTGCGGCACCTTGGTCTGGCGGCTTCCCGGCGCCACGCCTCCGCCGGTGGTGGAAGATTCCGAGGACGAGGACGACGAAGCTGAAGGCGCCGAAAAAAATCCGCTGTTCAGCACCGGCACGAGCCAGCGTCCGGTTTTGCGCGCAACCGCCGGCATTCGCGGTTTGGAATTGGATTTGTCGAAGGAAGAAGAGGGCGAAAAACTTTCCGTCGCTTCACCCAAAGGCGAACTCGTGGCCGACCTCACGCAGGACGGACAGCAATTTGTCCTTTGCAAAGGCGGACGCGGCGGACTGGGCAATCGCAATTTCGCCACCGCCGCGCGCCAGACGCCGCGTTTCGCGCAGCCGGGCGAGCCGGGCACCGAGGGCGATTTTCTGCTGGAACTGCGAATTGTCGCGGAGGTTGGCTTGGTCGGTTATCCGAACGCGGGCAAGTCCACTTTGCTCACGGCGATTTCCAAGGCGCGGCCGAAGGTCGCCTCGTATCCGTTCACCACATTGCATCCGCAGATCGGCATCGTTGAATATCCCGACTGGAAGCGGCTCACGGTCTGCGACGTGCCAGGCCTCATCGAAGGCGCGCACCAGAACGTCGGCCTCGGCCACAAATTCCTGCGCCACATCCAGCGCTGCAAAATCCTCGTGCTGCTGCTCGACATGGCCGGCACCGACGGCCGCAAGCCGTGGGACGATTACAAGCAACTGCTCAAGGAACTGGAGCTTTATGATCCCGCGCTGCTCGAAAAAGAGCGCCTCGTCGTGGCCAACAAAATGGACGAGGCCGTCGCCGAGAAGAATCTGAAGCAGTTCAAAACAAAAAATAAAAAAGTGAAGGTGCTGCCCATCTCCGCCGCGTTTGACCAGGGCATGGAAAAATTCCTGGCGACCATCCGCAAAGAGGTTGAGGAAGCGTCTGATGAGTAGCAGCCGACGTGAGTCGGCTCAAATTAATGCTGGAGCGGACTGATGTCCGCTGCTACGAATTTAATTCCAAAAAACGCATCACGGTATCGCCGTGCTTGAGCAGCTTCACTTCCGACCACGGCGGCATGATTTCCAACGTGTCACGCTTGGTGTGACCAAGGACAAATCTTCCGCCGGGGGCGAGCAGCCTCGGCAGGTTTGGATCGTCGAGCAACTGCTGGGCGAATGACGTCGAACGGCGGTTCACATTTTTCTCACCGTAAGGCGGGTCGGCCAGGATCAAATCAAACTGCCGCCCACTTTCGGCAAGCTGGCTCATCACGGGAAAAACATCCTGCGTCCGCGTTTCCAGAATTTCTCCAAAGGCCGCCGCTTCCGCATTGCTGCGGATGAATTCCGCGTGCCGGTGAGATTTTTCGATGCACATCACGGAAACCGCGCCCCGGCTCAAACATTCCAGGCTCAACGCGCCGCTGCCGGCGAACAATTCCAGCACCCGCGCGCCGACGACCCGCGCGCCGAGCGAATTGAACACCGCCTGTTTGACCAGATCCGGCGTCGGGCGGACGTCGAGTCCCTTGGGAACTTTCAGAATCCGCCGAGCTGCGTTGCCGCCAGTAATGCGCATGGGAAAAATTTAATCACGGATTAACACAGATGGACACAGATAAAGAAATTCCGATCCGTGTATATCCGTGTCCATCCGTGGTAAAAATCATTTGAAAATTTCGGCGAAGAAATCGTTCATCGCCTGCCACGAACGCTTGTCGGCCTTTTCATTGTATTTCGCGCCGGCGTTGACGAAGCCGGGGTCGGGCTGCGTGAAAGCGTGAACCGCACCACCGTAGAAAACGATCTGCCAGTCTACTTTGTTGTCGCGCATCTCGCTTTCAAAGGCGGTCAAGTCTTCCGGCTTTTGAAACGGATCGTCCGCGCCGGCCAGCACGAGCACCTTGCACCTGATGTTTTTTCCGTCAGCGGGCGTTGGCGAATCCAGTCCGCCGTGGAAACTGACGATGCCGTTCAGATTCGCGCCGCTGCGCGCGAGTTCGAGCACCGCCGTGCCGCCAAAACAATACCCGATGGCCGCGATGCGGCTGACGTCCACAAGTTCATTTTTCTCCAGCACGTCCAGGGCGGCGTTGACGCGCTCGCGAAGCAGTGCGCGATCGGATTTATATTTGCCGGCGAACGCGCCCGCTTCGCTGACATCTTTCGGACGGGCATCCTTGCCGTAAACATCGGCGCAGAACGCGACGAAGCCGAGTGCCGCGAGCTGTTCCGCGCGATGCTTCTCGTAGCCGGTCAGGCCCAGCCATTGATGCATAATGAGCACGCCGGGTCGTTTGCCGGAAATGGAATCGTCGTAGGCGAGATAACCTTCGAGCGTCGTGTCGCCTTGTTTGTAATCCACCATCTGGGTCACGATTTTGGCGTGAACCGAAACCGCGCCCGTCAGAGCCAGGAAAAGAGGAATGATGTATTTCATAACAGTTCAATTCATAAACCGCAAACCGTCCGAACACCAGCACTCTTTGTCGCCGGCTGGCCGGATTTTTTTTATCGGCGCGACTTGGCTTTCGCGGTTATAATTTCCGCGCATGGAACCGCTCGCACCGCCCGACTCGCACCACCTCGACGCCGCCATTGGCTGGCTGGGGCTGGGCTGCGCGAATGACGCGTGCGCAGAACTGGAAAAGATTTCGGCGGCCAGCCAAAATCATCCCGGTGTGCTGGAGGTGCGCTGGGCGCTTTGCGCGCACGAAAAGCAGTGGCACAACGCGCTGGAAATTGCCGAGCTGGAACTGGCCTTCGCACCCGGCGAAGCCTCCGGCTGGCTGCACCGCGCCTATGCGTTGCGCCGCACAAACAGCGGCGGCCTGTCGCAGGCGTGGAATGCGCTGCTGCCGGCGGCGGAAAAATTTCCGGCGGAACCGGTCATCGCCTACAACCTCTCCTGCTACGCCTGCCAGATGCGGCAGCTCGACCTCGCACGCACCTGGCTGCAACGCGCGGTGGCGGCCGGCCGGAAGGAGGCCATCAAAAAAATGGCGCTGGACGATGACGATTTGCAGCCGCTCTGGCCGGAGATCAAGGAACTTTGAAAACTGCAAAAACCATCCTGGCCGTGGACAACCTGCGCATCGAACGCGGCGGCACGGTGATTCTGGACAACGTGAACTGGCGCGTGCAACGCGGTGAACATTGGGTGATTCTGGGCGCGAACGGTTCCGGCAAAACGTCCCTGTTGAGCGCACTCACCGGTTATCTGATGCCGACAGCGGGAGATATTTCATTGCTTGGTGAAACCTACGGCCAATCCGACTGGCGCGAATTGCGGAAGAAAATCGGTCTCGTCAGCTCGTCCGTCCGGCAGTTGATGGCCGATGACGAGCCGGCGCTGGAAACCGTCGCCAGCGGCAAATACGCGATGATTGATTTCTGGGGACGCGTGACGCGGACCGAGAAAACCAGCGCGCTAATGTTATTGAAAAAAGCCGAGTGCGCTTATCTGGCAGGACGTCCGTGGCGCGTGCTGTCACAAGGCGAACGCCAGCGGGTGCTCGTGGCCCGCGCGCTCATGGCCAGGCCGCGCGTGTTGATTCTCGACGAGCCGTGCGCCGGGCTGGACCCCGCCGCGCGCGAACATTTCCTGCAATTTCTCCAGCGGCTCGGCGCGCAAAAGAATTCGCCGACGCTGGTGCTGGTAACGCACCACGTCGAGGAAATCATGCCGGTATTTTCGCGCGTGCTGGTTTTGAAAAACGGAAGAGTCCTCGCGGCAGGAAGAAAAGCCGTCGTTCTGAATTCCCAGAATCTTTCTGCCGCATTCGGGACGAGGATGAAATTGCAGGCAGCCGGAAATCGCTACGCCTTGACGGTCACGGCAAAGTCGCGCGGAATGATGTAGCTCGAACTGCCGGATCAATTAGCCGACGGTTCCAGCAATTCCTTGAACGATGGCAATACCGCTCGAAGTGCCGAGCCGCGTGGCACCAGCCCCAATCATGGCGAGCGCGGTCTGCCTGTCGCGGATACCACCGGAGGCTTTCACGCCGAATTTCGGGCCGACGGTTTCGCGCATCAGCTTCACGTCGGCGATGGTCGCGCCGCCGGCGCTGAAGCCGGAGGAGGTTTTGACAAAATGCGCGCCGCTCTCGACAACCAGCTTGCAGGCGCGGACTTTTTCCTCGTCCGTCAGCAGGCAGGTTTCCAGAATCACTTTCACTGTGCGTTCGTCGGCGGCCTCAACCACGTCAACGATTTCGCGGAAAACAAATTTGTCATCGCCGGCCTTGAGCCGCGCGATGTTCAGCACCATGTCAATTTCGTGCGCGCCGTCGTCAATGGCCGTCTCGGTCTCAAACCGCTTCACGTCGCCGGCCATCGCACCGAACGGGAAGCCGACCACGCCGGTGACTTTCACGTCCGAGTCTTCCAGCAAATGATAGGCGGTGGCGACCCAGCAACCGTTGACGCAGACGGAGAAAAATTTGTGTTCCCGCGCCTCGGCACAGAGTTTTTCGATTTGCACCTGCGAAGTCTCCGGCTTGAGCTGGGCGTAGTCAATGAAGGCGGCGAGTTGCGCGGGTGTGAAGCTCATGGAAATCAAACCTGGAGCAACTTAATCTGCTCATTCTCCTTCGCCGCCGCTTCGCCGAGGGTTTGCGTCTCTTTGCGGCGGCGCTCAATGATGTGCTTGTCCAGCAGCGGATCGTAAGCAACCGGATAGTGGCCGTCGTAACAGGCCATGCAAAACGCCTCTTTTTTCTGGCCGGTGGCCGCCACCATGCCGGCCTGCGACAAGTAATGCAGGGAGTCGGCATTGAGATATTTGCGGATCTCGTCCACTGTGTTGTTTGCGGCCATTAGCTTGCTGCGGTCGGGGAAATCGATGCCATACACGCACGGGTTCATGTGTGGCGGACAACTCACGGCCACGTGAACTTCCTTGGCGCCGGCTTCCTTGAGCGTCTTCACGCGGGAACGGCATGTCGTCCCGCGCACGATGGAGTCGTCCACAATGATGACGCGTTTGTCTTTCACGAGCGACTCGATGAGGTTGAGCTTCACGCGGACATTGAAATCGCGGATGAGCTGCGTCGGCTGGAGAAAGCTGCGCCCGACATAGTGGTTGCGGATGAACGCCATCTCGTAGGGAATTTTTGACTCCTCGGAATAGCCCATCGCGGCGCATACGCCGCTGTCGGGCACGGGAATCACCAAATCCGCTTTGACATTGTGTTCGCGGGCGAGCTGGCGGCCCATTTCCTTGCGGACTTCATAGACGCTGTGGCCGTTGATGACGCTGTCGGGCCGCGCAAAATAAACATATTCAAAAATGCAGAATGCGCGTTTCTGGTGTTCGGGCCAGGCCTGGATGCTGGTCAAACCCTTGTCGTTGATGATGACGATTTCGCCGGGCGCGACGTCGCGGACGAATTGCGCGTGAATCAAATCAAACGCCGTCGTCTCGCTGGACAACACATACGCGCCTTCCGCCGTTTTGCCAATGGAGAGCGGACGGAAACCGTGCGGGTCGCGCGCGCCGATCAATTCCTTCTCGGTCATGATAACGAGCGAATACGCGCCTTCAATGCGGCGCAGCGTGTGGACGAGCGAATTGGCGACGCCGCCGATTTCCGGCTGCGCGAGCATCATGATGATGATCTCGCTGTCCACCGTTGTCTGAAAAACGAGGCCACGCGATTCTAGCTCGTCGCGGAGCTGGGCGGCGTTGGTCAGGTTGCCGTTGTGCGCGACGGCGATCTGGCCGCGCGCACAGTCCACCGTGAGCGGCTGGGCGTTGCGGAGATTGGACGTGCCGGTCGTGGAATAGCGGTTGTGGCCGATGGCGCGGTCGCCGACGAGGTTGTGGAGAATTTGCGGGTCGTTGAAAATCTGCGGCACGAGGCCCATGCCGTGGTGCTTGTAAAATTTCCCCTCGTGGCAACTGACGATGCCGGCGCTTTCCTGGCCGCGATGCTGGAGGGCGTAAAGCCCGAAATAGGCCAGTTCGGCGGCGTTCGGATGACCGAAAATGCCGAAGACTCCGCAGTAATGTTTGGGGTAATTTGGTTCGTTGTGCATCGCGCGCGCCGCTGAATTTGAGCAAAAAAAAGTCCATCACGCAAGCCGGAACCAATTTAACCGCCGAGACGCAGAGGCGCAAAGTGGAAATGAACCTTCAAACTCTGCGCCTTTGCTTCTCTGTGGTTAAAACAGGATTTAAGCTTTTAAATACAGCTTCAACTTCTCCGCCATCTCCGTCGGCAGCCGTTTCGGTTTTTCCTCGCGGCTGGTGCAGGCATGAAAGGTTTCGGCTTCGAGAATGAGCTTTTCGTCCTGGTTCAAAATCCGGTGGCCGAAGTTCAGGCGCACCTTGCCAATCTCCGTCAACCAGACTTCAATCGTCAGCAAATCGTCGTAGCGCGCCGGAAATTTGTAGCTCAACCGCGCCTCGATGACCGGGAAAATGTAATCAGCGTCCTGCAACGCCAGCACCGGCGTGCCGAGCGAGCGCATGAACTCGCCGCGCGCGGCCTCCAGCAGGTCGAGATAGCGCGAGTGGTAGATGTGGTCGCCGACGGTGCATTCGGCGTAGGTGACGCGATGCGTGCAATGAAACATGGCCGGAAGTCTAGGCCGCAGCGGCGGGAGTTCAAAGTATTTTGCGCGCACCGGTTTCCGGCCTTGGTTCCGGACGGGATTGCCGGTGGCCGATTATGTTCAGGATTAGGCGTGGGATTATGTCAAAAATCCCTGTTGCACGAATGGCGTTTGCGGTTATGTTGCCAGCGTGAATCAGCGGCGAGTCGTTCGCTTGCCTTGGAAAATTGTTTTAACAACCTTTTGATCATGGCCGTAACCAAAGTCAGTTCCTCGGTTCATTTTGTCGCGCGCGGTTCGACGGTGAGTTCGCGCAACGGCGACGCCACCGGCCGCTGGGTGCCAAACACGGACGTTTACACCACCGACACCGGCCTCGTCATCAAGGTGGAACTGCCCGGCATGAAAAGCGACAACCTCGAAATCACCGTGGAGGGCAGCCGCCTGCGCATCGCCGGCAACCGGCCGGACTGCTGCCGCGCGGCGAATTGCAGCTTTCTCGTGATGGAGATCAATTACGGGCCGTTCGAGACCGTGCTGGATCTGCCGACGGGGTTTGACCTGGGCCAGGCCAAGGCGATTTATGTGAACGGTTTTCTGCGGGTGGACGTGCCGCCGGCCAGCCCGTCGCACGCCAAGCCGACCAAAGTTCCGATTGCCGAGGGGAATTAACGGCGCGATTCTTTTCGCCCGCGCTGCCTTTTATTGACAGAATGACGACGATGACATCGCCGGAAACAGAATTTGTCAGCATAAGCGACGCCGCCGAAAAAGCGGACGCGCCGCCGCGCATCTCCTCACGCTCCCTGCCGGAAATCGTCCCCATCCTCGGCCTTTCCGACATCGTCATCTTCCCCGGAGCCGTCGTGCCGCTGCTCATCGAGACCGGGCCAAGCCTCAAGCTGATTGATGACATCGTCGCTGGCGACCGCCTGTTCGGTGCGGTGTTGCAGCGCAACGCCGATGTCGCCGAGCCGGTGCCGGAGGACTTATATGAAGTCGGCTGCGTCTCGCGCCTGTCCAAGATGGTGAAATTTCCCGACGGCACCGTGCGGGTGCTGGTTGAAGGTTTGTGGCGCATCCGCGTTAAAAAATTCGAGCCGCCCGCGCCGTATCTGCGCGCAAACTATGTTCTGCTGCGCGACGAGACGGAGGATTCTGTCGAGCTTCAAGCCATGCTCCGCAACGCGCACAAGCAGTTTGAGGAAATTGCCAAGCTGTCCACGGCCTTGACTGACCAGGTGAAAATCGCCGCGTTGAACACGGAGCATCCCGGCCATTTTGCGGACTTGATCGCCGGAAACTTAAATCTCTCGCTGGAAGACCGGCAAAAACTGCTCGAAACCATTTCCGTCCGCGAACGCCTGCAGAAGCTCCTACCGCTGCTCAACCGCGAGCAGGAGGTGCTGAATTTAAGCTCCAAGATCCAAAATGATGTCGCCTCGAACATCGCCAAGACGCAGCGCGATTTTTTCCTGCGCGAACAGATGCGCGCCATCCAGCGTGAACTTGGCGAGGGCGAAGCGGCCGGTTCCAACGAAGCCAAGTCGCTCCGTGAAAAAATCGCCGCCGCCGTGCTGCCCGCCGAAGTCCGCAAGGCCGCCGAACAGGAACTCGAACGCCTCGCGCAAATGCCGCCCGCCGCCGCCGAATACGCCGTCGGGCGCAATTACCTCGACTGGATTCTCTCATTGCCGTGGGAAAAATCCACGGTGGACAAGCTGGATTTGAATGCGGCGGAAAAAGTCCTGAACGACGAGCATTTCGGCTTGGAGAAAATCAAGGACCGGCTGCTGGAATTTCTCGCCGTGCTCAAGCGCCGCAAGGAAATCAAAGGTCCGATCCTCTGCCTCGTCGGTCCGCCCGGCGTCGGCAAAACCTCGCTCGGCAAAAGTCTGGCCGACGCGCTCGGAAGAAAATTTGCACGCATCTCGCTCGGCGGCATGCGTGACGAGGCTGAAATTCGCGGCCACCGCCGCACTTACGTTGGTGCGATGCCCGGACGCATCATCCAGACCTTGCGCCGCGTGGAGAGCAACAATCCGGTCATCCTGCTGGATGAACTCGACAAGGTTGGCGCGGATTTTCGCGGCGACCCGGCGTCAGCATTGCTCGAAGTGCTCGACCCGGCGCAGAACAATTCGTTCACCGACCATTACCTGGATTTGCCGTTCGACTTGTCGCGCGTGCTTTTTATTGCCACGGCTAACTGGCTGGAGCCGGTGCATCCCGCGCTGCGTGACCGGCTGGAGGTCATCGAACTTCCGAGCTACACCGAGTCGGAAAAGCTGCAGATCGCCAAGCGTTATCTCGTGCCGCGCCAGCTTGAGGAACATGGCCTCACGCGCAGCGATGTAAAATTTTCCGACGCCGCGCTGCGCCAGCTCATCCGCGACTACACGCGCGAAGCCGGCGTGCGCCAGCTTGAACGCGAGATCGCCGCGCTCGCCCGCAAGGCCACGCGCAAAATTGTTTCCCGCAACGGCTCGGCGGAAACGGTTAAGCTCGATGCGAAGGATTTGGAAAAATATCTCGGCCACGCGAAGTTTGTTTCCGAAAGCGCGGAGAAAATTCCCGAGATCGGCATTGCCACCGGGCTGGCGTGGACGCCGGTCGGCGGCGATGTGCTCTTCATCGAGGCCACGCGGATGCGCGGGCGCGGCAGCCTGATTCTCACCGGCTCGCTCGGCGACGTGATGAAGGAAAGCGCGCAGACCGCCGTGAGTTATTTGCGTTCGCAGGCGAAGAAACTCAACCTCGATTTCGACGACTACGGCAAAAATGATTTGCACATCCACGTTCCCGCCGGCGCGACGCCGAAGGACGGGCCGAGTGCGGGCGTGACGATTTGCGCCGCGCTGGCGTCGCTGATGAGCAAGCGGCGCGTGCGGTCGGACGTGGCGATGACCGGCGAAATCAGCCTGCGCGGCCGCGTGATGCGGGTCGGCGGCATCAAGGAAAAAGTGATCGCAGCATCGCGGTTCGGCGTGAAACAGGTGATTTTGCCGGAGGGCAACAAACCGGACTGGCAGGACGTGCCGGCGGAAGTACGCGCGAAATTGAAGGTGCATTTTGTGAAGCAGATTTCCGAGGTGCTGCAACTGGCGCTCGCGGCGAAATGAAAATTTTCAGTGCACTGACCGCGATGGTTTTGTTTTTTGCCGTGGGCGCGGCGGCGGAGACGACGAACACTTTGTCCGACACGGAAATTCAAGGTCGTAATCTTGCCCAGCAGCTTGTAGAACAACATCCGGTTCAAAACTCCAAAAATACCGGCGTATTGAAAATACGCGATGGAAGCGGCAAAATGGTTGAGATTCCAATCGGCTTTCGCGTCACTGTCACGGAAACAAATTGGCAGTGCGTTTATAACATTCACAAGCTTTTCGGTTCAAAAAAAGATCATCCCGGCTGGACTTCGCTTATCGTCATACATGACGGCGGCAACCCCAACCATTATCAATTTTATGAACTGCCTTCTGAAATTGCTGAAATATTAAAGCCTGATTATGGTGTAAATAATCTTGCTAACGATCAAACAGCAATTTCCTTTGCCGGTTCCGATTTCTGGCTCTGCGACCTCGGCTTGGAATTTTTCCACTGGCCGGAGCAGAAAATTTTGCCGAAGCCGACGAACCTGGTGCGCGGGCGCGACTACACGCTGCTGGAAAGCAGCAATCCCAATCCGTCCACCAACGGCTATTCGCGCGTGCTGTCGTGGATTGACAAGGAAACCGGCGGCATCCTCCAGGCCGAGGCCTACGACGCGCAGGGCAGGCTGCTCAAGGAATTCGCGCCGAAGTCGTTTAAGAAGGTCAACGGCCAGTGGGAGCTACAGGAGATGGAAATCCGCAATGTCCAGACCGGCTCGCGCACGCGGCTGGAGTTCGATCTGAACAAACAGTGAATGGATTGGGAATAAGTCGGCGGGGCGGGCGCTTGACTTCATCCCGCGCGGGTTTCAGGCTTTTCCCGATTTTATGAACATGCTTTCTCGTCTGATTTTTTCAACGGTTTGCGCCGGCATGGTTTTGGCCGCGCCGGTTTTTGCCACGGAGACCAATGCCGTTTCCACATCGGCGGCCTCGGAACTCGCGACGCAAAGCATGGTGAACGGTTATCTGCAAATCCAGGCGCAGTTGCACGACGCGCAGCTCGCCATCGAAAAAAACCGCGCGGAAGCCGCCGTCGCCGCGAAACAAAATGCAGACGAAATGGCGGCACGCATCCAGAAGCTGGAGGACAATCTGGCCGCACAGCGCAGCGCCGACAGCGTGCTGGCGCAGAAAAACCAGCAGATGACGCTCATGCTGGCCGTCGCCTTCGGGCTGATCGTGGTGGCGGCGGTGCTGTTCATGGCGTATCTGCAATGGCGCGCGGTGGCGCGGCTGGTGGAACTGTCCGCGCGGCGGTCGCCGGAATTTTCCTTTGGAGCCGGCCAAGTTGCGCCGCCGCTGATGGCCAACGCCGTCGTCGAGCAGTCGAACGCGCGGCTGTCCGGCGCGGTGGAAATGCTGCAGAAACGGATTTTGGAACTGGAACAAAGCGCGCGCGCGCCGCTGGCGGAAAAAAATCCGGCGGCCACGAATGGTTCGCATAAAAACGGTGGTTCCAAGAACGGCAGCCCGGCGGCGGACGACCGCGACGAATGCGTCGCCAGCCTGCTCGACGAAGGCCAGTCGCTGCTCGACGCGCAGCAGCCGGACAAGGCGCTGGAATGTTTTGAAGTGGCGCTGGGACTGGAGCCGGACCACGCCGAGGCGCTGGTCAAGAAGGGCGGTGCGCTCGAAAAGCTGGGACGCACCGACGATGCCATCGCCTGCTACGACCGTGCCATTGCGGCCGACGAAACACTGACCATCGCGCATTTGCACAAGGGCGGTCTGTTCAACCGGCTGGCGCGTTACGATGAAGCGTTGAAGTGCTACGAGCAGGCGCTGCGGACGCAGGAAAACAAAATGCCGGGTGAAATAGTCGCGGCGTAGGTGGCCAGTCCGGCACGGACTTCAGTTGAAATTCACGCGGTTGCTGGTGCGCTCGGCTTCGAGTTGGCGGCGGGTCATTTCAATCTTCAACTTCAACAGCTCGCGGTTTTCCTCGTTGCGCTCGGCGAGGTCGCGTTCCAGTTCGTGAATCCGCGTTTCGTAGGAATGCAGGCGTTCCTGGATCGGCGCCTTCAACTCATCAAGCCGGTGGACGAGTTCGGAAATTTCCGTGGCGGCGCTCTGCTGGGCCTTGAGCAGTTCGCTGCGCTGCGCCGCCAAGCCCTGCACGACGGCTTCCTTCAACGATTCCGCGAGCTGCGGCGCAAGGCTGACCTTGAGCGCGGCCTGCGCCTGCTCCGCGCGCGCCTCGGCTTCCAGCGCACGCCGCCGCCAATCGGCGTCAGAGACGGCATTGGCTGCACTGACAGCGGGAACTGCGGGAGGAACTTGCACGCCCGGCACATCGTAAACGCTCGGGACTTTCACCACGTTCGGAGCATTGACAGCATTTGGCGCGTTAAAGGAATAATTTACCGGCGGCATGTCAGGCACGTCATAGACACTGGGAATTTTGGGCGCAGCCGTGACGACCGACATCGGCGCTGACGGTGGTGGTGCCGGCGGTTGCGGCGTGATGCCCGTCATTTTCTGCGCGAGAAAAAAATTTGCGGCGGGCGTGCCGTCCGCCTTGCAGACGGGGCACTTGACCGTCACCGGCATCTGGTTGTTGACCGGCAGCACGTCGAAGGCGTATTTCTGGTTGCACTGGTGGCAGACCAGCTTGACATAAACCATCGGGTTCAGGTTCGCCATAGGAAGGATTCCTGATCGCCGAGCAGTTGTTCGTCCGCCCACAGCGTCACGCGCCAGGCGACCACCTCGCCGAATTTTTTATAGTCGTCGCCGGCCAGCGGAATCGAAGTCCAGTGGCGGAAGAAATGTGGTTCGACGGATTGTTCCAGCGTGGTTTGACGCGGCAGGTTGTCCGGGCCGATGCCGTGCAGCTCCAGCCGCAGTTTCAATTTCGCGTCGCCGGCGTTCGACGCGCGCCACAAAACGTCAAAGCGGATGGCGGAAACATCGTTGGTGTGCCCGCGCAAAAAAACCTGGTAGGCGTCGCGGTCGTAAAGGCTCGGCGAGAGCGCATCGTGGCCTTTTGTGTCGAGCAGCAACGGCAGCATCTTGACGATGTAACCGGTCGGGGCATCGGCGGCGGCCGCTGCGGACAGCGAACCGAGCAGGAGCAAAGTCATGAAGAACCGGCGCATGGCGAAACAATAACTTTCGGCCCGGCGAATTCAACACTGTTTTAATTATTTCCAGTAAAAGCCGACGACCTGGATGTCCGTGCCACCGCGGTAAAGGATGGCGGTGAATTCGCGCTTGGTGTCGCCGATCTGCGCGGTGATGTTGACCCGGAAAGCCGAACTGCCGACGGTGACGAGGTTGCCGGCCTGCGCGGAGGCAGCGGCATTCAGCCCGGCGATTTGCAGCGCGGCTCCGGCATTGCGGAACGGCGTGTCATCCTCGGTGCCATCCGCGCCGTCCGGCCCGGCCCGCTGCTGGATGATGGCGGCGGCGGCATTCGCGTCCATGCCGGGAATCAACTGGAGCACGTTCACATCAGCGGTGTTGACGTTGATTTTCCCGGACGAAACCGCCGTGAAAACATCCTTCAATCCGAACGGATAATCCGGCGTCTGGCCGGGCGCGATGCCGAAGCCCAGCTTGGGATGCCGCAGCGCCGGACTGTTCGACGCACCGCCGCCGTAAGTTTTCGGGTCATACATTTCCGGCGTGACGCCCTTGACGAATAGCAGTTCGGAGATGTCGTCAATGGGCGCGTTCTTGGCGTTATACGGCGGCGTCAGGCTCTGGTAATAATCGCTCTCCGCGCCGGCGACGCGCGGCGCGGCGGCCGGGCTGCGCCAGTCCTGAATCGAATCAGACACGACGGAAATGCTGTCCGCATCCACGCCCATCACCGTGAGCGCCTGCTGCAACAACGCCGGCGGCGCGGTGTTGATGTTCGCGAAACGTTCAAGGTCAACGATCTTGAGTGAGACGGTGCCGTCGCCGATTTTAAAATTGTCCAGCGAGATTCCGGCCAGCGGGCTGTTGGTCTCGCTCGGCCCGCCCGGGCCGCCGGCCCAAATCTGGTTGAGCGAATCGTAAGGCTCGGCAGGCGGATGCTGCGACAGTATCCACCGTGCGTATTCCACGCCGGAACGGCCGAGCCAGAGCAACTGCTGCTCGTTCTCGGCGTTGCGCGCGAGCTGCGTCTCGACCTTCATGGACATCCACAGCAACCCGGCCATGAAAGAGAACACCGCGATGGCAATCATCACGATGATGAGCGCCATGCCGGGAGAATTGCGGGGAAATTTAATTTTCATGGGTGGTGTCCGCCAATTCCACCAACGCCGCCCCCAACACCGCCGTGGGCACCGCCTTGTCCGCCCAAGGCCCCAGGACTGCCAAAACCACCACCCGCGCCGCCAAACGCCGAGCCGGTCTGGGCGGCGCGCGGCAAGGTGCCCGAGGGCACGGCGATTTCGCGCACGACGACCGTGGTGGGCGCGGTGCCGCCGGATGCCAGTTGGTTGCCGCCAAACGTAAGCGTGACGCGCACCAGCGGCGGCAGGGAATTGGTGGAATCCCATCCCGGCATCCAGTCCAGCGTGTTCGTGTCCCAGCATTCGATGACGAAGTCCTTCACGTTGCGCGCCAGCACGAGCGGCGTGGCCTGTTCGGCCGGAGCCACGTCCATGAGAATCGGATTCTGCCGCAGCAACAGGTCTTTTTCCAAATTGGAAACCGGTTCAACCGTGAAGGTGAGACGCCGCAGATTGGAGTCAAACCGGCCGTTGCGCGGAAACACTTCCGGCACGCGCGACACGAAACTCAGGGCCGGCTGGTCGCCGTTGGTGACGTTGAAAGCATAATATTGCATGGAGGCCTGGAACGACTGGATGCACGTCAGCGAATCCTCGATGGTGCGGACGGTGATGCGCTCGCGCTGGGCCTGCGCCGCCACCGCGTCGCCAACCTGCTTCGATTTCAAAATCACCACCCATGTCGAATAGACCGCCGCGACCAGCAGTGAAAAAATCGCCATGGCCACCATGATCTCGATCAAGGTGAATGCGCGGGCAAATTGCGAATGGCGAATTTCGAATGGCGAATGCTGGATTCGTCCGTTTGCGGAAATTCGGAATTGGAAATTGGAAATTCGGAATTTCATCTTGGTTTGCCCACGGTGGCCCCGTCCAGGCTGCCGGCCGGCGATTTCGGACGAAAAAACAAGACGCTCATTTTCTGAACCAGCGCTTTTCGGTCGTTGAAGACCTGGTAATCCACCTGAAACAGCTTGTTGGTCATGACTTCGTCGATGTCCGCCGTCCAGGTATAGCCGGGATACGCCTTGCCGAAATCGCCGGACTGATTGATTTCCACGAGCTGGTTGGTGAGCGAAAGCTCCGAGGCGATCATCGCCGCATCCACCATCGGCCGCTGCAACCGCCGGGCGTTTTGCAGCGAGCTGGAGACGAGCGTCAGGATCACGAACACGGACATGAAGAAAATGCCCATGGCGATCATCACTTCCATCAGCGAAAAGGCCCGCTGATCGCCAGATTTGAAATTTATTTTCATTTTATCAGCGGTGCCGCATCGGCGATGGCGGTGGAAAACTCCAAAGTGATTTTGCGCCAGTCCGTGCCGGAATGCAGCACCAGCGTCAGCTCATCCGAGGTGCCGTTCGGGAAAAACCAGACGCGCGATTCCTCGGTCTGTGAAAAATCCATGAGATTAATGCCGACGGCCTCCATGGCGACGCCCTCGGGCAGCGCCACCGATTTGCCGATGGAGGAATTCAGCCGGTTGTCCGCCGGCCGGAAGGAAACATATTCGTTCTGGCCTTTGAGAATGGCGACAGCGCGCGCGTCGCCAAGCAGTTCGGTCACGTCGCCCACGGCCTTGCGCATGCCTTCCTTGCGCAATACCTGGAGCAGGGATGGAACCCCCATCGCCACGATGAGCCCGATGATGGCCACGACGATCATGATCTCGATCAGCGTGAACGCCCGGCGCGGAAATTTTTTTGCGGCTGCCGTTTTCATTTTGCCGCTTACTGATGGATCTGGGAAATCAACTGGAACAGCGGCAGCAAAATGCTGATCAGCAGAAAGGCCACAAGGATCGCCATGACAATGATGAGCAGCGGCTCGATGAGCTGAGTCATCACGCGCAGTCCAATCTGGAGTTCGCTCTCATAAGTGTCCGCGAGGTTGTTCAACGCGCCCGGCACGTCGCCCGTCTCCTCGCCGATGCGGACGAGATCCACCATGAGCTGCGGAAACAGCTTGCTCTGCCCCAGCGGCTGCGCGAGCGTCTTGCCATCCGTCACCGCTTCGCGGGTTTTCGCGATGGCATCCTTGATCAGGCGGTTCGACAACACCTGCTCCGTGATTTTCAGCGCCATCAGCACCGGCACGCCGTTTTGCAGCAACGTGCCGAGCGTGCGCGCGAACTGCCCGAACAGATTTAATTTCACCACCTTGCCGACGACCGGCGCTTTCATTTTCCATTCGTCTATTTTCCGCGCGCCCTCTTCGCTGGCCTGGAAGCGTTTGAACAAAATGACCGCGAGGATGATGACCGCCCCGATCAGCCACCAGAAGTTGATTAAAAACGTGCTGAAGCCCATCAGCATCCGCGTCGGCAGCGGCAGTTGGACGCCGAAGCCGTTGAAAATCTCCATGAACCTCGGCATCATGAAAAACATGAAAAAGGTGACGATGCCCGCGCCGACGCAAATCACCATCGCCGGATAAATCAGCGCGGACTTGAACTTCGCCTGCACCTCGGCGAACTGCTCAAAATGATTGGCCATGCGCCGCAGGACTTCCACCAGCGAACCGCTCGACTCACCGGCGCGCACCATGTTGATATAAAGCTCCGAAAAAATGTGCGGCTGCTTTGCCATCGCCTCCGACAACCCGCGGCCCTCGGTGACCTCCTGCTTCAACCCGCGGCTGACCTCGGCGGGAATGCCCTTGGATTCCAAATGCGTCATGCTGTTGAGCGCGACGGTCAGCGGCATGCCCGACTGAAGGAGGTTCGCCATCTGCTGCGTGAACGTCGCCAGTTCCTGTAGCTTCGGCTTGCGTTTCTTTTGCAGTTGCGCACGCAGCGTCGGCGGCAGAAACGAAAGAAAATCCGTTTGCTGACCGGCGCGCCGGCTGGCTGCCACAACGCCCGGCTTGGCGGTTTCCACCGCAATAGGGAAAAGCCCGAGCCGCTGGATCTGCACCAGCGCCGCCGGCCGGTCGGCCACGTCAAGGACGCCCTCGACCAGCTCGCCGCTGCGCCGGCGAGCCTTGTAGGAAAATTCTGCCATAATTCTTATTATTAACAAAACCGGCGCGGCCCGAAAGTTGCAAATTTTCGCCGGCCGAAATGCGAATCGTGCTTGACGCGCGCAGCGTTTTCGATTGGAGTGTGCCGATATGAAGAAGATATTTTTCGCGGCATTGGTCGGAGCGGTCATGGCCACCGCCGGTTGCGTCAGCACCGTCAGCGAAACCCATTCGCCGGCCGTGACGTGGTCCACCGACAAAATCAACGCCCGCTACGAGCGTTCCTTGGATCAGGTTTATGCGGCGGCGGTCACCGTCATCAAGAACAACGGCGTGATCCTCACGGAATACGTCCCGCACGACAGCACCAACAGCGTGCGCGCCCTGTCGGCCAAGGTGAACCAACGCAATGTCTGGGTGCGCGTCGAGGCCGTGGATACAGCCTCCCCCATCACCCAGCTCACCATCCAAGCCCGCTCCAGTTGGGGCGTCAGCGACGTGGCCCTCGCCTCCGAACTGGTGACCGAAGTTGCGCTGCAACTGTCGCGGTAATTACTCGCAGACTTCGCGCAAGCGCCGGGCCTCAATCTCGTGCCGGCCATTGAATCGTCGGTAAAAGCGGCGTTTTGAGTTGCGATAGAAACTTCAGATTCAATTTCCCGAAACTTCGGCGACGTTGGCTTCACCGCTCGCCGGTGAAAAATCCAAGCAAGAATGGAAGCAAGAAAACCATGGTGCCGACGGAGGGGGTCGAACCCACACATCCTCACGGATACTAGATTTTGAGTCTAGCGCGTCTGCCAATTCCGCCACATCGGCTACCAGTATTTACAAGGCTTTCTGCGGTTCTGCCGGTCGCAACATTTCCATTGCACCCCGCCATTGCACCCCGTAACTTTTAACCGTGCATACGTCGCGGGACAACCAGCCAACTCCCCGGAAACGCGAAGAACACCTGTCAACCGATGGCAAGTGGCGCTCGTTTCCGAAAGTGCCGCATCTGCTTCAATACGTTATCAGTGGAAACTACTTTGGGAAAGTTAAAATTAACGGCAAGACGATTCGGCAGAGTTTGCAGACAACGGTGTGGACAACCGCGCAACTAAAGCTGAATGATTTCTTGAAAGAGCATCGGGAAAACCGCAACAAGGTTGACCCGCCAAAATTCAGCGAGGCGGTGGAATTGTTCAAGCAGGAGCTTGAACATGACATGTCACTCAAACCGCAAAGCAGAAAATATCGCCTCTGGTGCCTGGGGAAACTGCAAAAGACCTGGCCGGAGCTTTGGGATTTGCGGTTGAGTGAAATCACCCCGCAAGCTTGCAAGGAATGGGCGTCGAAACTGAACCAGGAAATTGCAGGCCAATACTTCAACAACACCCTCGGCACGTTCAAGCAGGTGCTTCAAGTTGGAATCAAGGCGCACAAGAAGAATGGCGGCAGCGCATTGGAAAATCCCGCCGAAGAAATAAAACGCGTTCGGATTTTGCAAAAAGATTTGCAGTTGCCAGAGCCGTCGCATTTCAAATCGCTGGTGGATAATCTCCGTCTGAAAAGCGGTGGCTGGGGGCGGCGCATTGCTGACTTGGTCGAATTTCTAGCCTACGGCGGCATGAGGATTCATTCCGAAGCAGTTTTGGTGACATGGGAGGACATTGACTGGCAACGCAAGCAAATCATCGTGCGCGGCGATCCCGAAACGGGAACGAAGAACAGTGAAATTCGGCGTGTGCCAATCTTACCCGACATGGAAAACCTGCTGCTGCGGATGAAGGAACGGCTGGGGACAGAAGGCAATGGAAAGATTCTCGAAGTTTGGAAGTGCAATGAGGCGCTGACGCGGGCGTGCAAGGAAATTGGAATTTCAAAACTAACACACCACGATTTGCGGCATTTGTTCGCGACGCGCTGCATTGAATCCGGCGTGGATATTCCAACCGTTTCGCGTTGGCTCGGCCACAAGGACGGCGGCGCGCTGGCGATGAAAACCTACGGGCATCTTCGCAACGAACACAGTCAGGCGATGGCGCAAAAGGTGAAGTTTTGAATTCAAATGTTGCCATTCCTGACGGTCATTTGAAAAAGTGGAATTTGCTTTTCGCGGGGGCGTTGGTGATTTCAGAATTTAAGGCGTCAAAATCGCGATAGACCTCTTGACGATCCGTCTCCATCGCAGAGAATTTTGTTTTCACCCGTTGCAAGATTGACTGTTGTTCGTAAAGCGGTTTCGCGCCAATGACAGGGAGTGTGGTTTGGACAAAATTCAGGTAATTTCCGTGTGCGTCTATAAACGAGTTTGCGATGATCTGAATTTCTCCATTTTGCTTCGTCAAAGCGGTCCGGTGAGAACGGGAAAGCCCCGCGATTCGGTTCGTATTGTCGGCCAGAATGCTTTCACAGTCCTGTTTGAATTTGGCAATCTTATCGGCCTCGATGATCGCCGCGCTTTTGATTTGTTCAACAGGCTGGTCATTGTCCGGGCTGGCCTGTGGTGTTGAAATCACTTGGGCGACAACATTTGGATTCACTGGTGCCGGTGTGCTTTTGGCCTCGGTTGCCGGAGCATCCGCTGGCGGAGCTTCCTGGCTCTGAACCGGAGCAACTGCTGCTGTGGCCGCCGATGGGGGGCTTGGCAGCAGGGCTGGTGCAACGACCACGGCTTGTTTGTGGGCGCGGATGGACTTCATTAGGGCATTGCCACCCGTCCAAACGGCAAAAATCACAACCCCCACAACGGCCAGACGAATGAAAGCTCTCGACCTGGCTATGCTGGCAATGTAGCGGAGCGGTTTTTCCGCCCTTTTTATTCTCACCTGTAAGAATGATTTCAGTTCCTCAAACAGGAAACGAATCACCGAAATATCCTTGGAGCTATTATTGGGAAAGGCGTCAATCGGTTTTCCTTGGGTTGTCGAAGTCGCAGTTTCGACAAATTGCAAGTCAGCCGCGACACGGGCGATACGGCGACGGTTTTCCCCTTGGATGGATTTGGGCAGTGGGCAGAATAATCCGGCAGTGTCTTCCGGTGGCGCGCCTTTGTCCAGGGCACGTTGCATATAATCGCTCTCAATTTTTGCGTCAATGATGTCGAGATAACGGTTGTAGAAGGCATTCTGCCGTTTGGCCGCCAAGTAGTAGCGGCGCGTTTTTCAATCAATGACCTAAGCAGCGGCTTGATTACGCTACAAGGGCGGCGGTTATTTTGTTTTGGTTGGTGATGATTTGCGGTTGATTTTGTTTTTCGTTTTCTGCTCGGCGCC
>Ga0182030_10004489_pt1 | contig 29748 bp, 39 predicted proteins | sample 812S3MmetaG_FD_121299 | JGI IMG/M metagenome (GOLD analysis project Ga0182030, IMG submission 121299) | Permafrost microbial communities from Stordalen Mire, Sweden - 812S3M metaG (Illumina Assembly) | ecosystem: Environmental > Terrestrial > Soil > Wetlands > Permafrost | place: Sweden...
AGTTTATGTTGCTTTGATGAAGTTTAAGGAACCTGCAGGCGAACACAAAAAAATTCCCCATCCACGAAAGCATCTTATTTTGTATGTTTCTAAGAACGAGAGGCACAACTGTACTGCCTGGCGCCGCAGCCGCCCCCACCCCCCCACCGGTACTCGAACTCCGTCGTGTCCACGCTGCCTACGGGCAAATTGAAGTGCTCCATGGGATTGATTTGGCCGTCGCCACCGGGAGCGTGCTGGCTCTGCTTGGTCCCAACGGAGCCGGCAAGTCAACGACGTTGCGCGTAGCCAGTGGCCAGATGGTCCCCACTTCGGGGTGTTTCCACCTGATGGGGCGCCACGCCAACGGCATGAAGCCCGACGCGCTGTCCCGGGCCGGCTTGTGCACCTTGCCGGACGGCCGAGGCATTTTCCCCAACCTGACCGTGACCGAAAACCTGCGCCTCATGACGTTCGGGGGCGCCTCCCGGGCCGTGGTCGAAGAGCGCGCATTCTCCCGTTTCCCTCGTTTGGCTGAACGCCGGACACAGGTCGCCGGCACCTTGTCGGGTGGCGAACAGCAGATGCTGGCCATGGCTCGGACCCTCTCAGTCGAGCCTGCCGTCCTCCTGCTCGATGAAATCTCCATGGGTCTCGCCCCGATGATCGTGGCCGAGTTGTACGAGCTGGTGGCGCAGATTGCCGCCGAAGGAGTTGCCGTGATTCTGGCCGAACAGTTCGCCGCCACTGCGTTGGGAGTGGCCACGCATGTTGCGGTGGTCGTCCAAGGGCGCATCATTGCCTCGGGCACGCCCGATGCGCTGCCTCCCGACCTGGCCGACGCCTACCTGGGCGGGGTGGCGGCATGAGGACGCGAATCTCAATGGTCGGCTTCTCGGTCGCTTTGCTCTTGGGCGGCGGCCTCTCCCTCGGTGCGGCGGCCTGGTCCAACGGGACCGCGGGCGCCGATTCCCCCAGTGTCACCGGCGCCACCACCACGACGACCACGGCTACCTCCACCACACCCACCACGTCGGGGACCACCCTGGGTGGCTTCACCGTCAAGGCGTTGGCCGAAGCGTCAACGGCTCAGTACGAGCAGCCCAACTTCCCCCTTCCTTCCACCCCCTCATTGGAATTCGACGAGGGCTATGCCGCCACCAGCGACAACTTCGGGCCGAGCGGCAGCGCGGTGGCCTCATCGCTCTACCCCGGACAAGTGGTGGCCAACGCAGGACCCGAACTCGGCCTGCTGGTGCCCGGGCTTCCCCTCCCGGCCGCACCGGTGTGGCCGATTCAAGCAGTGAGTGGTTTCCCACAGGCGCCGAACACTGCCGGCACCGATCAGCCAGGCGTCAACATGGACGCCACGTCCACGGCCGATGCCAACACGGCGACGGCCACAATCGGCAACGACGCCCCGACGGCTGGGTCCACGAGCGCAGCCACGGCGGCCGGATCGCTCCCTGGCATTCCCGACGTCACCAGCCTGACTGGAGCGATTGGCAGCCTGCTTGGCAGCTCGTCGACCACCGGAAGCGGCAACCCCCTGGCTGCCAGCTCTTCCCTCATGGGCATCGGCTTCAGCTCGGGCACGTCGACCTCGGGGGCCAGCGGCGCCACAGCCACTGCATCGGCTACGGCCACCGACAGCGGCATCTCTATTCTCGGTGGTCTCATCAATATCGGTGGCGTGACTTCCACCGCCACCGCCAGTTCGGACGGCACTACTGGCACCGTCACCGGATCGACCGTCCTCACCAACGTGTCGGTGGCCGGCGAAGCGGTGACTATCGATGGGACCGGGATTCACGCCGCCGGCCAGAGCACACCGGCGGTGCCCATCTCCTCGCTCAATTCGCTGCTGAGCCAGCTGGGCATCAGCTTGTCCATGACCACACCGACCGACACCCTCAACGGGCCGTCGGCCACCCGCACCTTGGACGGGTTGTCCATCACCATCGACTTGAGCACGCTCGATGCTGCGGCCAACTCAGTGGCATCCAAGCTGCCCACCTCGCTGACGTCGCAACTCCCAGTGGCTGTGCCGGACAAACAACTCCTCACGTTGGATTTGGGTACGGTCACCGTCAGCTCGGCCGCTGCCCCCGGCTTCAACGACACTTCCGAATCAGCCTCGTCCGGCACCGCGGGCGGCTCGTCGCTGGGTTCGCTGGCCGACGGCAGCCTGGGGGACGCCGGATCAGGTTTCGGCGGGACAGGCACCGACACCGGCACCGGTGGCAACAGCTCGGTGGGCGGCACGGCCACCACGGCACACACCGGTATTGGGTCACCCACTTCAGCTATCACTCCTATCTTCGGCGGCATCGGGGCCGGGTTGATCCTCTTGGGACTGCTGGCCTCGGCGGCTCTGGCCTATGGCTACAAGCGGGTTGATGACGCCACGGAGATGGTGGGGCCGGTGTGTTCCGAAGGAGATCCCCTGAGCTCCCGATTCCTCGATGGACCAGATTCGATTACCGACGCAGGAGGCCTGACCTAATGCAGCTCTTCAAGAGATCAAAAAATTCCGACGAGTTCGACCTGCGCCAGGTCATCGGATCCCCCGGAGGCATGCCGGTCGGCACGACCAGCGCCGTCGGGACGAGTGCCGCCGTGGCCGCCAGCCCAGGAGCCAACGGAGCACCCCTCGATGGCGCCACTCCGGTGCCAGGTCGCCTCAGCCGATTGGCCGCCGCCGTCGACGGGGTGCGTCACGGTCGCAACGACCGCACCCTCCGCAAGATCATGCAGCAACTGGGCATGTTGACCACCGCTTTCGGATTCGTGTGCATCTTGCTCGGTTGGTACGGGGCCTCGCACAGCCCCTATCTGTACCAAGAGATCCCCTATCTGATTTCGGGTGGCCTCCTCGGAGTTGCCCTGGTCATTGCCGGAGGCACCCTGGTGCGCAGTGCATGGAATCTGCGCCAGGTCGAAGAGGACCGCCGCAACGCGCTGGCCATCGTCCGTTCGGTGGACCGGCTCGAGCGCATTCTGCGCTCGGTGAACGAAGAACGGTTCGATCACGAGTTGCAGGAGCAGAACTGAATTCATGTATTCCCCTCGCGCTCTTCGATCGCCTCGCGCTCATCGCCCCAACAGCCGCCCCAGCCGATTCAAGGTCGCCGCTTCACTGGCTGCCATGCTGGTCCTAGTCTCCGCCTGCGGCTCCCGTCTGAGCGGCACCGCGCAATCTGAAGCCCGAGGCGCCAGTGGTGGCGCGCTCAGCGGAGCGCCCGGCACCGGAACGGGCTCGGGCACGGGCACCGGCGCCAACGGCAGCCTCACTTCGGCCGCGGGAGGCACGGCCGGTTCGGCCGGCACGGCTGGTTCGGCCGGCACGGCGGGAGCCGGCGGCACCGCACCTCCTTCGGCCACCGCGCCGTGTGGCCCCCAAGGCAACGAGACACCGTCGGCCGGCAACGGCGGCGCCACGGCCACCGGCGTCACGGCGTCGACCATTACCGTCGGCAACATCGCCAGCATCAGTGGGATAGCGCCCGGGTTGACCCAGAGCGCGCAACAAGCGACAGAAGCCTGGGCGGCCTACGTCAATAGCACGGGGGGCATTTGCGGTCGTCAGGTCAAGGTGACGCCCTTCGATGACGGTAATACCTCCTCCACCAATTACGCCGACGCCGAGCAAGCCTGCTCCAGCACGTTTGCCATGGTGGGCAACGCGTCGGGCTTCGACGACGGCAGTGCGCAAGCCGTGGGTTCGTGCGGCATCCCCGACATGGCAGCCGAAGTATCGACGGCAGCGGCCGGCACCACGGCCGACATTTTCGGAGCGAGTCCCGGCAACGCGCACTATTGGGCGCTCGGCCCGGCCAATTACATCAAGGCCACCTACCCGTCCGCCGTTGCCCACGCCGCCATGATTTACCTGAACGTGTCGGCCACCCAATCGCAGGCGGCCCACGAAGTGGCGGCCAACTCAAGTGTCGGCTTCAACTACGTGTACAACGAATCGACCACGCCGGCGAATGCCAATTACGGCTCCGTTGTGTCGGCGATGCAGAGCGCCGGCGTCCAGTACGTGACCGAATATTCTGACGACTCCTCGGCCGAGCGGTTGCTCCAAGCCATGCAAACGGCCAACTACACCCCCCAAGTGGTGGACTGGTTCTCCGAGGAGTACAACCCCAACTTCGCCACCCAGACGGCGCCTGAATCCAACGGCGACCTCGTCTTGATGTCCGCCACCGATGCCTACGAAGAGGCCGGTTCCAACCCGGGCATGCAGCTGTTCTTGAGCTGGCTGAACCGAGTGGCCCCGGGCGCTACGCATGACATCTTCGGCATCCTGGCCTGGTCGGCCGGGCTGGCCTTTGAACAGGCGGCGAAAGCGGTTGGCCCCGATCTGACCAGACCGGCCCTCATCAGCCAGTTGCAACAGATCACCAACTGGACCGGGGGCGGGATCACCCCGCCCGTCAACATCGGCCAAAAGATCCCGTCCAAATGCTTCGCCTATTTCAAAATCGAAAACGGTGCCTTCCAACGGGTCTATCCCAGCGCTCCCAACACGTTCGACTGCAACAGCGGTCTCTTCCAGTACTAGGTCCGAAAAACCATGCACGAACTTCTTGAGCTCACCATCATTGGCATCGTTTTAGGGTCGGCCTACGCCGTCGCCGCCAGCGGGCTGGTGGTGACCTACGCCACGTCGGGCATCTTCAACATCGCTCACGGCGCGATCGGCATGTTCATGGCGTTCGTCTATTGGCAGCTCCTCGTGCCCTGGCACGTGCCAGCCGGATTGGCCTTTCTCATCACCGTCTTCGTGGTGGCGCCTCTCACCGGAGCGCTGATCGAACGGCTCTTCATCCGTCGGGTGGCCACCGCACCGGTCGCCATCACCTTGGTGGTGACTGTCGGGCTCACCATCCTCATTCTCGGACTCGTCCAAGAGCTCATTTGGAAGCCGACCACCCGAATCGTCCCGCTGTTCTTCGGCAACCACGGCTTCAATTTGTTCGGCGTACTCGTGGTGTGGCAGGACGTCATCACGGTCGGAGCCGCCATCGCCATTGCGGTGGGTCTGCGTCTGTTCCTCTACCGCACCCGTGCCGGCGTGGCGATGCGCGGCGTGGTCGACAATCGCGAGCTCATCGGTCTCTTCGGCGGACGCCCCTCGACCTATTCCACTTTGAGTTGGAGCATCGGTGCATCACTTGCTGCAGTGGCCGGGATATTGGTGGCGCCCACCTTGCAGCTGCAGCCCCTCATTTTGACCCTCCTGGTCATCGATGCCTATGCCGCCGCCATCATCGGTCGCCTCAAAAGCCTCCCCCTCACTTTCGCCGGGGCGCTCCTCATCGGACTGCTCTCTTCGTATGCCACCTACCTCCCCTCGACCGGGATCTGGGGGTCGACGCCGATCCAGGGATTGAAGCTTTCTGTCCCGGCCGTGCTGCTCTTTGTTGCCCTCCTCGCCCTGCCGGTCAGTCGGATCCGCAGCGGCGCACCGCAACGCCGAATCGGGCAGGCGCCGGCTTCCTTCACCCGCAGCATCCAGGGCGGGGTGTTCTTGATCGCCGCTGTAGCGGTGGCCGTCTCGCTGCTCGACCCGGGCAACGTGGTCACGCTCGGCGTAGGACTCGCCTACGGCCTGGTCGCGCTCTCCTTGGTGCCGCTTACTGGATGGGGCGGACAGATCGCGCTCTGCCAATTGACCTTCGCCGGCATCGGGGCCTTTGCCATGTCCAAGTTCGGCACCGATGGGTCGGTGCTCGGATTGGTGGCCGCCGCCGCGTTGACCGGTGCCGTGGGCGCCATCATTGCCTTGCCCGCTTTGCGGCTGCGGGGCCTCTACTTGGCCCTGGCCACCATGGCGTTTGCCGCCGCCATGGACAACATGTTCTTCCCCTCCGCCTTCGGCTTCAACGGCTCGGTTCCGATCGCCAAGCCCTCACTCTTCGGACTGCACGTCTCATCGGACAAGTCGTTCGTGATCTTCTTGGCCGTCGTTTTCGCCCTCCTTTCCATCGCCTTGCTTACGTTGCGGCGAGGTCCGTTTGGCCGAGTCTTGATTGCCATGAAGGATTCGGAGGCGGCCTGCGCCACCCTGGGCCTGAGTCTCACCACGACCAAATTGGTGGTCTTCACGCTTTCGGCGGCTATCGCCGGCTTGGCCGGCGCCCTGCTGGGCGCGGCCGGTTCGGTGGCTGGGGCAACCAATTTCAATATGTTCTACAGCCTGCTAATTCTGGCCGTGGTAGCCGTTGGCGGGGCCGCGACCTGCTCAGGAGCCCTGCTCGGCGGACTGGTGTTGGGTTTTTTGCCCGGAGGCGTCGAATTCGTCGCCGTCGGCGGAGCTGGTGTGGTGCTCGGTTCCAATCCCGAAGGGATCATGCCCACGGTCTACGGTCGGATCCAAAAGGTGCTGGCGCCCATACGCTCCGGCGTGAGCCCGACCCGGGGGCGCGACGAGCGGGCATCGCTCGGCCTGCTGGCCGAACAGGCAGCCTGACCGAGCAGTTTCCCCGCTATTCCGCAGCCCGGTCACCTGCCGCGATTGTCGGACCTTCAGGCACCGGCTATCATCTTGCGTCTGCCATGTGAGGTTTCGGCCAACGCGGTCAACGCGTCGCACATGGATTCACCATTTTTAGTATCGAGAGGTAGCGCGTGCCCACAATCGCCCAGCTCGTCCGCAAGGGACGACAGGCCAAGGTGACCAAGACCAAGACGCCGGCGCTGAAAGGCGCGCCCCAACGACGGGGCGTCTGCACCCGCGTCTACACCACGACACCCAAGAAGCCGAACTCGGCGCTACGCAAGGTGGCCCGTGTGCGGCTGTCCAGCGGTGTGGAGATCACGGCCTACATCCCCGGTGTAGGGCACAACTTGCAGGAGCACTCCATCGTTCTGGTCCGTGGTGGCCGTGTGAAGGACTTGCCTGGTGTGCGGTACAAGGTCGTGCGCGGCGCCCTGGACACCTCGGGTGTTCGTGAGCGCAGCCAAGCTCGCAGTCGCTACGGCGCCAAGAAGGAGTCCTAATGCCCCGTAACGGACCGGCAACTCGTCGTGAATTGGCCCCGGACCCGGTCTACCGGTCTGTGCTGGTGACCCAAGTCGTCAACAAAGTGCTGTCCCGTGGCAAGCGGACCCTGGCCGAACGCATCGTATACGGCGCCTTGGACCTGGTGGCCGAGCGTTCCGGTGGGGACCCCGTCGCCGCCCTCAAGCGTGCCGTCGAGAACACCCGCCCCGAACTCGAGGTCAAGAGCCGTCGTGTCGGTGGTGCCACCTACCAGGTGCCGGTCGAGGTTCGCCCTCGTCGGGCCACCACGCTGGCCATCCGCTGGTTGACCACGTACTCACGTCAACGTCGGGAAAAGACCATGGCCGAGCGCCTGGCCGGAGAAATCCTCGACGCATCCAACAACATCGGTGCCGCAGTCAAGCGCCGTGAGGACATGCACAAAATGGCAGAGTCCAATAAAGCCTTCGCCCACTACCGCTGGTAGTGGACCACCTCTTCGAATAAGGAACATTCCCCCTCATGGCTGACGCTCCGGCGACCCGCGACTTTCCCCTGGCCAAGACCCGGAACATCGGGATCATGGCTCACATCGACGCGGGCAAAACCACCACCACCGAGCGAATTCTCTATTACACCGGTCGCAACTACAAGATCGGTGAGGTGCACGAAGGCGCCGCCACCATGGACTGGATGGTCCAAGAGCAAGAGCGTGGCATCACCATCACCTCGGCGGCCACTACCTGCAGCTGGCGCGACAATTGGATCAACATCATCGACACCCCGGGCCACGTCGACTTCACGGTCGAGGTAGAGCGCTCTTTGCGCGTGCTTGACGGTGCCGTCGCTGTGTTTGACGCCGTGGCCGGCGTCGAACCGCAGACCGAGACCGTGTGGCGTCAGGCCAACAAGTACCACGTGCCCCGCATCTGCTTCGTGAACAAGATGGACCGCATCGGTGCCGACTTTGAGCGCACGGTCGAAATGATCCGTGACCGCCTCGACGCCGTGCCGGCGGTGACCCAGCTACCCATTGGGTCCGAGTCCGAATTTCAAGGGGTCGTCGACCTTTTGGAGCAAAAGGCCCTGGTCTGGAACGACGAAGAAAAGGGCGAGGAGTGGGACGTCAACGACATTCCCGACTCCATGGCCAAGGACGCCGAAGATGCCCGCCACCAGCTGATTGACGTGGTTTCCAACTTCGACGACGTCATCATGGAGAAGTACCTGGCCGAAGAGCCAATCACGGCCGATGACCTCCGCCGCGCCCTGCGTACGGCCACCCTGGCCGCCGAAGTGGTGCCGATTCTCTGCGGTTCGGCGTTCAAGAACAAGGGCGTCCAGCCCATGCTCGATGCCGTCATCGATTACCTGCCCAGCCCGCTCGACCTTCCGCCCACCGAAGGCATCCGACCCAACCACCCCGAGGATATTGAGGTGCGCAAGGCCGACGACTCCGAGCCCTTCTCGGCTCTGGCCTTCAAGGTGATGACCGACCCCTACGTCGGCAAGCTGACCTACATCCGGGTGTATTCGGGCACCTTGGGCAAGGGTTCGTCGATTTCGAACTCCACCAAGGACAAGAAAGAGCGCGTAGGCCGCATCCTCCAGATGCACGCCAATGACCGGGTCGACAAGGACGCCATCTTCGCTGGCGACATCATGGCCGTGGTCGGTATGAAAAACACCACTACCGGTGACACGTTGTGTGACTCGGCCCACCCCATTGTGCTGGAAGCGCTGGAGTTCCCCGAGCCCGTGATTCACGTGGCCGTGGAGCCAAAAACCAAGGCTGACCAGGACAAACTCTCCAAGGCTCTGTACTCGCTCAGCGAGGAAGACCCCACTTTCCGTGTTCGCTCCGACGAGGAGACCGGGCAAACGGTCATTTCGGGCATGGGCGAATTGCACCTCGAAGTGTTGGTCGACCGCATGCTGCGTGAGTTCAGCGTGGACGCCAATGTGGGTAAGCCCCAGGTGGCCTACCGCGAGACAATTCGCAAGCCGGTAGAAAAGATCGAAGAGAAGTACGTCCGTCAGACCGGTGGGAAAGGCCAGTACGGCCACGTGGTCATCAGCGTCGAGCCCACGGGGCCCGGCGGAGGCTACGAGTTCATCGACAAGATCAGCGGCGGTGTCATCCCCAAGGAGTACATCCCCTCGGTCGACGCCGGTATTCAGGGCGCCCTCACCGGCGGCATTTTGGCTGGCTACCCGACGGTGGACGTCCGGGTCACCTTGACGTACGGCTCCTACCACGACGTGGACTCCTCGGAAATGGCCTTCAAGATCGCCGGTTCGCTGGCCATCAAGAAGGCACTGCGAGCAGCCAGTCCGGTCTTGCTTGAGCCCGTCATGGCCGTCACCGTCACCACGCCCGACGACTACATGGGCGATGTGATCGGGGACCTCTCCTCCCGCCGAGGCAAGGTGGAAGGGATGGACCAGCAGGGCAGCAGCCACGTGATCAACGCGCAGGTACCGCTGGCCGATATGTTCGGCTACGCTACTGACCTTCGTTCGCGCACCCAGGGTCGCGCCACGTACACCATGCAGTTTCACTCTTACAACGAGGTGCCCGAGTCGATCTCCAAGGAGATCATCGCCCGGACCCAAGGGGAGTAGTCGAGGCCACAGGTTCTCGGCAAAAGGTCGCACAAAAAGGAAAATGACAGCGGCGTGTAGGCGCCGCGGCGGGCCCGTGGGGGTACCGTCCGATATCAGGGAGTAGCAACGGCGATGGCCAAGCAGAAATTCGAGCGCACAAAGCCTCACGTAAATGTGGGAACGATGGGTCACATCGACCACGGCAAGACCACGCTCACCGCGGCAATTACCAAGGTCCTGTCGGAAAAGAACCCCAACACCAACTTCACGGCCTTCGACCAGATTGACGCCGCTCCCGAAGAGAAGCAGCGCGGCATCACGATCACCATTGCCCACGTGGAGTACGAGACGGAGAACCGTCACTACGCCCACGTCGACATGCCTGGTCACGCCGACTACATCAAGAACATGATCACTGGTGCGGCCCAGATTGACGGAGCCATCTTGGTGGTCTCCGCCGCCGACGGCCCAATGCCCCAGACCCGTGAGCACGTGCTGCTTGCTCGTCAGGTGGGCGTCCCCTACATCGTCGTGGCGCTCAACAAGGCCGACATGGTCGATGACCCCGAGCTCATTGAGCTGGTGGAAATGGAAGTGCGCGAGCTGCTCTCCAACTACGACTTCCCGGGCGACGACACGCCGATTATCCAGGTCAGTGCCCTCAAAGCGCTCGAAGGCGACGCCGAGTGGAGCGAGAAGATCGTTGAGCTCATGGATGCGGTGGACAGCTTCATCCCCGAGCCCGAGCGTGACGTCGACAAGCCGTTCCTCATGCCAATCGAGGACGTCATGTCGATCACCGGTCGTGGCACCGTGGTGACCGGCAAGGTCGAGCAAGGCATCGTCAAGGTCGGCGAGGAAGTCGAGATCGTCGGCCTGCGTGACACCCAAAAGACCACCGTCACGGGTATTGAGATGTTCCGCAAGCTCCTGGACGAGGGCCGGGCCGGTGACAACGTCGGCGCCCTGCTGCGTGGCACCAAGAAGGAAGAGGTCGAGCGTGGCCAGGTCCTTTGCAAGCCAGGTTCCATCACCCCGCACACCAACTTCGAAGCCAACGTCTACGTGCTGAACAAGGAAGAGGGTGGCCGTCACAAGCCGTTCTTCACCAACTACCGCCCGCAGTTCTACTTCCGCACCACCGACGTGACTGGCACGATTTCGCTGCCTGAGGGCACCGAAATGGTCATGCCGGGCGACAACACCGAGATGGTGGTTGAGCTGGGCAAGCCGATCGCCATGACTGAAGGTCTGCGTTTCGCCATCCGTGAGGGTGGACGCACCGTTGCTTCCGGTCGAGTTACGAAAATCCTCAAGTAACGACCCCGACGTAGCAACGGAACGAGAGCAGACACCATGGCAGACGGCCCCAAGCAGAAGATCCGCATCAGGCTCAAGGCCTATGACCACGAGATCCTCGATCAGTCGACCGAGAAGATCGTGCAGACGGTGCTGCGGACTCAGGCCAAGGTGCTTGGGCCCGTGCCGCTGCCGACCGATAAGCACCGCTACACGGTGATTCGGTCGCCCCACAAGTACAAGGACTCCCGTGAGCACTTTGAGATGCGGGTGCACAAGCGCTTGGTGGACATCGTCGAACACACGCCCAAGACGGTCGATTCGCTCCAGCGTCTCGACCTTCCGGCGGGAGTTGATATTGAAATAAAGATTCAAACGGCCTGATCCCAGGCTTGACGCCTGGCAGACCGTGCCTGGGTGGTGTAACGTCCCCTGGGCCGATTTCGGTGCTCCAGCGGTGCCTCCGGTGCTGCTGAACGACAACAGAAGTGCGTGAACGCCGGTCTTCCGGTACCTCACGCCAAACCATTCGAGCGCTCCGCTCGGGATTCCCGGGCGGAGCGTTGGCGTGCGCACGGGAGACCGTGGGCAGCGCAGGGAGATACGAGAACGTGGCAAGCAAGGCGATCGTCGGCGAGAAGGTCGGCATGACCCAGATTTGGGACGACCAGAACCGCGCCATACCGGTGACGGTTCTCAAAGTCGCGCCTGTGCGCGTGGTCCAGGTCAAGACGGAAGAATCGGATGGCTATGCCGCCCTTCAGGTGACATGGGGCTTCCGCCGGACGTCGACATTGACGAAGCCCGAACTAGGGCACTTCGCCAAGGCCAACGTGGAACCGGGACGCGGCTTGGTCGAGCTCCGGCTCGACGATGTGGCCGAGTTTTCCGTCGGCCAGGAACTCACGGCCGATGTGTGGACGGCCGGCGACCGGGTCGACGCCATTGCGGTCAGCAAGGGCAAAGGGTTCGCCGGTGGCATGAAGCGCCATAACTTCAAGGGCCAAGGCGCATCACACGGTAACCACAAGAGTCACCGAGTACCCGGTTCGATCGGTGCCTGCGCCACCCCGTCTCGAGTTTTCAAGGGAACGAAGATGGCCGGTCGCATGGGCGGCAAGCAGGTCACGGCCCTGAATCTGCAGGTAGTCTCCGCCGATCCCGAGCGTCAGCTCGTGCTGGTCAAGGGCGCGGTGCCCGGCTCTCGCGGCACCGTGGTGGTGCTCCGTGATTCGGTCAAGACCGCCACCCAGCGTGGAGGGTCCCGATGACCGTCACCGATTCCGTACTCCGAGGTCCAGTCAAGAAGGAGCGGGCCGCTCCCGTCACCCGGACCGTGACCCGTCGTGACATCGCCGGCAAGAAGCTGGGTGAAGTCGACCTCGAACCCACCATCTTCGGCATTGAGCCCAACCTGGCCGTGCTGCACCAAGTCGTCACCGCCCAGCTGGCTGCCGCCCGCTCGGGAACGCAGTCGACCAAGACTCGGTCCGAGGTGCGCGGTGGTGGAGCCAAGCCGTTCTCACAGAAGGGCACCGGCCGGGCCCGTCAAGGCAGTAGCCGTTCGCCTTCGATGATCGGCGGAGGCGTCGCTCTTGGACCCAAGCCCCGCAGCTATCGCCAGCACACCCCCAAGAAGATGGTGCGCCTGGCCCTGCTCTCGGCCCTGAGCGACCGGGCCGCCCTCGAGCGCGTCGTCGTCGTTGACGCCTGGAGCTGGGACGAGCCCAAGACCAAGGACGCCGTGGCCGCCCTGGGCAAGCTCAAGACCAAAGGCCGCGTCCTCGTGGTGCTGGCCGACGAAGAGACGGTGGCGCAGCGCTCGTTCGCCAACCTGCCCAATGTCCACACCGCGGACTTCCGTGAGCTCTCGGCTCACGACGTCTTGCTGTGCGACTGGATCATCTTTTCGGACCGCACCCTGCCCGGGTCGACCGAATTGTTCTCAACGGGGCTCGCCCCTGTCGAAGACGCCGACGATGAAGGTGTCGCTGAGGCAGTGGCGACCGACACAGTCGATGACGTGAGCGACGAAGCAGTCGCTGACGATGTATCAGCCGATGACGTAAGCGAAGAGGAGGCACCCGCCGATGCGTGACGCCATGGCAGTGCTGATCCGCCCCGTGGTCTCTGAAAAGAGTTACGCGCTTATGGACCACAACGTCTACATCTTCATTGTCGACCCCAGTGCCACCAAGATCGACGTTCGCCACGCGGTAGAGCAGGCGTTCAGTGTGCGGGTCCTCAACGTCAACACCTTGAACCGCAAGGGCAAGTCGACCCGCAACCGCCGCACCAACACGGTGGGCCATCGTCCGAGCACCAAGCGGGCCATTGTCACCATCCATCCCGACGACTCCATCGACCTCTTCGATCGTTGATCACAGGACCGCACTGATGCCACTTCGTTCACGTAAACCAACCAGCCCGGGCCGTCGCTTCCAGACGGTGTCCGACTTCTCCGAGATCACTACTGATCGTCCGGAGAAGTCGTTGTTGGCACCTAACCCCAGTTCGGGTGGGCGCAACAACCACGGGCGCAAGACAGCTCGTCACCGTGGTGGCGGCCACAAGCAGCAATACCGGATCATCGACTTTCGTCGGAACAAGGACGGCGTGCCGGCCAAGGTGGCGACGATTGAGTACGACCCCAATCGCAATGCACGCATTGCGTTGTTGCACTACGCCGACGGTGAGAAGCGCTACATCCTCGCTCCGGCCGGTGTGAAGGTGGGCGACAAAATTCAAAGCGGCCAGGGCGCCGACATTCGCCCGGGCAACGCGTTGCCATTGCGCTACATCCCGGTGGGTTCGACCGTGCACAACGTTGAACTGCGTCCCGGCGGTGGCGGGAAAATGGCTCGCGGGGCAGGGATGAGCATTCAGCTGGTGGCCAAGGAGGGCGTCTTCGCCACCCTTCGCCTGCCTTCGACCGAAATGCGTCGCGTCTCCATCGACTGCCGGGCCACGCTTGGTGTGGTGGGCAACGCCGAGGCCGAATTGATCAAGATTGGGAAGGCCGGCCGTAACCGCTGGAAGGGCAAGCGCCCGCAGACCCGTGGTGTGGCCATGAACCCGGTGGACCACCCACTCGGTGGTGGTGAGGGCAAGTCCTCTGGTGGTCGTCACCCGGTGTCGCCGTGGGGCAAGCCAGAAGGCCGCACCCGTTCCCGTAATAAGAAGTCCGATTCGATGATCGTCCGTCGGCGCCGCACCCGCGGCGCACGGCGATAGGCGAAGGGTTGACCACGTATGCCGCGTAGTTTGAAAAAGGGACCATTTGTCGACGATCACTTGTTGAAGAAAGTCGACGTCCTCAACTCGAGTGGGGAGAAGAAGGTCATTAAGACCTGGTCTCGTCGCTCCACCATCATCCCCGACATGGTCGGCCACACCATCGCCGTGCACGACGGGCGTCGTCACGTCCCGGTGTACGTCACCGAATCGATGGTCGGCCACAAACTCGGAGAATTCGCCCCCACGCGCACCTTCCGGTATCACGCCGGCCAGGAGCGGGGAGCGCGTCGCTGACATGACGGCTACCAAGACCAACGAGCGTCCGGGGACACGCGCCGTGCTGCGGCACTGCGGCGTGCCGGCCATGAAGGCCCGCCAGGTCCTCGACCTCATCCGAGGCCAAGACGTGGACCGGGCGGCCGAGATCCTGATCGGCACCGAGCGCAGTGCCGCCGAAGTCATCGGCAAGGTGCTCAATTCCGCCGTGGCCAACGCGGCGCACAACGATCAGCAGAATCCCGACGAGCTCTACGTCTCGGCCTGCTACGCCGACGAAGGTGCCACCATGAAGCGCTGGCGCCCCCGGGCCCGTGGTCGGGCCACCCGGATCCGCAAGCGCACCAGTCACATCACCATCATTGTGAGTCGGCTTCCCGAAGCCAGGCTGGAGCAGCGTCGCAGGCGCATGGAAGCGACCAGCGCGCAGCGTTCTCGCCGAGTTGATGCCTCGCGCAAGCGGGCTGACCTGTCCGGTCGCCGCTCGCGCCGCCAGGCCGCCCAGGCAGTGGCAGAGGCCGAAGCAGCTGCAGCGGCGGCGAATGAAGAAGAAGTCACTGATGAGATCTCGACCGAGTCCACCGACGTCGGTGACGGGGCGAATCCGGAGATCCAAACGGAGATTGACGCAGTCATTGCGAGTGAAGACGAGGCCATCGTCGAAGACGTGGCCAACAGTGAAGACGAGTCGGCAACAGCATCCGCTGACGCCGAAGAGAAGGGCGAGTAGATGGGCCAGAAGGTCAACCCTTACGGCTTCCGTCTCGGTATCACTACCGATTGGAAGTCCCGTTGGTTCGAGGAGCGCCACTACCGCGAGTTCGTGGTGGAGGACTGGAAGATCCGCGACTACCTGATGAAGCAGCTCGAAGCTGCTGCCGTCAGCCGAATTGAAGTCGAGCGCACCCGGGACCGTCTGCGCGTGGACATCCACACCGCACGTCCCGGCATTGTGATTGGTCGCCGTGGTTCCGAGGCCGACCGCCTGAAGAAGCGCCTGGAGGAGATCACCGGGCTGCAGAACCGGATCCAGCTCAACATTCAAGAAATCAAGCAGCCTGAGCTGGACGCCGCCCTCATAGCGCAGGGCATTTGCGACCAGCTGGTTCGCCGGGTGGCCTTCCGCCGGGCCATGAAGCGCGCTATTCAAACGGTGCAAAAGGCCGGAGCGCTCGGCATCAAGGTGCAGTGCTCGGGTCGACTCGGTGGATCTGAAATGTCCCGCAAAGAGCAGTACCGCGAAGGGCGGGTGCCGCTGCACACGCTCCGGGCCGACATTGACTACGGCTTCCGCGAGGCCAAGACCACCTCAGGGCGGGTCGGCGTCAAGGTGTGGATCTACAAGGGCGACATTTTGCCGTACAAGGTTTCCATTGAGGACAAGATCACCCGGGAAGCGGCCATGGCCGTGGGTGAGACGTCCGGCCAGAGTGGTCCCCGTCGGCTCATCACCGCAGGCGGTGGACGTCGCAAGGCCGATGCAGCTGCACCGGGCGAGGATGCGGCGACATCTGAGAACGGTATCGACGAAGAGTTGTTGGACGAGTTGTTAGTGGAAGAGGAAGTCGCCGAAGTGGTGGACGCCGTGGTGACTGAGGACGTCGAGGCCGACGAGGCCGAAGCTCCCGTGGCTGACCTGTTGCCCGTGGCGCCGGCTGAGCCGGACGACCTGGAGCGTCAGCTGGCAAAGGACGAAGAGATGGAACGCCAGAATCGCCACGAGCACCATGAGGCCCCGCACTTCCGCAAGGAGTCGGACTGACATGTTGATGCCCAAGAAGGTCAAGCACCGCAAGACCCAGCGCGGTCGGTTGCGTGGTCAAGCGAAGGGCGGCGCATCTGTTTCCTTTGGTGACTTCGGAATTCAGGCGATGGAGCCGGGTTGGCTGACTGCTCGTCAGATTGAGGCCGCTCGTATCGCCATGACCCGCCACGTCAAGCGTGGTGGAAAGGTCTGGATCCGGGTCTTCCCGGACAAGCCCGTGACCCAGAAGCCGGCCGAAACCCGCATGGGTTCAGGCAAGGGCAACCCCGAGCTGTGGGTCGCCGTGGTGCACCCGGGCCGCGTGCTCTTTGAGCTGGCCGGTGTGGATGAAGAATTGGCTCGAGCCGCCATGGAGCGGGCTATTCAGAAGCTCCCATTCAAGGCTCGCTTTGTCGTGCGTCCCGGTACGCACGGTCACGCGGAAGTGGCGATCTGATGGCTACCGCAAGCGACTTGGCGCTGCTCGATAACGATGAGCTGGCCGGACGTCTCGGTGACGGCCGCCGCGAGCTCTTCAACCTGCGATTCCAGCTGGCTACTGGCCAGTTGGACAACCCGGCCCGCATCGGCCAGGTGCGCCACGAAGTGGCCCGGATCCTGACCGTGCTGCGCGCCCGTGAAATTCTTGAAGCCGAAGGCTCCTACGTCGCCGCTACTACGGAAGAGCGAGAGGGCGCCCGGGCCAAGTTGGCCGCCGAGGACGCTGCCGTGGCCGCCCATGCCGCCGCTCGAGCGGCTGAAGCCGAGGCCGAGCATGAACACGAGCACGCCCTAGACGACGAATTGGTGGAGGAAGAGGCCTGATGGCCGACGAGACCGAAGAGACGACAGAAGTGACCGCCGAAGCAGAGGTGGCCGAAGCGAGTCCCTCCGAAGAGGTGGTGGCGCAAGCCCCAGCTCCCGCCCCAGCCCCTGCACCCGTAGCGGTGGTGGAGGACGGGCCGCGTCACAACGGCCGCAAGGTCCGTGAGGGTGTGGTGGTTTCCGACGCCATGCAGTCGACCGTCGTGGTCGCCGTGGTCGAACGTGTGCGGCACCCTCGCTACGGCAAGACGGTGCAGCGGACCAAGAAGCTCTATGTGCACGACGCCGAGGACACGGCCAAGGTGGGCGACCGGGTGCGGGTCCAAGAGACTCGTCCGCTCTCCAAGCTGAAGCGCTGGCGCCTGACTGAAGTTGTGGAGCGGGCCCGATGATTCAGCAAGAGTCGCGGCTGCGGGTGGCCGACAATTCCGGAGCGCGTGAGGTGCTGTGCATCCGCGTCCTCGGAGGCTCCAAGCGCCGCTACGCCAGTATCGGTGATGTCTTCGTGGCCACGGTCAAGGACGCCATCCCCGGTGCTGCGGTGAAGAAGGGCGACGTGGTCAAGTGCGTCGTCGTGCGCACCAAGAAAGAAAAGCGTCGTCCCGACGGCAGCTACATACGTTTTGACGAAAACGCGGCGGTGCTGATCAACGACCAGCAGCAGCCGCGTGGTACGCGCATCTTCGGCCCAGTGGGTCGTGAACTGCGCGACAAGAAATTCATGAGGATTGTGTCGTTGGCTCCGGAGGTGTTGTGATGCGGATCCATAAGGGTGACCAGGTGATTGTGCGTTCTGGAAAGGACAAAGGCAAGAAGGCCGAAGTCATTCGCGCCTTCCCGGCCGACAATCGGGTAATTCTCGAAGGGGTCAACGTGGCCAAGCGCCACGCCAAGCCGACCCGGGCCACCCAGCAAGGTGGCGTCATTGACAAATTCATGCCTGTGCAGGTGTCGACCGTGGCCCTGATCTGCAAGAGCTGCGATAAGCCGACTCGAGTGGGCATGTCGACCAACAAGAACGGTGACAAGGTGCGGATCTGCCGCAAATGCGGGGCTGAACTATGAGCACAACGACTCACGCCCCCACTCGGCCGCGCCTCCACGAGCGTTACAACACCGAGCTTCGCCCGAAGCTCCAGGAGGAACTGGGGCTGGGCAACATCATGGAGGTCCCCGGCCTCGAAAAGATCGTCATCAACATGGGCGTCGGCCGGGCCACTCAGCAGGCCTCGTTGATCGAAGGGGCGCAGCGCGACCTGGAGATCATCACGGGCCAAAAGCCCATCGTGACTCGGGCCAAGCAATCCATCGCCGGCTTCAAGCTGCGTGAGGGACAAGCCATTGGCGCCAAGGTCACCCTGCGGGGCGATCGGGCCTGGGAATTCTTCGATCGGCTCTTGAGTTTGGCCATCCCGCGTATCCGTGACTTCCGCGGCTTGTCACCCCGATCTTTTGACGGCAACGGCAACTACACGTTCGGCGTCACCGAGCAACTGATCTTCCCGGAGATTGACTACGACAAGATCGACTCTGTCCGAGGGATGGACATCACGATCGTCACCACCGCACGCAACAACGAGGAAGGACGGGCGTTCCTGGCAGCGTTCGGCTTCCCGTTCCGACAGGAGACTCGATAAGCATCATGGCAAAAAAGGCACTGATTGAGAAGCAACAGCGCACACCGAAGTTCAAAGTGCGGGGCTACACCCGCTGCCAGCGATGTGGTCGACCGAAGGCCGTCTATCGCAAGTTCGGCCTGTGCCGGATCTGCTTGCGCGTGATGGTGCACGCCGGTGAGATTCCCGGCGTGACAAAGGCGAGTTGGTAGGCCGGCCATGACGATGACCGATCCCATCGCGGACATGCTGACGCGTATCCGCAACGCCAACTCCGCCATGTTCGACACGGTGAAGATGCCCGGCTCCAAGCTGAAGGAGTCGTTGGCGTCCATTCTCGAGCGTGAAGGCTTCATCGCGGGCTACCACATGGAGCCCAATTCGGAGAAGCCGGGTACGACGTTGGAAATCTCCTTGAAGTACTCCGCCGATCGGACGCGCACCATTGCGGGAATTAAGCGAATCTCCAAGCCCGGACTGCGTATTTACGCCCGTGCCGACGGCATCCCGCGTGTCCTTGGTGGCATGGGTGTGGCTGTCGTTTCGACCAGCCACGGTTTGATGACCGATCGTGAAGCTCGGAAGCGCCATCTCGGTGGCGAGGTGCTCTGTCATGTTTGGTAATTCCACGACGGAAGGGGGTGTTGGCTGATGTCGCGTATTGGACGTTCGCCCATTCCGGTTCCATCCAATGTCACCATCACCATCGACGGTGAGAAGGTCAGCGTGAAGGGTCCCCAAGGCACCCTGGAGCGCTCGCTGCCCGCAGGCATCACCATCGCCCAAGAGGGCGACGTGTTGGTAGTCAGCCGGCCCGATGACGAGCGGCGCCACCGTGCGCTGCACGGTCTGTCGCGTTCGCTGGTGGCCAATATGGTGGCCGGGGTAACCGAAGGGTTCACCAAGGACCTCGAGATCGTCGGCGTTGGTTATCGGTGCTTGGCCAAGGGTCCGGGCTCGCTGGAGCTCGCCCTCGGGTTCTCCCACCCGGTTTTCGTCAATGCGCCTGAAGGCATTACCTTTGACGTTCCCTTGCCCACCCGGATCACGGTCAAGGGGATGGACAAGGAAAAGGTGGGCCAGGTGGCCGCCGACATCCGCAAACTCCGCAAGCCCGAGCCCTACAAGGGCAAAGGCGTGCGCTACGCCGGCGAGCGGGTTGTCCGCAAGGCCGGGAAGGCAGCGAAGTAATGGCACCAACTCACGATCGCACTCGTCTCCGGGTCCGGCGTCATGCCCGAGTTCGGTTCAAGGTGACCGGGACGGCCGATGTGCCGCGCCTGGCTGTCCATCGATCCAACCGGCACATTTCGGCCCAGGTCATTGACGACACCACGGGTCGCACCCTGGCCGCCGCCTCGTCGGTGGAGCCAGAACTGCGCACCTCACTGGGCCAGAGTGGTGGCGGTAACGTAACCGGCGCTGCCTCTGTTGGTCGTCTTCTAGGCACAAGGGCCAAAGCGGCCGGCATTACCAAAGTGGTCTTTGACCGTGGTGGCTTCGTCTACCACGGGCGCGTCGCCGTCCTGGCTGATGCGGCACGGGCCGAGGGACTGGAGTTTTAGCGTGGTCGATACTCAATACGAAGAGCGCACCATCAAGGTGAATCGCGTCGCCAAGGTCGTCAAGGGTGGACGTCGTTTCTCCTTTGCCGCCCTCATGGTGGTCGGTGACGGCAACGGCAAGGTCGGCCTGGGTTACGGCAAGGCCAAGGAAGCCGGTCTGGCCGTGCAAAAGGGAATTGAAGAAGCGCGCAAGAACCTCTTTGAAGTGCCGCTGGCTGGCACGACCATCGTGCACCCAGTCATTGGGGAGAGTGGCGCTGGTCGAGTCATGCTGAAGCCTGCCGCTCCTGGTACTGGTGTCATCGCTGGTGGGGCAGCTCGGGCCATTCTCGAAATGGCCGGTATCCGCGACATTCTGGCCAAGTCGCTGGGTTCGTCGAACGGGATCAACGTGGCCCATGCCACCATCGCAGGGCTCAAAGCGCTTCGTCGCCCAGATGAGGTCGCCGCCCTACGGGGCAAGCAGGCCGACGAAGTGACGCCGGCTGGCGTGCTGCGCGCCTACCGGGAGCGCAAGCGCGAGACCGATCTGTTCGCGGGAGAAGCGCGCTGATGGCAGCGAAGACCAAGGACACCACTGGGGCGCGCCTGATCGTCACCCAGACTCGTTCCGCTATCGGGAGCAAGCCAAAGCACCGGGGCACGCTGCGCGCGCTCGGGCTGCGGGGCATCGGACAGTCGAACGACCTGCCCGACCGACCGGAGATTCGCGGCATGTTGGCGCGGGTCCCGCATCTGATCAGTGTTGAGGAGGTGTCGGCATGAAACTGCACGATCTGGCTCCGCCCAAGGGCGCGACCAAAGCCAAGCAGCGCGTCGGACGCGGGACCGGTGGCAAGGGCCACAAGACCGCCGGCCGAGGCACCAAGGGCCAGCACGCTCGTAACACCGTGCCGGTTGGTTTCGAAGGTGGCCAGCTTCCCCTGATGCAGCGGATTCCCAAGCTGAAGGGCTTCAAGAACCCGTTCCGCGTGGCCTACACGCCCATCAACATCGGTGTCCTAGCCAGTCTGGCCGGTGATGAGTTCACCCTCCAAACGCTGGTGGAGGCCGGGCTTTGCCGTCCAAAGGCGCTGGTCAAGGTGCTCGGACAAGGTTCCCTGGACCGACCAATCCGGGTGTCGGCTCATGCCTTCTCGGCCTCGGCCGAGTCGGCCATCACATCCGCGGGCGGTAGCGTAGAGCGGGTGCCCCTTCCCTTTGGTCATGGGCGTCCTCCGGCATCGGGCAACGCCTTGATGAACCGGTAGTGACGACACTCGGACGAGACTGATCGAAGATCGGCCATGCTCTCTCGGCTCGCCAATATTTTCAGGGTTCCTGACCTTCGTAACAAGGTCATCTTCACCCTGGCCATCATTGCCCTCTACCAGATAGGGGCGAACGTCCCTGTCCCGGGCGTGAACTGGAGCAAGCTGCAGTCGCTCGAGAGCACGGCATCGTCGTCGGGTGTACTCGGCTTCTTGAACCTCTTCAGCGGTGGGGCCTTGGTCCGCTTGGCCGTGTTCGGGTTGGGCGTCATGCCCTACATCACGAGTTCCATCATCATTCAGCTGCTGTCGACGGTCATTCCGAAGTTGGAGGAATGGCGCGACCAAGGTGCGGTGGGACAGAAGAAGATCACGCAGACCACCCGGTATCTGACGGTGGCCTTGGCCCTCATGCAGTCGTCGGGTCTCGTGTATGCCTTCCACGGCCACGACGCGGCGCTGCTGGGCACCAACATCGACCTCATCCCGAAGTTCAGCCTGGGCCTGGCCGCCTTCATGGTGTTGTGTCTCACCGCCGGGACAGCCTTCGTGATGTGGCTGGCTGAGTTGATTACCCAGCGCGGTATCGGCCAGGGGATGTCCATCCTGATCTTCGCCAATGTGGTGGCCGCCATTCCGACCGGGTTCAAGGCCATTTACGAGGAAGGCGGCAAGGTCCGCTTCTCGGTGATCCTGATCGTCTCCATCGCCTTGTTAGTGACCATTGTCTTCTTCGACCAGGGGCAACGACGAATACCGGTCACCTTCGCGCGACGTGTGGTGGGTAGACGAATGTATGGCGGCAGCTCGACCTACATCCCGCTCAAGGTGAACCAGTCGGGTGTAATTCCGATCATCTTTGCGTCGTCGGTGCTCTACATCCCTGTCTTGCTGTCCAATGTCATTCAGTGGAACGGGTTTCAGAATTTTGTCCGCAACAGCCTGACGCCGACCAGTTTCTTCTATATCGGGCTCTACTTCATCCTTATTTTCATGTTCACGTTCTTCTACGTGTACGTGGCGTTTGATCCGCATCAACAAGCCGATCTCATCCGTAAGCAGGGTGGGTTCATTCCCGGTATTCGGCCCGGTCCGCCGACCGAGCGTTACTTTGCCCACATCCTCAGTCGCATCACGGTGGTCGGGGCTCTCTTCTTGGGTTCCGTCGCTGTCGTGCCGTCGATCCTGATGGCCCTCTGGCATATCAACCGCTTCCCCTTCTACGGAACCACCCTCCTGATTTCGGTGGGCGTTGCCCTCGAGACGATGCGACAGATCGACAGCCAGTTGATGATGCGTAACTACGAGGGCTTCCTCAAGTAGGGGATCTGTGATCCCCGGGGTCCGGCTCGTAGTCCTCGGTAAGCAGGGGGCAGGGAAGGGAACGCAGTGCGTTCGCCTTTCACATCACTACGTCGTGCCACATGTCTCTACCGGAGACATGTTGCGCGGTGAGGTGAAATCCAAGACGCCTCTCGGCGTGCGCGCCCAGTCGCTCATGGACCAGGGCGAGTTGATTCCCGATGAAATGGTCATGGAAATGGTCCAGGCGCGCCTGATTGAGCGGGACACCAGGGGCCGCGGATTCGTACTCGACGGCTGCCCACGCACGACCGCCCAAGCCGAATCGCTCGATGACATTGTCCAACCCTTTGGCATGGACCTGGTGGTTGATCTCGATGTACCGACGCCCATGGTCATGAAGCGCCTGGCCTCTCGCCGGGTCTGCGTGGACTGTGGAGCCAACTACTCGACGGCAGCGCCGCCCATGGTCAATTGGACCTGCGACGTCTGTGGCGGCGAAGTGGTGCAGCGCGAAGACGACACCGAAGATGCCATTCAGCGCCGTCTGGACCTCTATGAGGCGCAGACGGCGCCCCTCATTGCCTGGTACGCCGAGCGTGGCTTGCTCGTTACCATTAACGGGACAGGTTCACCCGATGCGGTGACTCGCCGCGTGGTGGGGGCCATCGACACGCAGCGGCAAAAGCGTAAGGATTTAGGATGAGGCGTAACGACGAGGAACTGGCCAAAATGCGCAAGGCCGGCAAAGTGGTGGCCGAAATGCACGAGGCCACCCGGGCGGCTGCTGTCCCTGGGGTGACCACCCTTGAGGTGGACAAGGTGGCTCGGGACGTGCTGGAGCGCCGAGGGGCCACCTCGAACTTCCTGGGCTACAACGGGTTCCCGGCCGTTATCTGCACCTCGCCCAACGACATGATCGTGCACGGGATCCCTGGGTCCTATCGCCTGGAGGAGGGGGACATCCTCTCCATCGACTGCGGAGCCATTATTGAGGGGTACCACGGGGATGCCGCCTTCACCATGGGCATTGGGAAGGTCTCGGCCGAAGCCCAAAAGCTGATGGATGTGACCGAGCGCAGCCTCTGGGCCGGGATTGCAGAGCTCAAGAAGGGGAATGCCCTTCATGAGGTGGGACGGGCCGTCCAAGACGTGGCCGAAGCCAATGGGTTCACCGTGGTCAGGGAATACGTTGGGCACGCTATAGGCACGGCCATGCATGAGCAACCCCAGGTGCCGAATTACTGGCCCGGGCACAAGGGCCCCACCCTGAAGACGGGCATGGTGTTTGCCGTTGAACCCATGGTCAATGCCGGTTCGGCCGAGACTCGGCAGCTCGATGATGGCTGGAGCGTGGTCACGGCCGATGGGCGCCTCTCGGCCCACTTTGAGCACACAATTGCCGTCACCCCCGACGGTCCGGAGGTCTTCACCCTCGCCTAGGCTGGGAGCCGAAGAAACTCCGGCTGGAAATAATTCCTGGTTGGGGTAGAATCTTCCGCTGGCTCTGGGCCAGGTCCTTTCGGGGGCCACCTGCCGCCGGGCCACATCCGAGAAATGCCGTTCCAGCCACCGCGCTGGTTGGCGTGCTCGGGAGATCATCAGAAGCAACAATTGAGGAGAGTCACCTGCCCAAGCCCAAGGAAGACGCCATCGTGCTCGAAGGCACGGTGGTCGAGCCACTGCCCAACGCAATGTTCCGAGTCGAACTCGAGAACGGACACAAGGTGTTGGCGCATAGCTCAGGAAAGATGAGGATGCACCGCATCCGCATTCTTCCCGGGGACAAGGTGCAAGTGGAAATCACTCCGTACGACCTCAACCGAGGCCGTATTACATACCGGTACAAGTAGCCAGAGGATAGGGACGCGACGTGAAAGTTCGGCCAAGCGTGAAGCCGATCTGTGAAAAGTGCAAGGTCATCCGGCGCCACGGTGTGGTGCGGGTGATCTGTGACAACCCGCGCCATAAGCAGCGGCAGGGTTAGGGAGAGGATCGAGATGGCTCGCATATCGGGAGTGGATATTCCCCGCGAAAAGCGGCTTGAGATATCCCTGACATACATATTCGGCATCGGCAGCACACTGTCGTCGCAGATCTGTGAGGCCGTTGAGGTCAATCCCTCGACGCGCGTCCGGGACCTGACCGACGAAGAGGTGGCCCGCCTGCGCACCTACATCGACACGAACTTCCGGGTCGAGGGTGACCTGCGGCGCGACGTGTCCCAGGACATCAAGCGCAAGATGGAGATCAATTGCTACCAAGGGGTACGGCATCGCAAGGGCCTCCCCGTCCACGGCCAGCGCACGCATACCAACGCCCGCACCCGCAAGGGACCGAAGAAGACGGTGGCCGGGAAGAAAAAGGTGAAGAAGTAGATGGCAAAGCCCACCAAGCAGGCTCGGCGCCCTCGCAAGCGCGAACGCAAGAACATCAGTTACGGCGTGGCCCACATAAAGAGCTCGTTCAACAACACGATCGTCTCCATTGCCGATCCCGATGGCAACGTGTTGGCGTGGGCATCAGCCGGCAACGTCGGCTTCAAGGGTTCGCGCAAGTCCACCCCCTTCGCTGCCCAGCTGGCGGCTGAGGCCTGTGCCAAGCGCGCCATGGAGCATGGCGTGCGCAAGGTCGATGTGCTCGTGCGTGGTCCCGGTTCGGGCCGTGAGACTGCCATCCGCTCCCTCGCTGCCGTCGGCATTGAAGTCGTCGGCATCAAGGACGTCACACCCATCCCCCATAACGGCTGCCGCCCCAAGAAGCGGCGTCGGGTTTAAGAGGAATAGTCATGGCCAGATATACCGGACCCGTTTGCCGCCTTTGTCGGCGTGAGCGGACAAAACTGTTTTTGAAGGGCGAGCGTTGCTACTCGCTCAAGTGCCCCGTCTCCGAAGCGGTGACGGATCGCCACAGCCGCGCCTACCCACCGGGTGAGCACGGGCGTGATCGCATGCGCCAAGGCTCGGAGTACCTGACCCAGCTTCGTGAGAAGCAGAAGGCACGTCGTATCTACGGCTTGTTGGAAAAGCAGTTCCGCAACCTCTACGAGGAGAGCAGCCGCCAGCCCGGCATCACCGGCGAAAACCTGTTGCGCAACCTCGAGCTCCGTTTGGACAACGTGGTCTTCCGGGCCGGATGGGGTGCCAGCCGGCGCCAGGCTCGCCAGTTCGTCCGCCATGGCCACATTTTGGTCAACGGCAAGCGCGTCACCATTCCGAGCTACCGCGTCCGCAAGGGCGATGAGGTCAAGCTCAAGGACGCCACCCAAGCGAACTTCTCGGTGCGTCGCAACATGGACACCTTGGAGCGCACCACCCCAGCCTGGTTGCAGACCGGCGATGGGGGATTCAGCGTGGCGGTCTTGAACCCACCGCTGCGTGAACACATTGACGAGCCGGTGCAAGAACAGCTCATCGTCGAGCTCTACTCCAAGTAGGAATTCCGGCCTCCCGCCGACCACCCGACCGACCACCCACCCCCGCTACAGGAGTCACCCATATGCTGATTATCCAACGTCCGACCGTCGAAGCAGTCGACGAGGAGCAGAACAACCGGCAGCGGTTCGCCGTTGGTCCGCTCGACCCAGGCTTCGGCACCACCCTGGGCAACTCGTTGCGCCGCACACTGCTGTCGTCCATTCCCGGTGGGGCAGTGACGCAGCTGCGGTTCGATGACGCCCTGCACGAGTTCACCACGCTGCCTGGCGTCAAGGAAGATGTCACTGACATCATCTTGAACCTCAAGGATCTGCTGGTGCAGATTCAGACCGACGAGCCCGTGACGTTGCGTCTCGACGTGCGGGGACCGGCCGATGCCACGGCCGCCGACCTGCAGACCACCTCAGACGTGGAAGTGCTCAACCCCGAGCTGCACATCGCCTCCATCAACGCCAAGGGCCGCTTGGCCGTCGACGTCACGGTGGAGCGTGGGCGTGGCTACGTGTCGGCTGACAAGAACAAGAAGTCGTCGGTCATCGGCGTGATCCCGATCGACTCGATCTTCTCGCCCGTGCACCGGGTCACCTTCGACATTGAGTCGGTCCGAGTAGAGCAGTCCACCAACTACGACCGCCTAGTGCTCGACATCGAGACTGATGGCACCATCTCGCCTCGCGAGGCGCTGGCTTCGGCCGGTGACACGTTGCGCAACCTGGTGGCGCTGGTGGCTGACCTTGAAGATGCCCCGCAAGGCTTGGAGTTGGGTGACACCGGGACGACCACCAGTGGTTCGCCGGACCTCGACCTGCGCATTGAAGAGCTGGACCTCTCCGAGCGTCCCCGCAACTGCCTCAAGCGAGCGCAGATCAACACCATTGGTGAGTTGGTCGAGCGGACCATGGACGACCTGTTGGCTATCACCAACTTCGGGCAGAAGTCAGCTGACGAAGTGGTGCAACGCCTTGACGAGCGCGGGCTTTCGCTCCGCACCAGGGACTGATCGGCCGTGCAGGGAACTCCGAAGCGGGGACGGCGCATGGGCGGCAACGCGGCCCATCAAAAGGCCATGTTGGGCAACCTGGTTGCTTCGCTGATTGCCGCCGAAGCCTTGACGACCACCGAAGCCAAAGCTAAGGCTCTGCGTCCCGTGGCCGAGAAATGCGTGACGGCAGCCCGTAAGGGTGGGGTCCATCAGCACCGGCGAGTGGTGTCGCTGATCCGCGACAAGGACATGGCTCACAAGCTCTTTGAAGAGATCGCACCGCGCTACGCCGAGCGGCCGGGTGGCTACACCCGCATTTTGAAGTTGGGCCCCCGTCCGGGCGACAACGCGCCGATGGCGCGGATCGAGTTCGTCTGAGGGTGGAGGATTCTGCCGGCGCTGCCTGGCAGCGTTGGCGGCTCCTGGTTTCCTACGACGGCGGGGCCTTTCGAGGATTCGCCGACCAACCCGCTGTCCCAACCGTCGCTGGCGCACTGCGCTTGGCGCTGGGCCGCACCGCCCGCCTGGCTGAGTCGCCGCAGGTGACGTGCGCCGGGCGCACCGATGCCGGGGTGCACGCCCGAGGTCAGGTGGTCCACGTCGACCTTCCGCCCATCCCCTTTGACGGGATTGGTCTGGCTCGAGCATTGAACCGCCAACTGGCGCCCACCGTGGTGATCCGTGAAGCGTCCGCCGTCGAACCAGACTTTGATGCCCGCCGATCGGCCACAGCCCGCACCTATCGCTACTTGGTGTGGAACGGACCCTGGCCAGACCCGTTGTTGGCGGCCACCACCTGGCACGTGCGCGACCCGCTCGATGTGCGGGCCATGGGCGCGGCCGCCGATGTGCTGTTGGGCACCCATGACTTCCGATCTTTTTGCCGGCGCAAGCCCGGGACTTCGGCCGACGAACCGATCCTGCGCCGCGTGACCAGAGCTCGCTGGAGCGTGGATCAGGACCCGGAGACTGACGTGCTCTGCGAGGGGCGACTGTTGCGTTTCGAGATTGTGGCCAACGCCTTTTGCCATCAGATGGTGCGGTCCCTGGTGGGCAGTCTGGTGGACGTCGGGCGAGGTCAGGGCAACGCCGCCACCCTGCTGGACCGACTTCGCATGAACAATCGGCATCGAGCGCCTGACCCGGCACCGGCCCTCGGGCTGTGCCTGGTGTCGGTGGACTACACCTAAAACCTGCCCCAATCTGTCACCCAAAAATTCATTCTGCGCCAGTTCCGCGTCAACTGGCGTTTACCTCACCTTTCTACCGTGTGCCCTGACCGCCGGTTCAACTCGTCCCGGGGTCCGAAGCAATCACCAAAGAGGAAGAGGGGCACTGCATGCACATCGTCCACAAGGGTGCGGGGAAACGCCGCAACCTGATACCAAGAGCGGGCCTGCGGCGCGCCGTGACCGTCGGAGGCACCCTGTTTGGCGCCGCCATCGTCACCGCCGCCTTCTCGCTGCCCGCTGGAGCGACCGTTACCGCACCGGCCAACAACACGCTGATCGGCAGTGGGTCCAGCACGACCTACTCCATGATGCAGCAGCTCGACCAGCTCTTCAACACGGCGCCGGGGTGCCAGCAGTTCGTGCCCTTCCCATCGGCCGCCACGCCACAGCCGCTGGACTACAGCTGCACCGCGCCGCCGACACCGGCCGCCAACCCAATTAACCCTTTCGCCGACATTGCGGTTGAAGAAGCGGCGCTCGGTTCGAGTAACGGGATTCAGCAGCTGGAGGATTCGGGGGCGCACGGCGCATCCGCCACCTCTTCTGGCGACCCCATCAACGTGGCCCAGAACCTGAACTACGCCCGTAGTTCACGTGCGTCGAAGTCCTCGGACCTCAAGGGCATGAACTTCGTGGCCTACGCCGAGGACGGTGTGACATGGTTCCACTTCACCAAGTACACCAATACGGCCAGTCCGTCGGCGAACCTCACCGACCTGACCCAAGCTGAGCTCGTAGCCATCTACAACGGCACGGACACCAACTGGGACCAGGTATGTAATGGCGGACTCGCACCCGGCGCACCCAGCGCGGTGTGCGGTACAAACGCACCGATTGTGGTCTTCTCGGCTCAAGAAGGATCTGGTACCCAGAGCACCTTCAAGACGTTCCTGGGCATCGACCCATCAGCCGCCACCAACCAGGTGAACTGCTACACGCCCAATGGTGGCTCCAAAACCTGCGTCGGCCCAGCGGTGATCTTCGAGAATGAAGACAGCCAAATTAATTACACATCCTTCACGGGTGCTCAGGCTGGCTTCATCCACAAGACCAACCCGGACTGGGGCGGTACCGCTGGTGCTTCAACGGCGGCCATCCGTAATGACAGCATCTTCTTCTTCTCGAGCGGCAAGTACAACCTGTCGTGCAAGGGAGACAAGGGCCAGCACTGTGGAAATGGCGTGACGTTGGGTAACTCCGCATTAAACGCCATTGGTTCGATCAATGAAGTGGCACCGACCGAAGCCAACATTTTGGACGGTCAGTTCCCGGACAGTCGGTTCCTGTACAACGTGTACTCGGACGGTTCGAACGCCAACATTCCGGCGGCAACGGCAGCCACGCTCAACTACGTGAGTGAAATCGGCTTCATTTGCAACCCCAACAAGGGTTCGTCCAATGCC
>Ga0182030_10004491_pt1 | contig 29744 bp, 26 predicted proteins | sample 812S3MmetaG_FD_121299 | JGI IMG/M metagenome (GOLD analysis project Ga0182030, IMG submission 121299) | Permafrost microbial communities from Stordalen Mire, Sweden - 812S3M metaG (Illumina Assembly) | ecosystem: Environmental > Terrestrial > Soil > Wetlands > Permafrost | place: Sweden...
TCAATCTTCACACATTATGTTCAAGCATGACATTCAATCTTCACACATTATGTTCAAGCATGACATTCAATCTTCATACATTGTGTTCAAGCATGACATTCAAATTTCACACATTATGTTCAAGCATGACATTCAAATTTCACACATTGTGTTCAAGCATGACATTCAAACTTCACACATCATGTTCAAGCATGACTTGATGTATCATCAATTCATTCCTTTGTATTCGAACTTTTTGGAACTTCCAGACAAACATGAATGTCATTGAACATCATATAAATGCAATTTTTCCAAAAGTTGAAGACAATTACAAATATAATCATTCGTATGCAACTTTCCGAAAATTGCAGCATTGTCATATCTCATACATCATGTTTGTTTGGGAGTTCCGAAAAGTTCTGACATAAAGGGATGAAATGAATCATGTCTCAATCTGAGCATTTATGGATAAACCATAACGATATGTAATAAGATGGATATTATCCATCTTATTTTGACTATATGAGTACGGATATGATTCCGAATACAGTTCCTAAAACGAAGAGATATGAAACACCAACAAATATGACTTTATCTGTAGGACTCTTTGTGTTTTCGTTTGCTATAGCATATGCAGATAAGAATACTAGCATAATAACTGTTATGAGATGTACGACAATAGATTCTAATTGACGATTAGATTTAGTCCCTAAAGCTAGTTGAATAACCTGACCCACTAAAAACCCAAAAACTGGAAAAACAGCAATAGACCAAGTTCCGATCCGATTCAGAACGACTTCCATTTTAACATATCATAAAATGGAAGGAAGAATCATATTGGCGATCATTGTTATTGTCATCATCATATGTGTCATTCAACAAAACGTCAAGAAGGATGAAGACGATCATCTTTTGAGTGAGATAGATCGAAGGTTGTTACATACATTGAAGACTGCAGGATACAATTCGACATATAGCATTAAGGCACATCGAAGTCGAAGCTTCACACGAAATAAGAAAGACATAAACATATGCACTGAATGTATAAGTGGAGACAAAACAGAGCTTGATAGAGTCTTATACTTAGCATTGCATGAAGCAGCTCATACTATCACACATACCAAAGATCATACTGAGCATTGGAAGAATATACTCAAGACATTATTACATACAGCTGCGGATCTTCATTATTTAGACCCTTCAAAGATCAAAATATGACCTTAACAACTTGATATGTATAATGATATGTCGTCGGATTAAAATACAAGATCTCATCATTCATGGCTTGCTTATATAGACCTTCAACTGTTAGAGATTCCAATCTTATACCTAGTTCTTCAAGATATTCATAATACATGATATCACAATCATTTATTCGAACTATTTGTTTAATATCATTCCAAGATTCTACGTTGCCATCATATTTGACTTTTTCACCAACACCGATATCATCTAACATATCTGGAAACATAGTAGTAATTTCGTCAGTGTGGCATCCGAGATTTTCAATGTAATATTTTGCCAGATCTTCTCTAGATTTGAACAATTGCACTTCGTATTCCATTTCACTACCCATGTTTACCAACAACCAACATATGCTTCCCTTCGGAAAAGGCAATCCGAGAGTACGGAATGTCAGATAGCAATCACCTGGCAATCCTTGTTGACAATCTGAAGGCAATCCTGCAAGAAGCAAAATCTCATCTCTACATCCTTTTGCATATGCTCTTGATTCATCACTACTCATTCGATTAACACTCCATCCAGGAAAAGCATTTATTCTACATGTATTCTTTACTAACATGGGTTCTGAATAATTGTAACGCTGTACTTCATCATTTATTCCAAGTCTAACTTGAAATGTGTCATCTTCGTGTGCCTCCATTTTGTAAAAAGATACAGCAACATATGTTGCTGCTACAAATTGCAACTTAGGCGTCGATGTATAATGTAAGCTCGGAAAGTATCTGCTTAAGAATCGACACATGAGTTCTGAATTTCTACTCATTGCGGCATATGCATGATTCACTTGAAACCATGATAAAATATCAAGAGGTATCAACATCTTCATGATCATTTCAATGACTGCAATGGGAATACACTTCAATAGTTCAGGTGCATGTGTGATCTGTCTTTGACTCTTCTCAATTTTGAATCTCTCAAAACGTCGAAAGAGATCATCTTCTTTGTGTAATAGGATACCTTTGATAACCACAGTGCGATTTCTATAATATCGAATCTTGTATCCTCCGATCATTCCACTATACACTTCAAACTCGTTACCATTAAGAGTTACTGTTCTTTTTCCAGTTTCTACACGTTGATAATTAGATAGAAGATTGTTTCTAACGTCTGTTTCTCTAACAATACATCGCATCTCATGAATACTCATATTATACATCTTCAGAACTTTTCGTATGTATTTGTCATCAGGTTTAAAAACTATAGTATCGTAATTTAGCTTAGATGTGTCTATGTCAAAAATCTCTTTCAAATAATCTCTGGACATTTAATTAGATGAAAACCTTAAAGTGTTATGATTCAATTTATTATTAAAATGAGTCGAAGTTTTTGATGATTTTTGATCATCAAAAGAGAATGGACAACTCAAGTTCAGAAGAAGCAGAGACTAATATTGACAGTATTGTGACTCAATTGAGACTTCTTGCCATTAAGTTTGAGAGAACCAAAGAAAAAGTATTTAGGCTTCAAAATGGCACAGACTTGAGTGACCTTATTCCAAAACTCAAGACCGAAGAAGATGTTATCAACCTCGCACATCGTATCTTAGATGGTACAATTCTAAGTGAAACAGGACCTTATAACGATTTTAAGGAAGAAGAGAAAACTTACAAAGAAGAGAATGAAGAAGAGAACAAGGATGTGAATGAAGGATTTGGATGTATGGATGAAGATGAAGATGACGATGAAAGAGATCCTAAAAGAGAGGCTCTTGTTGATCTCTTCATTCGTAATGGATATCATAATATGTGGGAGACATGGTTCGATTGTTTCAAATATTTTGGATATGAAGCTCCAGGAAATCTCAAAACATATGAGATGCCTAATGTTTATGAACTTCCTGTCGTCTTTGAAGATGCATATGATAAAGAGACATTTGATGTTCCTGCTTACTTTAAGACTTTTATCGAAGGTCAAGCAGATGCATCAACGTTGTTGACCATCGTTGATGCTATTGTTGCATATTACATTGAAGAAAAAGAAGAGATGGACAGTGAGGAGCTTGACGAAGAAGAGAGACAAGAGAACAAATATGATATCTACGGTACTCGAGACATGGTTAGTGGTGCAGTTGATATGTTATACGAAGCATTGGCAAATGGAGAAGAAGACAAAAAGATTCCTCTAATAGAAGACTTTTGGAATGAGTTTAGAGAACATGAGGATGATGTTGATGCATTGATGGAGATATACGAAGAGGTTGATGCTGAACTTGATAAGCTTGATGATGCCGAATTTGATTCTTATGAGCAAGGTTGTTGTGAAGACTGTAGCGTACCATGTGATGTACATGAAGAAGATGACATTGATGACGATATTAAACCATATCCGGTATTGTATAATGCTAGAGGATACAAAAGTCGTGAAGAATGGGTTGTTAAGAAGCGTAAGGTCTTTGATGAAGTGGATATTCCTATTGAAGAGATTAGAGTCGAGCAATCTCAAACAGATCTCATTATAGATCCTCGTGCGTTCAAACGTTTGACACTTGAGATTGTTCAAGATTTTCGTGAAGGAGGATATCATTTTGAAGATGGTGCTCTAGAAGCTTTACAAACTGCAGCAGAAGCTCATCTTATTCAGAACTTTGAACAAGCAAGTGCGAGAGCTGTAAAAGCTAACAGAACATATATTGGAATTGCAGATATGAAATCAACTGTTTAAAAATTTTTGCAATTGTAAATGAGATCTCTTCAAATGAAGACATGCGAATCCATCATTGCACGTGAATCTTATGTCGGATTAAGAAAAGCTATCGAGATGCTTCAAGAAGAAGTAGAAAATCGCAAGAGTCTAGCATTGAAATTAATGAATGGTTACTTAGATGAACGTGAAGATGAGATGAGATCTGATTTTTTTATTTCCAAAATCGGAGATCCCAATTGTTTACATTGTTCGAAAGAACACCAACATTATCCATCATTATGGATTTCACTTGCTTTCGAAGAAGATGTCAGTTTGAATGTTGTGATCACTGTTGATTTAAATAAGAAATTTGCTAACTTGACGATTGGAGATCTAGATGATGATGTCAGGAATTTTTTAGACGACATTGATCCGTTGATCGATATTTTCATTGAAGCTTTTGATAAGAAACTGTAGAATTACGATGTGTTAAACACATTGCAACATTATTTACCATAATTGCCAGTTACCGACACGTTTAACATTGATATCGAGCATATAAACTATTATATGTTCTATGACATGTTTGTCCATATAAATGTTATTTCTTTTTAGAATGAGAAGAAACGTATCAACCATTTCTCTAACCTTACCCATACAATCGAAACAGAAATCGAAACAGTGTGCGCGATATTTCCGAAAATTCATTGCCACAGAAAATGGCAGTGGAACAATTTCGCAACATCCAATTTCAGATCGAAGACAATCCGTAACAGTGCCGCGAATCACTCCGCATCTGAATACATGAGATTTACAATATTTTGTTTGAGTTTTACATTGTTCATAGCGTAATCTTGTGTATGTATTCTCTTTCAATGCGAATGTAGGATGACATATCTTATCATAATGTTTCGAATGACACGAATAGTATATACATTGTTGTCCATCTTCTTCGGAGACAGCACATTTTAATTCGGGAAGTGGATACATCGTGCATCTATCAAGATCGCATCGTCTTTGATGACAACGACATACTCTTTGTCCTTCGTATATTCTACTACAACCAAAGCAAACATTGAATTTACATATATGACAAGTTGTAGATGTGTAATAACTACAATGAATACAACTGTGATGACATTCGCACTTCATAGAATGATCTGAGCATCGTATTCTTGGAGTACATTTTCTGTTCCTCTGAATGTTGAAATCAAATTGACATACATTCATGTGTTCCTTGCATAGCTTCACTTGTTTGTCACATTCAGCACATTTGTTTGATATGTATGGTATATTATCGCATTTCATACATTTGTAATTTGAGGCTTTTTCTTCCAATGTTTGGATTTGAATGTCAATGCAAAGTTTACATAATGCTGCACCTTGAATGCTGCATCTCAAACATATTGGAACATTACAGATCTCACAGTCTAAAGGATCTAAGGGTAAATCACCATCACATGAACATCTTAAGGTATCAGTCATATTTCACAATTTTGTTTTGAAAATCATGAATTCATGATTTTCATTAACCTTTTGAAACCTTCATGTATTACATCATGTTGGCTATATAAGCTCTGCCTTCGTATAATCCTAGACCTGCTTGAACGTCGGCACAGATAGCAGGAGGTTCGAGTTCCGCATCAGTGAAAGGTCTTGGTATTCGTCCGAGACCTTTTCTTTGGCGAAGACTATTGTATGAGTCGTATATAGTTCTAGCTGTAACCATGGCACATAATTGACGACCAGTTACTGGATTTGCGACTCGACATCTTCTAAGATCAATTTGCAAATCTGGAACAAAAGTATTAAGAGCGGATTTTTCTTCGTCTGATAGACTGTTGAAATATTCTTCCCATTGAGTTAATGCTTGACTCTTATTAGTAACATACAAATGTATACATATTTGAGCAGTTTCTTGAGGGAATGATCTTCCTTGAGCTTGAATATCTGCAGGAAGTTTACGATATTCTTCTTCTGGCATTACAAGATACCAATTCTTTCCATCAGGTTGATTTGCTTCAGTACGAATATATCTAACATGAGCTACATCAATTCTTGCAGCACGAAACATTGCGACATTGGCAGGATCATTTTCATTGAAGCGAGCATTGGTTCTGACAAGAAGTTTTTCGACATTACCATTTGTTCCGGCATAAATTTCTTGAAGATATGGTTCTGATGTTGTATTTTCGTTGAAGTATTGAGTTGTTTCTGGACCTTTAGCTGAAAGAAGATGCATAGTTTTCACCATCATATTCATAGTTGCATCACTAATACTATCAATTCTATTCCTTTCAAGTCTTTCTAAGAATCCTCTTAGATCTCTAACTTCACCATCTTGGGATCTATCTGCTTTAGCAAGAAGTCTCTGCAAGTCAGAAGGATCAGTCCAAATAACTTCGGTAGGATAATTTCTTAGAGAGGGGATTCTTGCTCCATTTCTCACAACACTATTGATACCGTTAGTATATTTTATCAAGCCTACCAAAGAATCAACTTGCCAACATGTACCATTGGTGAGTTGAATGAAGTTGTTATTCGGAACTTCTTGCATGTTGTTATAATCTACTCCTCCCATTGCATCTGGTCCGAAGTCAATACCTTGGTTGACACATGTGCGGCGTTGATCTTCTTGAGCAAGGTTGAACAATTGTTCGAACTCTTCAAGTTTGACAATAACATCAACTTGTCGATACATTTGATTCGCTGGATGAGCTTGTAGCTCTATATATAGCAGTCGAACTGCATCTCGCAGATTCGCAATTAATAAGAATGTATCTTGAAGTGCTGGTAGCCTTGGTGCGCCATCATAATATGCTGTTAACATTGTATCAAGCGCGACGAGACGTCTAATATATTCATCTCTTGTAACCATTTCATCTGCACGAATAGGAGCTACATTCGGTTCAGCTACTTGTTGAACTGCAGCGCCTCTTCTTGGTCGTGATGGTTGTCGATTAGGTTGGGGTATAGCTGGAACATGACGTTGACCTGAAGCAATTATTAACATTAATGCGATAAAGTGACCAAAATCTTCAATTGCTTGTCTTATAATATCTGCTATAGTTTCGTGTTGTAGATATCTAATAAAGTGTGCTTCCTGTTGTTCTAATGTCTGATCTTGAAGGAACTGACTTTGAGAGTCCCATTCAAATGGTTCAATAAGAGAATTAACTTGAGCAAGGATTCCATAGAGAGTGGGAGCTCGTCTCATATATTCCCTATTCAATTCTGCAACATTGTCAAAACGTAACATTTCCTCAATTTAACTTGGTAACAAATTTAATTAAATGAATTAATAAAAAGCCTCATTTTCATTTGAAATGGAGGTTCCAGTATCATGTTTGTCATGTGGTGATCCGAGAGTCACCACGAGATTCAGATTATATGAAGCTATGCGTGCTAAGGGTTACACAGATAATGACGCATTAGATGAACTTCAAGTTTTGCGTGATTGTTGCCGTATAGCAATCATGACTAACAATGACATATCACGTAAGATTGTTGCAGCAGGTCGTCCTGTAACCATGACTAAACAAATGTATGAAGCATATGGTGCTGCAGGAAGAACTCCTCCAGGAAGTATTGGAGAAAGTGTTATTCTCGAAGCATCTTCATATCCATCGAGACCTATTATCCAACAACCTGAACCTTTTGAAACTGCGACTTCTAATGGAACTGCTAATTTTACAGATTATGAGAGTGAAGTTTATTATGAAGCAGTAGAAGGTGTCACATTCACACCTGAAGTTGTTTCAAACCTTCCAATTAGAAGTAATAGACCAAGTGTTCGTGTCACAGGATCATCTGTTCAGAGAGCTAATTCATTGGAAAAGACAGATTGGAACATTATTAACTGGGATATTGGAAAAGATCCTGTGAGATTAGCAACTCTGACTCATGTCTATGATCCACCCATGACTGATATGAAGATAGCTATTCAAGTGTTTCGAGATCTGAGTGTTCAGATGCTGATACCTAAGGAAGGTCAACCCAAGATACCATTGACACTTCAAGCAATTATAGGTGCTGTCAATGAATATGTGAATGATTTCAATGTATCACCTGATATACTTTTGGATTCTGAGACTACACGTGATATTCCTCAAATCTTGTTGTATTTGAGATATCAACAATATCAGAATGAAGTTGGTAACACTCAAGATGTTCGAATCAGGATTGCTCATATGAGAGAGACTCTGAACTTGAGTAACAAAGTAGTATCATTCAGCCTGAAGAGTGGCATATGGTATATCTCTTTTGGAAAGGATTTGTTTCCTAAACGTATAAGTGTGGAAACATTGGCTAACCAACTATTTTCTGGTGCAACTATTTCTGATGTTATGATACTTCAAGACACTGTAGAGTTGCGCTTAGATAACAATATTGTCATAAGATTCAATAATAGAGAACAATGCTTGCATATAGGCCAGATTGGTCTTTTGATGAATAACGCAACACTTCCTGATCTCGTTGGAAATAAGATTACATCTGTCTTGTATTGCCCATTTAAGGTCTTAGAAGATGATGTGAGGAGTCTTTGTCTCATTTTCAGTGATAACTCAGTACTAATATTTCGCAACAATGTAACATCAACAAATATTAAGGCTTCCCTGATAGAATGAAAGCCTTATACGATGTCTTTTATCATGTTAGCAAACATGATAAAACTGTTATAGCTGCACTTGGGGGACATTTGTGGGGAAACCTTGAGGCCGGATCTGTTTTTGGCCAAAGCCCAAACATGTGACTTTTTTGAAACCCTACGTTCATGTTGATTTACTACATGAAAAACATGGACATGCTTTCTATTCAAAAAATCTCGTGGGGGAACGCCCCTGTACCAACACTGCATTAGGGGATGCACTGTTTTTGTTGGACAGTTCGGCAGGCAGAAGTTTCATGAAACTCTATCATGCTTCAATCGAAGGGTGGTTATGGTGGCAATTTAGACCTGGAGAAGGACATTCAATGTCTTTTATTTTGTGATCTTTTGATCATAAAATATATATTCATGTAAACTCTTGCAAAGACGTCATTTGTTGCAAATCTGACATTCTTCCCATTCAGGCTTGTGATAGACCTCGCTGATATGATAAGATTTCATAGCCCGATTAATCACCCAACTTCCTTCTACCAATTTGTGATCTCTATTGTGTTGACATTTGATCTTGTCATCCATGATTTTCTTGAGAGCTAGGAGTTCAGGACTGAAAACGATTGATTCAGGTTTCTTCTCTGTAATGATGTTACGTTTCTCATCTCTTGGTTTTGGTCGCCAGACTTCCTGTTTGTATTTGTCGTGATCCATGACTACTTTAAGTTTTGCAAATGTATATGATATAAAATAAGAACTCACTATGAATTGGAGCAGATGAAGCGAGTATTTTATAATCACTCCCTTGTTTTGATATGTCCATTTCTGAGTTTGAAGCGATTTTTTGCTTTCGCATATGTCTTCAAAACATCGGTAAATTCGACGATTTTGTATGTTCTGAAATTGCCTCTTCTCTTCCATTCCCAATGAAAAATGACATCATCATTAGCTGACGTCATGAAGAAGTTATACAACACTTTCCAGTCTGGAAGATCTGGACCCCAACCTTGATAATCACGATCAACGCCAGCATTACTTTCCCAGTGTTCATATTGTTCTAGTAACCATGTTACTGCTTCTTCACGTGTATCGAAGATCTTAAAAGAATATTCTTCTGATTCCCAATCATGATTATCATTATTAGTCGATCTCTTAATTGATGCAAATTTAGATTGTTGCATTTTATGTCAGTCATGACATAGAATAAAGACTCAATAACATTTGTTACATCTTGAGTCTTTCATGTACAGCTAGTTTGTTTTTGGCATTTATACATTCAATATGAACCTTTATCTTCTCATATTCCGGTCCCTTCATCTCAGAGAATAGTATTTGTACTCCATCAACTGATGTTCCAATCATGGATCGATACCCCTGATTAAACAAGAATTCTATCTGACCAGAAAGATCCCCAGGTGCATCGAAAGGACTTATTTCTTTGCATGAGATCGCGTAGTAATGATCTCCTAGATTAGTATGCAAACCTAAAGTTGCAATACTGTATTTATGTTCCAGTCTCTTGATGAAAAAAGCGTGATTATTGAAACTATCGAGATTACACATAACTTCTTCTGTCAAGTCACTGTTTTTACAAGTAAGAATGGGATGTACATATACACCCAAAACGCTATTTCTCATCCAATATTTGTATGCATCTAAATATGTTGTTACCATAGTTATATGATAATCTCTGTATAAGAAACTTCGCCATATTTGTTCATTGTATTGAAGTAATTTGCTTCTGAAAGTTTTCTTCACTTGACATAATCTCGAATACTCAAGTGCAGATAGATATTTCAAGACATGTTCAATGAAAACACATGTTGGAATCATTTCAAGATTCATATAGTTCGGTTGTGTTCCAAAGAGAATATTCATATCCTTGAGATATGTGAATCTCTCTATTCTACGTCCATATGTCCCAATATAAACGGTAGGTCTATTTGAAAGTAATGTTGAGAGTTGAATAAGAGCATTCTCTTCAAAATACTTCTGCATTCTGCGTCTAATATAGTATCTCCTATTATACATAGTACGTTGATTATGATGATAGAAGATATCTCTCTTGTCGTCTCCACACTTGTTAAGATCCACAAATACATCATCTTCCTTATCACTCATACCAAAAGATATTGTTGTTCCTTTTTCCACAATATCATTACGATTATAATCAAAATATGACATAACAAACGCAGCCATATTAGACATCATTGAATCATATGTTGGAGATACTCCGATGTTGAGATTTGATCCATCTGATGATTCTAATATAAGAGAATAACACGTCGAGTTGTCTTGAAGTGTAACACTTCCAAAGACCTTAAAGATATCCAATAGACGTGGTTGTATTTCAGGATGATTGATTTCATCAAGGTTGCGGATGGGAATGCCATAATATTGGTTGTTGTAAAAGAAGAGTGCTACATATTCTGCAATGCCAAGTTCTATGAATTGTTTCTGGCTCATGAATGGAACGAGGTCAAGATATCCAGTATTTTGACCCATCAGAGAATAAAACATAGTCATATATTGTTGATTAGGATATTGAGAAACTGGATACATTGGAAAATCTCTATTCATGACATATTTCCATACTCCATAAGACATAGAAAGTATATCCGGTTGTTCCATAATACAAGATGCAGGCATATCTTTGTATGGCATGATTATACTAGCTGCTGTTATATGATCTGATTTAGAAAAGTATGCTCGAGGTGAGTCGAATACTCCTAATGATTTGTTGTTAAGAGGCAACTTTGTAACAAGATATAAAACCCCAACAGTGACTTCTTCACATCTAAGATATATAATCTTAGTCACATTGAGCTTTTGGATCTCACATTCTTCAATGTATATGAGACTCACTCGAGACTGAATTGGAACCAATTCAGTCTCGAAATGCGTAACAAGTGTTACTGTGTGATTCTTTTGAAGAATATCAATACAGTTGGAATCTTTAGTAATCCAAAGCCAGTGAGCTCCTGAAAGTGAATCGGCATGTAGATAAGACATCGTCACGATTTATGTTCGAATTAGTCAAATATAAAGATTCAAATAAATACAAATTAGAAATAAATGAGGAGAGCACTAAAAGTAGGAAAGATAGGTAATCCTGAAGACTTGGGAACTCGTAGTACTAATGAAGTCGCAATTGATAAGAAACAGAAGGCTATAGTCTTAGCACGTAAACTTGGATATTGGTATGATATAGAGACTGGTTCCATTCTCTCTTCAGAACAAGCTGATATTCTTATTTGTAATGGAAGTAGATTTCGGGAACCCAATAACAAGCTTCTCGGAGTATCTGCTGCTTCTGTCAAAGATTTCGCACAACTAATGTTACCTGAAATCAGTGCTTGTTTCTTTATTTCGAAAGAACCACTTCTTCCAGAACAGTATGGTATTAAATTTGTTATGAAACCTCATGTAATTGTTAACAATGTAAGACGTAAGCCTAAGAAGGATGAATATAAGACTGTTAAAGAGATAGTCATTCATGGTTTTAGAAACTTTGGTCGCGTTATGAAGTATGCTTATAAGATTGAAAAGGATGTAGTTTCAGTAATGATAGCAATGGTTGGCACTACGGAAGTGAACTCTTACAGAGGAGGTCTTGTATTAACAGAACATGGCATAGTGTTACAGTTAACTTACATGAAAGTCAACATATCAAATGTTTCGATATTGAATAAGTTCACACTTAAATTATTGAGAGCACAAGAAGAACCTCAACCTCAACAATCTTTGAGATTTGATAGAGCTGAGATAGTACAGCAAAATCGTAGTGGTGAAGATAGAACATTTCACAAGACTATTGAGATGAACGAGGGACGATTGGAGATGAATTGTGTTTTTGATGGACATGGAGGAGATGGAGTAGTTAACACGATCATCGGATATTTGAATGAGCATATCAATGTCTTCAATCCTATATTTGAGTATATATTACGAAATGAAGATTCTACTGCTATTAATGATTTAGCTAAGACAGCATTTGCTACCATTGAGACACATCTCGAAGATATAAGAAACAGTCGACAAGGACAAGAGATGATCGGACGATCAGGTTCATGCGCAATGATAGGAATACAAAATCTTGCTAATGGTAAGACTTACTTTATGCATTTAGGTGATTCCAGAGCTGTATGGAAAACATCTGATGGTAATATTAGAGGTACAAAGGATCATAAGCCAAATAATCCAGATGAAGTAGCTAGGATCACAGCTGCAGGTGGATTTGTTGCGATGGGTAGAGTTAGTGGAGTATTAGCTGTATCAAGAGCTTTTGGTGATTTTGACTTGAAACCATATGTATCTGTGGTTCCAACAGTTACGGGTCCTATAATTTTAGGTTCTGGTTGTGTATATGCTATGGCAAGTGATGGAGTTTGGGATTCAATGAGTAATGAAGATGTCATAGGCATAGTAAGTTCATTACCACCACGAGAAGCATGTCATAGCATACTACAAACTGCTCGTACAGGTTCAAGTGATGACATATCAATCATCGTTGTCAAAATGCTATAAATGGGTTCAGAACCCATTTATTCGTTATTACGTCGTTCTTGAACCCATAGAACATCGAATGCATTCAGTTTGCAGATATATCGATATACATCGATGATTTGCTTGTCTGGATTATATTTCTCAACTGCACGACCTTTGATCTTAAACTTGACCTCGAGTTTCAGAAAATAGTCAATGAAGAGTGACCAGAACCTTCCAATATCGGGATCTTTACTAATCTTACCATCAACAATACCTGCTGCACGTAGAAAATCAGCATTAATGTCTTCCAAACTACGGTTCCGTCTGATTTCATTCATGAGACGCGCACGAATTGCACAAGCAATGACAAGAGTTGGCATGTGTAGGCTATCCATATCTGGAAGACGCTGAGCAGCTTGGTTATATTTCTCTTGACCTCTTACAGCAAAATCATTCTCGTTAAAGAGAATAGTCCAAGATTCTTTGAATTGTTTACCTGAGATTGCCTTAATATTCTTTTTGCCTTGTTCTTCTACTACTTCTTCCCTAGCATCGAGAAATTCAGCTTTCTCAGCAAGAACATCTCCTGGATTTCGTGCTAGGCCACGTGCATCCAAGCCTCCTCGTCCAATATATGCTTCTGGAACATAGGGTTTTACCACAACAAAGTTCATGTCGTTTAGTTTTGAAATTAATCAAAAATTATATTTCAATTATTATGAAGAAAAATGTCACTTGTTCTGTTGTCAAAAGACCTCATAAAGTATCTTCTTAACTTTTGTTTTGATGCTGATGATGAAGATCTCAAATTAAGATATATATCACGTCTTGCTCAAACATGCAAAAATTTGGAGACCATATGTCAAAAGTTCATCAATGATAACACATACACTTTCCACATATATCAGAAGAGTTCAAATATACCAGATATTGTAGACATATATAACAAAATATATCAAGCATATCCTCTTGGAAACTATTTATGGTTCATATGCGTCAAGCAGACGTATGCTAAGCTACAATATATTGATGAAGCTACATATAGTCAGTATGGAGGCTCAGAAAGAGTCTTTGAAAGTAAGACTACATTGAAATGTGAACAAGGTCAGATTAAGCAGCATTATGAATCCATGATAGATTCGATATGCTTCACAATTTATTACAAAGCGAATTTTGGAGAGATACTAATGATGACGTGGTATGAAGGGTCATGTTATTGGAAACATTATCATGTGAGGATGACATGGACACCTGGTGATGTTTGGATTGCGATGGTTATGCTTCACAAATGGAATGATGTTAGGTATAGATATGAAGTATGTGTTGATCACGGAGGTCCTATCATTAGGAAGGAAGATCAATATAAGGTATTGAGAAGTGGCACTCCAGATGTGAGACATGATCTTTGGAACTTCACATTTCAATAGGGAACACTTTGGTTGATGAAGTTTTCCAATTGATCTACACCGATAGTATAAGGTATCTCAATCAAATGTATACCTAGTTCCTTACATTTCTTAGCTTTAAACTTGTCTCTTTTGACCTGATTGTTAAACTCTTCCTCTGTCTTGTGAAAGGTATTGGGGAACTTATAGTGTTGTTCTCCGTTGTATTCGAATGCTAGCTTCAAATCTTCGTTAAATCCATCCAATTCGAGATTTCTACCACTAGAAGGATTCTTGAGGAAGTTGGGACGCTTTGTAGGAAACTTTGCGTTGTATTTCCTTTCAAGTATTTCTCGACATATGTCTTCTTTTGATGAGCGTGTTGATTTCTTTTTCGAACCAGATGATTTGGTGGTGTTTGTTTTACGTCTATATTTTGGGACTCTCTTGTGAGGTTCTTCAATTTCTGTTGTTATATTTGGTCTCTTCCAAGAGATGATAATGAGTATGAGAAGGATAACTATGATCACAATTAAAAAGATCCATTTTTTACCGATCATTATGCATCGGTTTATGAGGGTAGAAACATGAGTAATAAAAATTTCAGTCGTGGTAGCGTTAAAACTCACCTTCAGCAAAGATGCAAAACAACAACAATGCCCCTGCAGTTGCAGCCGTAGAGGAGGATACTGCGACTCCTTTCGAACGTGCCTCCAAGGATCTGATGAAGAACTTGGATGACAACATTACTCTCATTGAGAGCTTCGGAAAGCGCACGTTTGATCCCGCCTCGAACTACAAGGCCAAGCAGAAGCTGGACAAGGATGCTCCAGGAAAGCAAGAGTTTCGTTCCATTGCCACTGAGCTCCGAGCACTGCGCAAGGAGGCCGAGCGCTGCCACAAGGCTCAACTTCCACCCAAGAAGCGTGAGCCGACTGCCAAGGCCAAGACTGGAGGTTTCAATCGCTTGGTTGTTGTCTCTGAGAAGATGTCCAAGTTCATGAATCTCGCAGATTGGGGTCTCATGTCGGAGGTCAATCCTACGTGCGGAGTTGCGACGCATGCTCTTGTGACGCGCGTGATCTCCAACTACGTCGATCTCATGGGCTTGGCCAATGTTGGAAAGACTGCGAGCTGGAAGGCGAACCAACAGATTCGTGATCTCTTCTCGGATCCTGATCCTGCCAAGGATGCTTGGACGCAGTCTGGTGTGAATCCAGAAGCTGTCAAGTACACTGATGTTCAGAAGCTAATCAAGACATATATGACCACGTGCAAGGAGGGCAGCCACGAGCGCCGCAATGAGGACGCATACCGTGCCAAGCTCAACGACGAGAACGGCGAGTTCGGAAAGGCTACACATGATGTGCTGAGCCTGCGTCGTCAACTGGATGCGCTGCACAAGCAGATTGACAAGGACAACAAGTACCTGGCCAAGTGCCGCGAGACACGAGGCAATGAGCCCATTGTCAAGCAGTACGAGGCTGCTCTTCAGGCTTCCATTGTCAAGTTCGACGAAGCTGCCAAGAGGGTACGCGAGGCTTGTGTCAAGAACAACTTCACCATCTCTCCTGATTACCCGAGGCGTCCTGTGACCCTTCTCAATCCTGCCAAGTGAACTTGTGCTGAGTTTATACATATCTCATTGAGATATGTATTACAAAAGAAGACAGAAGGAGAACATTGGTAAAGTATCAAATCAGTTTGTGAAAAATGATAAATCAAAATATATCATTTTTATCTTAAAACTTGTATATGGCAGGAGCATTTGCAGGTTATAGATCCTTGGCTGCAGGAGATGCTTCCCTGTTACAACTCATTGGTTTGGCTTTTGATGGCAAGTCAGGATCATATGCACCTCAAGATTTTGTCAGCGATTTGAGACTCTTTCGAGGAACTAACCAAGAGAAACCATTACTAACAGTTAACAACTTTCCAGAGATATATGAACTATATTTCATTATTGATAAGTTCGGAGTAGATGCAACATATGTATGGCTTAAAGATAGTGTTATTCCAAAGATGCATGAAGATTACGAAAGATATGAAGGAAACATTGACAGTGCTCTTGCATTACCTTCATATATCATCTTTGATAATCCTTTGTTAGCAGAACAAAGAGATCGCGAGATAGCTGTATTGGCTGTTCAAGCAGGTGAAGGTATCATCACTGATACGAGACAATGTGCTAAATGTGAAGTGAACGTACGTATGAAGATCATACAAGATAGATCTGCAGATGAAGGTCCTTCGACTCACTTCACATGTCCTCGTTGTGCATGTAGCTGGAAAGAAAACTAAACATAATATATGGTCAATGATGACCATATATATTGATTTGAGTAAAATGAAAGAAACAAAGTTTATATTTTTATATTGCTAAATGGATCCAATAATCAAGTATGCTCAAAGAGGCTCAGCTAGCTCAAAGGGTTTGCTCTATGATGATTCTTTCTGGTTTTCGAATCCTCATGTCGAAGAACTATTGCAACCTTCACGTGAACCTGTGGAAGCACTATATGCAAATACACAATTAGTCACATATTTCAATACTTTACAACGAGAATACGTAAGGCCAACAGATAACGCTTCCGTTCAGAACTTAATATACGAAAGAGCACATCCATTGGGAAGTATTCCAAGAATCTTCAAAGAAGGAGAGAACGTTGATCTCAGATATCTGCGTATTCTATTCGGATTTAGTCCAACCGAGACAGTTCATTCGAATAGTGACCTCCTCAAAGTCGTCCTTGATAGACTCAATGTAGACGAGATTCCAAACATTCTCGTCGTCAGTGTCAATCAATTGTTAAGCAACATTGATTGTCACGCATTGTATCTCTTAGCATTGCATTATGAGAGAATAACATTGTTGCAACCTGCCATATCCGTTTATCGATATTGCATATGTGTCAATAGGACAGCCACAAGATATGTGAAACGTGAAGATATTGCAGCTTTGAGTACTCAAGGTGATCTCTCCAGTTTAACAAAACTCTTTAATGATATACCAAGTGCATTCATCACATGGCTACTGATGTTGAATAACATCTATATAAGCTATAATGCTGAGTTACTAATTCATCTTATCGAATCGAAGGAAGCATATGATAGGAACTTTGGATACTATCCAGGAGCAAGCTATGATAGACAGAAGATCATACGACTATTGAAGGGTGAGAATCCAATTCATGATGTTGTTCAACCTAATGATATTGAACGTACAGATGATGTTGAGAAGATCAATCAAAGGTTTGGAATGCATCTTTGGAATGAGAACGAAATACCCATTATGGAGCATCTTCACACAACTATTAACATAGAAACAGATCACAGAGTACCATATGTTTCGAAGTTGAAAGGACCTAGATCTGGAGATCATTGGGGTCAAAGAAAACTTCTTTTGACTGAGATTGACTTCTTCATTGAACACATGAAACATAACGAGCCAACATTGATCTTCTATGTTGGTGCCGCACCATTTGATCATGGTGTATTGTTATCTAAGTGGTTCCAAAATGCTGTCTTTTGGCTTATTGATCCTCGATCAGCGTGGAATCCGATGTTGAATACACTCTATCCAGAAGGTAGAATGATGTCAAGTACTGCTCTCTTCAATGAAGCATATGTAGATGTCTTACGACGGATCAAAAATGGAGGTCCTATTCCAGAAGGGTTTGCAAAAGGTAGTCAATCATTGAAGAAATTTTTGAATATGGATAGGGTTTTATTTATAAGTGATATCCGATCAGATGTAATTGAGATGTATCATGAACAACGTGAACGAACGATCGAAGGAGATATGAATATTCAGCTTAACGGATTGAATGAATTCAAGGCTTTGCTCAATCCAACTGCTCAAAAGAACTTCGTTGCATCTTTGAAGTTCAGATTGTCTTTTGATAGAACTAGACCTCAAGATTATATGTATCTTCCTGGAATTCTTAGAGTTCAACCTTGGGAACCTTTGAGAAGTACTGAACTGCGTCTTTGGACAAAAGGTGGTGATATAACAACACGATATGATAAGCTCGCAGTTGAAGAAATCATGGCATATCACAACAATATTGTAAGAGCTGCTCGTTTTGGAAATACTGGAATCGACGGATATGATGAATGTCATGATTGTCATTTTGAAGCCGATATATTAAGAAGATTTGTTACTAAATTCAGAAAGCCATTAGAGATGTACAGAAATATTCCGAGTGATGTGCTAGTTTTAAAATTATCAAAGGAGATCAATGTTCAGTTGAAGAAGGATGGAGAAGTTGAAGTACCTACTCTATCAAGTCATTCAGTCTTTACTCAATCTAAGAGAGATGTGATTCACAGAGATTCCAAAAGATTCAACGTTAAGTTCGAACTCATTCGATCTAGGTTGATGAAAGGTATAAGACATGAGTTCATTGTTGCATGTCGTGCTATTCCAGAATTTCCTAAAACAGACGATTCAACTTTACAGACCATCTTCAAAGAAGTCTATTATTATGTGACTGCAATTGATCGAACAAGAGCGGAAGCTCTGAGTTCAGATATAAGATTTTCAGATCCTCAAATTATTGGATGGATTGGACCTCATCTCGATACATCTTCAGCTGTCTCTGTCAATGTAGCATTACAAGAAATCTTGCATTATAGTGGTATTGGAAACTTTTCTCTGAGTGATTGTCAAAAAGTTGTCGAACGCACGAATAGTAAAATATTCAAAACATATGAGGTTATTGCACGAGAGCTCGCCACCAACACAGCATTACCTCAAGTTGTCAAAGTGTTTAAAGATCCTAAGGTCTCGTTTAATGCGGGAGGTACTAAGACTTTTTCTGTCAACAAAGAGTTGTTGCTGAAGTTTTTAAGCTTGGGTGGAGGTGAACGCTTGTCTGGAAAGACTCCAACACAATTATTGAATAGTGCTTCATTTCAAGAAAGAGTGTTCTGTGTCCTTTTGCGTTATAAGGGTATATGGTTGAGAACTATGAGTCAACTTCCAGTGAGTTTGATTGATGCTAATCCTGAACTCTTAGATAGCATCAATACTGTGTATTGTGGCAATACGATCTTTTCTGCCATGGTGGACAAAAATGGTACAATTAATGAAAGTGTTGCGTCATTATATAGTGATATGGATCTTTATTTCACAACTAGAGTCAATCCTTTCATTACTCCTCAATATGATGCAAAGCAGATTGTTGTCTTTCCTCCAAATATCACACCCCTCATAACAGCATATGTAAAGGTATTGTTGAAGATGATGCTCGAAGCTTCAATGCGTAGCCTTGCCATTATCTTTATTATTCCTGAAGGTCCATATGTGCAGTTGATTCAAGATTCTCCAAATGCTCAACAAGGACGATTTAGAGAGTATGATTTCAATGGCATTGTGTATGATTATAGAGTAGCTGAAGACACGAAATTAGGTATTCCAAGGAAGATATATGTTATCAAAAGCATTGAGTCAACATTTGAACTTCAGCTTCCGTAATTAGATTAGAATGCTTGTATAAGCATTCTGATACATTAAAATAATTGGAATGGTAAATAAAGCATGAACGATCCAACTAACACGTTTGACAAGTATCTAGCTTATGATAGCGTTAACGGAACTTCATTTCCTTTGAAAATGATTTCTCCAGTCAATGTTATATGTACAGTGTCATATGTGAGATTCTTATTGATGCCAATTAGTGATGTTGTACCTCCATATACTGATCCTGCGGCATATATACAAATCACATCGACTAATTTTGTAGGAACTTCGACAATGACGCAAAATGTTAATGGTTCGAAGAGTGGTATGATATTGCCTATTATGAATCCTGACAACACGTTGATTTCGGTGAAAGGTTATTTTCGTGCCAAATACAGTGGACCCTGTGACTTGTATTTTACAATATTGAACTCAACTTTTCAGCCTGTCTCAACGAGTCGCGTCATTGTGAATATACATATGTTTGAAGATAAGGGTCAAATACTGAACAACTAAATTCTCATTTGTTGCATAACAAATGAGATGTCCCGGATGTAACAAAGAATGCGAAGAAATAGGACAAGTATACGTATGTATCTATTGTGAGAAACAAGTCACAAATATAGAAACTAAAGCTGACTTTGGTCATTATGGTAATACAAAAGAAAGAGAACCTCAAATATATAAAGATTTCTCGAAGTATCCCGTTCCAGAAAAGATAAGAAACAAAGCTGCAGACATCTATATTCATCTCATGGAAAAAGGAACTCTTAAAGGTGATAGACGTATTGCTATGATGGTTTTATGTACATCTGAAGCATATAAGTGTGAAGGTATACTTAAGGATCCAATATTGTTAGCTAAGAGTTTTGGTATAAGTGTGGTGAAGCTTAGAAGTGCTTGTCTTGATTTTCATCGAAAGGTTTTTGAGAAGCAGTTGATTGAAGTATATCCAAAGAGACATTTGACTGCAAAAGACCTTCTTCCGGAATTCTTGGAGGTGCTAGAAATTGATGATGCACCATTGGAAGATTTACTTGCAATCATTGATGCTCTCTATTTGAAAGGTACAATAACAACGAGGTATGCTCCGAGAGACATAGCAATTACGGTTGCATACTTATGCAATACCTATTATGACAAAGCATTATCATTGGATGAAACTCGAAGTAGAACACTTATACCGAATGCTACGATTACGAGGATATTGGATTTGATCAAAAAGATATGATTGTTCAATGAACAATCATATTATATAGTTTGTATGAATTGATTGAAAAATTAAAAACTATTTAGTTTAGTTATAAATTCATCTTTAACATCAATGGCTGATGTAAATTATTCTGAACTTTCAAATGAAGATTTAGACAGAATTGCTCTAGCCCAAAGGGAATTCGTTAAGACTTACTTTCGTGCACATCCTCTCAATGAGACATTCATCAAATCCTATGATCATTTGGTGAATGTTGGTCTTCTCGAAATAGCTCATCGTTCAACAACTAGTTATGAAACACCAACAACCGTAGGTAAGATATCATTTGATGATATCTATGTCATGCCGCCGTTTAAGGGTGAAGGCAAATTGGATTATATTGCTGCTATTGCTCAGCAGCCATTTGAGAGAGTCAAGAATTCTATTAAACAATACATGAACGCTGGTATTAGGCTTGAAGGAACACCTGATATTAGAGAGATATTTCGACATACACGTGGCAATTGGCTGTTACCTAGAGATTGCATACGTGACAATATGACATATGCATTGTCAGTTTACGGGACTATTCGAGTCACAGAATATAAAAAACCGGGTATTGGTTCAGAAGCTCATGGTCAAGAACCAGAAATGCTTCTCAATAACAACGTAGAAGACAATCCTCTTGATAATGTCGTCATTCCTATGTTCTATGATGTTGGTAATATGCCGACACCTACTGTTGACCAGAAATTTCAGGATGTGAAGCTATTTGAGTTTCCTCTTATGAGAGGAAGTAAATGGGATTGGATTATCCTGTCTGCAACTCCAAAAGAAAATTTTGCTGAATTTGGAGAATGTGATCTCGATCCTATGGCCGATTTTATCATCAAAGGTAAGAGAAAGGTTTTCATTACTCAAGAGAAACAATCTGCAAATGTTCCAAGAGTTATTATGTGGAAGAGAGATACCTCTGAGAAGATTATGACATGCGAATTGCGATCTGAATCAATTGAAAAGAGGTCCATCACAGTTCGATTGATCTTTTTCAAATCGTCAAGAGCAGATCCTTACATTTGTGGCATATCCATGCCATTCCTGGCTACTGCATCTAATCTATCACGAAGTGTCGAAAAGGAGAAGGTTACTAAGACAACCAAAGACAAGACCGAATTCAATGTTCTCAACATTTTCAGATTCTATGCTATCTGGGCGATCTGGAGAGGTAGAAAACGCGATGATCTTGTAGGAGGTGCGCTCAATGGTATGACATCAATTGATATCATGATGGCTGAGTTCTCGAGATATCTTGATTCGACTCTAACAAAGCCAACTTCTGAAGTTAAGCGTGTTGTCATTGATGCTCTATTGGATACAATCATCGCAGCAAAAAAGGGAAACAGGATTGTTCAAGGTATTGACAGCGTGGTTGAAGACAAAGAATTCATTGATTCCTTCGCAAAGAAGATCAATCTCTCGAGCAGTCTATCTTATGAACATAAGATTCAAACTATCAAGCTACAGTTTGATATGCAACTATTTCCTCATATTCGTGTAACACCTGAATCCGATTACTTCATAGGCGTACCATTTCCAAAATTCATCACATTGACAGACATGATAGTTAGATATACCAAGACATTTCTTGGTTTGAAAGATATGACAGATAGAGATAGTTATAGTACGAAACAACTGGCTACAGTTGGTCTCGAACTTGGTACGATCATTGAAAAAGCTATGAAGGTTGCCATAGGGCTTGTAGTTCGAACCCTTAAGAGGCAAGGTTGGAGTGAGAACATTAATGTTCCAGTAGAAATGACAGACAAAGGTTCGAGAGAGATCAGTACACCTATTCAGACTTCTTTTAGTAGTGGCAATTGGCGTCTTAAGAAAGGTAAGCCTAGGACAGGGGTCGTACAACAACATGATCTGGCTTCATTGCTAGCTATGTGGGCAATGGTTAGAAAGGTCTCCATTCCTTCGAGCTCTAAATCCAAAATTGCTAAACCACGCATGGTTCAAGGTACAGGAGCTTTCATCATTGATCCTACCAATACCCCAGAGAATGAAAAAGCAGGTTTAATCAAAGAGTTATCAATGTCCGTCAGTATTAGTAATAACAACATATCTGCTGAAACACGAGCGGTTGAGGTTGTGACTGATTTTCACAGGATAGGACAAGTCTTTGGTGAGAAGACTGGAGATGCCAATGTGCCTCTTTTCATTAACAATACTTTTCAAGGATATGCTACACGCGAGGTTCTTATTGCACTTCGAGATGAGAAGAGAACTGGAAGACTTGGAATTTCTGAAGTCTTTCAATCCATAGAATCTGACAGTCTCGAAGGTATTACTACTGAATATCATGTATTAACTACGGGAGGTCGTGCCATGAGACCTGTCTTTAGTGTTGGTCCTGGCAATAGATTTCTTGCATTGGATGGTAATGCAGAAGCACCACAAGGATACCTTGCTAATCCTCAACAATGGACTTTCGAACAACTCATTAGAGCTGGTGTCATCGAATATGTGTCTGCTAATGAAGTAGAGTTTGGAGAGATTGCTATGGACTTCAAACAATTCGTGCGAGAAGGATGGATTGACACTGATGCCAGACAATTCAACTATATTGAAATTGATCCAGTATTCATGCTTGCTATCGAAGCTGGGACACAGCCAAGACCTGAAACTAATCCTGTGCCTCGAGTTCAATACTATGGTCATATGGGTCGTCAAGCTATAAGTCTTCCTATGTCTACCTTTTTGGCAACTAATGACACTGATCTCAAGATATTGCATTATTCTCACAAGCCATTGATTACAACAGATGTAACCGAAGTCATAGGTTTAGATCAACAAGGAATGGGATTAAATGTTACCGTATGGTTTATGCCAAGTGAGGCTACGGATGAAGATCCGACCAAATGGAACAGAGATTTCATCGAACGTGGAGGATTCAACGCCACACTATTCGAGACCTATACTGTTAAAGCTAATACATTCTTATCTACAACAGATGATGATCTAACAAGATTCAGCAATGGAGTCGTTACAGTTCGTACTAGAAAGCCTGAAGAGATTCCTGAAGAAGAGACTGTCTCAAATCTTCGTGCAGAAGGTCTCAATGGGCCGGGCATGCCTAGTGTTGGAGAAGTCGAAGAAGACGAAGATGTTGAAAACGAAGCATCCGACGATGAACTCGATGGAGAAGCTGCAACAGTTGCAGTAACTGAAGAGCGCCCTCATGGATATAGGCTACCCAAAATCATTGGAAAAACTAACGTTGAAGTACGTCCAAAGGAGGTTCTCATGAGATACAAAAATGGAAATGATATCGACGAAAACAAGCATGTCATCAAAGGTTCCATGACAGGTTGGGTACATTCTACACATAGAATCAAACAAGGCTCTGAGACTCTCCAAAAAGTTGTTGTAAGGTTTCCACATTTTCCAGGACAGGGAGACAAGCTTGCTAACAGATTTGCTCAAAAAGGTGTTATAGGAATGGTTGTTGATAACAGAGATATGCCATATCTCGAAAGAGATGGTAGTACACCAGACATTATCTTTAGTGTCACCAGTTTTGCATCTCGTATGACTGCAGGAATGCTCGATGAAATGCTACGTGGAAAGGCTGCCTCTACATGCAACTTGAACCATATCATTAAAAGATTAGTAACCATTGAAGGTGGTATCATAACACGCAATAAGGACTTTTATATTAGATTGACGCGCATACTTATTCCGAATGTTCCAAGATTACCAATTGTGAGATATGATGACTTAGAAAAACTATCTGGAAAGGAAGGTAGACCCATTGCAGCTATCATTAACGAGAGATATCCAAATTATCAAGAAGGATATGGTATCATGTTCAAAGATGAGACAATCATTCTTGAGGGAAGAGTCGTAGGACATAAGGTCACATATTCCGTTCCTCAAAGAGATTTTATAGCTAAGTTGAAGTATGGAGGATGTGGAATTCTCTTTTCACAACTTGACAAAAGGAGACAAGAACAGTATTTCTATGAGCATCAAGATGAGATAGTTCCAACTTATTTAATTAAGGGTGCTAAAGACTACTCTACATTCGAGAAGCTTCTGAGGGATGCTACTGCATTCAGACCTCTCAAGGAGGAAGAGATCTCTGAATACCTTCTATACAAAGGATATGAACCGAAAGGCATGGAACAAGCTGTTGATGGTATCACAGGGCGTCGATTCAGAGCACTGATATTCACTGGACCTTGCTTTTACATGCATCTTAAGCATCTCGTTGAAAAGAAGCAGCAAGTTCGAGATCAAGGAAGTAATTCCTTGACAACCCGTGCTCCTGTCAAAGGTCGCTCTTCTGGAGGTGCAGTGAAAAAGGAAGAAATGACTCGAGTTGTTTTGTTAGCACATGGAGCAACCAAGTTCTTACGTCAATCATTCTTAACTGCAGCTGATAAATTCGATCACATCATATGCAGAAAGTGTGGTAAGTTCTGTTTCATTGATTATAATGCATCGAAGGCTATTTGCGAAAACTGTCCTGAAGCGGATCCTCACAAGGTGACCTTACCTTGGGCAACCATTAAATTGGCTATGATCATGTCTGCTTCTGGAGGAGATGTAACCTTTACCATCAAAGACCTTGCAGGGAATCGATCCATTCAAAATCAGAACGTAATATTAGATGATCCTGCTATTGCTGGCAATCGTCCAAGACAATCACTTGGGAATAAGTCAGTCAATGTATATCATTTGCAAGAACCTGAAGGTCCACAAAGGGAAGAAGAGGTTTGTGTTCCAGATGAAGAAGCAGATGAGATTGACGCGAACCTTGATGTTAACGATGATGAAGAGGAAGGTACGAGTGAAGAAGAAATGGAAGCAGAAGAAGATAGGTTCGCAGGTATCATTCACATGTAAAACTAACAAATATGTTGTGAGATTTCACAACATATAATACTACTACTTCAAATAGGAAGGTTTGAATGTCCGAGAAGTACGATCCAACTGACGGAGATACTCGAGGAGAGTACAAAGAGATTGACAAAAACCGGAAGAAGACTTGGCATAGCAAGGGAGCTAGTCCAGCTTCTGACTCATGGAATTCATGGAATAACATACCAAAATTCTATAGGCGTAAACAAAGTCGTCAAATAAGAACTAAGTCGAGAAATCTTATTCATGCTCTTTTGAAGTCTCCCACCACAGCAGAGAACTATCATCATCAGAGCGGTAGACAATCACGACTGAAGATTCCTTTCTAGTGAATATTCTTTGCGAATGTTGCACGAACAATAGTATATTCATGTTCTTCATATGTCACTGTCTCCATTCCTTCAATCATGTTATCATAGAGTTCCTGATAAGAAGGAATAGGTTTAGCATATTGAATGTTAAATTCGTAATCTATCTTCATACGTTCGATAGTTGCCCGAACAGCATCTTCAGGATTCTCAAATATCAGAACATCATCAAAATCCTTGGCAGATGTCCTGAATTCTTGAACAATCAACGTCAAATAACTTTTGACTGACATTTTCTTCATAAAAAGAAAATTCTTATATTATCGTTTTATATGAAATCACAACATATGATTATAAATACTTGTAAAGAAACTCAAACGAAAATGGATGAACATACTCTTTCGTTTTTGATTTTAGATGATATGCATGATGGACAAAATGGAGGACCTGGATATGGTCCTATACATATTAAGATTCGGGATTTGTCTAAAGATGCAATACTTGCTGGCATGCAAACTTTAGCAGCACCTTTTTTGAAATATATTGCAAGAAAGAAAACTATTGATGTGTCTGATGAAGCTTATCACATGATTTTATCTGATGAAGAAGATGATCCAAGTGATTATTTCTTTAGCAGTTACTATGATGATAAGGATGTTGTGAAATGTCTTTTTGAGGACAAATACTTCTGTTGGAACAGATTTCAAAAGTATTATGTTATCGCTTATGCTATCGATTATAACAGGTTTGCTGTTTTTTCAAAAGATTGTAAAACAAGACTTGTCAAGTGGAGATCTGACGACAAAAAGGATCCAATCTATTCTGAATATCTTTGAAATCATACATGAGGTTTCTTCATTTTATGTGATTGATCAATCACATAATGCTATACTTTATTCGACCTCTTCTTCGTTGAAGATTTCAACTGCTTCTTTGAAAATCAATTCAGGATCATGAGGTATCTTAACCGTTAAAGTACAATTATATCCATTGTTTTCAACGACAGGTCCAGAGCGAGTTTGTCTTGTTGCGGTAACCTCTGAATAGTAGAATCTTGTCACTGGATTCCACTTTGCATTCATTTGACCATTTCCAACTTTTGCTATGCAACTGATGTTGATTTCTTGTCCTCTGTTCAACTTCAATAGCTCGATGTCACCCATCCATGTAACTGCAGCTTCTTCCGAAGGTACCAATTTATCTGTTGTGACAATACATAACTTATTTTCACACAATACATTCAATGTGAATGTCATTTCTGGAACTTCAGTTACGGTTGCATCGATCAGTCGAATTGGCACTAAACCTAATCTTACTGCTAAGAATTCATCTGGAAATACCGATGTGTTTGATTCTATATAAATTGAATCGATGGCTAGTGTTTCAATGCGACTTAATAGTATACGTCTCAACTTGTTGAGCTTGACATTGTCCGTTCCTGTAACGTGAAAAATAGCACTTCCAGACTCAACCTTAACAACATTATATTGCATTCCAAGTTTAATATTTTAGTATAAAAAAGATCAAAACTTTTTCTCATTTCATAAGAAATTCATATCGCAAATGTTTGTTGTTGTCAGGACACCTGGAGTACCATTGGAAAAGGGACTCATTCCAGAAAACGACTGGAATCGTAAAAGAGTCATACCTGACGATCTAGTAATAGATCTAAACAAACCTGATGCAATTGAGAATATTCGTACTCACACCGTCTCTTCGATCTGGATAAAACCTCAAACCATACAAACTCTTCTCAACATTAATTTTTGGCAAAACATACATAAGTTTGTGAATGATAGAGCTGGTATTGTAGTTGAGGGTTTTGGAATCGCGACACAAGAAGTAATAAGAATCGTCAATAAGCTTTTTCTTTTGCGAAGAGTTGAAGGTAACATATATAGATTCATTAAGATTGACATCTTACATCCTCAAATTACATCTCCTGAAGACATTAACAAAGCTATATCTCAAGCTATACCTCTCAGCAATCTCTTCAATACTGACATTGGAAAGGATGTATGTGACATGGTTCATAATGATCCTAAGGTTGTGTTAGGAAGAGGTGCAGAAGGAGAAGTCTTCAGAGTCGAAAGTTGGTATACAAATGTTGTTGTAAAAAAGATCATTGGAGACAAATTCTATATTGATGGAAGTGTTACTGTTTTCAATGATCCTGTCAATGGTGTATATACATCTGAATCTGGAACGATTGAGATACTTGCTTCTTCAGTTTTGAATTCTATTGCAAGTGGAGACAATGATGCATTCTTTGACATACATCTTCCAAGATATGAAGGATACTTTATTTGTAAAGAACCTGAAGGTCACATTGAATACTATCTCATTAGTGAATTGTTAGATGGTCCCAATTTCATGACATACTTGAAACAGATCACCAATATTCCTGACAAAACCCAATTGAAGGTTGCAATATGGCAAGTCTTATATAGCATCATATGTATGAATAGAGCTGGCTGGGTTCATCAAGATTGTTCAACCAAGAATGTACTTACTAAAGCTAGTAGAAATGCGTATTATAGAGGTCAAAAAATATCAGATTTCCAAGATCTTCAATATGAAATAGACAATGTAACATATACGATGCCTGTCACTGACTTCTTACCAGTAATAACTGATTTCGGTTTCACAGTGAAGTCTTCAAAGGTAGAGTTGTCAGATATTGGAGAGTTTGGAAGTACCTACAAGGTTAGCAATGCCTTCAGATCAGGCTTTGATATATCATATTTTATCATAACACTCCTTGGAATGGAATTTGCTAATCCTGCATATGATATAAAAGTGTATATACCTTTGTTTGAAGACTGGCTTAAGATAGCAGGTATCACTATGAATGATGTTGGAGTTCATGTTGCTGATTATAGAAGCAAGTTGATAGGAAGAGCAAAGGGATTTCCTCAGAATCCATTTCATAAGGTTTTCATATATTCGACGTTGCGACCTCGAGAAGTCTTATTCGATTGGAATACAGCAGAACTTCTTAACTCAAGATTCTTTGAAGGAATCATAGAGCGCAGATAAATGATTAAGAAAAGGCTATGACTCTTATAAAATAAACTTATCAGAGTCATCTCATGGGAATCAAGGATCTGTTGAAAGGCATAAGAGATAGGAATCCAGATGTATTTCATCGTGTATCACTGTCACAATTTCGGGGACATACAGTAGCTATTGATGTTTCTATATATGGTTATATATACATGGCTGTATCCAACAAGGAAGCATGTCAATACATTGACATACTAAGAGAAGAGCCAAGTCGTCCAAACTTACGTTCATATTGGCTCGAGAGATATTTCAACTTTGCTATGATGTTTCTTGAAAGTGGAATTACCCCTATTATGGTATTTGACGGAAAGCCATTTCCTCGTAAAAAGAAGACAAAGGCAAAGAGAGAAGAAGATAAGATTGAACGATCAAAGACAATTGGAGATTTACGTGAACAAATCGAACAAACATACAATGAACAATTGTTTACTAAGCTTAAGTCTGCCATGGAGAATCAGATTGTTCA
>Ga0182030_10004495_pt1 | contig 29721 bp, 25 predicted proteins | sample 812S3MmetaG_FD_121299 | JGI IMG/M metagenome (GOLD analysis project Ga0182030, IMG submission 121299) | Permafrost microbial communities from Stordalen Mire, Sweden - 812S3M metaG (Illumina Assembly) | ecosystem: Environmental > Terrestrial > Soil > Wetlands > Permafrost | place: Sweden...
CAGCAATGCGCAGCACTCGTTCTTTCAACTGCTGCACCAGGGCACGCAGCGCGCGGCGCTGGATTTTCTGCTGCCGATACGCTCATCCTGCGCCAGCCAGGCGCAGCAGAACCTGGCGATTGCAAACTGCCTGGCGCAGGCGGAGGCCCTCGCCCTGGGGCAGGATGCGACCGCGGTCAGGTCGGACCTGGCGCGCGCCAAAGTCCCCGAGGCGCGAATCGCCGAGCTCATTGCGCACAAGATCCACCAGGGCAGCCGGCCCCTGACCCTGTTGATGTTCGAGCAGCTCGACGCGCGCACGCTGGGCCGGATCGTCGCGCTCTACGAGCACAACGTGTTCGTGCAGAGCGTGGTCTGGGGCGATAACGCCTTCGATCAGTGGGGCGTCGAACTCGGCAAGAAGATGTGCGAGGCCTACATTCCGCTGGTGGAGAAGCCCCGCAGCGGCCAGGGCCTGTCCAGTTCCCTGGCTGGTGGGTTGGGGTATGTCGAAAGGTGGCGGAACTGAAGCCGCACACGTCTGTCGATGCGGATGCGGATGCGGATGCGATACGGGATTCCGGCGGCCGGTCGCGTAGTACAATTCTTTACAGTGCAAAGGCGGGGAAATCGGCAGTGATCAGTTTATTGGCTCGTCTTCGGGCCGTCACAGGCGCGGCCGTTTCGATTTTTCTCGCCGCGTCACTGCTCGGGTCTCCATTGGCGCTGGCGCAGCAGATCGATCTGTCGCAGCAGATGCAGATGTTCAACAGCCTGCCGCCCGACCAGCAGCAGTCCATCATGCAGCGCCTGGGCCAAGGGGGGGTCGGCGGCAGCAGCGGTCTCGGCAGCCTCGGCGGCGGCCTGGGCTCATCGTCCGGCGGCACCGGTTACAACGGCTCCCAATCCGCTCTGCTGCAGCAGCAGTTCCTGCAGCAGCAGCGCCGCCAGCAGGAGGAACAGGACTTCGAGGACAAATTCGGTACGCCGTTATTCAAGCCAGGGGACACCCTGCTGGTCGACATCGCCCTGCCAGGAGATCCGGGTTTCAACGGGCAGCCGATCAACACGCAGATCAATACGCCGGTATACGGCCAGAATGGGTTCGCCGGCAGCAGTCCCTCGAGTGCCAATGGCTCTAATACGTCGCAGTCGACCTCGCAGGCGCTGCAGCAGCAGCTTACGCAACCGCAACTGGCGGCGAACAACCAGCGACTGCAGGAGCAACCGTTGCGGCCGCTCGAAGAGCTGCAGGTGGACGAAAAGGAGCGGCTGACCGAACTCGTAGAACTGATCCGTGCCCACAATCCGTACGTGCTCGACAGTGCCGGGGAGTTGGTGCTTCCCGGCGTGCCGAGCATGGCTTTGAGCGGCCTCACCGAGGATCTGGCTACCGTGCGCGCGGCCGCGCAACCTGCCTTCTCCAAACTGCACATACGCCTGACCCGATTACCACTGCGTAAGTCCGGCACCGAGGGTTTGAAACACTTCGGCTATGACCTGTTCGAGAATTCCGGGTTCGGTTACCAGCCCACCGTCAACCTGCCCGTGCCGGCCGACTACGCCATGGGACCCGGCGATACGCTGCTCGTGCAGCTTTTCGGCAGCCAGAATCAGACACTGCGGCTGTCAGTGTCGCGCGATGGGCAAGTCAATTTTCCGCAACTCGGTCCCATCCAAGTCCAGGGACGGCGCTTCAGCGAGGTGAAGAACGATATCGAGTCGCGGGTGGGCAAGCAGATGATCGGCGTACGTGCCGACGTCGCCGTCGGCGAGACGCGCGCGATCAATGTGTTCGTTCTCGGCGAGGCCAAGTATCCAGGCTCCTACACGATTACCGGGCTTTCGACGGTGACCACTGCCCTGTTCGCTGCCGGCGGCATCAAGCCGACCGGCTCACTGCGTACCATCCAGCTCAAGCGACAGGGTGCCGTTGTACGTAACCTGGATCTATACGATCTGCTGATGCGCGGAGATAGCTCTAACGACGCCAAGTTACTGCCCGGTGATGTGATTTTCATACCACCGATCGGCCCCACCGCCTCTGTGGATGGCGAGGTGCGCCGCCCGGCCATCTACGAACTCAGAGGCGGGCAGAGCGTGGGCGATCTGATTCGCATGGGTGACGGTCTGACACCCGTGGCAGATCGCGCCGGTGCAGCGCTGCTGCGCATCGACGCCCAGCAGAAGCGCGTTGTGTTGAATATCAATCCGTCGGCATCTATCGGCGAGGGAGTACCGCTAAGCAATGGGGATGCGCTGCAGGTCCTGCGGCTGCGTCCACAGCTGGACCTGGGCGTGAGAGTCGAAGGCTACGTCTATCGTTCGAAATATCTCGCCTGGCGCGAAGGGCTGCGACTCTCGGACGCGATTTCATCAGTCGATGAGCTCAAACCCCATGCCGACCAGAGCTACCTGCTGATCCGGCGCGAATTGCCGCCGGATCGTCGCGTCACGGTCATGTCGGCAGACCTGGCCGCCGCTCTGCGTGCTCCGGGGTCGGCCGCCGATATTGCGTTGATGCCGCGCGATACCATTGAGGCCTTCGATCTCGAGACCAGCCGCGAGTCGATCATCCAGCCGCTCATGGACGAGTTGCGTGTGCAATCCAATCTCACGCGGCCGGTACAGATCGTGCACATCGACGGCCGCGTCAAGGTGCCGGGCGATTATCCGCTCGAAACCGACATGCGGGTCAGCGACCTGCTCCGCGCCGGCGGTAGCCTGGACTCCGCCGCCTACGGGACGCATGCGGAGCTGTCCCGCTACGTGGTCGACAACGGCGAGCAGCGACGCACCGAAGTGCTGCAAGTGGATCTGGCCGCCATCCGGGCCGGAGATTCGACAGCGGATGTCGCGCTCAAGCCATTCGATCGGCTCTCGATCAAGCAGATTTCTGGCTGGACCGAGCAGGACCAGATAACGCTGCGGGGTGAGGTGCGGTTTCCGGGCACCTACACGATCAAACGGGGCGAGACGCTGCGCTCCGTCGTCGAGCGCGCCGGCGGGCTGACGGACCTGGCGTTTCCGGCCGGCAGCGTATTTACCCGGGTCGAATTGAGGGAGCGGGAGCAGGAACAGCTCAATCGCTTTGCCGAGCGCATGAAGCAGGATATCGCCGAGGAGGCGCTCGAAGCGGCGCGCGGCAACAACGCCGGATCGACGCAGTCTGTCACTATCGGGCAGGCGCTGCTGGACCAGATCAAGGCGGCCAAGGCGGTGGGACGCCTGGTGATCAATCTGCAGGCGGCCCTGCACGCCAAGCCCGGCTCTTACGAGGATGTGATCCTGCGTAACGGGGACGAACTGGTGGTGCCGAAGACGCGGCAGGAAGTCATGGTGATCGGTGAGGTGCAGTCCGCCTCATCGCACCTGTTCAAGCGCTCGATGTCGCGCGACGATTACATCGATCAGAGCGGCGGCACTACTCGGCAGGCGGATCACAGCCATATCTACGTGGTGCGTGCCGACGGCAGCGTCGAGTCCGGACACCACGGCTGGTTTGCCTCGAGCGACGGGATCGACATCCGCCCCGGCGATGCGATCGTGGTGCCGCTGGATACGGAGCGGCTGCCCGGATTGGTGCTTTGGACGGCAATCACGACGATTCTCTACAACATCGCGATCGCGACTGCAGAAGTCCACGCCACTATATAACCAGCGGCTCGAGATCGAGGAGGGGATCGCGCTTATGCAGACCCGTCGCGGCGCAATAGTCGGTAGGCCCATTCGCATCGGCGTCATTGGATGCGGGCGTATCGCGGTCAGTCATTTCAAGGCAATCGACGCGCACCCTGGCGAGCTGCAATTGACGGCCGTCTGTGACGTCGATACCGGGGTATTGGAGGCCACTTCCAAGCGCCTGAACGTGCCGGGCTACTCGAGTCTTGCCGAATTGCTGCAGACTGACGTCGATGTGGTAGCACTTTGCACGCCCAGCGGATTGCATCCGGCGCACGCGATCCTGGCAGCGCGGGCGGGACGGCACGTCATCACGGAAAAGCCCATGGCGACGCGCTGGCAGGACGGTCTACGCATGGTTCGCGAGTGCGACCAGGCCGGGGTCCACCTGCTCGTCGTCAAACAGAATCGTCGCAACTCCACCTTGCAGTTGCTGAAGCGGGCGCTGGATGCGAAGCGCTTTGGCCGCCTGTACATGGTGACGATCAACGTTTTCTGGTCGCGACCCCAGGCCTATTACGAAAGCGCCAAGTGGCGCGGCACCTGGGAATTCGACGGCGGAGCGCTCATGAACCAGGCCAGTCATTACGTCGATCTGGTCGACTGGCTCATTGGGCCCGTGGAAAGCGTCCAGGCCTATATCGCCACCTTGGCCCGTAATATCCAGGTGGAGGATACGGCCACGGTCGGCGTGCGTTGGCGATCCGGGGCACTGGGATCGATCAATGTGACGATGCTGACATATCCGAAGAATCTGGAAGGATCCATCACGGTCATCGGCGAAAAAGGAACTGTGCGCATCGGCGGTGTTGCGGTCAACGATATCCAGCATTGGGAGTTCGAAGAGCCGCATTCGGATGATGAAAAAGTCAAGAGCGCCAGCTACGAGACGCAGTCCGTCTACGGCATCGGGCATCCGCTCTACTACGCCAACGTGGTTGATGTCCTGCGCGGCACTGCGGCGCCTGAAACCGATGGCCGCGAAGGGTTGCGGTCCCTCGAGCTTCTGATCGCAAGCTATACCTCCGCTCGCGACGGTCGCCGCGTGGCGCTGCCGCTGGAGTATTGAGGTGTCGGCCTACCAGGCGCACCACACGGCCATCATCGACCAGGGCGCTCGGATCGGCGATGACACCCGGATCTGGCACTGGGTTCACGTCAGTGCGGGAGCCGTTATCGGGGAGCGTTGTTCGCTGGGGCAGAACGTGTATGTCGGTAACCGCGTCCTGATCGGCAACAACGTGAAGATCCAGAACAATGTATCGGTCTATGACAACGTGACTCTCGAGGACGATGTCTTCTGTGGCCCGAGCATGGTGTTCACCAACGTATACAACCCGCGATCGGCGGTATCGCGCAAAGACGAATATCGCGACACTCTCGTCAGAGCCGGCGCAACGCTCGGCGCCAACAGCACCATCATTTGCGGGACAACGATTGGCCGCCACGCCTTTGTTGCCGCGGGGGCAGTCGTCAATCGAAACGTCCGGGATTACGCGCTCGTGGCGGGCGTGCCGGCCACGCAGATCGGCTGGATGAGCCGCCACGGCAGTCGCCTGGAATTGCCATTGCGCGGCACCGCGAGCGCACGTTGTCCCGCCACCGGCGAGGTTTACCTGCTGCGCGAGGATATCTGCTCGATCCAGGAAAGCGCCGGGTGAGTGCAGCACCTGAGCGTGCAATCCGGACGGCGAGCATCGTTGGAGCGCGGCCTCAATTCGTCAAGCTGGCACCGGTCTCCCGGGCGATGCGGCAAGCGCGCAGGGAATTCGACGACCGGATCGTTCATACCGGGCAGCACTACGATGATTCAATGTCCGCGATCTTCTTTTCGGAGCTGGATATCCCTCAACCGAGCGTTAACCTGGGAATAGGCTCGGGGCCGCAGGGTCAGCAGACCGGGCGCATGCTGGAGAAGATCGAGGAATATCTGGCGCGCCACTCGCCCGATGTGGTGGTGGTCTATGGCGATACGAATTCGACGCTCGCCGGCGCGCTGGCCGCATCCAAACTGCACATTCCCGTCGCTCATGTGGAAGCCGGACTGCGCAGCTTCAATCGCAGAATGCCCGAGGAATTGAACCGTATCGTCACCGATCATGTCTCCTCGCTGCTGCTGGCGCCGACCAGGACTGCGGTCCAGAATCTCACCACCGAGGGACTGGGGGAGCGAGCGCTGCTGACCGGCGACGTCATGTATGATGCGGTGCTCTTCAATGCGCACAGGGCGCAGGCGAATTCGGCCGTGCTGAGGCATTTGGGACTGGAATCCGGCACTTTTGCAGTCGCGACCATCCATCGCGCCGAAAATACGGCTCCGGGCGATCTGGAGACGCTGCTGCGAGCTATCAACCAGGCTGCAACCGACTATGGTCGCATCGTGTTTCCGATACATCCCCGTACCGCGGCAGTGCTCCGGGGGCAAGTCGCGTGGCAGCCTGCGCCCAACCTCTCGGTGATAGACCCGCTCGGGTATCTGGACATGCTGGCCCTGCTCCAGGGAGCCAGGTGGGTGCTGACCGACTCGGGAGGGCTGCAGAAGGAGGCCTACTTCGTGAATTGTCCCTGCATTACGCTGCGCGATGAGACGGAGTGGATCGAGACACTCGATGGCGCCAACGCCATCGCCGGCCGCGACGGCGCCCGACTACCGGAGCTCTTGAGCGAACTGAGCCGGCGCCCTCCGCGGCACTTCGACCGGGAGCCGAGGCCGGTCGATGGTCCATTTGGCGCCGGAAACGCGGCGCAGCGTGTCGTCTCCGCAATCTGCGATCTATGCGAGGCGCGCGCATGACCGAGATGATCGATACGCCCTCGCACGAGGTCAGCCTCCTGGCGATTGCGCGATTTCTGAGGCGAAACCTGTTTCTGATCGCATTTTGCCTCTTTGCCTTCGCGGCCGCAGCGGTGGCCGCATCGTATCTGGTTACGCCGCTCTATCGTGCCGAACTTACTTTCTCACCGATCACCGACTCGCCGAATTTCGGGCAGATGGGCGGTGGGATCGGCAACCTGGCAGCCATCGCAGGCATCAATATTGGCGGCGGCGGCAGGAAGTCGGACGAGGCGCTCGAATACCTCCGCTCGCGGGGGTTTACCGCGGAGTTCATCCAGAAGCATTCGCTAATGCCGATCCTGTACGCCAGGAAGTGGGATGCCCAAAGCGGCCAGTGGCGCGGTCTGCCTCCGACTCTGGGCGCGGCGGTAAAACGATTCTCGAACAATATGCGTCAGATCTCCGAGGATCGGCGTACGGGAATGGTGAGTCTCTCCATCACCTGGAGCGATCGCAACCTGGCCGCCCAATGGGCCAATGCCCTGGTGGCCGAGGCCGACGAGGCGCTCCGCAAGAGAGGTATCGCGGAATTGGCCCGCAGCATCGAGTATCTGCAGGCGGAAGCAGCTCAGGCTCCCAACGTCGAAATTCGGGCTGCGGTGTACACGGTAATGGAAAGCGAGTTGAAGGACCAAATGTTGGCGCGGACGCGTGATTCCTATGCCTTCGCGATTCTGGATCCCGCAGTACCTCCCGACATGACGGACAAAGATAGTCCGATCAGAATTCTGTACCTCGCATTGGGCGGTGCGTTCGGATTGCTGGTCGGTTGCCTCTGGGCGCTCGGCCGGCGGCCCGCGTCTGATCGCGCGCCTTAGCACGGTCTGGGCGCATGCTACCGCTCGATTACGTGCATGCGATCTGCCTGGTCGGCGTCGCACTGTATATCTGGCGGCGCGAGCCCGCTCGGCTGCTGCTGACGCCAATGATGCTGCTCTCTTTCTTTGTGCTGTACGGCGTGGGCGGGATCGTCTACTTCGTCGGCGCAGACACCGTACCCGAGATCCGACAGGCGGTCACCACCTGCTTCATCATCATGTGGGTCGGGCTCATTGTGGGTATTGAGCTGGCGAGATTGAGCTTCCCGATTCTGCTTCACCGGGCCCAGTCGGTGATCCGTACCTGGAGTCGCACGGCGTTGCATGATCGCTCGCAAATGGATCAGTTGCTGGTCGTGATTGGCGTGCTCATGGCGATATTCATTCTCGGAGTGTTCCTGGGCTACGGAAAGCCCGGGCAGATTCGCACCTGGCTGTCGATCGATTCCGCTCGCGACAAACTCAAGTACCGCCTCGAGGTGGGAAGCCAGGGCGGGTATTTCTACCAGTTGCTGATTGCCTCGGTCGCTCCGTTCGTATCCTTTCTGCTGCTGGCCAAGGCGCGGATGGGCGGGTACCGACACCTGCGGACCGCTGGGGTTCTGCTGTGTGTCGCCGTGGTGGCAGGCAAGCTGGGTACGTTCGAGAAACTCCCCTGGGTGCTATTTCTGTTACAGCTTCTTGTCGTGAGTCAGGCGGCCAGGAGCCTCGAGGTGAACCTGAAACGCCTGCTGCTCCTGACCTTCATCCTCGTTGCGGGTACTGCTGCCGCATCGGCACTCGCACTCTCCTCGGTGGGCACGGGTCTGTTCGAGTTTCTGGTCTACCGTTTCTTCGAGGTCAACAATGAGGTGATCTATCAGACGTTCTACGTCTACCCACAGCACCTGCCGCACACCTGGGGAATGAACATCGGTCTGGTGCAGTCGATCTTCGGCAGCGGCGAGGCGTCCCTGGCCCATACTCAGGTGGCGAATTTCTTTGGTGCCGTGGGCGCCACGTTCGATGCGTTCTACATCGCCGATACATGGGTCGACTTCGGCTACGCCGGGGTCACCGTGATGTCCGTGGTCGTCGGGTTCCTGGTCAAATCGATCGATATTTTCATCGCCAGCCGGGGTAAGACGCCAATGGCGCTCGCACTCATCGGCAGTGGCACGTATGGCGTGTTCCAGCTCCAGGTCACCTCGGCATTCACCGCGTTTCTTTCCGGTGGGCTGGTCTCTCTGCCGCTGCTCGTCATGCTCTCCCAGGGATTGGTCAACGATCTGTCGCACGGGCGTGTGCAATGGCAGAAGTGAGCATTCTCGACTACGGGATTGGCAACATCGGGTCGATTCTCAACATGCTTCGCAAGCTGCGAGTTCCGGCCGAGGCCGTTTCCGTCCGCGATTCGCTGCGGGCGGCCACGCGGCTGATCCTGCCGGGAATCGGCGCATTCGACGCCTGCGTGACTGCCCTGGAGGCTTCCGGCCTGCGCGAGGATGTGCTGGAATTCGCCGCGAGCGGGCGCCCACTGCTTGGGATCTGCGTTGGCATGCAGATGCTGACGTTGGGTAGCGAAGAGGGCAATCGCCCCGGGCTCGGGCTTATCAGAGCGCAGACCAGGCGGTTCAAGCCGGGGGCCGGTCTGCGCATTCCACATATGGGCTGGGACCAGGTCCGGTGGATGCTGCCGGAGCATCCTCTGGCCCGCAATCTCCTTGATGAGAATCGGTTCTATTTCGTGCATTCGTTTCGAGTGACTTGCGAATCGCCCGCCGATTCTCTCGCCGTCTGCACTTACGGCGAGGAGTTCTCGGCGGCAATTGCAAACCGCAATGTTGCGGGAGTGCAGTTTCATCCCGAGAAGAGTCATCGTTTCGGACTGCAGCTGCTCGGCAACTTCGCATCCGCATGAGCTCGCTTCGCCCGCGCGTCATCCCCTGCCTGCAGTTTGCCGGCGGCGAGCTATTCAAGACTCGTCGCTTCAAGGACCCGTTGTATCTGGGCGATCCGATCAACGCCGTCAAGCTCTTCAACGACCTGGACTGCGACGAGCTCATCATGGTCGACATCAGGGCAACAATCGAAGGGCGCGGGCCGGACTACGCCATGATCGAAGAATTCGCCACAGAGGCGTTCATGCCGCTCACCTACGGTGGCGGCATTCAATCGGGCGAGCAGATTGGCCGGATACTTTCCATCGGAATCGAAAAAGTCGTGGTCGGCACGGCTGCTCCGGACGGCAGACTGATCGCTGAAGCTGCTGCCGTCTTTGGCTCGCAGAGCATCGTGGTCTCGGTCGACGTGCGCAGGAAGCTGTTCGGTCAACGGGAAGTGTGCGTGCGCAGTGGAACCCGGAATCTCGGGGTCGAGCCCCGCGCCTATTGCCTGCAGATGCAGCAGTTCGGCGCCGGTGAACTGTTCGTGCAGTCGATAGATCTCGAAGGCGCAAGGTCCGGCTACGACATCGCGCTGCTCAAGGACATCAGCGCGGCCGTGCAGATTCCGGTGGTCGCGTGCGGGGGCGCCGGTACGCTTCAGGACATTCGCCAGGTACTTGATTCCACATCGGTGGCCGCGGCGGCAGCCGGAACGATGTTCGTTCTGCACGGCCGGCACAATGCGCCGCTCATCAGCTATCCCAGACCGGAGGAGATCGCGGGCCTGAGTCGCCCCTCCGAGGAATCCGCACAATGACCAAGCTGTATCAGATCTGTACCCGTTGCATCATGGACACGACCGACCCGGATATCGTGTTCGACTCACAGGGATTCTGCAATCACTGCACCGCCTGGTTCGCGCGGCCGGCGATCTACAACCTGCCGGCCGCGGAACGTGCGCGGCTGCTCGAGGAAATCGTCGAACAGATGAAGCGACGGGGCCATGGCAAGGAATACGATTGCATCATCGGGGTCAGCGGCGGAGTGGACTCGAGCTTCCTGGCCGTCAAGGTCAAGGAACTCGGACTGCGGCCGCTTGCCGTACATGTCGACAATGGCTGGAATTCGGACAAAGCAGTAGCCAACATCAAGAGGATTCTCGATCAGCTGCATATCGACCTGTCCACCCAGGTGCTCAACTGGAAGGAGTTCCGGGAACTGCAGCTGGCATTCCTGCGCGCCTCCACACCCGATTCTGAAATACCGTCGGACCATGCCATCGTCGCATCATTCTATTCGGCATGCAGGAAGCATCATGTCGGCTATTGCGTCAACGGCGTCAATCTGCGCACCGAAGGCATTCATGTTCGCGAATGGTCTCAGGGACACCTGGACAGCCGTTACATCAGCAGCGTCTACCGGCGCATCACCGGCAAGCGTCTCAAACATTTCCCCCTCATTCCGGTGTCGACCCTGGTATTCAACATTGTGTTCCACATGCCGAGGAACGTCTTCATGCTGGACTACTTCGACTACGACAAGCAGGCTGCCAAGCGCCTGCTCATCGAGCGCTATGGCTGGGAAGACTACGGCGGAAAGCACTACGAGTCCGTGTACACGAAGTTCTACCAGGGCTGGATACTTCCCCATAAATTCGGCTACGACAAGCGCCGTATGCACCTGTCGACGTTGGTCTGCAACCGGGAGATGACACGCGAGCAGGCTCTCGCCGAAATCGCCCTGCCGGCATATCCGCCCGAACTCGTTGAGCCGGACAAGGCGTTCGTCGCAAAAAAGCTCGGTATCTCTGTCGAGGAATTCGATGCCATCATGGCGTTGCCGAAGAAGCGGTTCATGGACTACCCGAACCTGCAGAATCACTGGGCTTTCGGCCACGGGATGAACCTGTACAGGTTCCTGAAGCACAAACTTCACTGGGTTAGCTGAACCAGCAGATATGGCTCCGACGGTTGTTTCGCGCACCGTCGCCCTCGGTGCACTTACTGCCGCCGGGCAACTGATCATCGTCGGCTCCCTGCCAACCTACTCGGTGGTATTCGACCCGGATGCCTATGGCGAGTATCTGGTATTCGTCGGTGCCGTAGGCGTGCTCGGGGTGTTCGCAGGCGTGCGCTACGACTCGGCAATCGTCCTGCCGCGCAGCGCCAGATTTGCCGCCGCGCTGTTTGCTCTGGTGATGTTGATCGCGACGCTGGTCGCGGCCCTGACAGCCGGCGCGACTCTGTTGATTCCGTGGCTCGAGCCAGGAGGCCATTCCTGGTTGAATGTGGAGCGGCATTTCGGCTATGGGCTCGCCGCTGCTACGGTGATCTCGGCACTGCAGCGATCGCTGACGAGCTGGTGTGTGCGCGGCAGTCGCTTTGTCGCCATTGGAGCAGGGCAATTTATTTTTTGCCTGATCACCGTGGTGGCCCAGTTGGCACTCGTCAAACTGATGGGCCAGCGCCCCGCGCTGATCTGGGGCTATGTCGGCGCGCTCGGGTCTCAGGCCGGCGTACTGGCTGCCTCCGCCCGGCGTCCGGGTCCGCGAGTGGGCCGGACGGTGCCCCGGTGGACGGAGATCATCATCGCCGCGCGTCGCTATCGCCGATTCCCCATCTATATGGTTGGCTATGCGCTCGCCTCATCGGTACGGGATCGCCTTGTGCAGATCATGCTCGGCCTGGGCGCCGGTGCCGATGTAGTCGGCCGCTTCGGGCTCGCATATCGAGTGATGTTTGCGCCAAACTCCCTGATCTACACCGCTGTCTCCCCGGTATTCTTCGCCACTGCCAGTCGCGGAACGAAGCTTGCAGTGGGCCGGTTCGCAGCCGGCCTGGTCGAGCTGATGTTCGTGTTGTTGCTGGTTCCGTACATGGCATTTGCAATCGAGGCGCCCGCCCTGGCCGACGGACTGCTTTCGGCCAAGTGGCATGGCACCGCACCGTATCTGCAGGCCCTGTGCGCACCGGCGCTGCTGTTGGCAGCAACCTGCTGGCTGGACCGCTCGTTCGATTCCTTCCACAAGCAAAATGTGGCGTTCCGACTGGAAGCGTCATTCACTGTTTTTTCGGTGTGTCTCATCGCCAGCGTGTCGCGATTGGTTCCGCCGGTGGCGGTCGCCTGGATGTACGGCATTGCCGCGACCATCTATTACAGCATCTACTTTCTCGTTACGTTCGTCGCGTGCGGATTTCCGATGCCCGAATTTCGCCGCGTCTGCACCAACGCCGTCCTCTGCGCCGCCGTGGCGTTCGGCATTTGCCTGGTGGTGCATCGTCTGCCCGGGCTGCCGCTGCGCTGCGCGGGCTATCTCGTATTAACGATAATGCTGCTGGCGGCGTGGATGAGATTCAGGCGCGGCCTCGATACAATGCGGCTGGTACTGAACTCGCGCGTCGGTTTAGGGAATGCCGACGAATAAAATAGTGTACGGTTATGGGCGTGGCGCATTCACGGCGAAGCCACCAGGACGGCTCAAGCGCTTCACTAACCTGGAAAATCAAAGTATGCGGAATACGATCCGTCGATTTGCGAACAACAAATTCAAACTTCTGAATAAATCCCGACGCCGACTTCAAAAAACTTCACACATAGACGTCCGATTTTGGCTTGCGCCCTATCTGTCAAGCATTCTGCTGGTCCTGACCGCGTGCGGCGGTGGAGGCGGCAGCGGTAGCAGCTCGATCTCCGATTCGCCCGATGCAGCCTCGGCCAGTTCAAGCTCCGAGACCGGGCCGCCCACCAAGATCGTGGCGGTTCCGGGGGGCTCGGGGGCGGTCGTTGCACTATTCCCGGATGGGCGAGCTTTCTTCAGTGCCGACGGATTCAATCTGACTGGCGGTGGCTCGACGGTTTCCGCATACAGCGGCAGCCCCAAGCTCACCGACATTGTGGCCCTGGGCGCGGGCATCGAATCGCTGTTTTCCGACGGATCGGCGTACTTCAGCCCCGACGGCCAGAATCTGGGCGGTGGAGGCGCCACCGTCAGCGCATATGGGGGTTCAGGGCAAATAGCGAGCCTGACGCGGGTCGGAACGGGAATCGACGCGGTGTTTACCGGCACCAAGGGAAGCAACGTCTACTACAGCAGCGACGGCCGTAACCTGGGCGGCGGCGGCCATACGATCGGTGTCTACGCCGGCGACGGCAAGGTTCAGCAAATCGTCGCCGTAGGACCAGGAGACGCGGTCGTGACGCTGTTCGCTAACGGTTCCGCCTTCTACAGCGCAGACAACCGCAATCTCGGCGGTGGTGGGAGCACTGTGGCCGCTGCCAACTCCGCTTCGGTCACGGCACTGGTGCAGGTGGGCGGCGGAGTACTCGCGCAATTCGCCAGCGGCAGCGTGTACCTGAGTCCGGATGGCCAGCATCTCTCGGGTGGTGGCAGCACGGTCGGCGTGCCGGCTTGGGATGCCTCTCTGGCCGACGGACCGTTTACGCGCAGGGACAGCGCGCATGGGACCATCTTCCTGGGCAAGCTGTGGCTGAGTGGCGGATTCTCGGACCCCACCGGCAACAATAGCTGTTTCGACACCTGCAGTTTCTATGACCTGTGGTCGTCAACGGACGCCGAAGGCGCCAGTTGGAACAAAACCCCGAGTTTTGCAACTGCCACTTCGCCCGATCCACGGGACGCGACTCCCGTGGTAAACAACGGCGTTCAGGATGCCGCGCTGCCAACGGATTTCTACGATTCGTACAGCGCGATTACCGTCTGGAACGGGGAGCTCACGGCGATCGGCGCCACGGTATGGCGCTCGGCGGATGGCGTGACATGGGCCAGAAACAATCTCGGTGACGGGACCGCTTCCCCGGGGCCTGTGCCTGCGCCGTTCCACGCAACGGAAAACTCCCGCGCGCTGTTACTGGGGGGCGTGTTGTATTTCCTTCAGCTCGATACAGGCGAGGTCTACAGCACGACCGCTGCGGATGCCACCGGTTGGACCGATCTGGGCCCGATTCCGGGGTTCACGCCGCGCTGCGGGGGCACCGCGTTTGTCCTGGAGGGAGAGATCTGGGTTGAAGGCGGAGGAGCCTGCGACTACACGCAGGTCTACAACGACATTTGGGTGTCCGCCGATGGCGTGCATTGGACGGAGCAGCCGACGCCCGCCGCCTGGTCGGGCCGAATGTGGCCATGCGTCGCGACCGGCGATGGAATCGTCTGGCTGGCGGGAGGCTACGCTCCCACTGATTGGCTTTCGACGGATGGCAACATTTCCGTCCGGTATGCCAATAATCATGCCGATGTGTGGTACTCGAAGAACGGTACGGACTGGCGGCAGTTCAAGGCGGACATCGGTTCAGGACTGCCCGATGACGGCAAACTCGAGCCGCGACATGCGCCCACATGCTATTTTACGGGGGCAAGCGCCACCGCACGCAGTCTGATAATCATCGCGGGCACCGGCGGAACCTCTCCGAACGCGGCCGACGCGGAGACCCTGAGCAGTATTCGCCGGTTGCCGCTGCCGCAGGCCGCCTCGCTGCCATGAGCATCAACGGCCCGGCTCGAGTGCGATATTGCTGGCACTAGCGATATGGATGCTGGCCCAACCGCTCGCGCAGGCTGCCAACGCCGAGCCTGTGTGCGAGGCGGCCGAACACGGCATGACAGCGGACGGATCCGATAGCACCGCTGCATTCCTCAAGACGCTGAATGAGTGTGCGGGGCGAGTGATTCATATCGCCCACGGGAGGTATGTGTTCCGGCCAACGGGCTTCGCGGTCGGGTTCACGATGCCGGCCGGCACGACGCTTCTTGGCGACGGATCGAAAGCTGAGGCCTCTACCGTGCTGCAGGTCGCGTCCAGCGGTACTTACCAGGGACTGCTGTGGATACGGAATGTCTCTAATGTAAGCGTCCGCGACATACGATTTGAGGGCAGCACTTACGACAGTGGCTGTGCCCGCAATCTCGACTATGGCCATGCCATCTACGTGCAGTCGGACAAAGGCGCGTCCGACGGGGTGCACGGCGTCGTCATCTCGGGTGATGTCTTCCGTAACTTCAACGGCACCAGCTGGGTGACCTTCAACGCGGCCGACGGTAGCCCAGGCATTGGTATCAATGGTCGGATAACGGTCAGCAGCAACGTTTTCGACAGCGATGCGAATATGGCGGGCGGATGTGCGGCGAAGAACGGCATTACCTACGCCGCGCACATGCTGGCTTTGCACGGCTCCGACCTTTCGTCGCAAGGTGTCGTGGCTAACGTGACCATCGACTCGAACACATTCAGGGCAGGCTATGTTCGCGGCGGCGTCGCGATATGGAGCGGCACCCGGGCAGTCGATGTCGCGCACAACTCGATTCAGGACGCGGGTCTGCAGCTGCCGATGTACCCGGCTGCGGAGCTGGGACGATATGCGATATTGGTCTACGACAGTGCGCACGAGCATCCTGGCCTACACCCGGACACAATCCGGATAATCGATAACACGGTGACGAACCCCGTCTCCTGCGGCATCTATGTCGCTGTCGGGCGCAACCTTGAGATCCGTGGCAATCGTATTTCCGGTCAGACCGATCGCTTCGACGGCACGCTGCCCAAAGGCGCGATCTCGCTGAATCATGCGGATAGTGTGATAGCGCTCGACGGCAATGTTCTCACCAACAACTACATCGCCATCTCCTCCGTGGGGAGCAAAATCACGATGGGCACGAATCAGATTTCGGTACCGCCCGGTGGGCGACGCGAGCGAATAGTCCCTTAAGAAGCAGAGGGCGAGCGGTGTACCGGCTCGCCACTGCGAATTCGCATAGAATGCCCAGCGATGCGCTGCGCCGATGACTTCCGTTTCGGGTGTATTCCGCTGTCCCCGCGGAAGTTCGTTTTTATTGCCGTCGTCTGCGTCATCGTCACGCGCATGGCGGTCATTCTCGCAACGCCGCGCAGCGCGGATTTCCTGGACCCGCGTATCTACCAGGGTGCCGGTCAGACCGTGCTGGCCGGAGTCAATCCCTACGATGTCGCGGCCAGGCAATCGCTGCGCGAGGACCTGCGTGCAAGGATGGCGGCGCCCGGAACCGAGGATTTCACCGGGACGCAGCAGTCCTGGGACTACTACGTCTCCGGCAATCCACCCGCATCCACCGCGCTGTACGCATTATTTGAGGCGATCGCGCACGGCTCGCGCCTTGTCTGGAGGCTGCTGCTCATTCTGGGCGACGTGGCATTGCTGCTCGGCCTCATTGCACTGCTGAGGACCGTAAACGGGGGTGTGGAAAGCGCCCGCACGCAACTCGCAGTGTTTTGCCTGGCAGTGGTCAACCCGGTGCTGATCCTGTCCGGTTGTGCCATTCCCGAGGATAAGCAGTTCCAGACGGCCCTCATGCTCTACACGGCATCTCTGCTGCTCTCTCCGGCAGCGATCTCTGCGCGGCGCGCTCTGTGGAGCGGATTCGTGTTCTCGCTGTCGATCTTCTTCAAGTTATTCGGAGTGTTCCTGTTCCCGCTGTGGCTCGCACGCGCCCGACAGGAAGGGTGGCGCTTCGCGCTGTGGAGCGGCTTCGGGGGGCTGGTTCCCGCCGCGGCCTCGCTGGCCGCTTTCGGCCACTACTTTGTCGGCGCGATGGCGGCTCGTGGTGTGCAGAACAGCATCCGAGGAGCCGAACACGCTTCACCGTGGGTGCTCTTACCCATCGGCGGGGATGCCTATCTGATCGCGAAGATAGTGGCCGTCGGCGCCTACTGCGCGCTGCTGCTGCGGCTGTTTGCAAAGCGACGCATCGATGTGCTGAATCTCTGCGCCGGCGTCAACGTTGCAGTGGTCTGCCTTTGGCTCGACAAAGGCGCGATCAACCGAATGAACATCGCAATCATCTTCGCCGTCGCCGCTCTGGCATCGCTGTCGCGCGCCTGGTTCGTCTACCTGTCCGTGGGCCTGGCCGCAGTCAGCACGGTGGCCTACGGGGTCGCCTTCGGGGCGCTACGGGCGCATCCTGATTCGGTCGATTCGCTGCTGGTGCTGTTGTTCGTGTTGAGCTATCTGGCGGTACTGGTACGCCTCGCCGTCGCGAAATCCGGGCACGCCAGCCGGTCATCGCGGGGCAATTCCCTACCTGCATGAGCGCGGTCGGACAGGCACCGGCGCAGGAGGCGGCCCTGAGGCTTTGGATCCGCGAGCTTCGCGTTCATCAGTGGCTCAAGAATCTGCTGATTTTCGTTCCGCTGCTCGCCAGTCATCACATCAGGCAGCGTGGCGCGTTCACCGACGGCGCCCTGGCGTTTCTGCTGTTCAACTGCTGCGCTTCCAGCGTTTACGTGCTCAATGATCTGGTGGATCTGCGTCATGACCGGATGCATCCGTACCGCAGCCGACGTCCGTTTGCATCCGGACAACTGAGAGTAAGAGCGGGGATGTGGGTATTCCCGGTGCTGCTGGTGGCAGCGCTCGCGGGCGCTTACCTGTTCTTGAATGTTGCCTATGCAGCAGCCCTCGCTGGCTACTTTGCGGTTACGAGTGCTTACTCATTTTTCTTGAAACGCTTCATCGTAATCGATGTGATGACGCTAGCCATGCTTTACACGCTGCGAATCCTGGCCGGCGCGCTGGTGTTTCATCTCGTAGTGACGTTCTGGATGCTGGCCTTCTCGATTTTTATATTCCTAAGCCTGGCCCTGGCCAAGCGCTATACTGAGCTTTGCTCCGCGCGCAGTCGCGGCGATGCCGAAAGAGCCCATGGTCGCGGGTATGAGCAGCAGGATCTGGGCATGATCGCCTCGTTTGGCGCCGCTTCGGGTTACATGTCGGTATTGGTGCTTGCGCTATATGTACAGGACCAGAATACGACGGTGCTATATCGCAATCCGCAGGTCATCTGGCTTGCCTGTCCATTGCTGTTATTCTGGATAAGCCGTGTGTGGATGCTGGCGCACCGCGGTAAGATGTATGACGATCCAGTGGTCTTTGCAGTTCGGGACATTACCAGTCTCGCCGTCGGCGCATTATTCGGTGCGGTTTTCTGGTTGGCGGCGTGATTTGTGGTTGCGGCAGCCGCCGAACTCCGCGTCCGCGGCCGGAAGCGCTGTTCAAGCGGCTACGACTGTGAACTCGCAGCATCTCGCGCCCCGCGTTGGCGGGCGTTCACCGGCTGTCTCCCCCGATCGGCAATTCACGCGATTTCTCGCCGCAGGTGCATTCGCAGCCGGCGCCAATGTGGGATCAAGGATCCTCTTCAGCCGATGGCTGACGTTCGAATCCGCCGTGCTTTGCGCGTTCGTCGTGGGGCTCGTCGCCGGATTTGCGTTGATGCGCACTTACGTGTTCGCCGCCGGCGGCCGATCGCTGCCAGGGCAAGTGGCCTGGTTCGTGGGAGTAAACCTTCTGGGGTTGGCGCAGACTTTTTTAATCAGCGTCACGCTGGCACAATGGGCTTTGCCGGCGCTTGGCATCCGGGCCTATGCGGAGGTGATCGGCCATTTTGCCGGTGTCATAACCCCGATTGTCACCAGCTACTTCGGGCATCGGCTCATAACCTTCCGCTAATTCCGCCCAGGCGTCGACTCAACTTCAACCGTGGATCTCAAGGAACTCTACAGGCACCGTTTCGATGAAAAGGACCGCGCGCGTAAGGCGGCCGTCTGGCGTGTGCTCTACCGTGACCTGTTCGCCCGCTGGATTCGTAGCGACGATACGGTCCTGGATCTCGGAGCGGGTTTTTGTGAGTTCATCAATGCGGCGCGTGCCACGCGTCGCATCGCAGTCGACCTCAACTCGGATACTGCACGACTTGCTGCGCCGGGCGTCGAGGTGCATCAGTGTTCAGCGAGCAAACTGGATTTCCTGGCCGCGGAATCGGTCGACGTGGTGTTCTCCTCCAATTTTCTCGAACATCTTCCCGACAAAGATCACGTGCTCGCAGTCCTGCGTGAGGCATTGCGGGTGCTGAGGGCCGGCGGCACCCTCATGCTGCTCGGGCCCAACGTGCGGCTGGTTCCCGGAGCCTACTGGGATTTCTTCGATCACCATGTGCCGCTTAGCGACCGCAGCCTGTGCGAGGCGCTGACGATGAGCGGGTTCGATCTCATTGAGGTACATGCTCGCATTCTGCCGTACACCACACGCTCTTCGTTGCCGCAGGCGGCTTGGCTGGTAGCGCTGTATCTCAAGCTCCGGCCCCTGAGCTCCGGCATTCTCGGCAAGCAATTCCTGATAGTCGCCAACAAGCCTGCGGTGGCTACGCAGCGCGCGCCTGATGCGCGCAGGCTGTCGCGCTCAGCGTCCTGACCCGCGATCGATTGCGGCGACCATGCTCTTCGCATACTTGATGCTCTCGGAGATTCCGCGGTCCTCCGGATAGTAGAACGCCGTATCGGCGATCTGCAGGCCGGCCACCGGGGTCTGCGCTGGCGGCAGGCTGGCCGCGAACCCGACGCTGCACACCGGCTGTGCGTAGCGAAGCCGTCCGACATGAGTGGCTATTCGGTCGGCGCTTGTGAGCTGAGCATTGACACGCTTCAGGAAACCGAAGCTCTCGTCGCCAAGAGCCGTATCCGACCAACTGAACTTCTCGTGGCTCGCAGGCATGTAGTAGGGAACGTAGACGATGGTGTCGGGGAGCGGCCGCAGGTTCGAGAACTCCACAAACCCCGGAATGCCGATCGAGGGATCCGAGATGTTGATCCAGAAGTTGGGCGACACCGAGCGGCGCAACCTGTGAATTACGCAGGCAACGGCCACGTTGTCAAATTGTTCATAGCGCGTCGCCAGCCAGGCGGCATCCCGACGCAGCATCGACGGTACGAACGGCAGCGGCACGGTGGAGATCACGGCCGGTGCGAGCACGAGCTCGGATTCGGCCGTCTCGACGCCCAGCAGCGCGCCGTTTCGTACCGCGATGTGTCTGACAGGAGTGCTGGTGCGTATCCGACCGCCGCGCATGCGGATCTCATCGACCAGACGGTCGATCAGACTCTGGGAACCGCCTTGGATATAGCCGAGTTCCTCCCGAAAGATCGAGCGCCGCGAGAGCGCCAGGCGTTTGATGCGCTGCCAGGCCCAGGCGGCCGAAATGGTGTCGGTGAAATCATGGAACTTGTGGCGAAACAGTGGTTCCCACAGCTTCCGGTAGGCTCGCTCACCACACGAGCGCACAAACCATTCGCGTGCGCTGATCCGGTCCAGGTCCGACCACTCGCGCCGCTTGCTGGCCAGAAAGACCATGGCCGCATAGCGCAATTTCTCCATCAGTTTCAGCTTGGGAAAGCGCAACAGGCTCAGCGGATCGCCGAATGGATATAGCGCCCCGTCTACAAAATAGCCCATACGAGTGTCAACCCAGTGTATTGCCTCCGGCAGGCCCAGCTCGGCGAGCAGCTGAAAAGTGTCGTAATCGGTCTTACAACAGAAGTGATAGAAACGCTCAATTGACAGATCGCCAAAATCGAAGTGCGCGGCCATCCCGCCTGGGCGGTCGGCGGCCTCCAACACCTCAACGTCGTAACCCAGACGGCACGCGTAGTACGCGGCAGCGAGACCCATCGGGCCCGCGCCGATGATCGCGAGCTTACGCGTGTCGGTGCTAGAAGCGCAGGACGACATCGGCAAAGCGCGGGTCTGTGAAAGTGAGCTGCAATGCTTCGTGCAGCGGCGTAGGCGTCACCTCGAATATGGACGGCCAGTCGATAACCTCAAACAGCTCCGGGATCACCAGTGCCCGCAGCTGCGCGATCGTAAAGGGCGGATCGTCATTAAAAAGCGCGTAGCTACGGAGCAGCAACCAAAACATCCAATAAGGAATGCGCACGATGCGCGCGCGGGCATTGGAGACCTGACGGATGGCGCGCACCAGATCGATGTAGTCGACCTTATCCAGTCCTGAAATGTTGTATTCCCCGGTGGCGGCGGTGGCTACGCAGGCCGCCACGACGGCGGCGAAGTCGCCCGCATAAAGTGGCTGGCGCGCATAGCGTCCGCTGCCCGGAACCGGGAACACCGGCGCGCGGCGCATGAAACGCATCAGCCAGCCGAGATGCTTGCGGTCGAACCACCCGAACATCAGGGTCGGCCGCAGGATCACGTGCGGAATCTGCGACTTCAGTACCAGTGCTTCCTGCTGTTTCTTGGTCTCAACGTAGAAATCGTGCGCGACTGAATTGATCACGGAGGAGCTGACGTGAATCAGATGGCTCACTGCTCCTGCCGTGGCCGCCTCCAGCACCCGGTGGGTGGCGGTCACGTTGTTGCGTACGAATTCCTCGCCGTCCAGTCCACCGATTTGCGCGTGCAGCATGATCAGCTCATCGCATCCTCGCAGCGTCTCTTCCCACTGCCCGGGCTCGGAGCAGTCAGCTTCGATCAGTTCGATTTCCGGATGCAGCGTTCGCAGGATCCCCAGGTTGTGCGCGTGCTTGTCGAGGCCGAAGATTTCCCACCCGCCGATCGCGCGCAGATGAGCGATCAGATTCTGGCCAACGAGGCCGGCAGCACCGGTGATGAAAATCCGCTTTGACATTGAATCAGTACCGGTCGCGCGCGAGCCAGCCGCCCATCGGCTATCTGCGACAGATTCGCGAGTGCTTACTTCTGCGCCTCTACGTACAGGGAATTTGGAGTGTACTCGCCGCCGTCGGCATTCCGGTCAAGCCCGATTGCGTCCCACCCGGGAATCCGGCTGGAATTCCATGCCTGAACCTCAACGTTGCCGTAGCCCGATTCGTTCAGCAGGTAGGGCAGGGAAATTCGATCGTACATCCATTGGTGAGTCTCACCACGACGCCGCGCGTCACCCAATACCAGCTGGTCCACGATTCTGCGCAGGCCGCGGCGTCCAATCGAGGCAGCCGCCTGGCGCCGAACCGACTGCTCGAGAATCTCTTCGACGAACTGCTCGTGCACGGCGGTCTCGCTGGGTTCCTGCTTGCATCGCTCGATATGCTGCACGTAGGCTCGGCATGCGAATTCCAGGTCCGGCACTACTATTCGACAGATGCCGCCGGGTTTGAGCACACGCAGAGCCTCGCGCAGGAACTGGCGCGCGACCGGCCTGTCGAGATGTTCCAGCACGTGAGAATGGTATACGATATCAACGGTATCAGATGCAAATGGAATGCCCTTCGACAAGTCGTGCGCCAGCAGCTTCCCCGCCATCTGATCCAACCGTGCACGACGCCTGCCATCCAGCAGAGGCGCTGCGGCTAGACGAAGCAGGCGCGATTTCTTGATCCGGATGTTAAGTGACCAGTCGATATTCAGCACGTCCGGATGCTCGGCGGTACGCGTTCCGCACCCGAGATTCAGGATCAGCATGTTGACCGGCCGGCAGGAGGATTGGGCTTGCGGGTTGCGATGATCTTCTACTCGTTTCCACGCGACATGGGGTATTCGAACACCATGCTGGCGCGCTATCTGGCGCGTCTCGGCGTTGATGTCCACTACATCGCCACTAGTCTGCCAGTTTATCACAAGAGTGTTGACGCTCGATCCGCGTACAGTCGGTTCAGCGCCGATGCCACGATGACGCCAGGACACTCGGAGCAGTACGACGGCTACACGGTACATTGCATTGGTCACCGGTATGTCCTGGGCGTGCCCATGTTCACCGGCTTGTCGCAGAAGTTGCGGGAAATCCAGCCCGACGTCGTTCAATTGTTCATCAACGCCGGCTGGGCGCCGCTGCAGACGGCGGCGGCAAAGCTGACGCTGCCGTTTGCATTGTTTTCGGCCGCGCATACGACTGTGTCAATATTTCCGCTGGCCCGCCGCAACAATCACGTTTGGGACCGCGCGTGGATCTCCAACCTGCTGACGCGGGCGATTCCGGGAAGGCTGGTCAGCCTCGCCATCGAGCGCTGCTACGCCGCTACCAATGACTGCGCGGAAGTAGCCACGCGGTTCTATGGAATGCCTGTCAGCAAGATAGCGGTCGAACCGCTGGGCGTTGATACCCAGAATTTCCATCCGCCCCGCTCGCGCGAGGAGGCGGACGAACGTGAGCGGCTGCGCCGCGAGCTGGGATTCGCCAACGACAATCTTGTGTGTATCTATACGGGGCAGTTCACAGATGCCAAGAATCCCATCGTGCTCGCGCGCGCGGTTACATCGCTGCGAGCTCAGGGGATGTCCGTGCGGGGTCTGTTCATCGGTAACGGTCCCCAGAATGAAGCGATCGCAGCTTCCGCTGGTTGCACAGTGCTGCCGTTCCGGCCGCATCGTGAGCTGCCGTCCTGCTACCGCGCGGCGGATATCGGTGTCTGGCCCACGCAGGAATCCATGTCGATGCTGGATGCGGCAGCCTGTGCTTTGCCGATCATCGTCAATGACACCCTGCTCGCCAGGGAGCGGATTGAAGGCAATGGCATCACGTATCGGTTGAACGATTCGAACGATCTGGCAGAAAAGATTCGTTCATTGAACGATCCGGTTCGCCGCCGGGAGTTGGGCAGTACCGGTGCGCGTCGCATGACTGAACTGTTCAGCTGGGACGCCATCGCCCGGCGACGCCTCGCCGATTACGAGGCAGCGGTGGCGCGCCGTCCGCGGAGGGCGTAGGGTCGCATGGTACAAAAGAGCGGCTGCCCATGAAGACCGTAGACGTCGATCCGCGCCTGCAGCATAACTACGACGCGTATTACCAGGAGGACGATATCTCCGAGTGGCGCACGCTCGGCGCCATTGACAAGGCGGACAACATTCGCAATTTGTGCAGCGCGTACCCGCACTCGACGGTGCTGGAGATAGGTGCGGGCGAGGGTTCGGTGCTCCAGCGGCTTGCCGACACCGGCTTCGGTCAGAGCCACTACGCACTCGATATTTCTGCTTCGGGTGTCGAGCGTATCCGCGGCAGGCGGATTGCATCGCTGGTCGAGTGCCGCCAGTTCGACGGCTATACGGTTCCGTATGCGGACGGGGCGTTCGATCTGGCAATACTGAGCCACGTGATCGAGCACGTGGAACATCCAAGATTGCTGATAAACGAGGCCGCGAGGGTTGCCCGGTACGTCTACATAGAAGTGCCGCTGGAGCACAACCGGCGGCTTGCCCGGGACTTCGTCTGGGACTCGGTCGGCCACATCAATTTCTACACCGCGCAGACCATTCGCCTGCTGGTGCAATCCTGCGGACAGGAAGTACTGGCGCAACTCCAGACACATCCGTCGCGGCGTCAATATCAGTATCGGCTCGGTTCAAAGGGCCGAGCTATCCACCTGCTCAAAGACCTGACACTCCGGACTGCGCCCTCGCTGGCCCAGAGCCTATGGACCTACCATTCCTCGTTGCTGGTGCGCTCCCGCCGCGCCACACCACCCGGATCCGATCGCGCGGCGCCATAGACGCATGCTCCGCGTGCTGCACGTCATCGAGACGATTGCGCCACGCGAGGGCGGGCCGCCGCGAGTCGTCGCCGCTTTGTCCGCCGCCCAGCGATCGCTGGGAGTCGATGCCCATATTCTTTGCGGCGATGGCCTACTCTTGCCCGAGTACCTGCAATACTGGCAACGCCACGCCGACGGATTCTCGGGCCATGGCGTCCATTCGTCGGGTGACCGCGCGGGGAATATGGCGTCACGCGCCTTCGCATTGCAGCGTTGGTTACGGCAGAATTTGCGCGCCTACGATGTGGTCCACATCCATCAGCTCTGGAGGCTGGTACCCACGCTGGCGGGGAATGCCTGCCGAGGGCTGCGCGTTCCGTATCTGATTGCCCCGCATACGTCATTGTCCAACTGGGCTCTGGGGCAGAAGCGACTGAAGAAGACGCTTGCGCGCCGGCTGATCTGGAATCGCATCCTGAGAGGTGCGGCTGGCTTTCATGCTCTGAACGAGCTGGAAGCGGCAGAGATACGGTTATGCGTCGGTCCTGACGGACCGCCGGTCTTCGTGGTACCCAATGGAGTCTCGCTGGCGGAATTCTCCGAGGCCCTTGTGGCCGAGGAACCGGCGGCGGTCCGGGGTAGGCTGACGCCACCCGATGGCGACAGACCATTCATCCTGTTCCTGGCGCGGCTGCACACGATGAAGGGCCCGGACTTGCTGCTGGATGCATTCGCATCGGTCGCGCGCGACTGTCCCGGGCTGCAACTGGCCTTCGCCGGACCGGATTTCGGGATGCTGGAGCGACTGCAGCAACGCACTGCGGAACTGCAGTTGCGCGATCGCATACAGTTCCTCGGGCTCGTATCCGGCCAGGAACGATTGTGGCTGCTGCAGAATGCGGTCTGCCTGGGTCAGCCGAGTCGTGACGAAGGTTTCAGCCTGAGCATTCTGGAGGCAATGGCCTGCAGACGACCCGTTGTCATATCCGATCGCTGCAAGTTTCCCGACGTGGCCCGGCATGGCGCCGGGGTCATCGTTTCGCTGTCGATAGCCGACATCGCCGCGGCATTGCGTGTGTATGCGAGTGAGCCGGCTCGCCGCATTGCTGATGGCCGTTCCGCTCGCCTGCTGGTGGAGCGATCTTACACCTGGGACCTGGTAGCCACGCAGGCGGAGCAGATGTACATGCAGGTCATCGGCAGAGAGCTATGAAGCGTCGGGATCGAATCACTCGCTACCTCGTGCCACGACTCAAGCTCGCCTACGGTCGCGCCGTCGCAAAGCTGGTTGATCTGGCGTTCCTTCGATCCGATTCCGCCCTGCAATTGGTTCGCATCGGTACGGAGTACGGTGGCTGGTATTGCTGCCGCGAGCTGCTTGGAGCGGGACGAGTCGCCATGTGCTGCGGGGCCGGCGAGGACATCTCCTTCGATGTCGGCTTGAATGCCAGCTGGGGCATGCGAATCATCTGTGTGGATCCCACCCCGCGGGCGATTGCACACGTCGCGTCGCTGCTCGAGGCCGATCGCAACCGGCGAACGATGCAGATCGAGGCAGGACCGCTGAACTACGATATGACCGGATTTCGCGCCGCCGAGTTTACTTTCATACCGCACGCGGTCTGGTCCGCCGATGGCTATCTCGAGCTGTTTGCGCCGAGCAATCCGGCCTATGTGAGCTATTCCGCAGTGAACTTGCAGCATACGGCGGAAACAATCCGGGTGCGTTCGAGTACCGTTGCCTCGATCATCAAGGAGTTCGCCGTTGCACGGTTGTCGCTGCTCAAGGTGGACATCGAAGGCGCGGAGTACGAGGTTCTGCGCTCGATGCTGGCCGCGAACATTCGTCCCGAGCAGTTGCTGGTCGAATTCGATCAGATCAACCAACCTCTCGGTGCGCTGTTCTGGATCGAGTTGTTGCGGACTCTCACACAGCTGCGCGCGGCCGGCTACCGGCTGGTGCGTCGCGAGCATGCCAATTACACGTTCGTGCTGCTCTCGGCGCTGCGCCGCTGACGCCAACGAGGTGCCCGATTATTCGGAGTAGAACAGCTCGCGGTTCTCGTGCGTCTCCAGGAACTCGAAGCGCACCGTGCGCTCGAGAGCCTCTGGCAGGCTGATGGGCGGCACGAACCCGGTGCGTTCGATGGCCGTCTCGTATACCGAATCGGCGCAGAATTTGCGAACCCGGATGGCGCTGATCGCAAATTTCCGCCCCGTGATCGACGCGATCAGATCACAGCCCCTGCCGATGAGATAGCCGAACACGAACGGGATTCTGACCCGAATCGCCTCGGTCCTGCCGAGCAGCTTGCCGACCGTCCTGACCAGCGTCTCCATCGTGAAGTCGGGCTTGTCAATGAAGTTGTAGGTGTGCACACCCGGTTCGAATGACATGGCGTATTCGAGAAAGGCAGCGAGGTTTTCAACGTACGCCATGGATTTGCGGTTCTTGCCGTTGCCGACCATGACGAATCGACCGCTGGCGAGTTGCCGCAGCAGGTTGTACACGTTGCCGCGGTTCTGTTCGCCAAACACGACGGTCGGCCGGACGATGACCAGGGTTCTGTGCTGCGGATCCTCGGCCTGCCATGAGCGATAAATCTGCTCCGCCTCGTACTTGGTGCGTCCGTAATCGTTGAACGGTTGGATCGACCCTGACTCGTTGGTGCCCAGCGGCGCAAATCCATACACAGCCACCGAGCTCGTGAATACGATCGTCCGCACCCGCTTCGCAGCGGCGATGCGGCATATGTTGCGAGCGCCCTCGACATTGACTTCGTCGTACAGGCTCCGGGGCGTCACGTCATCGCGGTGTTCCGCCGCCAGGTTGATGATCTGAGCGTGTTCTGGAATGGCCGCTTGCAGAGCCTCCAGCGAGCGCACATCGGCGACGCGCGTCAGGCTCGGAAAGCGACGGCTGGCCACCTTGTCGACGATTTGCACGGGTGCCCGTGCGCCCTGCTGTAGGTGTTGAACGAGGCAGGTACCGATGAAACCCGAGCCGCCGATGACGACGACGACGGGGCCAGGGACTGTCATTGTCATCGCATTCTGCGAATGCCTTTGGCCTTGGAAATTACCTTCCTGAGAGTGTACCAATAGCCCCCTTTGCCGAACACTTCGTTATACGCCCGAGCGGATTCCCGCCAGCCGAGCAGATACCCGGACAGTCCGCGCGTGCTGGCTCCGCCGAGTCTCATCAAGGCCAGGGGTCGCGGCAGGTAGGTTCCCCTCGCTCGCATTTTGTTGACGAAGATCAGTTGCTGCTTCAGGTCGGCGGAGATCTGGTATGAGGGGTCGAACGGTGGCTGGATCTTGCCCAGCAACTGGCGGCTTACGAACAGTGCCGGGTGTGGAATCTGCGTGCCCGTGAGTCCCCCGGGCGCGATGCTGCCGGTTTTCCAGTTGCGCACCACCCGGCCCCGCGCGTTCACCATCTGCAGATTGCCATAGACAAAATCGCACTGGCTCGATTCATATGCTGCAGCGACATCTGCCAGCACACGGGCATCGGCATAGCGGTCATCGGAATTCAGGAAGCCGACCAGCTCCCCAGTGGCCAGGGCGACACCTTTGTTCATCGCGTCGTAGATCCCGTTGTCGGCTTCCGAGATCCAGCGCACTCGGGTGAACGCCCGCTCACGGACGATCGCCATCGTCTCATCGGTCGAGCCACCATCAACGATGATGTGTTCGTGGTCTGCACCGGACTGGGCGGCCACGGAACGAAGCGTGTCCCGAATCGATCTGGCGCTGTTGAAGCAGACGGTTACTACGGATATGGTCGTCAAGTGCCGCCCGAATCGTTGTTTTCAAGTATCGATGTTACTCGACGCCTGTTCGATGCGCCGCAGTCGCACCGCCGGTTGTAATCCGCACGCCGCGCGTTGATAATTTCACGCCCGCGAGGGGTTTTGGCAGCCACGCTCGCTGAGGCGGGATTGACTGATTGCTTACCGAATGCCGCGGCGAGTGTGCCGTTTGGGGCAGACGTAGTGAGTGCGCTATCGGCTAATTGCGGTTTGATAAGGACGAGGATGCGTCTGTACCCGCATAGCTGATGGCGATGTAAGCGGCAACTGACACAAGTTCAGTAGTGCGCTTCTTGACGGCTTCGGCGCTTTTGCCCACGATTCACGCCCGAATGAGCCGTGACCTGGATTTTCGAGAGATTGCTCTCGGCATCACGAATGTCAACGGGTTTATCTACGCCGCGTTTAGCTTTCGAGGCGGGGGCGGATGCGGTCCGGCACCGCACTAATGTGCGGTAGCGCGCGATGATAGTCGGGCGCGGTGTCGGTGCATCTGCAAAGGAGACGGGTGATTTGAGCACGATCTCGGCAGCCCTTGCGGCATTCGCCGTGACCATGATGGCGATATTGACGCTCAGGCCCGTCGCAGTTGCCATCAATCTGGTCGATCGGCCGGGTGGTCGTAAGACCCACCACGGCAAAGTGCCCGTCGTGGGCGGCCTGGCCATGTTTTTAGGCGTCATCTTCGGGATAGGGCTGGTCGAATCGGCCCGCCCCCTGACAGGTGCCCTGATTTCCTCCTTTGCGCTGGTCGTCACCGTTGGCTTGGTCGACGACCGCTTTAGCGTCTCCCCCTGGCTCAGGCTGCCGCTGCAGGCCACCGCAGCGGTCCTCATGACCCTCGGGACTGGCACAGAAGTGTCGTCAATTGGAGACGCTTTCGGGATAGGCGATATCCAGTTCCACGGGGTGGTGGGTGAATGCCTGACGGTTCTGTTCGTCATGACCGCCATCAATGCCTTCAATATGCTGGATGGCATGGACGGACTGGCCGGAACCGTAGCGTTCGTGGCACTGGTGGCGCTGGGCTGGTCCGCCTGGAACGCCGGCCAACATGACCTGGCGGCGGTCTGCGCTGTCATCGGGGCGGCGACCGCGGCGTTCCTGCTCTTCAACCTGCCTACGCGCCGAAATCGGCGCATGCGTTGCTTCATGGGCGATGCCGGCAGCACCCTTCTGGGGGTGTCACTGGCATGGATCTGCATCCGTGCCAGTCAGTTCTCGGGGACAGATGGAACGCCGGACGGCATGAGCCTCTCGCCGGTGAATGCCCTCTGGCTCGTGGGCCTGCCCATATTCGAGTTCTTCTGGACCATCATCCGCCGTGCCCTGCGCGGCCAATCCCCTCTTCGCGCCGACGCCGAACACTTTCACCACCTGCTGTTGAAGGCCGGTTTCGGGGTTCAGGGCGCCTTCATGGTGTTCCTGCTGGTGACTTTGTTCCTCAGCACTGTGGGGTTGACC
>Ga0182030_10004497_pt1 | contig 29716 bp, 21 predicted proteins | sample 812S3MmetaG_FD_121299 | JGI IMG/M metagenome (GOLD analysis project Ga0182030, IMG submission 121299) | Permafrost microbial communities from Stordalen Mire, Sweden - 812S3M metaG (Illumina Assembly) | ecosystem: Environmental > Terrestrial > Soil > Wetlands > Permafrost | place: Sweden...
TAACCCAGCCGCACCAATTAGTGTCGGTAGTGTGGTTACGGGCACTGAACCATATTCAGTATACGTATCTGGTAACTATGCTTACTTAGTAAACTATTCCGGTAATACGCTGCAGGCTGTCAACGTCTCAAACCCAGCCGCTCCATCTATTGTTGGTACTAGTGCTACGACCGGGCTTAACAACCCGCGGTCGATCTATGTACAAGGAAGATATGCCTATGTTGTCAACCAGGGCGGCTCTACTCTGCAAGTATTCGACGTCTCCAATCCAGCTACTCCTGTAAGTATCGGAAGTACTGCTACGGACACCGCCCCCTACTCTGTCTACGTTCAAGGCAGATATGCTTATGTAGCAAATAATACCAACAGTTCTTTCCAAGTCTTCGATGTCTCTAACCCAGCAAACTTACTTCAAATTGGTACCAACGTTTCAACCGGTGCCAACCCCAGTGCAGTCTATGTCTCTGGGCGTTATGCCTATGTTGCAAACAACGCTGGAAACTCTCTCCAAATATTCGATCTTGGCGGGGAATATGCTCAACAACTTCAAGCTGGTGGGGGAGAGCTCGGCACGTTAACGGTTGACACTAATGCGACCGTCGGCGGCAATCAATCGATTGCCGGCGGCCTTCAAGTTGGCGGTGCAGCTCAAATATCTGGTAACGTTGGAGTTGGAGGTAACTTGGTTGTTACGGGCTCACTACAAGGTACTAGTGATCTGGGAATGCCAGTAGCTGTTATTACTCAAGTCGGCGCAGCAGGTATTACTAGTTATAGCTATGCTGTAACAGCTCTTAACGCAAATGGATCGACAGCCGCAACTTCACCCACACAGACAACTTTAGGTAATGCTACCCTAAATGGTACCAACTACAACACTATTACCTGGGGGGCTATAACTAGCGCTACAAGCTATAATATCTACCGAACTGCCAGTAGTGGTTCACCGGGTAGTACTGGTCTTATAGGTAATACGGCAAGCACAACTTTCAATGATACCGGTATAGCTGGTACAACGGCCGCCCCAACAACTGATACGACAGGTACGATTACAGCTAACGGAGGCTTAGTAGTGAATGGCAGCCTGACTGCTACGACCGCTAACACTATCAGCCTAACAGGGGGTACTGGTACAGCTGTATCGCTGATATCTGGAGCTAGTGGCACGATTAATGTCGGGAATACTTCTCAATCTGAGTCTATAAATGTTGGGAGTACAGCTCTAGCTACTGGTACACAGACTATTGATGTTGGTTACACAACTACGGCTGGCGGCACAACCAATGTTAATATTGGTTCAACTATCGCTGGTACGGTATCTATTCAAGGCTCTTCGACAGTCAGTATTAACGCCCCAACCGAACAATTCACAGCCTTATCGGCAGGTACTCGAAATATCAACGTTGCTGCCCAAGGGACTAACGTCGCTGGTACTAATCTAACTATTCAAGCCGGAGCAGCTGGCACCGGTGCTGCAGCCTTTACAGGTGGTACCCTAACCCTAGAAGGTGGTAATGCCGCTGGTACTGGTAATGCTAATGGGGCTAATGTCTTGCTTCAGGGTGGTGCTGGTGACGGTACTGGTGTCCAGGGGCTGGTAACTCAAACAGCTACAGCCTTTAACTCTGTAACCTACACTAGCGGCAGTAGTGCCACTATTACCCAAGCCGATATTGATGGCTATTCCACTATAGAAGCTACCGCTTCAGCCGCTAGCTTAACTTTTACAGTCCCTAGTCCTACTATTACAACTGCGGGCCGGGTTCTATATGTCTCTAACGCTGGGGCTACCAATGCCTTTACTGTAGCAGCAACAGGTCTTACGAGTATTACCCTAAGTACCGGTAGCACAGCAAACTTGCAGTGGAACGGTACTGCCTGGACAAGTACTGGCTATAACTCTGGTAGCGGTAGTTATATCCAAAACCAGAACGCCTCCGCTCAAACAGCCAACTTTGACATAAACGGTATCGGTCAGGCCGCTGGTTTTGATGCCGCTGTCGCCGGGGTACTTAATGTTGGTATTACTACTGCTACTTCACTCCAGATTGGTAGTACATCACACACCACTAGTGGTGTAACTGTTTCTACAGCTGCTAACTATACTGTTGCTGGTGTCGCTGGCTCAGTCTTTACTGAAGGTGCAGCTATCACTACTGGTAGTATCACTATTGGTGGAACCAGCCAGACCGGTAACATAACTCTTGGTTCTACTAATACTAGTGGTTCTACAGTATTCATCGCAAACGGTGGTGCTGCTTCAACTGTCACGATTGCTGGTGGTACTGGTGGTAACACCGTTAATATCAACACTGGTGTTGGCACTAACACTACCAGTATTGGTACTGCGGCTTCAGTTAACGGTATAACCATTGGTTCGACTACCTCTACTAGTTCGCTAACGCTTCAAGCCGGCACAGGTGGCCTGTTAATCCAAACCCAAGGTGGTACCTTGGGCGTTGGCAACAATGGCGTAGCTCAAAGCCTAGCCATTGGTAACAGTACTGGGGCAACTTCAGTTAGCGTTACTTCAGGCAGTGGTAGCCTAGCCTTAAGTACAGGTTCCACAACCGGCAATATTACTCTAACTACTAACAATGCTTCTTCTTCGATTATTGCAAAGTCTAGCGTTAATACAGCTACAGCCTTCGTTGTACAGAATACTAGTGGAAGTCAGATATTTGGCATTAATACTACTACCGGCCAAACTGATCTAGGGAATAACTCAGCCTCACCAATTGCTGGTTCAATAGTATTAGATAATGGTAGCAATGGAACGCCGGCTACCGTGACTATAAATGCCAATGGCTCAGAAACCAGCAACTTTAGCATAACCTTGCCAACAACTGGGGCAAGCGGGGGACTTTGTCTAGAAAGTAGTACGGCTAGTACTTCAAGTGCCACAACCCTACAATTTAACTCCTGTGCTAATAACAGCCCTACTATAAGCGTTGACACCATAAACACTTGGCCAAAATCAGGCACGGCAACCAGTGGTACTACCGCCACAGTTGCTGCCTTTACGCCATCTACTGACGGTGACTTATTACTAGTCACTACATCGATTCCAGCTAGCGGTGGTAGTGTTAAAACTTCCCCGATTGGTATAAGTGATACCAACGTTACTACCTGGAACAAAGCTATTGTTAGCCCAGCTAGTGGTTCAGCCTTAAGAGTTGAAATGTGGTATGGAGTGGTAACAGGGACAACTTCGGCAGCTCTAACTGTTACCTACGCCAGCACTATTACTAGCGGTACGGCTGAAGTCGATGTCACAGAATTTACAGCGGTTGGTGTAAACTCGGCTACAACTTGGGGCGTAGATAACGCCGGAGCAACTAATGGCACAGCGACAAGCGTTACTCCTATTAATATGTATAACAATACTCCAGGCAATAGCGGTGAACTTTATTACGGCTTCGCTAACGACCAAAGCGCTGGACTTGGAAGTGGCGGTTCTTGCCCCAACGTCCCATCATCTGGTACGACCTATGTTTGTACAACCAGCGCTGGTGGGCAAGGTAACGTAGTTGACTATGATCTAAATACTACCGCTGGTACGCCAGGTGGATACAACGGTCAGATATACCTTGGTGCAACGAGCTATAACTATAGTGCCGTAGCGGCCTTTATCTTGGCCTTCGTTAACTCGACGGCCATAAATAATGCTGTATCTACCCAAGAAGCTAACTTTAACGTTCAGGCTGGTGCTCCAGGTAGTGTTGCTGGTGTCTTGGAATCAAATGGTTCTGGAGACTCCCTAGATCTACAAAACAGCGCTGGGGTAGTAGCAAGTAGCTTCAATAGCACCGGGTCGCTAACAGTCGGTAATAACTCGCTCTCTAACCAGACAGCCAGTGCAGTGGCCTTTGCTACACCTATAGTGACCTATACTGTTCCAAATGGTTATGCAACAGCTGTTGGTCAGACAATTACTGTAACTCCTACCTGTAGTGGTACTGATGCTGATAGCGGCACTTATGTAGTAACCGCTGTTAGTTCGACAACTATTGCAGTTTCCAATACGCTTGGGGTAGCCGGTGAAACAGGCTGTGTTGTTACCACTGGTTCTGAGGGTATTATTAACCTTGAAGATGAAAATACTGCCGGTACGGCCACTGGTACAGTGTCTTTGGAGGCTGGTATTCCATCTGGATCAACTAGCTATAACTACTCCTTATTATTACCAACTACAAACCCAAGTACCGGTCTTTGTTTAGAGACCTCTACGGCCAGCGCCCTGCAACTAGTGTTTAACTCATGTGCTAGTAACAACCCTAGTATTAGCCTGCAAACTACTACCGGCTATGGCAATAACGAGTGGGATACACACGCTGGGACTGTTGGCCTTACTACTACGCTTACAACTTACCCTGAAACTAAGGGTGATTTGGAAGTTATGACTACCCAGATACCTAACGCCACCACTAATGGTGTAACGGTTGCTAGCGTTTCAGGTGGCGGTGTAACTCTCTGGCACAAAGCCGCTGTAAATCCCGGCAACAGCGCTGTTGACCGCGTTGAAGTCTGGTACGGAATAATTACTGGTCTAAGCCCTCACTCATTAGCCTCTCAAACTGTAAGTCTTACCACGTTCGGTAGCCCAAACCTCACCTATACAGTACCAACTGGCCAGCCATATATTACAGGCGAATATATTACCGTGACAGGCTGTAGCGGTACTGGGGGGGATAATGGGGCGTATTCAGTAGCCGGCTTTTCTACCACCTCAATAACAGTCTCAGATCCAACTAATGGTGTAGGCGGCGAAACCGGTTGTACTGTTAATCCAGGTTGGCCGGTTACAGTCACCTATACTCCAAGCACACCTGGTGCAGCTACTGAAGTTACAGATTCAGAATATACAGCAGTTGGTGTTTTACCTTCATCCAGCTGGGGAGTTGATACTAGCGGAAACAGCTTAATATCTACTGCTGCTACTTCGCTTAGTGGTCCAAACCTCACCGCTTCAACCAGTGGAGAGCTTTATTATAGCTACGCTAACGAGCAAACGGCGGTTACTGCTCCAGAAGGTTATGCGACCTGTACGGGCTCACCAGCCTATAACTGTATAGCCACAGGGCAGGGCAACGTGATTGACTATAACGATCAGACAGTTCTTAGCACGGCCTATCAGTCGGCTTGGACTATATCGCCAACGGCCCTTGAATCAAACGACGTGTCGGTTCTATTTGAAGCCTTTATAAGCTCGACGGCTATAAACAATACCACTTCTGTTCAAGAAGCCAACTTTGATGTTCAGGCAGCAACCTCAGGATCGGTCGCTGGTGTGCTTCAGGCCAATGCGGCTGGTAATGCTGACATATTGGATCTATATAATGGTGGTGGCACTAAAGAGTTTACCGTCTCAAATACAGGGCTAACTACCATTGGTGATTCAGCAACTATTTCTCTAATCCAAAGTGCTTGGGCGAACGCAACAGCAACTGGTTCAGCTAGTACTTCAGCGACATCAAGTTTACCTCTAGCAGACTGGTCAACCACTCAAACAAAAGGTGATGTAGTTGCTCTGGGCATAGAGTGCGCGAGTACTTCAGCCTCTGTCGCAGAGATTACCGGAGGGAACGTAAGCAACTGGTATAACGTAACATCTCAGACCGCGAACGGCTATGATAACGAAATTTGGGAAGGGACTATAACAACTACTGCCACAGCTACCCAGATAAATATAACCTATAATTTAAATGGAGTCTGGTCTGCTAACTGTGAAGTTACTGGTCAAGAGTTTTCAGCAAGCGTTCCAGCTGGCGCAACTCCAGTCTGGTCAGTAACTTCTACTAGTAATACTAGTACAGGAACCGCTGCAACTTCTGTGCCAGTTCCAACTATGACAGCCTCTCAGTACGGCGAATTATACTGGTCTTACGATGTAACCCAAAACAATGCAACAGAACCAGCATTGCAAGCTCCTTATTTCTATCAGCTTACTGGTGATTCAAAGACGATAGTCTACGATACAACCTTTGGGCCGGGGACAACGAATCCAACAAATAACATTACTCAAACGTCAGGTACCTATAATGACGTTGGCATGGTTCTATCAGCATCTACAGGTTCTAACTTAACCGACAATGGAGGCGCAATATTCACGGGCTCTGATGCTCAAACTGACCTACAGGTTATCGGTGCGTCAGGTAGTGGCGCAGCTGTCTTGAACGCCGATACACTCAATAACAGAGTTAACATAGACGGTACTTTGACCATATTGGCTTCACCAGTACTAGCTACGCCAACAGCTGCCGGTTCAGGCTCGACATTAGTTGCTTCTCAATACTGCTACAAGGTAACTGCAATAGATGGTACAGGCGACGAAACAACAGCGTCTAATGAAAAATGTATAACTCCGACTGCTGGTCAGGACATAACCTTCACTTGGGGAGCTGTTCCGGGTGCGGTAAGCTACAGGGTTTATAGAACGGTTGCAGCTGGAGCAACTGGTAGTGAGACGTTCTTGTATGACGCAACCCAACTTACCTTTACGGATGTTGGTGCTTATACCCCTAGTGGTACTATATATCCACCTTCTTCAACGTCAGCGTACGGTAACAGTACAGTAGTAAATAGTGCGACGTCAGGGGTTGCCCTAACAACAGGCATAAACTCTAACTTGCAGCTTACGGTTGGCGGTAACGGTAGTCCAACTGGTCAGGTATATGTAAGTGGAACCTTACCATCAGGTCCCCTAGGAACGGCTACTATTGGTGGTCTTGGGCAGCCTTTTGGTTTGGCAGTACAGGGTAACTACGCTTATATAAGTTTTGATGTAACAGATACACTAGCTATATATGACGTAACCAACCCGGCCAACCCAGTACTTGTAGGACAGGCGACTACGCTAGCTGCTCCTTGGTATCTGTCCGTGTCCGGACACTATGTTTATATTACTGACAGGACATCTAACGCGTTACAGATTTACGATGTCTCAAATCCAGCCAGCCCGGAACTTATAAGTACTTTCACTACCGATATGAGCGATCCATCCGCAGTTTTTATATCAGGTAATTACGCTTATATTACTAACCACACCTCTTCTACCGCTGGCTTAGAGATTGTAAATGTTGCAAATCCTTATGCTCCTACTTTAGCCAGTATAATTCCAGCTGGTACCAGTGCTTGGAATGTTTTTGTTCAGGGCCGATACGCCTATGTTGTGCAGGCTGCGAGCTCTACGATGTATACTTTTGATGTTTCCAATCCTAACCAACCAATACAGGACAGTACTTTCACTACCATTGGAGATGCTTCTCAGATATATGTTTCTGGAAGTTATGGTTACTTGAGTATCGGTAATGATATCCAAATAATAAATGTGGATAATCCATATACACTAGTTAGTGCTGATTCGTTAGCTACAAATACTGGTGGAGAAGACTGCACGGGTACTTCGGCGAGCTATCTTGAGGGGCATTATTTATACGTTGCTTGTGATAATGGTGGTGGAACAAATATGGGAACCATGGAACAAGTCGATGTCACTAACCCATATAGCCCAGTGATTACCGGGACGGTTCCTGTTGGGTTAACCCCGCAAACGCTCTGGATTCAAGGGAGATATGCTTACGTTGATGATCAAACAGGCTTTACACTTTCAGTATTTGACCTTGGTGGGGTCTATTCATCATCTATTCAATCTGGTGGCCTTGAAACCGGTACTTTAGGCGTAGATTCGAATGCTCTTATAGGAGGAACTCTTAGCGTCGGTAGTGGTTTCACTGTTGGTGGATCCACCGACATTAACGGTTCATTAAATGCATATGGGGGAGCTTTCATAGCCGGTAATGTTGTAATTGGAGCATCCATTGGTATCCCAATACCGACTAGCCCAACAGTCACAGCTACGTGTGCTTCTGCGTGTAGTACTTATTATTTCTATGGAGTTAGTGCAACTGACTCTAATGGTGGAACGACCCTTGTGTCTCAACCAGGCGGTCCAGCCGCAGTGAATGGCGTGCCGCCGGTTGACTATGTCGAGAACAACTCCGCTTTGAGTGGTGGCACCAACTTTAATACTATACCCGTAACCCTCGATCAAGGAGTTAGCGATACTATAAGTAGCTATAGTGTTTATTGGTGTCACGAAGCGAGCTTAACTACTGGTACACCGCCTCCCTGTAGTAATTCCACTGGAGACAAACTACTAGCTGCTTTAAGCCTCGCTAGTGAAACGGCTGAAGCTGCTACGACAACTGGCACGCCATTTGCTACCCCATTACTAACTTATACCTTGGGATCAGCGCCAGTGGTAGTTAAGTATCAGAAAGTGATAGTAACTGGCTGTAGCCAAGCGGGCGATAACGGTACTTTCGTCGTAACCAACACTACCACTTCGCCTAACACAGTAGTTGTCTATGATGCTGGAGGTACAAACACATTAGCAACAGGCTGTAGTATAGTGGGTACCTTGACAGCTGTAGACATCGGTGCCACAACTGGAGCTGCACCACCAACCACCACCACTACAGAGAATTCTGCGACTGCCTTCCAGGTTCAGAACGCAGCCGGTAATAGTTTAGTAAGTGTCAACACTCTCACTAACCAATTAAACCTAACTTATGGCAACGTTAACTACAATACAGTAGCTGCTCCTGGTCCGCTAACTATTGGGAGTTATAGCGGTGCTTCTGGCCCGAACGGTACATATTACTATGCGGTAACTTTCGTAACGCCCTATGGTCAAACTGACTTCAATGATGCCAACGTATCGGCCCTAGCCACAACCACGGGGGCGCAGAACATCAACCTTACAAATATACCACTTGGCCCTGCGGGCATAGTTACTGCTCGTGATATATATCGTACTAAAACCGGTAGCCCAAATACTGGCCCATTCTTCCTAGTAACTACTATAAATAACAATACTGCCACGACCTTTACTGATACTGTCATAGATGGACTTTTGACTACAGGTGCTCCTGCCATCAACGGTACCGACGGAAGCGGTCTGTTACAGGTTAACGGCGCAGCAGTACTGCAAGTGGACTCAGACAATAAGAACGTTAGTATCGGTGCATTGGCTCTGGCAAATAACACCAGTGGACTTGGTAACTTCGCTATTGGTTACGGATCATTGGAAGCTAATACAACAGGCAGCTATAATTACGCAATTGGCGCTAACGCCCTGGTCGTTAACACTACGGGGTCTAACAACGTGGCGCTTGGCGATAATGATCTAGAACTTAATAGTTCGGGTGCGGGTAATATCGCTATCGGTAACTATACGGGCGAGAACCTTACTACAGGTAACACCAATATCTTAATTGGCTATAACTTATCTGCCATCAGTGCTTCAACTAGCAACGAATTAAACATTGGCGGGGTCCTTCAGGGTAATATCAGTACCGGATCGGCGCTTTTCCAAAATGGTACCAACTCGGCCACAGCGTTTGTAGTAGAGACATCCGGAGGATCACCCGTACCACTTCTAACGGTTAATACGACAGCCGATGATGTGATAATTGGTTCAGGAACGGGTGGTGATGGAACGGGTTACCTACTCAGCTTGGATAATAAAAATACCACTGGTGACCCAGGTACGGAAGTTAACGGAGCAATGTACTATAACTCATACACCAGTACCTTTAGATGTGGCCAAAACGGCGTTTGGGTAAACTGTGCAGGAGGGCTTTTAGCATCTAACACCTCTACATCAACTATTAATAACTGTACTACACTCTGCTCAGCCTTTTCTAACAATGCTTCTTTGGCAGCAAACTACTGTACCCCAGGTAGGATAATCACAATATCAATGTATGGTGTGTGGAGTAACAACCAAACGACTGGTACCCAGACCATTAGTCTTGGTGTGTATTGGGGCACTAACGCAGCCAAAGCGTCTGATACCCCAATTGGCGTAGCCTCACCTGCCTACACGATGGGATATAGTGCAACTAACCTACCTTGGTCGCTGAATTACCAGATAAATTGCCTGACAGCAACTACCGCAATGGGCGAAGGAATCGCAAACTTCGGTGGGACCACGTCAACTATCACTCCTGAGTGGATGAATACCAGTACAGCTACAACTATTACAACAACGAGCGCAGAGAATATCTATGTATTCCCAGCTCCTTCAGTAGCTAACGCTGGTATAACTATCACAGCAAATACGATATCGATTACGGGCCAATAATCTCACTGAAGTTTAAGACAAGAATCCGCGATTGATTACAGCGTGCGTCTTACTTGGCAATCTCAATCGATTTAATAACTTTATCCAAGGCTTGCTGATTAATATCCCCCGGAGCTGTAGCTATTAGCCAAGCGTTAGTAGTTGTAGGTATGCTAACTATAGTTTGGAGGTTAACAGCACCAATCGTTGCTAAGCCAATACTGGTTTGTAGGGTTGTGCTAAGAGGCAAATCTCTAGTATAGAAGTCTTGTATCTGGGCGTTTGTCGGTTTAGCTTGATTACTGAATACTATCTTCTTACCATTACCATAATAAACAGAGTATATGAGTACCTGGTTAGTAGTTTCAAACGAACTCTTATTCAGGTTATATCCATTTGGGAGTAGCTTCTGAGAGGGGTAGTATATATCAAAACCAAGCTGTTTAGCTTCGGATTTAGGTATTGGATAGGGGAGTGTCCCGGCTGGTTGTTTGGTTACGAACCATACAACCAGCCCTGCAACTATTACGACTACACCTAACCCCAATGCAACATATGGCCATCTTGATATTTTGCGACTCGGCTTCAATAACTCATCACGGTTCATAGAACTTATGCTAGAACAATAATAGAAATTTGTAAAAACATCTTACACTACGGAATTAATTTGAGGGTTTATGGGAATAAAAGACTGCTAGTATTATATGGCTACATATATGTTATAAGGGGGGCCGGGTACTTATGCGTTATAATGAAAGGCAACCTGGGATAATCACAAACATGCCTAATAATATAATTACTATTTTTAATCAAAAAGGCGGTGTTGGAAAAACGACAACTGCCATCAATCTAGCTGCTTATCTGGCAAAAAGCTCTAAGCGTGTTCTACTTATCGACACCGATCCCCAGTCTAACGCAACCAGTGGACTAGGGGTAGATATCAGTAGTCTTGGGACGTCAGTTTACGAGGTACTGCTCGATCCAAAGCAGTTTAGCGGTGCTATTATCGAGACATCGACTAAAAATCTCTATCTATTACCCGCAAAACACGCTTTATCGGCGGCTGAAGTAGATCTTGTTAATCTGCCAGCCCGCGAGACTAGGCTAAGAACCGTTCTATCTGAGACAGATTATGATTACATAATTATTGACTGCCCACCAGCGTTGGGATTACTGACGATTAACGCCCTGGTAGCAGCCACGAGCGTGCTCATCCCGGTTCAGGCTGAGTATTATGCTATGGAGGGCCTTGGGCAGCTACTAAGCATCGTCCAAAGAGTTAGAGAGACCATTAATCCCAATCTGGAATTACTCGGCGTTTTGCTCACGATGTATGATGGTCGAAATTCTCTTGCAGAACAGGTTGAAAATGAGCTCCACAAACACTTAGGTGCTAAACTACTAGAGACGGTTATACCGCGCAATGTACGGCTAGCTGAGGCCCCAAGTTTCGGTAGGACTATCATAGAACATGATAAGTGGTCAAAAGGGGCTAGGGCGTATAAACAATTAGCCAAGGAGATAATAGATCGTGCCAGCTGACAGGAAGAGTACTAAAAAAGGACTAGGCAGGGGTTTTGATGCCTTATTACCTCGTGATTTTGATACATCAATCTTGTTAGACCCATCTGATCGAGTCCAAAAAATAAAAATTAGTTTAATTACCCCTAAGTCAGATCAACCAAGGAGGCATTTCGAGGAGGAATCACTTAATCAGTTAGCTGACTCAATCAAGCAGTTTGGTGTTCTTCAACCAATTATACTTGTAGCCGAAGGTGATAAGTATCTAATTATTGCCGGCGAGAGACGTTGGCGAGCGGCAGCAATAGCGAAACTCGACACCATTCCGGCCATTGTGCGTTCTTTGAAAGAATTAGAACAGCTTGAAATAGCTTTAGTTGAGAATGTTCAAAGGGTTGATCTATCTCCCCTTGAACAGGCGGCCTCAATTGAAAAACTACGACTACATTTTAATATGACCTATGACACAATAGCCAAACGTCTCGGCAAGGCTAACTCAACGATTAATAACATTGCTAGGCTTCTACAGTTGCCTCCTGAGGCACAAACAGCATTGCAAGAGCAAAAAATAACAGAGGGTCATGCCAGGCAGCTTCTTTCAATTAAAAACACTATCGATAAGCAGAGGCAGCTACTAGAGCTAATTATTAAGAATAACTGGTCAGTTCGTCAGGCTGAGCGGTTTGTTACGGCTCTTAAGGCAGCTCCAAAGAATGTCGATTCAGCCACAGTCCAAGAGCGAATTAAGAGTGAAACGGTTGAAACAAAACAAATCGGGAAGCAAATAAAATCCAAAGTTAGCATTCGAAGAACCGCCCGTGGTGGAAAAGTCGAAATTGGCTTTGTAACTGAGAAAGATCTTCAAAGAGTTATTAACCTACTTCTTAAGTTAAAGTAAAAGGTCTTCTAGAACCGAGACATCTCGCTGAGAGGATAGATCCTAACAACCAACTGGCCGATAATATTGCTGACTGGAACTGGCCCAAAAATTCTGGAATCAAGAGAATCGCCTCTATTGTCACCCATAACGAAGACTTCATTTGCGGGGACTACTAGGTCAATATTGCCACTAGTGTAGGGGATGACTTTGCCGTAAGGTAAGGTTTTGTCGGGTCGAAAGCCTTTAGGGTGAGCATTATCATAAATGGTCACATAACCGTTCTTAATCACTACATGGTCACCAGGCAATCCGATAACTCTTTTAATCAGTTGATCAGAACCAGAGTCGTTTAAACCATATAGACCATTCTCGACAAAAACAATAATATCACCGCGTTTTGGGATGTATGGGTGACCAGTTATCCGGGCCCAAGTTCTTGGTACCTTATCTACAATTAATCGGTTACCATTTTGTAGTGTTGTGCGCATACTTGAGCCATCTACTTGATACTGCTGGAAGACATTCATAGTCAATAAAAGAGCAATTATAGCAGCGACAACGAATACTGCGACAAAACTTAATACGGTATTTTTAGACCCAGATGTTTTTTGCACGATTACGCTAAAGTATAACTGGGTTTTTGGATAATCACAAAAAAATTTTCATACTTACGGGCCAGAAACGAAGCAGGACGATTAAAATACAATTCATAAAGTGCTGATTTTTTTGCTATAATTCCAAGTGAAAATGTCGGGAATATCAGATAAAATTAAACCAAGTCAGGGCTATGCTTACTTACTACACTTAGGGTTAGTAGCCATGTTACCAATTATAATTTTCATTTTCGTCCGACTTAATAATGGTTTTATCCAGGTCGCCCTAGTTCTAATTCTACTTAGTAAATGGCGTATGTTAGCTGTTAAACCAAGGTATTGGCTAGCCAATATTGAAGCCAACGCTGTTGATATCATTGTCGGCCTTTCAACGTTAGTTTTCATGGTGCATACAGGCAGCATTCTTCTGCAGTTACTTTGGGCAGCTCTTTACGCGGCTTGGTTAATTGCCCTTAAACCCAGTTCAAATATTATCGGTATGACATCACAGGCAGTAATTGGTCAGCTTTATGGACTAATGGCACTTTTCTTAGAATGGCCTTCAGCTCCCCTTTATGGCTTGGTAGTTGGGGCAGGATTAATCTGTTACATTTCGGGGCGACACTTCTTTGATAGTTTCGATGAACCCTACACCAAGCTGTTGGCATACGTTTGGGCTTACTTTGCAGCGGCGTTGACTTGGATCTTGGGCCATTGGCTGCTTTTTTATGGAGTTATTGCTCAACCAACACTCTTTTTAACGGTTATTAGTTTTGGGTTTGCGGCTTTATATTATTTAGATCACTACGATAGACTAACAACGCTACTTCGTTGGCAATTCTTAAGCATAATGGCAGCTATCATAGTTATAGTATTAGTATTCTCTAATTGGGGAAGCAAAGTAGTTTAAATGTAAAGCTCTACATAAGGAGGGGGTGAGTAATAATGGCAGACGAGAAAAGCTACCAATCAGATTCTAAAGACAATAAATCTGTAGATTCCACAGAAACGGATAAAGAAAACACTAAGTCAGAGACTTCAGCTGAACGCTCAAATGTAACTAAACAAAAGCTGAGTTTGCCACCAGAACTGTCGTCAAAAAACCGGTCAATTAATAAATATCGGTTGCACGTCGAAAGGCTAGTTAGCCCTAAGTATCTGTTCGTGACAATATTGATGATTTTGTCTCTTGGGTTAGGGTTCCTGGGCGGCTGGTTGGGCTCTTCTAATCAGCAAAATTCGCTTAACAATCAATCAATTTATAATTCGAAGCAAACAGTTATCAGTAATCAAAGCCAAGCTATTGCCGCTGTTGCTAAAGAAGTTAGTCCTAGTGTTGTTTCGATCACCGCTACTCAGACCACCGTTCCAACAACATCTCTATTTGGCTTTGGTACCGGCGGTGGCAGCAGTGAAGATGCTGGGACGGGCATAATCTTATCGGCTAATGGTCTAATTGTAACCAACCACCACGTTATACCGGATGGCACTACTAGTGTCTCTGTTACGCTTTCAGACGGCACTACATATAACAATGTACAAATTGTCGGCACTACTTCTGATTCAAGTAGCTTGGACATCGGCTTCTTAAAGATTAATAATCTAGACGGCCGGAAACTACTTCCAGCAGTAATAGGCGATTCATCTCAGATGACAATTGGTAGTTCGGTCGTAGCGATTGGCAATGCACTTGGTCAGTTCCAAAATACTGTAACCAGTGGGATTATTTCGGGCTATGGCCGTAGCATCCAAGCGTCAGACAGTACAAGTTCGACTGAAGAGAATCTTACAGATCTATTCCAGACCGATGCTGCAATCAACGAAGGTAACTCCGGTGGACCATTGGTAAATCTAAGCGGTCAAGTGGTTGGAATAAATACAGCTATCGCTAGCAATTCACAGAATATTGGTTTTGCTATACCAATTAATGACGTAACCGGTCTAATACAGGGCGTAGAGAAGACCGGTAAACTACAACAGCCCTACCTTGGCGTTCTATACATACCCATAACAAGTGATATTGCCAGCGAATATAACCTGAGCGTAAGTCAAGGGGCTTGGGTGCCTCCAACGGCAGTTACGGGGCAGGCATCAGTTATTGCTGGTGGGCCCGCCGCTAATGCTGGACTTCAAGCCGGCGATATAATAACTACGATTGACGGTCAACAACTGAACCAGAACACCAGCCTTACTTCTATAATCGACAAAGACCAAGTCGGACAAGTCGTTACTCTGAACGTGCAGCGTGGTAGTAAGACCCTTAATATTAAAATTACTCTTGGCAACGTGCCAACAAGTACGTCAACTAACGAAGGTGACTAAAGAGCTGAACAAAATCATCCGTTGCTAAGCATTTATAGTTCGCCGAGTCTGCAATAGACTGAAGATTAGAGTGTTGGGCGGGCAATGACTCCGTAATGATATAGCTCGGTTTAGATCTTAAAGTAGTTATCTGGTCAAATAGTCGGGAATATAGATCTAATCCACTAGCTCCGCCAAAAATAGCTAGTCTGGGTTCTAGCTTCGCAGACTCATTAATAGGTAAACTATCTGGGACATAGGGCAGGTTAATGAGGAGTGTGGAATCTTTAAATAGGTCAGTCGATAATGACCCTAGAAGGTCACTTTTAAAGAGTTTAATATCAGCATTTAGCGACAGGGAATTTTTCTTAGCGACTTGCAGGCACTTTGCATCAATATCGACAGCTACTACACTCACTTTTGGGTATAAAAGCTTAGCAGTAATCGCTAATGCCCCTGAACCGGTACCAACATCAATAATCGTTGTTATATCTCTCGGCGGTATAATCTTCAGAACATCAATAATCGTTTCTGATTCTGGTCTAGGGATCAGTACGGAGTTATTGACGAAAAATTGATTATTATAGAAATAGGCCCTATTAGTAATGTAGGCAAGGGGATAATGAGTTGATCTTTTTGCGATAAACCGGCTTAAGGTATTTAGCCTAGTCCGGCTTATCTTATCTGCTGGATGCGCAAGTAACCAGCTGCGGTCTTTACCTAGAACGGTTTCAAGCAGAACTAGGCTATCTAATCTGGCTGTTTTTATACCGGATTCGGCCAGAGTTTTAGTAGCAGTTGCTAGCCAGCTATCAATTTCCATCACGCAGTAATTCAAACTCGGCCGCCAAGAGTTTCTCGATCAGGTCGTCAATATCCCCATTTAGTGCTGCTGGGATATTACTGCGGCTATAACCAATACGATGGTCAGTAATGCGATCTTGAGGGAAGTTATAAGTTCTAATTTTTTCCGATCGATCACCGGAACCAATAAGTCCTTTACGCGCGTCACTCTGCTTTTTTTGTTCTTCTTCAATTTTTAAAGCTAATAGCCGAGATCTTAAAACCCCCATAGCCTTATCTTTATTTTTTATTTGTGATTTCTCATCCTGACAGGTTACCACTATGCCACTAGGTAGATGGGTTATTCTAACTGCCGAATCGGTGGTGTTGACTGATTGACCACCGTGACCACTAGAGCGGTAAACATCTATTCGTAGGTCTTTGGGTTCGATTTCAACGTCTGTTTCATCTGCCTCGGGTAAAACAGCAACAGTCGCAGTAGATGTGTGAATACGACCCTGTGATTCGGTTGTTGGTACACGCTGAACGCGGTGCACACCGCCTTCGAATTTTAACTGTTTATATATGTCGGTTCCGTGAATTTCAAAAATTATTTCTTTAAAACCGCCAACTTCATTGGGGTTCTCACTAATTAGCTCAAGCCGATAGTTATGACGTTCTGACCAGCGAGCGTACATTCTGTACAGATCGCCTGCGAACAAACTTGCCTCATCACCGCCAGCAGCGGCGCGGATCTCAATTAAAACACCCCGTTGATTATTGGGATCCTGCGGTAGTAATGCGCTCTGTAATTCCTCCTCAAGCTGGGTTAATTTCGTCTGGAGTTGGTCTATTTCTGTCCTGGCAAGTTCGGCTAAATCGGCATTCTCACCGTTTAGTAATACTCGGTCTTCTATCAGGTGTTGGTTTAATGCGTTAACTTCCGCGAATTGATCAAGTAACTTTGTGATTTCATCTTTTCGCTTAGCTAGTTTCGGATAGTCTTTTGAAGTATATATTGAAGAATCCTCAAACTTTTGTTCGAGTAAGCTAAGTTCGTCTTTGAGTTCTTGTTCTTTTTTATCCATATCAGTTCAAATTATAAAGAAAACCACCAGAATTACGAATTCTTGGTGACGACAAATGACTAAGTAGTTATTTTAGAGCGGCTTTGGCTTCAGATTTTTCGGTATTAGCAGCTTTTCGTTTGACTTCTTTAGTGGCAGCTGCAGCTCGTTTTTGTCTCGCGGCCTCACCAGCAGCGGCACGCGCCTTAAATTTATCAACTCGGCCTTCAATATCTAGAACGCGTTCCTCACCAGTAAAGAAAGGGTGTGAGGCGCTAGTAATGTGAACCTTAATGAGTGGATAGTCATTACCGTCTTCCCATTTGGTAGTCTCTTCGGTTTCAGCTGTTGAGCGGGTAATAAAACGAAAGCCGTTATTGAGGTCTTCAAAAACAACTGGTCGATAATTATTTGGGTGTAAGTCTTTTTTCATGGTCAAGTGCCTAGTATACACATCTGTTAGCCGATGGTCAAGCCGGGTTTGCGTCAAGCCAACTAATCTGTTACAATTTAGACATTATCAATTAAGCAGGTTGGGGTTAGTAGTCCTCTCTAAGTTTTAACCGTGTAGGTATCTTAGAGCTCCCAACTGTAAGAGGAAGGATTTACAAAAACCATGGCGACAAATACTAGTGTCGATATTAAACAATTATTAGAGTCTGGTGCCCACTTTGGACACAAGACAGAACGCTGGCACCCAAAAATGGCCCAGTACATACACAGTAAACGAAGCGGTAGTCATATTATTGATCTGACAAAGACGGTCGAATGTCTAAATATAGCCTTAGCTTTTTTGGACGATACTGCAGCCGCTAGCAAACAGATATTATTTGTCGGTACAAAGCGACAAGCTGAAGAAATAGTAAAAAAATTAGCCGAAGATACTAAAATGCCTTATGTCACCAATAGGTGGTTAGGTGGGATGCTGACCAATTGGTCAACAATCGGTGGCCGTGTCAAACATCTACAAGACCTAGAAAATCGCATGGCGTCTGGTGAATTAGCTAATAAGTACAGCAAGCTGGAAGTTCAGCGCTATCAAGAAGAGATTGATCACTTGAATGAGCTCTACGGAGGGATTAAGGAATTAAACGCCCGCCCTGGAGTAGTGGTGGTATTTGATATGACTCATGACGCAACCGCTATAGCCGAAGCCCGCAAGCTAGCTATACCGATTGTTGCTCTAGTTGATACCAATGCCGACCCAAGCCGTGTAACATACCCAATCCCTAGCAATGACGACGCTATTAAAACCATCCAGCTAATGGCTGATTACATGAAACAAGCTATTGATTCGGGTAAGGCGAAGATCAAAGCCCCAAGAGTAGACAAGGAAAGTAAATAATGAGCGTTACAATTGAAGAGATCAAACGGTTAAGAGAACTAACCGGTGTTGGTATGACTGATGCCAAGAAGGCCCTACAAGACTCTAAGGGTGACTTTGATATAGCGCTTAGTGAAATGCGCAAGAAAGGTCTGACAAAGGCTGAAAAACGCGGAGAACGCGAAGCTCGAGCTGGGATTATAGGAACCTATAACCATGATAATCGAATTGGCGTATTGGTTGAAGTTAATTGCGAGACAGACTTTGTGGCCCGAAACGAGATATTCACCATTCTAGTCAAAGATTTGACCTTGCACATCGCTGCCAGTAATCCAGAATTTGTCAGTGTTGACGATGTCCCAGTAGCGGTCACTAAGAAAATTCGCCTGGAATTCGAAGAAAAGACTAAAGCTGAAGGCAAACCGGCGGCTATGGTCGGCAAAATAGTTGATGGTCAGATTAAAAAATATTTTGATGAAAAATGTCTTTTGAGTCAGCCGTTTATCAAGAATCCGGACCAAACTGTTGGGGACTATGTTAAGCAACATAACGCTCGGCTTGGTGAGAATATTGTAGTGCGCCGTTTTAATCGTATGGCTCTCGGAGAAGTTCAGTAGTAAACTAAAAATATATGGATACCCAAAAATTAGTCGAAACAACAAAACTTAAATTAAACGCTGCTCGTAATCACTTTAGTGATGAGTTAAAAAAAATCCGTACTGGGCGGGCAAATGCCAGTATGCTCGACGGTATTACCATCGAGGCTTATGGACAACAAATCCCCCTAAATCAGGCAGCAACTATTTCAGTACCGGAGCCACAACTATTGCAGATAACACCGTTTGATCCTAGCAATCTAGCAGCCATAAGCTCCGCCATAAGAGATAACCAGTCTCTAGGTTTGAACCCAATGGACGACGGCCGAGTCGTACGCTTACCAATTCCACCACTGACCGAAGAGCGACGACGCGAGATCGCTAAACAGCTTGGCGAGAAAGTTGAAAACTGTATGATAGCCATGAGGCAAGTCCGTCACGAGGCATTCCGCCAACTCGAACAATCCAAGAAAGATAAGGACATTGGGGCAGACGACGAGCAACGAGGTGGACGTCAAATTGATGAAATTATGACCCAAATTAAAGTTGAAGTAGATCAACAAAGCAAAGCCAAAGAAAAAGAAATTCTGACAATTTAGGCCAAAAAACACAAGCAGTTATTAACTAGAATTGGTACAATAGATAACAATATGAACGCTAGAGAGAGGGTCTGCTAGATAATGTCACTCGGTCTATTGATACTTGGACTGTTTCTCTTCGTAATGCTGGTCGTTGTGCATGAGTTTGGGCACTTTATAGCTGCCAAGCGTAGCGGCGTTGGCATCGAAGAATTTGGTATTTTTTTCCCGCCCAGATTATGGAGTCGAAAAACAAAAAAAGGTTGGGTATTTAGCGTTAATTTACTACCTCTTGGTGGTTTTGTACGTTTAAAAGGTGAACACGATGCCGATAAACGACCAGGTTCCTTTGGTGCCGCATCGCTTAAAAATAAAGTAAAAATAATGCTTGCTGGAGTAGGTATGAATCTCCTTACAGCCTTTGTTTTACTGACAATATTGGCGGTTGTTGGCTTACCCCAACTAATTAATAACCAGTACAGTATAAAAAGTGACGTCCACAGCATGGAAAACGAAACACTGGTTGGATCGGTTGAGAATAATTCTCCGGCCGCTTCCGCCGGTCTACGGAGGGCCGATGTACTTACTTCAATTACCACGAGCAGTGGTAAGACGATCAAGATTAGCTCTGCAGATAGCCTCCCAGCTATTACTAAATCTCTCGCAGGGCAACGCATTGAGCTGCAGTTTACCCATAGCAAACACCTTGAAACTAAGACTGTTGTGCTGCGGACTAACGCCGTTGTTAATGCCAGTGATAAGACATCAAATCCAAAAGGCTATCTTGGTATCAGCCCATCCCAGTATAGTTTGCAGCGTTTTACCTGGTCGGCACCAATTGTGGCGTTTGGGTTAATGGTTCAATTTACGGCTCTGACATTTCATGGTCTTTGGACGGCTATTGCCAGTTTATTTACCGGCAATACAACAAAAGCTGCCGCCCAAGTCACTGGCCCAGTCGGGATATTTGAAATACTAAAAAGTGGAACTCTGCTAGGATACCAGTTTATTCTGATGATTATCGCAGTTATATCTCTTAGTCTAGCGATAATGAACGTTTTACCGATCCCAGCACTCGACGGTGGGAAGTTATTTGTAACATTAATTTCTAGGGCGCTAAACAAGCAGATCAGCGAGAAAGCTGAGAATATAATCTACGGGACTGGTTTTGCCATATTGTTTGCTCTTATTATCGTAATAACTATTGTCGATGTTAAAAGAAACTGAGACTCCGGTTAAGGTTATGGCTAAAGACGACAAACTTATTGACCCGAAACCGACAGACAGTGGCATAACTTGGGGAGCTTGGTCTGCTATTGGTGTGGTCGTTGCAGTTTTTCTAGTAGCCCAATTAGTAGCCGAAGAAGTACTGCTAATTTACCCTCGTCTCCAGGGCTGGTCGCAAGGAGTCGCTAATAATTGGTTACAGAATTCGGTATACGCCCAATTTTTTTACGTGTTGTTGGCCGAAACCCTAACGGTTAGTATAATTTTCCTCTTCATATATTGGCGTAAAGGTAAACTTAGTTCAATTGGCTTAAAACGCCCCAAAATTATGGATCTACCGTATGCCTTAAGCGGACTGGCTGTCTATTATCCAATATATATTGTCGCAGCACTGACTGCTGCTTGGTTACTTAAAGTAAACCTTAACCAAACTCAGTCGATTGGTTTTAACGGTTCATATAGCGGCTGGCAACTGGCTGTAGTATTTGTGAGTCTAGTTATATTGCCGCCAATTGCTGAAGAGATTATGTTTAGAGGGTTCTTGTTTAGTGGGTTAAAAAAGAAGCTCCCAGTTATCTGGGCAGCCTTATTTACTAGTTTACTATTTGCCGTTCCTCATCTGCTCGAAAGCGGCAGTGGTGGCTTACTTTGGATAGCTGGGATTGATACTTTTATCCTATCTATGGTCCTCTGCTGGTTACGACAAAAAACCGACAGGCTTTATGCGGGCATGGGGTTACACGCTTTAAAAAACTTTATCGCTTTTGCCACACTCTACTTGCTCCACTCGAGATAGAGTACAATAGCAGTTGAAAGCTATAAATCAATAAGTTAAGAGGAAGATTACGACAGTGAGATTATCACAACTATTTACCAAGACCAGTAAGACTATTCCAGCCGACGAAACATCAAAAAACGCCAAGCTTCTCATTCAGGCAGGCTTTGTTCATAAAGAAATGGCTGGTGTATACGCCTATTTACCACTTGGTTTGAAGGTGGTCGAGAACATTAAACAAATTATCCGCGAGGAGATGAATTCACTCGGGTCTCAGGAAATAATCATGACAAGCCTTCAAAGAAAAGATCTCTGGGAAAAAACTGGACGCTGGGAAGACGCGTCAGTAGATGTATGGTTTAAAAGTAAGCTGAAAAACGGCACAGAAGTTGGCTTTGGCTGGAGTCATGAGGAACAGATCACCGAAATGATGAAAGATTATATTAGCAGCTATCGTGATTTGCCGATAAGTGTTTATCAATTTCAAACTAAACTACGGAATGAAGTCCGGGCAAAAAGCGGAGTTATGAGGGGTCGCGAATTTGTAATGAAAGACCTTTACGGATACTCACGGGACGCTAAGGAATTACAAGAGTTTTATGATTCGGTGTCTGACGCCTATCTTAAAATTTTCGATAAAATCGGTATTGGGGAGTCAACCTATCTGACTTTCGCTTCGGGCGGAGCTTTCACCCAGTTTAGTCATGAATTTCAAACCGTAACAGATGCCGGCGAAGATACTATTTATATTGATTCGGACAAAAGGATAGCAGTTAACCAAGAAGTATTAAGCGATGAAGTACTCAAGCAACTCGGTCTCGAGAGACACAAGCTTAAAGAAGTTAAAGCCGCTGAAGTTGGTAATATCTTCAACTTTGGTAGTGCCAAAGCTGAGCAATTAGGCGCATATTTTACTGATGAAGACGGCAACGACAAACCACTTTTCTTAAGTTCATATGGCATAGGAGTAACTAGACTAATTGGAGTTGTGGTAGAACTTTTTTCTGATGAACGAGGACTTGTTTGGCCAAAAAGTATAGCGCCAGCACAAGTGATTATTGATCGAGTAGGGGAGTCAAGTGAAACCATAAAAGCAGCTGACTTGTTATATAGTAAATTACTTGATCAGGGTATCGAGGTTCTGTATGATGATCGTGACGTACGCCCCGGCCAGAAATTTGCAGATGCTGATCTAATGGGTATACCGCTAAGAATAGTTGTAAGCGATAAAACCATTAGTGCTGGACAATTTGAGGTTAAGAAACGCACATCAACAGATGTAACAATGCAGTCGTTAGACGACATATTAAAAGATCTAGCTGTTAAAGAATAAAGTTGCTATAATGATCGGACTACGGAGTACGGGCATGGTTTGCCTTAGAAAGAAAGGATCCTGATAAAACTATATGAATAAGCTATTTAGATTGACTCAGTCTGGCATTGATGAGCTAAAGCAAGAAGTTGCTGTATTGATTGGTCAGAGAGCAGCAATCACTCAGCGAATAAAGACTGCTCGAGAGTTTGGTGATCTGGCTGAAAACGCTGAGTATAGTTCGGCGCGCCAGGAACAAGAGAAGAACGAGAGTCGTATTACTGAAATTGAACACATCCTGCATAATGTGGAGGTTATTAAAACTCCCAGGAATCCTCTTGCGGTCCAACTGGGTTCAACTGTAAAACTAAAAGGTGCCGGCTCAAAATCTAAAGAGTTCCAAGTTGTTGGAACGGTTGAGGCTGATCCCTTAAACGGCAAAATATCTGATGAATCGCCAATAGGTCTAGCACTGGTGGGTAAAAAAGTTGGCGATATAGTAGAAATAAAGACGCCGGCTGAAACCTCAAGCTATAAGATTACCGAAATAGCCTAGCGACAGAGGGATAAGTCAGCTACAATAATGTGTTAGATGGCAACGTTAAAAGAATTACGCGATGAAAGACTACGCAAATTAGCTGAGCTGAAAGAACTTGGGGTAAACCCATACCCTGCTCACGTCAACAGAAGTCATACCTTAGCCGAAGTAGTTAGTGACTTTGAAGAACTAAATGGTAAGCCTGTAACAGTGGCTGGTAGAATAATCAATATTCGCAAATTTGGTAGCATCGCATTCGTTGTTATTAAGGACGCCGGGGGGCAGTTACAGCTGTTCTTGAGTGCCGACAAAGTTCAAGAACTAGTAGCCAGCGACAGCCAATTGGGCTTTGGGCAGCTGTCTCTCTTAGACTCCGGTGATTTCGTTGAAGCCTATGGCCAAGTTGTCAAAACTAAGACCAACGAAATTTCTGTGGACGTTGATAAATTACGATTACTAACTAAGAGCTTACGGCCGTTACCGACCAAACAAGACGGTTTTAATAATAAAGAAGAAAGATTTAGACGTCGTTATGTAGATTTAAATGTTAACAGGGAAGTCTACGATCGTTTTATTAGAAGGAGTAAATTTTGGCAAAGTAGCCGCGATTTTCTAAATAAACATGACTTTATTGAGATAAACACACCGGTGCTCGAGCACACTACCGGTGGTGCTGACGCCACCCCTTTTGTGACCCATATGGATGCTCTCGACCAGGATTTCTACTTAAGAATTAGTCACGAACTACCACTCAAGAGATTACTAGGTGGAGGCTATGAAAAAATCTTTGATATTGGCCCACGCTTTAGAAATGAAAATTATTCTGACGAGCATTTGCCGGAGCACGTTGCTATGGAGTGGTATTGGGCCTATGCCGATTGGCGAGATGGTATGAAATTTATGACAGAAATGTATAGACACGTCATAAAGGAAACCTTTGGAACCCTGAAATTTAAACTTGGCGAATTTGATGTTGATTTAGAGAAAGAATGGGAAGAATGGGACTATGCAGAAGTTATAAATAAACATTACGGTATTAATGTTTATGACTGCAGTCTGGAAGATGTTAAGCGAGCGTTGGCTGAACATAAAATAGAAGTTGAGCAAGCTGATAATAAAGCTAGAGGCATCGATAAACTCTGGAAGAATATTCGTAAAGATATAACAGGCCCGGTTTGGCTTATCAATACGCCAAAATTTATTAGCCCATTATCAAAAACTAACCCCGATAATGATAATTCCACGCAGCGATTCCAGCCGATAGTTGCAGGTAGCGAACTAGGCAATGGCTTTAGTGAGTTGAACGACCCCGTCGACCAATTGGACCGCTTTGTCGAACAACAGCAACTCCGTGACAGTGGAGACGAGGAAGCCATGATGCTTGATATAGATTTTGTTGAAATGTTGGAGTACGGTGTGCCACCAGCCTGTGGCTGGGGGTATAGTGAACGTGTTTTTTGGGTATTTGAAGGTGTTAGCGCTAGAGAAGGGGTGCCTTTCCCGCAACTTCGACAAGAAATAGATGAGACTACAAGGTCTATCTACCCAGACATTAAGATATAATTGTAGATTTTCCAGTCCTAAATTAAGGAAGTTCGAGCGATCGTGTCCACGCATTTAACGTCCTGAGACTATCTTGACATCCACATCTAATAAACCTAATATATTAATATTAGTAGTATAAATACAAAAATATACTTTAATAAAAATCCAAAAAAGAAAGATAAAATAATGCACCGGGCCTGGTCAAAAAGACCGTACCTTTATTAATATAAAGAAGGTTACTTCGGCATCAACTATTCATGGCGAAGGTTAGCCAAGTTGATCATAGTTAAATTAGCAAACTTTGAAACAAGCTTGCCAATCTAAGCATATGCTAGACTAGAAGAAGCAATTGGTAGGAGGACGGGTAGGTAATGGCAAATATAATATTCGATTTTGACGGGACTATCGCTGATAGTTTTGAGGTTATCGTCTCGATTATAAAAAAACTTACTCACGTCCGCAGTAATTTAGATGAGGAATCGATGTATGATCTTAGACAACTGCCAATTTCGGCTATAATGAAAAAACTGAAAGTCCGTTCCTGGCAACTACCTCTACTTTTACTTCGTGGTCGTTACATGATGAAGCAGAGGATCAAAGAAATAAAATTATTTGACGGTATGGTCAAAACGCTTGAAGAGCTCCATGCCGAGGGTCATAATTTGTTTATAGTTAGTTCGAATAGTTCGCGTAATGTTATCGAGTTGTTAAAGCAACATCACCTGGAAGAAAGTTTTGTCGATATAGAGGGCGGCGTTAGTTTATTTAACAAAGACAGAGCTCTTACCAAGCTAGTAAAGAGGAACAGTCTTGATTCTCGTGAGACTTGGTATATAGGCGATGAACTGCGCGATATCGATGCCGCTACCACAACCCAGCTTAGAAGTATCGCTGTAACATGGGGATTTACTGACAAGAATACACTTATTAGCCACCAGCCAACAGCTGTAGCTGAAAAGCCAACAGATATTATGACTATCTTAAATGATTCCAGTATAATACGCTGACATGGCAAATTATCGACAGCGTTCACAACCATACAGTCCCGGCCAAAAGGCTGCTTATAGTCTTTCTCGGTCAAAAATAGAACTGTTCATGCAGTGTGAAAGATGTTTCTGGCTGGGCGAGCGGCTTAAAATTACCAGGCCATCTGGTCCACCGTTCAATATCAATAAGACGATTGATGAATTGTTTAAAAAAGAGTTCGATAAACACCGTGAAGAAGGAACGCCTCACCCTATAATGCTGGCCAATAAGGTCAAAGCAGTTCCCTATCAACACGAAGATCTTAACAAATGGCGTTACAATTTTACAGGAGTTAGGGCATTGCACGAGGCTACGAATTTAGAAATTTTTGGCGCAGTCGATGATATTTGGGAAGCTGAAGACGGCGAACTGATTGTGGTTGACTATAAAGCGACCTCCAAGAACAAAGAAGTTGATATAGATAGTTCCTGGCAGATTAGTTACAAACGTCAACTAGAGGTCTATCAGTGGTTACTAAGGCAAAATGGCTTCGTTGTCAGCAATACCGGTTATTTTGTGTATACCAACGCTAGGCTAGATGTTGATGGTTTTGGTGATAAATTAGAATTCACCACCAAACTAATACCATACGAAGGTGATGATAGTTGGATTGAACCTACTCTAGAGAAAATGAAAAAGGTAATGGATAGCGATAAAATGCCGGTTGTTGGCGCTGCGGCTATGGGTGGCGAGTGTGAATTCTGTGTTTATGCTAAAAAGCGCACCGAACTAACACTGACAGCCCTTAAAACTACGTCAACAAAAGCTGGTAAAGCTACGGTATAATAGGAATATGTTAGATATTCAGTTTATTCGAGATAATGCCGAGCTGGTAATCGAAAAGTCCAAACAAAAAGGTTACGATATCCCTGTTAATGAGCTACTAAGAGTTGACGCATCGCGTCGAGAGTTACAGGCAACCGTTGAAGCACTGAGACAAAAACGTAATGAACTAGCAGCCGGCGCAAAAGGGCAGAGCCCAACCGCTGAAAATGTTGAGCTTGGTAAGTCATATAAGCAGGACTTAATAAAATCAGAGAAAGAATTGAAGGTACTAGACGATCAATACTTAGCATTATTACAATCAGTGCCAAACATGCCACTTGAGGCTGTACCGGTTGGTACTAGTGAGGCTGAGAATAAAGTTACAAAAAAAATTGGTGAGCCAATAAACTATGATTTTGTACCAAAAAATCACTGGGAAATAGAGGCTGCCGATAATCTTATAGATAAAACTCGGGCTGTTAAGATAGCTGGGAGTAGATTTGTCTATTTAAAAGGTGCTTTGGTCCAGTTACAATTTGCCATAATCCAGTGGACTCTTCAGCAGCTTAGTGATGAGCGTTTTTTAGAAAAAATAATCGAAGAAAATCAACTAAATATTGTTGCCAAACCTTTTGTACCGGTTTTACCACCAGCATTAGTTAATACTAAGGCATATGAGGCAACCACTCGACTTAATGCTGAGGAGACTACCTATAAATTAGCCGATGATGAGCTTTGGCTAAATGCTAGCGCTGAGCACAGTCTGTGCAATATGTATATGGACGAGATTATCCCAGAGATTCAGCTACCGATTAGGTATATCGGCTATGCCACTTCTTTTCGCAGGGAAGCGGGTACATATGGCAAAGATACCGAAGGCACAATTCGTATGCACCAGTTTGATAAATTAGAAATGGAGGTTTTTAGTACTCCAGAGACTGGGCTCGATGAGCACAAACTATTGATTGCCATTGAAGAACATTTAGTTGGGTCTTTAGGGCTACCGTATCAGTATTTACAGAAATGTACTGCCGATATTGGTAAGCCAAACGCTAGTGGTATAGATATTGAAGTATGGTTCCCGGGACAAGGAAAGTATCGTGAAACGCACACTGCTGATTACATGACTGACTACCAAGCTCGGTCGCTTAAGACAAGGTTGCGCCGAGCCAATAATAATACAGAGTTTGTCCATACCAATGATGCAACGGCTTTCGCATTTCCGAGGATCCTAGCGGCAATTATTGAAAACTACCAGACTCAGGATGGGCACATTATTATTCCAGAAGTGCTAAAGCCATATATGGCCGGTAAAATAGAAATTTAAAGGAGATTTAGATGATAGAACGCCTAGAGATTGCTTGCCTACATACATCAACAGATAAAGATATTGAGAAATATGCTCGTAAGAAAATAGGCGGTTTAGATCATTTTGTCTCAAGAAGTATTCGACAGAGTCTACACGCTGAGGTTAAGTTAAAAGACGCCAACACAAAGGATAAAAAGCATTCAGTTTGTGAAGTAATAATGCGTTTGCCGCATGAGACCCTAACGTCATCTGAATCGGCGATTAATATGTATGCTGCGATCGATCTGGTTGAGACCAAGCTAAAGTATCAGCTTAGAAAATATAAGGATTTACATACAAATCCAAAGTTTCATAGACGGCTAATTGCTCGTTTTCACAAAAATTGAAGCCATAAAACAGTTCAAATTTTTCTCTAAAGCGAGTACAATGGTATCTAATAAAGTCAAGACTCAAAGGGAGTTTATAGGCCAGTGGCAAAAATCAATTTTAAGAAGCTTTTAGGTGACCCTCAAGCCAAAACTATAAAACGACTACGCAAGCGCGTTAAAGACGTTAATGTCTTGGCGACTAAGTATACCGAAATGAGTGACAACCAACTAAAAGAGCAAACTAAAGTATTAAAAGATAGATTGGCTAAAGAATCTGTCGATCAGATATTACCCGATGCCTTTGCTGTAGTCCGTGAGGCGGCTACTAGAACATTAGGCCAAAGACACTTTGACGTGCAGTTAATCGGAGGTATGGTTCTGCACGAGGGTAATGTTGCCGAGATGAAAACCGGTGAGGGAAAGACACTCGTGGCAACTTTGCCAGTATATTTAAATGGTTTAACCGGGAAGGGCGTTCATGTTGTTACGGTTAATGAATATTTAGCTCAGCGTGACGGTGGCTGGATGGGAGATATTTATACTTTCTTAGGCCTAAGCGTAGGAGTAATTATTGCTGAGCAATCATTTATCTATGACCCCGAATTCCTAAACACCAAGCACGACGATAAACGTTTTCATCATCTTAAACCATGTACCAGACAAGAAGCCTACGCTGCCGACATAACCTATGGCACAAACAATGAGTTTGGCTTTGATTACCTACGAGACAACATGGTTAGGGAAATCGACCAACTACGTCAGCGTAAACTACACTATGCCATTGTCGATGAAGTTGACTCAATTCTAATTGATGAGGCTCGTACACCGCTTATTATATCGGCGCCTTCCGTAAACACTGGTAACGCCTACGCTCAGTTCGCCAAAATTGTTCGTCAATTAGTAGCTGCTGATTATGAGACCGACGAAAAACGAAAAACTGTCATCTTAACAGACTTAGGTGTTGAGAAAATTGAGAAAATCTTAGATCTAGATAACCTGTATGATACCTCGAACATCAGGAACATTTATCATCTTGAACAAGCATTGCGGGCCCAGACTCTGTTTAAACGAGACAAAGA
>Ga0182030_10004498_pt1 | contig 29715 bp, 26 predicted proteins | sample 812S3MmetaG_FD_121299 | JGI IMG/M metagenome (GOLD analysis project Ga0182030, IMG submission 121299) | Permafrost microbial communities from Stordalen Mire, Sweden - 812S3M metaG (Illumina Assembly) | ecosystem: Environmental > Terrestrial > Soil > Wetlands > Permafrost | place: Sweden...
AAAAGCTGCCGCGCGTCGCGTTGCCCATCCGGCGCGAACATCGCCATATCAAGGAAAGTCACGTGAAAAAGATCGCGAGGCCCAACCCTGTCCCAGTTGCCAAGGTAGGGCCATATCAGACGGGCGGCAGCACCTGCGCCAGCCACTGGCTGATGGCCACGACTTCCTCGGCGCACAGCGTGTGCTGCATCGGGTACTCAAGCAGGCGTGGCGCGTAGCCGCAGGCCCGCAATGCCTCAAAGGAATTGCGCGCCAGCTCAAGCGGCACCACCGGGTCCTGGCGTCCGTGGCACATCAGGATGGGGATGGCACGGTTTGCGGGGGCCGCTTCGGCAGCCAGGGTGGCCGCCAGCGGCAGATAGGTGGACAGCGCCAGGATGCCCGCGAGGGGTTGCGCGTAGCGTAATCCGGCCTGCAGTGCGATGGCGCCACCTTGGGAGAATCCGGCCAGCACGATGCGCGCGGCGCTGATTCCGGCGACGCGTTCGCGCTCTATCAGTCCATGCACGAGGGCTGCGGATTCGCGAATACCGGCCGTATCCTCCCGGTCTTTGATACCGAAGCTGTAGATGTCGTACCAGGCGGGCATCGACATGCCATTGTTGACCGTCACCGCGCGCACCGGGGCGTTGGGAAAAACGAAGCGCGGCGCGCGGTCGTCCGGCAGTCGCAACTCGGGTACCAGGGGCACGAAATCCGTCCCGTCCGCCCCCAGGCCATGCATCCAGATGACGCTGGCGGTAGCGGGTGTGGCCGGGTCCATGACAATTGCCTCGTCGGAACGGTGTGTCGCGTATTTCATGAGTGATTCCAATGCGGGGGCCTACGATACCGCAGGCGCGGCCTGTTACGATGCGCGCAGTTTCCACCATTTCCGAACGCGGAGCTGCCCTTGTCCAAGGCGCCCCTTGATTACCACAGTGCCGGGGTCGACTACCATCGCATCGACGCCCTGAAGATCCGCGCCCAGCAGGCCGCCCGTGGCACCGCACGGCATCTGCTGAGCCACGGCGCCCGTGAAATTGCCAGCTCGCGCGGCGAGTCGGCGTACGTCATAGAAAGCCATGGCGTGCTGCTGGCATCCATAGTCGAGTGCCTGGGCACCAAGTCGCTGGTCGCCGATGCCATGCGGGCCAGCAGTGGCCGCAGTCACTACGACACCATTGCGCAGGACACCATCGCCATGGCGGTCAATGATCTGGTGACCGTGGGTGCCGCGCCCATTTCCGTCCACGCCTACTGGGCAGCGGGCGGCAGCGACTGGTTCAGCGATGTGCCGCGCATGGAGGACCTGGTGCGTGGCTGGCAGGACGCCTGCGATGTGTGCGAAGTGTCCTGGGGAGGCGGGGAAACGCCGGCACTGGCGGGTGTCGTGGCACCCGGCAGCATTGATCTGGCCGCATCCTGTGTAGGCATCGTGCCCTCCCGCGCGCACCTGACGCTGGGCGATGACCTGCGCGCGGGCGATGTGATCGTGCTGCTCGCGGCCAGCGGCATTCACGCCAACGGTGTGAGTCTCGCGCGCAAGCTCAGCGAGTCCTTGCCGCAAGGCTTTGCCACGCGCCTCGACGGCGGCCGGCAGTTCGGCGAGGCACTGCTGGATCCGACGGTCCTGTATCCGCCGGCGCTCAAAGCCTTGCGGGCGGCCAGGGTCCTGCCCCATTACTGCGTCAACATCACCGGTCACGGCTGGCGCAAGTTGATGCGCCATGCGGCCGAGCTCACCTATCGCATGCACTCCATTCCCGCGGTGCCCGAAGTGCTCTCCTTCATGCAGCGTGAAGGTCGGATGGCCGCACGCGAGGCCTACGGCACCTTGAACATGGGCGCCGGTTTTGCGCTGTTCGTAGCGGCCGGTGATGTGGCCGCGACGCTTGCCGCGGTGCGCGCCACGGGCGTGGAGGCCTGGGCCTGCGGCAGCGTCGAACCCGGCCCACGGCGGGTGATCATCGAGCCGCTGGGGCTCGAATTCGCGGCCGACGAACTGGCCCTGCGCGGTTAGATGTATCCATTGGTCCGAGCGCTGCTGTTCGCCCTGGACGCGGAAGCGGCACATGGGCTGACGCTGGCCGGCCTGCGTGCCGCGCATCGCGCGGGTCTGCTGAGGCTCCTCGCCGCCGCACAACCCGCGCAACCGGTGGAACTCATGGGGCTCAGTTTCGCCAACCGCATCGGTCTCGCGGCGGGCTTTGACAAGAACGCGGCATGCGTCGATGCCTTGGGCGCGCTCGGATTCGGATTTGTTGAAGTGGGCACCGTGACGCCGAAGGGCCAGCAGGGCAATCCGAAACCGCGGGTGTTTCGACTGCCGCGGGTAGGTGGCGTCATCAATCGCATGGGCTTTCCGAATGACGGCGTGGCCGCCGCCATCGCACACCTGCGCAAGCGCCGCTACACGGGAGTGTGTGGCGTGAACATCGGCAAGAACGCCGCAACTGCGCTGGAGCAGGCCACCGGCGACTACGTCGCAGCGCTGCAGTCGGTATACGAATACGCCGATTACGTGACCATCAATATCAGCAGCCCCAACACGCCGGGGCTGCGCCAGCTGCAGGACGGCGAGCAGCTGCGCCCGCTGCTGCAGGCGCTGCTGGCGACGCGCGCCGAGTTGGCCGAGCGCATTGGCTGGCAGGTGCCGCTGCTGGTGAAGCTGTCACCGGACCTGTCGACTGATGAGCTGGCCGTCACCGCAGGAGTGATCCGCGAGCTTGGATTGGATGGCGTGATTGCGACCAATACGACCCTGGACCGCGCCGCGGTGGCGGGTCTGCCGCAAGCACAGCATCCCGGAGGCTTGAGTGGTGGGCCGCTGCGCGAGCGCTCTCTGGCCGTGGTGCGACAGCTGCGCGGGCTGCTCGGCCCGCAGCTGCCGCTGATCGGTGTGGGGGGTATCAGCAGCGCGGCGGATGCCGCCGCCATGTTCGCCGCCGGCGCCGATCTGATCCAGCTCTATACCGGCCTCATCTACCGCGGACCCGGGCTGGTGCGCGAGCTGGTCGCGGCCGATCATCTGGCCCGTCGGCAGGCTGCGCCGAAGGCCCGCCACATTCAGCCATAAAGTTTCGCCTGTTACGCATATTTGCCGCATTTCGCCGACCCCTTGCGGGTGTGAACTGTACCGGTAGCGGAGGCAAGGTGCCGCCGCCACTCACAAGAGGTACGGGTCATGAATGCGAATGCGCGCAAAGTACACGGGATGGTAGTGGGTTTCGGCGTGGCATGCGCCGTGGCGGCAGCGCTGCCTTGCCTTGCCGAGGAGGCGCCTGCGGCAAAGGATACGGTGACCGTCGAGGCGCAGTCGATAGCCGCTAACGGCAGTGGCGCGACTGACAAGTCGACCGCGCCTCAGCCGGGCAAGAACAAGAGCCATTCAGCGCCGGCCGAGGAGAATATCGGACTGTTCAGCGGCCTCGCCATCGGTGCAGTGGCGGGCGGGCCCATCGGTGCGGTGGCCGGTGCGATCACCGGGGCGCTGCTGGGCGAGCATTATCACAAGCAGAAGGTCGCCAATCATGAACTGGCGGCGGATCTTTCCGGCAGCAACGCCGAGAAAGCGAAGCTGACGCAGACCGTGATGCAGCTGGACGGCTCGTTGGATCATGCCCGCGAACTGACGGTGAACATTGGCTTCAAGACCGGCGATGCGAATCTGACGCCCACTGACATCGATCAGCTGACGACCCTGGGGCAGTTGGCGAGCAGCATGGCCGGCGTGAAGATCCAGGTCAGCGGTCACGCCGATCCGCGGGGTTCCCAGCAGTACAACACCCTGCTGTCAAAGGATCGCGCCGAGTCGGTGGCAGCAGTGCTGACCAACGCCGGATTGAGCGCGGACCGCATCGTGATCGAAGCGCTCGGTGCGGACAGCGGCAGCGCGAACGGCAACCTGGATGAGTATGCGTTCCAGCGTCGGGTCAGCGTGAAACTGATCGGCGCGGAGCCGACCGTGAGCGCCGTCGCGCAGGCCGATTGAGGCATGGCCACGCGCACTGAGGAGTACCGGGGTGCCGTGCGGCGTGGCGGCCGCACGGCACGGATCTGTTTCCAACCCCTTCGTTACAGGGACTTGATCACCGAGCGCAGGGTCTCGAAGATCTGATCGATGTGCTTGGATTCGATGATCAGCGGCGGCGAAAGAGCCAGGATGTCCGCCGTCTGGCGCACCAGCAGACCGCGCTCAAAACACTTCACATACACATCGAACGCGCGCGCGCCCGGCTTGCCGGCGGTCGGCTCGAATTCCAACCCCAGGATCAGTCCGTAATTGCGCACATCGATGACATAGGGCAGGCCACGCAGTGAATGCGAGGCCTCTTCCCATTCCTTGGTGACGCTCTTGGCGCGGGTCAGGAGGTTCTCCCGCGCGTAAATGTCCAGCGTGGCCAGGCCCGCGGCACACGCCGTCGGATGACCCGAGTAGGTATAGCCGTGGAATATCTCGATGCCATCCGGCCCCTTCATGAAGGCCTCATAGATGGCCTTGCTGACAATGGCGGCGCCCATTGGCACGCAACCGTTGGTGAGACCCTTGGCGCAGGTGATGATGTCCGGGGTGACCGCGAATTCCTGCGCGGCGAAGGGTGAACCGGTGCGACCGAAGCCGGTGATGACTTCGTCGAATATGAGCAGGATGCCGTGCTTGGTGCAGATGTCGCGCAGGCGCTGCAGGTAGCCCACGGGTGGCAGCAGTACGCCGGTCGAACCGGCAATGGGTTCGACGATCACGGCGGCGATGGTCGAGGCGTCCTGCAGGGCGATGATCCTCTCCAGCTCGTTGGCGAGTTCGACGCCGTGCTGGGGCAGGCCGCGCGAGAAGGCATTGCGCGCCAGGTCATGCGTGTGCGGCAGATGATCCACATTTGGCAGCAGAGAACCGGACCACATCTTGCGATTGGCCGCGATACCGCCCACCGATATGCCGGCGAAGCTCACCCCGTTGTAACCGCGCACGCGGCCCACGATGCGCGTGCGCCGCGCTTCGCCGCGCACCGCGTGGTAGCCGATGGCGATCTTCAGTGCGGTGTCCACGGCTTCAGAGCCGGAATTGCCGAAGAACACATGGTCCAGCCCCTCGGGCGCCAGGGCCGCTACGCGGTTCGCCAGTTCATAGGCGCTGGGATGTCCCATGTTGAACGGCGGGCAGTAATCCATGGTCTCGAGCTGGCGCGCGACCGCTTCGGTGATTTCGCGACGGCCGTGACCGGCGTTGACACACCACAGTCCGGCCACGGCATCGAGGATCTGCCGGCCATCATCACTCCAGTAATGCATGCCCGAGGCCTTCGCAAGAATGCGCGGCTTGGCTTTGAACTGGCGGTTCGGCGTGAAGGGCATCCACAGGGATTCGAGCGAGGGCGTGGACATGGTCGTATGTGCTCCGGAACGCGACTTGGGGGTGAACGAGGGGCGCGATGATAAAGAAAGTTGACAATTTGGGCTACAAGGGCGGAAATTTCGCCCCCTTCGTTGAGTATCCTCAACATGTTGGTTCTTTACATAATATGAGTATCGACGTTGGCGCGAAGCTGCGCAGCGTGCGGGTGGCCTTCGGTTTGTCGCAGCGGGCGCTGGCGCGCCGCGCCGGAGTCACCAATGGGCTGATCTCCCTGATCGAGCAAAACCGCGTCAGTCCGTCGGTCAGCTCGCTGAAGAAAGTACTCGATGGGGTACCCATGTCCATGGCGGAATTCTTTACCCTGGATGAGGCCAGTGCCCCGCAGATGTTCTTTGGCGCGGATGAACTGGTCGAGGTTGGCAATGAGGCGGTTTCGCAGCGCCTCGTGGCGCCCCAGCGCAGCGGCCGGCAGCTGTCGATCCTGCAGGAGCGCTACACGGTGGGCGCGGCGACCGGGGATGAAATGCTGGCGCACCGGGGCGAGGAGGGCGGGCTGGTGATCCGCGGACGCATCGAGCTGACCATCGGTGGCTCGACGCGGGTGCTGGGTCCGGGGGATGCCTACTACTTTGCCAGCCAGCTGCCGCATCGCTTCCGCAACGTCGGTCGCGAAGTGTGTGAAATTATCAGCTGTGCCACCCCGCCTAGACCGTACCAAGACACCAAGAGATGAGTGAATCGCTCGCGGACCCGGCGGTGCTGCCATTGATCGCCAGTTGTCCGCGCGGCCTGGCGGACCTGCTGGTCCAGGAACTCAACGACGGCGGCGCCACGGCGATTCGCGAGCGCACCACGGGTGTGTCCTTCCAAGGCTCGCTGGAATGCGCCTACCGGGTGTGCCTGGAATCGCGCACCGCCAACCGCCTGTTCCTGGAAATCGCCCGCTTCAATGCCGCGAGCGCCGATGAATTCTATGCCGAAGTGCGGCGCATCGACTGGACCCGGCATCTGGGAGCGCAGGCGACGCTTGCCTGTGATTTCAGCGGACAGCATCCGCAAATCACCCACACTCACTTTGGCGCGCTGAAGCTGAAGGATGCGATTTGCGATGGTCTGCGCGCCTGGGCCGGCCACCGACCCGATGTGCAGCGGGAGCGTCCCAGCGTGCGCGTCCATGCGCACGCCAACGGCGAGCAGGTGACCGTCTCCATCGACCTGTCCGGGGAAAGCTTGCACCGCCGCGGGTATCGCGCCGAGGCGGGCGAGGCGCCGCTGAAGGAAAACGTCGCCGCCGGCATTCTGCTGCGCGCGGGCTGGTCGCAGCTCGCCGCAGACGGGGCGGGGTTCCTGGATCCGATGTGCGGCTCCGGAACCTTGGTGATCGAGGCCGCGTTCATCGCGGCGGGTCGCGCGCCGGGCCTGGGGCGCGACTACTTCGGCTTCCTTGGCTGGCACGGACACGATCCGCAGCTGTGGGCGCGGGTACGGGCGGCGGCGCAGGCGCGGCAGCGCGAGCTCCCGGCCGGGCACCTGCCGCTGCGCGGAGTCGATCGCGATGCGTCGAGTATTCGAGCTGCGGCCGCCAATGCCCAGCGCGCCGGCATCGCACCGTGGGTACATTTCTCCACGGGGCTGCTCGCACAGGCACAGCCGCTGCCCGGACAGGCACTGGGTCTTTTGGCCACGAATCCACCCTATGGCATGCGCATGGAAGATCTGGCCGGCGCGCGCGTGGCGCACCGCGAACTGGGGATCGTGCTGCGCGAACAGTTTCAGGGCTGGCATGCCGCGGTCTTCACGGGAACTCCGGAGTTGGGACTGGAACTGGGCATCCGCGCGCGCCGCACCCACACCATGTGGAATGGCGCGATCGAGTGTCGGCTGTTGCGCCTGACGGTCGAGAGCGCGAATTTTCGCGAAGTGGGGCAGAAGCGTACGGGACTGACTGCCGATGCGCAGTCGGCCGCGACGCCGGGCGCGCGCATGTTTGCCAACCGCCTCGCCAAGAATCTCAAGCGCCTGGACAGCTGGGCGCGTGACCAGGGTGTTTTCAACGTGCGCGTGTACGATGCGGACATGCCCGAGTACGCCCTGGCCATCGACCGCTATGGGATTGCCGGGGAAGACGGGCCCGAGCAGTGGCTGTACGTCCAGGAATACGAAGCACCCGCAAGCATTGATCCGCAGGCCGCGCGCCGCCGGCGCGCTGAGGCGCTATCGGTTCTGACCGAAGTCACCGGCGTGCCGGGCGCGCGCATCCGGGTACGCTTGCGGCGCAAGCAGTCCGGCGCCGGACAGTACCGCAAGCTGGAGAGCCAGGCCGTATTCCACATGGCCCGCGAAGACGGCCAGCGCTTCTGGGTGAACTTCGATGACTACCTGGACACCGGACTGTTCCTGGACCATCGCATCACCCGCGGGCGTCTAGGCGGGCAGGCGCGCGGTGGTCGTTTCCTGAACCTGTTCTGCTACACCGGCACGGCCACCGTGTACGCCGCCGCGGGAGGAGCCCGCGCCAGCACGTCGGTGGATCTGTCACGCACCTACCTGCAATGGGCGCGGCGCAATCTGGACTTGAACGGCATCGCCCGTGAACCGCATGAACTGATCCAGGCGGACTGTCGCGAATGGCTGGATGAGGCGGTGGCGGCGCATGAACGCTACGATCTGGTGTTCCTGGACCCACCGACGTTCTCAAATTCCAAGCGCATGGAGGGTGTGCTGGATGTGAGTCGAGATCACGGCGTGCTCATTGATCTGAGCACACAGCTGCTCAATCGTGGCGGCCTGCTGGTGTTCTCCACCAATGCGCAGCGCTTCAAGCTCGACACGGCGATCAGCGAACGTCACGCCGTCACCGATATCTCACGTGCCACGATCGCGCTGGATTTCGAGCGCAATCCACGCATCCATCGCTGTTTCGAAATTCGCCCTAAAGCAGATCCTTGAGCCGGTAGTACAGCATCGCCAACACCAGGGCGGGGCGGCGCAGGGCCGCGCCGCCCGGAAAAGCACGGTGGGGAATGCGGGCGAAAACATCGAAGCGTTCGGCCTGCCCGGCGATGGCTTCACTGACCAGTTTGCCGGCCATGCCGGCCAGGGCAATGCCGTGGCCCGAGAATCCCTGCAGGTAGTAGACATCCGGGTTGAGTCGCCCGAAGTCCGGGGCCCGGTTGCGGGTGATGGCCACGTGGCCGCCCCAGGCGAATTGCACCTTCACGTCCTGCAGTTGCGGGAACACCCGTATCATCCGCGCGCGCGTCGCGGCGGCGATGCGGTCCGGATCAAACCCCGCGTAACTGATGCGACCGCCGAACAGCAGGCGCTGGTCCGCCGAGCGCCGGAAATAATCGAGCACCCAATTGGTGTCGGCGACGGCCGCGTTGTTGGTGATGAGGGCCTGTGCGCGTGCCGCGCCGAGCGGCTCCGTGGCCACGATGCACGTGCCGACAGCCATGATCCTTCCCTGCAGTGGCGGTGCAACGGGTCCGAGATAAACATCCCCGCACAACACCAGCTGCCGGCAGCGTACCTCGCCGCCTGCGGTGCGCACGCGCACCGGTCCACGGCCGGCGAAATCCACGGCGCGGGTGCCCTCGAAGATTCGCACCCCCGCCCGCTCGGCGGCGCTCGCCAGTCCCAAAGTGTATTTGAGGGGATGAAGGTGTCCGGCATTGGAATCGTAGAGCGCGCCGCGGTAGCGGGTGCTGGCGAGAATGCTGCGCACTTCGGCGGCTGGCATGTAACGGATGCCGTGATAGGCATAGCGGCGCTGCAGTTCCTCGAGGTAGGCGCGCAGCTGCACGTCGTGGCGCGCTTTGACGGCCGTGAGCATGTGACCGGCGGCAAACTCGCCATCGATGCCATGACGTGCGATCAGTTCGCGGACCAGCTGCACGCCGGCGACGGACACGTCCCAGACCTTGTGGGCGTCGTCGACCCCGATCAGCTTTTCCAACGCCTCCTGAGTGGCGGCGACACCGGGTAAAACCTGTGCGCCGCTGCGACCGGAGGCGCCCCAGCCAATCTGCTGCGCTTCCAGCACGATTACGTCAAAGCCGCGTTCGGCCAGATGCAGCGCCGCCGAGGTGCCGGCGATACCGCCGCCGATGACGCACACAGCGCAATGGTGCGTTCCCGCCAGCACCGCGCGCTTGGGTGCCGGGTCGGCAGTGGCCGAGTATGAGGTGCGTGCGAGTGGCCGGTCGGCCATAACGGCCACCCCCGGTGTTTAAAATATTTAATGCGCCCAACGCTAGGCCTGCCACCCGGCCATGGGTGTCCGGGTACGCGGCGGGTATCCACCACTGGCGGTATTGTCGGGCTGAATAGCCAGTTTACCACTGATCCGCGTGGCGCCAAAATGTGCTCACGGCAGCAGCCGGCACGGCTCCCGTGTGGTGTAATAGCGGCCTGTCACAGGACCTGAAGGCGGAAGCCGTCTAATATAATAGACGGAGCCCGGAACTAACCCATGAAATCCCGACGCCCGGTCATCGGCATAGCCGCCGATCGCCGCATGATTGGCAATCACGCGTTTCATCTGGCCGGCGAGAAGTACATGAAGGCCATCGCCGAGGCCGCAGGCGGCATTCCCATGCTGCTGCCGGCACTGGGCGATAGCGGCGACATCGAGGAGGCATTGAACCACCTTGACGGTATCGTGCTGCCGGGCAGCCCATCGAACGTCGAGCCGCATCATTACGCGGGGGTGCCAAGTGTTCCCGGTACCCTGCACGATCCGCAGCGCGATTCGACCACCTTGACCCTGATTCCGCGCGCGGTGGCGATGGGGGTGCCGTTGCTGGGCATCTGTCGCGGCTTTCAGGAAGTGAATGTGGCCTTCGGCGGCACGCTGTTGCAGCGCGTCCATGAAGTGCCGGGGCATCTGGACCATCGGGACGATGAGACGCTTGAACTGGAGGTCCAGTACGGCCCCGCCCACGCCGTGCAACTGCAGACCGGCGGCTTGCTCATCAAACTGGCGGGCGCGCCGGAAATTCGCGTCAACTCGCTGCACTGGCAAGGCGTCGAGCGGCTCGGCGAGGGGCTGGCGGTGGAAGCGCGCGCGCCGGATGGCCTGATCGAGGGCTTTCAGGTGCGCAACTCGCGAAGCTTCGCGGTGGCAGTGCAATGGCACCCCGAATGGCGGGCGATGAGCAACCCATTTTCGCGTGCGTTATTTGCGGCCTTTGGCGATGCCAGCCGCGAGCGTGCGCAGACCAGGTGATTTATGGCGACTGATATTCAACAGTTCTTCCGCGACCACGGCATCTCCGAGGTGGAGGCGATCATTCCGGACATGGCGGGAATTGCCCGCGGCAAGATCATGCCCGCCGTGAAGTTTGCGGTCGATGAGGGCATGCGGCTGCCGGAGAGCGTGTTCCTGCAGACGGTGACCGGTGACTATCCGATCGACACCGCGGAGGCGATGAATCCGGCGGAAATCGACATCATCCTCAAGGCCGACACGAAGACCGTGCGGCGCGTGCCCTGGGCCGCCGAACCGACTGCCCAGGTGATTCATGACTGCTATTACGGCGACGGTCGGCGAGTCGCGATGGCGCCGCGCAATGTGCTGCGGCATGTCCTGGAGCTCTACGCGCAGCGCGGCTGGGACCCCGTCGTGGCGCCGGAACTGGAGTTCTACCTGGTCGAGCCGAATCTCGACGCCGACTATCCGCTGAAGCCCCCGGTCGGCCGTTCCGGTCGCGCCGAGCCCGGACGGCAGTCCTACAGCATCGCCGCCGTCAATGAGTTCGACCCCCTGTTCGATGACATCTACCAGTTCTGCGAAGACCAGGAGATCGAGATCGACACGCTGATCCACGAGGATGGACCGGCGCAGATGGAGATCAACCTGATTCATGGCAATGCGCTGGATCTGGCCGATCAGGCTTTCCTGTTCAAGCGCACGGCGCGCGAGGCGGCGCTGCGCCACAAGATGTATGCGACCTTCATGGCCAAGCCGCATGCCAAGGAGCCCGGCAGTGCCATGCATATCCATCAGAGCGTCATCGACCGCAAAAGCGGCAAGAACATCTTCAGCAACGCCGACGGCAGCCCATCGCAGCTGTTCTTTGCCCATATCGCCGGATTGCAGCGCTACCTGCCGGCGGCGATGGCGCTGTTCTGCCCGAACGTGAATTCCTACCGGCGCCTGACGCGCCACCAGACTGCGCCCATCAATACCCACTGGGGCTACGACAACCGTACGGCGGGCCTGCGTGTGCCGAACGCCGCTCCGGCTGCCCGACGCGTCGAGAACCGCTGCGGTGGCGCCGATGCCAACCCGTATATCGCCATGGCGGCCTCGCTGGCCTGCGGCTACCTGGGCATGACCGAGGGTCTGCAGCCCACCGATCCGATTACCGGCAGTGCCCATGATCTGCCCTTCGGCCTGCCGCGTACCCTGGATGGGGCGCTGCGGGAGCTGCGGGCATGCGAGCCCCTGGTGGAGCTGCTCGGGCCGACCTTCGTGGAGGCGTTCGCGCTGGTCAAGGAAGCCGAGTACGAGGTATTCCTGCAGGTGATCAGCTCCTGGGAGCGCGAGCACCTGCTGCTGAACGTCTGACGGAACGGCCGCCGCGTGGCTATGTAGTATAGGTTGATGGGAAATACTTTCCGTAACCTGATCGCAGGGTGCGTACTGCTGGCCGGCATTACCGCCTGCTCGGGCGGTTCCAGCGCCAATGATGCGGTGCTGAACGTCTACAACTGGTCCGACTACATCGCGCCGGGTGTCATCGATGATTTTGCGCGCGAATACGGCATCAAGGTCAACTACGACGTCTTCGACTCCAACGAGGTGCTGGAGACGAAGATGCTCATGGGTCATGCGAACTTTGACGTAGTGGTGCCTTCAGGTCCCTTCCTGCAGCGCCAGGTGGCGGCGGGCGTCTATCAGAAACTCAACAAGTCGCTGCTGCCCAATCTCAAATACGTTGACCCGGAAGTGGCACGCACCTCCGCTGTCTACAATGCCGGCAACGACTACGGTGTGGACTACATGTGGATCACCTCCGGCCCCGGCTACAACGTGGCCAAGATCCGCGAGCGCATGCCCGATGCACCGGTGGACTCCTTGGCGATGATCTTCGATCCGGCCGTGGTGTCGAAATTCAAGGACTGTGGTGTGGCGATGCTGGATACGCCAACCGAAATGCTCGGTGCGGTACTGCTGTACCTGGGCCGCAATCCGAACAGCGAGGCGGTGGCGGACCTGCAGGCGGCGGAAAAAGTTCTCTTGTCCATCCGGCCCTATATCCGCTACGTTCACTCATCCCGGTACATCGATGACCTGGCCAATGGCGAGATCTGCCTGGCGATGGGCTGGTCCGGGGACGTGAAGCAGGCGCATGACCGGGCTGTCGAGGCGGGTGGGGCCATCGAACTGGCCTATCGCATCCCCAAGGAGGGGGCGATGCGCAATTTCGACATGGTGGCGATCCCGGCGGATGCGCCCCACGTGAAGAACGCGCATCTGTTCATCAATTACCTGCTGCGCCCGGACATCGCCGCGCGCAACAGCAATTATCTCAAGTACGCCAACGGCGATGATGCCGCGTTCGAGACGCTGACACCGGCGGTCAGGAATGATCCGGGCATCTACCCGCCGGCCCAGGTGCGCGCGGGGCTGGTGCCGGAACTTGCAAAATCCTCACAGTTCACGCGGCTGTTGAACCGCATGTGGACCCGCTTCAAGACCGGTGAATAGGGCATGACGTGAACGAACAACAAGCAGCCGATCCGGGCGCGCAGAGCGCGTACGTCCGTATCGAAAACCTCAGCAAACGCTTCGATGACTTCGTCGCGGTGGACGATGTGAGCCTGGAAATCCGGCGCGGTGAGATCTTCTGCCTGCTCGGTGGGTCCGGATCGGGTAAGACCACGCTGCTGCGCATGCTGGCCGGCTTCGAGACACCAACGTCCGGACGGATCCTGGTGGATGGACGCGATATGAGCACGGTGCCACCGTATGAGCGGCCGGTGAACATGATGTTCCAGTCCTACGCGCTGTTTCCCCACATGACCGTGCAGAAGAACATTGCCTTCGGCCTGGAACAGGAAGGGCTGCGGAATGATGAGATCAAGCGCCGCGTCGGGGAGATCCTCGACATCGTGAAGATGGGCAGCTTCGGCGCGCGCAAGCCGCACCAGCTCTCCGGCGGTCAGCGGCAGCGCATCGCCCTGGCGCGCGCGCTGGTCAAGCGGCCGAAGCTGCTGCTGCTGGATGAGCCGCTCGCTGCCCTGGACCGCAAGCTGCGCGAGCACACTCAGTTCGAGCTCATCAACATCCAGAAGGCCCTCGGCGTCACCTTCATCGTCGTGACCCACGACCAGGAAGAGGCCATGACGCTGGCGACGCGCATGGGCGTGATGAACCACGGGCGCATCGTGCAGGTCGGCACGCCCGCGCAGATCTACGAATCCCCGGGCACGCGTTTCATCGCGGACTTCATCGGGTCGGTGAATCTGTTCGAGGGCCAGGTGCTGGGCGGGGCCCAGGAGAGCGGGCGCATCCGCTGCGGTGAGCTGGGCTGCGTGATCAAGGTCGATCGGCCGCTGCCGGCGGCGCGCGACGCCACGGTCTGGGCAGCCGTGCGCCCGGAGAAGATCTCGATGAGCCGCGCGCCGCCCGATGGGCTTACCGACATAAATCCGGATACCGAGAACGTCACCCGCGGTCGGGTCCGCGGCATTGCCTATCTGGGCGATGCGTCGGTGTACCTGGTGGCGCTTGATTCCGGGCGGGAGGTCCGGGTGACCCTGCCGAATTCGGCGCGCGACACCGAGCGGCGCATTGCACGCGATGAGATCGTGTTCCTGTCGTGGCAGGCCGGCAGCCCTGTCGTGCTGACGGAATAGTCCCCCTCCATGGCGCAGAATCTGCACAGTTTGAATCAACGCGGGCGGCGGCTGGTGGCGGGCATACCGCTGGTGTGGATGATCCTGCTGTTCCTGCTGCCCTTCCTGATCGTGCTCAAGTTGTCGTTCTCCCAGGAGCGGCTGGCGATCCCGCCATACGCACCGTTCCTGGAATGGATCAATGGGCTGCCGCATCCGGCGCTGCACCTGAGCAACTACGCCTTCCTGTTCACCGATCCGCTGTATATCAGCGCCTACCTGTATTCGCTGAAAGTCGCCGCGGTATCGACCCTGTTCTGCCTGCTGCTGGGCTACCCCATGGCCTACGCCATCGCCCGTGCACCGGGCAGCCGGCGCGGCATGCTGCTGATGCTCATCGTGCTGCCGTTCTGGACCTCCTTCCTGCTGCGCGTCTATGCCTGGATCGGACTGCTCAAGCATGACGGCGTCATCAACAACATCCTGATGTCCTTGGGCGTCATCCACCAGCCGCTGACCATGCTGCAGACTGACTTTGCGGTGTACGTGGGCATCGTGTACTCGTACCTGCCATTCATGATCCTGCCGCTGTACGCCAATCTGGAAAAGCACGATGGGGCGCTCCTGGAGGCCGCCGCGGACCTGGGCGCCCGGCCCTTCACGGCCTTCCTGCGCATCACCTTGCCACAGTCGGTTCCCGGCATCATTGCCGGCTCCCTGCTGGTATTCATCCCGGCCGTGGGCGAGTACGTCGTTCCCTCGCTCCTGGGCCGTACCGACCAGCTCATGATTGGCCGGGTGCTGTCAGATGAGTTCTTCGAGAACCGCGATTGGCCGCTGGCGAGCGCCGTGGCCATTCTCATGCTGCTGTTGCTGGTGATTCCCATCGTGCTCTTCCAGCGCTCCGGTGTCCGACAGATCGGGAGTCATCCATGAGGTCATCGGGATGGTTTCCGCGCACGATGCTGGCAGTGGGAGTGACGTTCCTGTACGCACCCATCGTCTCGATGATGGTGTTCTCGTTCAATAATTCGCGCCTGGTGACGGTCTGGGATGCCGCGCATTCCCCGACACTGAAGTGGTATGGCGAACTGCTGGGAAACGATGAAATCCTCGGGGCGGCGTGGCTGTCGATCCGCATCGCGCTCATCGCCGCCAGCGGCGCCATGGTGCTCGGCACGCTCACCGGCGTGGCGCTCGCGCGTTTCGGTCCATTCCGCGGGCGCACGCTGCTGGTCGGCATGACGACTGCGCCGCTGGTCATGCCGGAGGTCATCACGGGTCTCGCGTTACTGCTGCTGTTCATCACCCTGCAGCAGGCCGTTGGCTGGCCGCGCGGCACCGGCATGCTGACCATCATCCTGGCGCATATCACTTTCTGCACCGCCTACGTGGCAGTGGTCGTGCAGTCGCGGCTGGTCGGATTTGATGAGTCCCTGGAGGAGGCCGCGCTCGATCTGGGAGCCCGGCCCGGGACGGTCTTTCGCCGCATCACCCTGCCGCTGGTCGCGCCGGCGCTCCTGTCGGGGTGGCTGTTGTCATTCACTTTGTCATGGGATGATCTGGTCATCACCCAGTTTGTTGCCGGACCCGGCTCCAGCACGCTGCCGATGGTGATATTTTCCAAAGTCCGGCTGGGCGTCAGTCCGGATGTGAACGCATTGGCCACCCTCATGGTGCTGCTCGTGGCGACCGGGATCATCGTGTCCACGTTGTGGATGCGGTATCAGAACCGACGGCGCGAACGGGACGTGCGGTTGGCCGCCGCGGCGAATCACTGAAGGCCAGATTGGTGAAGGCTTGCATATGAATCAGAAGCTGCTGGGAATCGATGTGGGCGGCTCTTCGGTGAAGGCGGGAGTGGTGGACGTGGCCACTGGCCACCTGCTCGGCGAGGTCATTGCGGCGCCTACCCCGACGCCCTCGACACCGGAGCGTCTGGCCGCGGTCATCGCGGGGCTGGCCCTGCGCCTGCCGCAGGCGCAGGGCAACGTCGGCGTCGCCTTCCCCAGCGTCGTGCGCCATGGCGTCGTGCGCACGGCTGCGAATATCGACCATTCATGGCTCGGCGCCAACGGCGCGGCCGTGGTGGGCCATGCGCTGAACCGGCCGGTGGTATTCCTGAACGATGCCGATGCGGCGGGACTTGCCGAAATGCGCTGGGGTGCGGGCATGGGCGTGCCGGGCACGGCCGTGATGCTGACATTCGGCACCGGCATCGGTTCGGCGCTGTTCGTGAACGGCAGGTTGTTTCCGAATACCGAGCTGGGGCATCTCGAACTGAACGGCATGGATGCGGAAAAATTCGCAGCGGCGCAGGTCCGTACGGCGCTGGGCCTGGATTTTCCCGCCTGGATCAAACGGGTGAATCTGTACCTGGCGCGGATCCACGCGCTGTTCTGGCCCGACGTCATCATCCTGGGGGGCGCCGTGAGCGAGCGTTATGCGGAGTTCTCGACGCTGCTCAAATGCGACGCGGAACTGCGGCCGGCGCACTTCGCCGGACAGGCCGGAGTCATCGGCGCGGCCATGGCCAGTGTCGGAGATGCCTAGGTGAGTGAATTCGGGCGCAGCAAACTGCCCGACGTGGGCACGACGATCTTCACGGTCATGTCACGGCGTGCGCGCGAACTGGGCGCGCTGAATCTCGGCCAGGGATTCCCCGACTACGACATCGATCCGCGCATCGGTGAGCTGCTGGCACAGGCGGTGCGGGAAGGTTATAACCAATATGCCCCGATGGAAGGCAGCCTCGCGCTGCGGCAAGTGATTGCCAGCAAACTCAAGGCCAGTTACGGCGTGCAGCCCGACTGGGAATCGCAGATCACCGTCACACTCGGTGCCACGGAAGCCATCTACTCGGCCATCCAGGCGGTGGTCGGCGCGGGCGATGAGGTCATTGTCTTTGACCCCGCCTATGACTCGTACGACCCGGCGATCCGACTGGCAGGCGGACGCTGTATACATATCCCGCTGTTTCCGCCCACATTCGCCTACAACTGGGAACGGGTCGCGGCGAGCATCACGCCGCGCACGCGCTTGATCATCATCAACTCACCGCACAATCCCAGTTGCACCGTGGCCACGGCCGCGGATCTGGATGCGCTCGCGGCCCTGATCCGTGATCGGGACATCCTCGTGCTATCGGATGAAGTCTACGAGCATGTCATCTATGACGGGCGCCGACATCACTCGGTGTTGGCGCATGCCGAACTGGCGCCACGCGCCTTCGTGGTGTTCTCCTTTGGCAAGACCCTGCACGCGACCGGCTGGCGCGTCGGGTACTGTATCGCGCCCCCGGCGCTGACGATCGAACTGCGCCGCGTGCATCAGTTCAATACCTTCACCATCGCGACCCCGATGCAGCAGGCGATTGCCCAGTATCTGCAGGAGAAGCCGCAGGTGTGGAGTGAACTTTCCGGATTCTTCCAGGCCAAGCGTGACCTGCTGCGCCAGGGCCTGAGGGATTCGGCTTTCCGCCTGCCTCCCGCGCAGGGCACCTTTTTTCAACTGCTCGATTTCAGTGCTCTGCCGGGACCGGACCGGCAGCGCCCGGGTGACCTGGCGCCGCATGCCGATGTGCGGTTCGCCGAACGGCTGCTGGTCGAAGCGGGTGTGGCGAGCATCCCACTGTCGCCATTCTACGTCGCTCCACCACCCATGCCGTTCGTGCGACTGTGCATCGCAAAGCGTGATGCTACCCTTACGCAGGCGGTGACCCGGCTGCTTGAATTCGCCGGCAACGCCCAGCGCTGACAGCGCCTGGCTGTTTTCGGCCGGCAGTTTTCGGAGATAGGGGTATGAAGAAATCCACGAGCGTCAATCATCCACCCGAAGTGGCATTACCCCCAGGTAATCGGCCGCTGGTGATGCCCATCTACCAGTCGGTGAAGTTTGATTTTGACACTCTCGATGACACCCTGGAGTTTCTGCGCGGCGACCGGCCCGGATTCTTCTATTCGCGCGCCGCGAATCCCACGACCCGTCAGCTGGAACTGCAGCTTGCAGGAATGCAGGACCGCGATGACTGCCTGGTCACCGGCTCCGGCGTCGCGGCGATCTCGCAGGCATTGCTGGCGCTGACCCGCCAGGGCGATCACATACTGTGTTTTGTCGAGACCTACAATCCGACCCGATATCTGATTCGGCGGCTGCTCGGGCGCTTTGGCGTGAACAGCACCATGCTGTCGATCGAGGATCTGCCGGGCATCGAACGCGTGCTGCGGACCACGCCCACGCGACTGGTGGTCTTCGAGTCGCCCACCAATCCGGTAACGAAGGTGGCCGATATCGAGGCGATCTCCCGGCTCGCGCAAGCCCATGGCGCCCTGACATTTCTCGACAACACCTTCGCGGGGCTGCACCAGCACGGCCAGTATCCGATCGACATCTTCGTCCACAGCCTCACCAAGTACGCCTCCGGAACAGGAGATGTCATGGGTGGCGCGGTCATCGCGCGCAGCGACATCATTCGCAGCCTGCGGGGGGAATTCGGCACTTTGGGTGGAATCCTCGATCCGCATGCGGCTTTCCTGATTGCGCGCGGCTTGAAAACCTACTACCTGCGGTACGAGGCCCAGGCCCTTGCCGCACAGCGCATCGCTGAAATGCTGGCGCAGCACCCCGATGTCGCCAGGGTGCACTACCCGGGTCTGCCGACTCATCCGCAACATGAACTGGCACGGCGACAAATGAAACATTTCGGTACCGTGGTCACACTGGATTTGCGCGACGGTGATGCCGCTGCCGCGCGGTTCGCCGATGCGCTGCAGTACTTCTCCATCACGGCGAGCCTCGGCTCCACCGAGTCACTGGTGGTGCCACCCCAGATGATGTCGAGTCGCGATCTGACGGCCGAGCAGGCCGCGATGTCGGGCATTGTCGAGGGCACCGTGCGACTGTCCATCGGCCTTGAGGATGTTGATGATCTGATCGAGGACCTGCGTCAGGCGCTGGAGCGCGCCAAGGCATGACCGCCACGCTGCGGGGTACACCGGCGCGCGATGGCTTCCACATGCCGGCGGAAAGTGCTCCGCATGCGGGCTGCTGGATGCTGTGGCCCGAACGCCCCGACAACTGGCGACGCGCGGCGCGGCCGGCCCAGGCGGCATTCGCGGCGGTGGCGACGGCCATCGCGCGCTTTGAGCCGGTGAACATGGGGGTGTCCGCGGCACAGTTTGAAACGGCACGTGCGCAGTTGCCGCCGCGGATCCGCGTGGTGGAACTGTCGCATGATGATGCCTGGATGCGCGACGTTGGACCCACCGGCGTGGTCAACGACGCCGGCGAGCTGCGCGGCATCGACTGGCCGTTCAACGCCTGGGGCGGGTTTGACGGTGGTCTGTATGCGCCCTGGAATCTGGATGACCAGGTGGCGCGCAAGGTGCTCGAACTGGAGGGTGTGGCGCGCTACCGCGCACCCATGATCAATGAAGGTGGGGCGATTCACGTGGACGGTGACGGTACGGCACTGGTCACTGAACAGTGCCTGTTGAACCGCAATCGCAACCCGAACCTGTCCCGCTCACGGATTGAACGGTACCTGAAGGACTATCTGGGCGTGCGGTGCATCGTCTGGCTGGGCCGCGGCGTCTTCAATGATGAGACCGGCGGTCACATCGATAACCTGGCGTGCTTCGTGCGACCGGGCGAGGTCTGTCTGACCTGGTGCGACAAGCCGGCCGATCCGCAATATGCGATTTCAAACGATGCGCTGCAGCGCCTGCTGGCCGCAAGCGATGCGCGCGGGCGACGCCTCAAGGTCCACAAGGTTCCCGCACCCGGGCCGTTGCACATGAGTGCGCGCGAGGCCGCCGGCGTTCAACGCAAACGCGGTTCGCATGCGCGTGTCGCTGGATGGCGACTGGCGGGCAGCTATGTCAACTTCTACCTGGCGAATGGCGGGCTGGTGATGCCACTGCTGGATCCAAAGACGGACCGGGCGGCGGCGCGCGTGCTCAAGCGCCTGTTTCCAGAGCGGAAACTGGTGGGCGTGGCGGCCCGTGAGATCTTGCTCGGTGGCGGCAACATCCACTGCATAACGCAGCAGGTGCCGCAGCGTGCTGCTGCAAACCGGCGCGAAATCGCGGCTGCGTAGTCGCCGCGTGACACGCGGCCCATTTCGGGTCGGCACTGTTCTGCCATCATCCGATGCATGCGGGCACAGAAACTCCGGGGTCTGCCACCGACGCTGCTGGCCTGGATGCTCGGGGCGATAGCTGTCCCGCACTGGGTCTCGGCGGCCGAACTCAACCCGGTGCGGCATCAGCCTGTTTCGACCGACCTCGTCCCAGCGGCCCGTATCATCCTCAAGTTGCGCGCAGCCACGGCCGTGGGCGGCGCTGACGACACCGCGGCGACCCGATTGAATCGCATCGGACGGCGAGCCGGAGTGACCTTCAACCTGTTGCGCAGCATCACCGCACGCATGCAGGTGCTGGAAGTTGCGCCGGAGCAGGCCGGAGCGGCGCTGGGCACGACACTGGCACGCCTGCGCGCCGATCCGGATGTGGAATACGCCACGCCGGACGAGCGCCGCTATGCGCACCAGGCGCCCAATGATCCATTGTTCATGCAGCAGTGGTACTTGCAGAGTGATCCGACCACACCCGCGGCGATCGACGCGGCCTCGGCCTGGGACACGACCACCGGCAGTGCCGGTGTCGTGATCGCGGATCTGGATACCGGCGTGCGCTTCGACCATCCTGATCTGCTGCGCGCAACACAGGGCGGGCGACTGCTGCCCGGCTATGATTTCATCAGCAACGAAGCGATCGCCAATGACGGCGATGGGTGGGACGCGGATGCGTCGGACCCGGGCGACTGGGTCACCGCCGCTGAGTCGACCGCGGCGCCCTTCAAGGGCTGCACCGTCACCAACAGCAGCTGGCACGGAACGCGCACCGCCGGCATCCTCGGCGCGCTGACCAATAACGCGACCGGGATCGCGGGTATCACCTGGGGCACACAGATTCTGCCCGTTCGGGTGCTCGGTAAGTGCGGCGGCTATGACTCCGACATCCAGCAGGCCATGCTGTGGGCGGCCGGAGTGCACGTGAACTATGTGCCGGACAATCCGAATCCGGCGCGTATTCTGAACATGAGTTTTGGCGCATCGGGCGAGAGCTGCCCGCAGGCGTACCTGGATGTCATCCAGCAGGTCACGGCGCTGGGGGTGGTGGTGGTGGTCTCGGCCGGCAATGAAGGCGGCCCGGTTGACACGCCAGCCAACTGCGCGGGCGTCATCGGTGTGGCCGGGCTGCGCCAGGCTGGTACCAAGGTGGGCTACAGCAGCCTGGGGACGCAGGTGGCGCTGAGCGCGCCGGCGGGCAACTGCGTGAACACCGCGGCGGGCTCGCCCTGCCTGTATTCGATTCTGACTTCCGTGAACAGCGGTACGACGATACCGCAGACCAACACGTACACCGATATGTTCGCCAATGCGAATCTCGGCACCAGCTTCTCGGCGCCCATGGTCAGCGGCATCGCGGCGCTGATGGCAAGCGTCAATCCGAACCTCAACAGCTGCCAGATGACCTCCCGCCTGCAGGAGGGCGCCCAGCCATTTCCGCAGGTTTCAGCCGGTGAGACCCCGCAACCGCCGATGTGCCATGTTCCGAGCGGCGCCAGCGATGTGCAGAATGCCGAGTGCGTGTGCACCCTGGATGGCAAGACCTGTGGTGCCGGGATGGCCAATGCGCCCGCCGCCGTGGCTGCGGCCCTGCGACCCATCGCGGCCATCGCGCCCAGCACCAGCAACGGCACGGGGACCTTCAGCGCTGCGGGCAGCGCGGCGGCACTCAACCACACGCTGACCGGCTATCAATGGCGTGCGGTCAGTGGCGTCGGCGTGAATCTGCAGGGTGCGGGTACGGCGACCGCCAATATCGCCCTGCCTGCCTGCGGGCTGGCAACCGTGGAACTGACGGTGACGGATGATGCCGGACGCAGCGATGTCGCCACGGTGGTGCTGAGCCCGAGCGGCGCGATTTCGACGGCGCCGACCGCGGCCACCGTTCGGGATTGCACCGCCGTGCCTCCCGTGGTTGAGGTGGCCGTGTGTCCGCTATCCTCGCAGGTGACCGTGGGTGCGGGGACGTTGAACTTTTCCGCCTCCACGGCCAACACCACGGATTCGGTGGTCAGCTGGCAGGTCAACGGTATTCCCGGCGGCAACCAAACGGTTGGCACGATCAGCAGCGACGGGGTCTTCACGGCGCCGGCTGTCATGCCCGCAACCGCATCTGAAACCATCACGGCGGTGGCCGACGCGGATTCGACCATGACGGCAAGCAGTGTCGTCACGCTCGTTGCGCCCGGGACTAGCGCGGTTACGGTCAGCGGATCGCGTGGGGGTGGTGGCGGATTTGCGCTTTGGTCGCTGCAGGTGCTGCTGGCGATCTGGATCGGGCCGCGCGCCGTCCTGCGCCGCGTGCGAATCTAGCGGCCGAGCGCCAGACGCTGGGCGCTATCGAGCCAGTCGCGCTGGGCCCTGCGGTAATGCGCCGGGGCGATACGCGCCTGCTCCAGCAACTCCTTCGCGACGGTGCGCGACTCGTCGATGCGACCCTGGGTCTTGAGCAGTTGCGCAAAACGCACGGCCGCTTCGGCACCGGGGTAGGAGGTCGACAGGACCTGGTATTCGGCCAGGGCTTTTTCCGCATTGCCTTCGGCCTCCAGCGCCCGGGCGTAGAGCAGATGGCCCTCGGGTGAGCGGAACTGGGGATTCATCCGGATGGCCTCATCCAGCGTCGTCCGTGCCGCGGACGGATCGCCGCCACCAAACTGCGCCCGCGCCAGCCCGAGCATCAGATCCGGATCATGCTCGTACAGGCCGGTGAGGATCTTGCGGTAGACGGCAGCGGCTTCCTCAAATCGATTGTGGCGCAGCAGCTCTTCGGCGTAGCGCTGGTTGCTGGCGACATTCTGTGTAACCTGGGCCTCATCCTGGAGTCGGCGCAGTTGCGCCTCCGGATTCAATGCCCGCGTCACATTGCGCCGCGTCGTCCGCAGCGTGCGGCTGCGTGATAATTCCGGAATCAGTTCGACGATCGCATAGGCGATGCCACCGGCCAGCGGCAGGAAAATGATCAACCAGATCCACAGCGTATTGCGGCCCGTCTTGATGACATGGATGACGAGCAATACCTCGAGGAGGATGGGCAGGGCTACGTAGAGCAGGGAGGCCATTGGGTTCTTTGGTCACTGCGGTGTCAATTACGGTAGCCGCCAGCTTACTGGCCGCTGCCGATGATCTCCACCCGCGCACTGTAAGCCCGTGATTGGCCAGTCGTTCTTGCCGCCGGTGCTGGTATTCTTAGCCGGTGAACCGCAACTTCCGGACCACCGGCCTGAGCAAGCGCCGCGCTACCTTCCTGACCGGGGCCCTGGTGCTGCTGGCGTTTGCGGTCGCGGCGGCTGCGGCCGATCCGGCGCCCGGTGCGACGCCCCCCGCGGCGGCTACTGCGCCCGGCGTGACCAGTCCCGGGCATCGCCCCCGCATCGGCCTGGTCTTGTCCGGGGGTGGCGCCCGCGGCGCGGCGCACATCGGGGTGCTCGAAGTTCTGGATCAGTTGCGCGTGCCGATCGATGCCATTGCAGGAACGAGCATGGGGGCGGTGGTGGGCGGGCTCTACGCCAGCGGCCTGTCGGCGAATGAGATCGCCACGGTCGCCAATTCCCTGAACTGGCAGGACGCCTTTCGTGATCGACCGCCACGCACTGAGCTGACCTACCGCCGCAAGGAGGAAGACGAGAGCTTCCTGGTCAATTTCCCGTTGGGCGTTCGCAACTGGCGGTTCCAGCTGCCAAAGGGGCTGATCAAAGGCCAAAGCCTGGAGATGCTGTTGCGCCGGCTGACCGTGCCGGTGGCAACCATCCCCTCATTCGACAGCCTGCCGACCCGCTTTCGCGCGGTCGCCACGGACCTGGCGACGGGCGAGGCGGTGGTGATGAAAGATGGCGATCTGGCATCGGCCATGCGTGCGAGCCTGTCCGCGCCGGGCTTGTTCGTTCCCGTCGAGCGTGAAGGACGAGTGCTGGTCGACGGCGGCATCGCCGACAATCTGCCGATCGATGTCGCACGCACCCTGGATGTGGATATCCTGATCGTGGTGGACGTCGGTGCGCCGTTGTACGCCCGCGAGCGGCTCGGCAGTGCGACGGCGATTTCCAACCAGATGCTGTCCATCCTGATTCGGCGCGATGCCACGCGGCAGCTGCAAACGCTGGCCCAGACGGACATCCTGATCAGTCCGGTCATGGGGAACGCATCGTCCTTTGATTTTGGCATTGTCCCCAGGGCAATGGCGGCGGGCGGCAGTGCGGCGCAGGAAGTGAGCGAGCGCTTAAGGGCGCTGGCACTGAGCCCCGAGGACTATGCACGCTACCAGGCCGACCGCGCGGCAGTGCGACGCGGTCTGCCGCGCATCGACTATGTGAAGGTGGATCCGACCTCGACGCCGTATGTCGATGCGTTAACCGCGCTGTTCGCGAAATTCGCCGGCGAGCAGCTCGACCCCAAGGCGGTTGAACGTACCATCACCGACTACTATGGCCGCGGCAAACTCGAAGGCCTCGACTACCAGGTGGTTACCGACGACGACCAGCATGGCCTGCTGATTTCCGCACGGCCGAACTCGTGGGGCCCGGACTACGTGCGCTTCGGTCTTGGGTTGCAGGATGACTTCAAGGGCAACGCCACCTACAACGCCGCTGCGCGGCTGGTGATGGGAGACATCACCCGCACCGGCGGGGAGTGGGTCTGGGACCTGCAGACCGGCACGTCGCCACATGCCTACACCGAGCTGTATCTGCCGTTGCAGCAGACTTCCGCGTACTTTTTTGATCCGCACACCGAATTTGATGACGTAAACGAACCGCTGGTCGACTCCAACCAGAATCACCTGGAGGAGTTTCGCGTGCACACCTTCCGCACCGGCCTGGACTTCGGTCGCGAACTGGAGAATATAGGCGAATTGCGCTTCGGCGCGTATCACGAACAGGGTGGAACCTCGGTGCTGGTGGGCGAACCGCAAACCCCAACAGCATTCAACGCAAACGGCTACTTCGCACGCTTCGCACTGGATCAACTCGATGATGTGCGTTTTCCGCACAATGGCCAACTGGCGAGCGTGGAGTGGAACAGCGAACGCTACGAGGTCGGCAGCGACAAGCCGTTTGACCGGTTGTCCCTGAACTGGCTGGCCGCCGGCACTTTCGGCCGCGAAACCGCCATTTTCTGGACCTCAGCCGGCGCTACGTTCAATCAGACCAATCCAACGGATGTGCGCACCCAGTATCAGCTGGGCGGGCTCTTCAATCTGTCGGGCATCGCGGCTGATTCACTGGCCGGACCGCAGTACGCAATTGCCAGGGTGCTGCTGTTCCGCAAGATTGGCCGCGGTGGCGACGGCCCCTTTGATTTTCCGACCTATCTGGGGGTGTCCTTCGAGGCCGGGAATGTGTTTGAGAAGCTGGGTGAGATCAACTGGGCGAACAGCCGCAAGGACGCCAGCATCTTCGTGGGTATCGACACCTTCCTGGGACCGGTCTACGTGGCGACCGGCTACGAGGAGCATGGCCGCCAGGCGTTCTATCTTTTCCTCGGCCGTACCTTCAGTAATGGCCCCACCAATAACGGCGGCACCAATAACGGCCCGAACCAGGACTAGAGCCCGCGACTTTCCGCGAGATTCTCGATCTTCTCGAAGCGCAGCGACGGGGTATCCGAGGCGCGCGAATACTCGTGCCGACGGCTCATCTCGACCATGTCCCGATCCCGCTCCTGCGGGGTGGCGTACCAGTGCAGGCGGTGCCACTCGGGTCCGAGCAATTTACGAAAAGGATCGCCCGAGGGCAGGCTGACGCGCAGGCCGTAGGGTCGAACCGTCTCCACCGCAGGGGAGCGTAGATTGTGTGCGTTACTGATGCCCATAGACCGATTCTACCGCGCACGCACCCACTGTGACAGCCGGGTGGGGCGTCTTGAGTTGCGCGCGGCCGCCCCCACGCAGATGATCGGTCAGGGGCGCAACGGAGATCGACCATGCCAAGCAACAAGAATACCATTCCGGGCCCGGCGCAGGCGCTGCCGGGTCGTACCACGCCGCTGGCCGTGCCGGATGCGCACTTTGTGAACCACCACCGCATTGCACCGCCGTTCCCGGCCGGAATGCAGGAGGCCGTGTTGGGCATGGGTTGCTTCTGGGGAGCGGAGAAGCTGTTCTGGAAGTTGCCCGGCGTATATGCCACGGCGGTGGGCTACGCCGGGGGCCACACGCCGAACCCCACGTACCAGGAGGTATGCAGCGGCCTCACGGGGCATACCGAAGTCGTGAAAGTCATCTTCGACCCCACGATCGCCTCCTACGAAGATCTGCTGCAGACCTTCTGGGAAAATCACAATCCGACCGAGGGTATGCGCCAGGGCAACGATATCGGCACGCAGTACCGGTCGGCCATCTACACCAATGGCCCCGAACAGCAACAGCTCGCAGAGCAATCCCGCGAGCATTTCCAAGGACGACTGACCGCCGCCCGCCTCGGAACCATTACCACCGAAATTGTCCCGGCACCGGCGTTCTACTACGCCGAGAGCTATCACCAGCAGTACCTGGCGAAGAATCCGGATGGGTACTGCCCGAATCATTCGTGCGGGATTCCGTATAAATCCGCGGTGTTATATTCGGGTGAGAAGGCGTAGTCGGCGGTACGCCGAGGGTTTTCGCGTGTAATCAGAAGGTTGCCGGCTGCCAGCACCAAGGATCCACATGTTTCTGCAGGAAAACGCCAGCTGATTTCGGCGTCAACGTCTACCGGAAGTCTACCGGCACTTCCATCGCAGGATAGTCCGACAGGAAGGCGCAAATGGAGCGTTCGCTATCCCGGTGCGGGAAGTTGCACCGTTGACATCCGAAGCCGAAAAGATCATCGGGCTCTACCGGCGACATGCCCTCGAATGGGCCGGCGATAGAAACAAGGCTCTGTTCGAAAAAGCATGGCTCGACCGTTTTCTTGCGCCGCTACCACCCAATCCCTCGATCCTGGACATCGGCTGTGGTTGCGCTGAACCGATCGGTCGCTATCTGATCGAGAACGGATGCAAAGTTATCGGCGTTGATTCCTCGCCAGAAATGATCGCAATGTGCAGGGAGAAATTTCCCGATCAGGATTGGCGTGTCGACGACATGCGCGTCCTTCCACTTGGCCAGACATTTGACGGCGTTCTCGCCTGGGACAGCTTCTTCCATCTGACTCCCGAGGATCAACGCAAGATGTTCTCGCTGTTTCAGGCGCTTACGCTCCCGGGCAGCAGTCTGATGTTCACCACCGGAAGGTCCTACGGCGTGGCCATGGGCACCTATCGAGGCGAGCTCTTGTATCATGCGAGCCTCGACAAGTCGGAATACGAATCCTTGCTCGAAGCCAGCGGATTTGTGGTCAGAGAGCACGTGCTTGAGGATCCCACTTGTGGCCACCGAAACGTGTGGCTGTCGCGGCGCAGGTAAGGACGCGCCGTTCGAAAGACTCACCGATCTTTGCTAACGCTTGACGTTACTAACGGGACGCGTTAGTATAATTTTGTGATCAAATCCTTTCGAAGTAAAGAGACTGAGAGGGTGTGGCGTCGCGAGTACTCCAAGCGGATTCCGCGCGACATTCAAGAGCGGGCGCTGATGAAACTGCAGCAACTGAACGCGGCTGGAGATATGAAGGACCTTTCGATTCCAAGTTCAAATCAGCTCGAAGCTCTGAAGGGTGATCGAAAGGGCGAGTACAGCATCCGAATCAACAAGCAGTGGCGGATCTGTTTCAAGTGGCGTGAGGGGCACGCCTTTGATGTCGAGATAGTCGATTATCACTAGCGGGAGTAAGGTTATGGCAGCGCGAAAGATAAAGCTTACTCACCCGGGCAAGATTCTCCGGGAGGAGTTCATGGAGCCAGTAGGCCTAAGTGCGTATGCACTGGCCAAGGCTCTTGGGGTTCCACTGCCTCGCGTAAACGACATCGTGCGCGAGAAGCGCTCAATCTCGCCTGAAATGGCCGTGTTGCTCTCAGCGTATTTCGGCACGTCTGATGGGTATTGGATCAATCTACAGGGGCATTTCGACCTGGAAATGGCCAGAGATAAGGTTGGCAAGCAGGCCGCCCGGATACATCCCCATCCTCACGGGGCCGACGGCAGTTTGCAGCCCGTGTGAGGTTGCTACTCGTCTACCGTTGTCATGTCGACGAGGTCTACCGAAAGTCGACCGATCGGCGGCGCAAGCCGGCATAACGCCTTGGCCCCCATGGGATTTCCATTCATCGGGCCGACTATCACCAGCAGTATCTGGCGAAGAATCCGGATGGGTACTGCCCGAATCACTCGTGCGGGATTCCCTATAAATCCGCGGTGTTATATTCGGGTGCGAAGGCGTAGTAGTTGGCGTTACTTGGGTTCCATCAGGAAGCCAAGGGGTTACCAAATGGATATGCGTATTTCGGCAGGAATATGCAGTGTGTTTTCGGCGTTGAGGTCTACCGGAAGTCTACCGGTGTTCTGGACCTAGGAAAGTCCTCGGGGAAAGCCACAGCACCCCACGTGTTGACGCTCGAGGCCCTCGTACGCGCGCGCGCACAATGTCATTCTTCGCCCTTATGTCCGAGGCGACCCGAGAAGCCCGCAATTGCGATCGACACCAATACCCAGCCCATCGCGATTTCGAAGTAATAGTAAGATTTCTGAATCCAGCCGCCGAAGAGCCAATTCAACACGGAAGCTACCCATCGAGGTGCACGCGGAAAAGCAGTGGCGGCATTCGTCGGCCGCTCGCGGGCATCGCGCGGTAACCAAAATTTCTCCTGCCCAATGTCCACGATTGGAAGGAGAATGTCAGCGGAGTAGAGAAAGGGCTTCAGCGGCTCATAGTCCTTAGGAATTTCTCCAGTGCGACGATAGGAGTCGTCGACTAGCACGTGCTCAGATGCCGGTCGCATCTGGCCGAGGCGGTCCGCGACGGAAAAAATCACTCCACCGATCAGCCACACGGCGAGGGCCCAATACAGCGCGTAGTAGCTCTTGTATCCATGCCCGGCCACCAAACCGAGCAACCGCCCGGTGAATCGCTCCCATAGGTGTACTTTCGGAGACCGTAAGCGCAGGCGCTCGCGCTCCAATAGAACCATGCGTGAGCCGTGCAGGTCACCCATGCTTCGCATGACTTCCGCACACTGCGTGAAGGGCTGTGGAAGAAACTCCGAGCTAAGGTACTCTGGTATCTGTGTCTTCAGCCAGCTAAGGCGGGTGCGCCAGTCCATACGAGTGCTGCTCGACATCGAACCAGTGAACCCGTTATACGTACATCCGTCGAGGTCCAGCGCAACGCCTTTGCGGACTAAGCCTGTCTTGGACTCCCGCCAGAGCGTGCCGTCATCCGCGATGGTTCCCAGCCGCGCACCTCGTAGGGACAGCAGCCCTTCGAAGCATTGAAAATTGGTGAGAACGAGTTCTCCCGCTTCAACATTATGCAAATAAAGCGCTGCGCCACTC